>JRHI01000094.1_pt1 | contig 90787 bp, 92 predicted proteins | sample 215371 | NCBI WGS metagenome assembly JRHI01 (sample SAMN02929681, study PRJNA255918) | sediment metagenome | biome: cave system; feature: Ice Cave; material: Sediment; isolation source: sediment from deep within a dark volcanic ice cave with no known source of... ... | reverse complement strand
TCATGGTCACTCCTGAAGTCGTGGGTCACATCGACCCTGTGTGTCTTGTCGAGCTTAAAGACGAACGGGAAGCCCGGAAATCGACGTGCCGGGCTGGTCGGCGGGGCCGACCGTGATCTAGAGCGCGGCAGGGCCAGCGATAACGGCGCCGGGCGCGAGGATGGACTTGTAATCGCGCAGGACCTCGCGGTCGCTGATCTGGGCGTAAAAGAGCGCCATGGAGCCCGAGGAGTGTCCCAGGACCTTCATGATGGTGTCTAGCTTGGCGCCGCGTTCAGCGAGCTGGGTTCCGACCGTGTGCCGGAATCTGTGGGCGGAGATGGTGCCGCGGACGCCCTTGCCGCCCCGCCGACCGCCCGGGACGACCAGCCCGGTCTCCTCGCAGGCCCGCTGATCGGGGTGTTGAACAGGTAGTGGAGCGACAGCAGCTTGCCGTGGTCGATGAACAGATAGCGGACCGGTTCGCCGGTGCGTTCGTCGACGAAGGGCCGTTCGGGGCCGTCCTTGCGCAGGTCGATGAGCTTCTGCAGGGCGTCCCCGGCGTCTTGGTGAAGGGGAACGACCCGCTCTTTGTAGGTTTTGCGCCCGGGCAGCCGCAGCCGCGGAGTCCCGTCGAGGTAGTGGTCCAGGCAGTCCAGCGGCAGATGCCGGATCTCGTCCCTGCGAGCTCCCGGACCAGCGGGCGACCAGCAGTGCCGCCCGCTGGAACGGGCAGGTGATCGCGTTGATGATGGGCATCACCAGGTCGAGTTCGTGGTCGGGGATGAACCGGGGAATCCGCTGCGGCAGCTGGGGCGCGTCACGGGAGGTAATAGGCGCATACCCGGGGACGTCGTCGTACTCCCAAGCCGCGGTGTCACGAAACATCTGCGACAGCCCGGAGATGCGTTGGATCCGGGTGACGGCGCCCTGTGGTTTGCCGGTCTTCTCGGTCGGCGTTTCGGCGAGAGACTCGGCCCAGGCCAGACAATGATCACGGGTGACGTCGGCGTAGCAGACGATCTGGGGGGGTGCTCGGTGAGCCCCTCGCCGAACCTGCGGATGGCGATCTCCAGCTTCTCCACCGTCGCCGGGGCGTCGGTCAGCCGCCGGGCCGCCAGCCACTTGTCGGCAACCGCCTGCATCTGCGGTGGCAGCACCAGCAGCGGCTTCCAGGACGGCATCAGCTTACGCGGCTGGGTGGCGACCTGACCGCGGTGGAACAGCACCACCTGCAGCTGATGCAGGTGAGTAATCCACTGCTTGGCCGCGTTGTCGCGGTAATTCTGTGCCGAGGGATTGAAGTAGCTCAGGTCGGCACGTTCGCTGAACAGCCGGATGGCGTCCAGCACCTCGATGATGTGGTCGTTAGTGATCTCACTAACGTGCTGGATCCCGGCGTGCAGCGCGATCCGCCCGACCGTCCACCTCATCGCCTGCCGCGCTGAGCCGGGGTTGTAGCCAAGACTGACAGCTTCCTCGATCAGCTCGCCGGCACCCAGGTCGATGCCTAGCGCCGTGGCGGCATCGTCGACCCGGATCTGTCCGGCGCCGAACATCCACGCGTAGTCGTAGGTGACGTAACCGCGCAGGCGAGAAACAACAAGTAGGGGCGGGCATTGAACGAGATCAGGTAGGAAGCGGTCTTCTGCGTCTCATCCGGCAACCGACCGACTCGCTCGACCAACGAGGTGCCGAACCAGCCCGCCATCTTCGGCCAGGCGGCCTTGAACACACGGAAGTAGCGGATCTTCTGGTTGCGGTAACCCGGATGGATGTCCTGGCCGCCCACGTAGTCCAGGTACTCCGACTCGGGCCAGTGGCGGCGCCGAGGCCGTCCCGCCGGCGTCATCGAGGTCGCTGCGAATGCGGCGGCCGAGATCGGCCCGGCCATCAGGGCTGCTCGCCGGCGGTGGCGTCCTGGCCGCCCAACGCCGGTTGTAATCGGCCACCACAGCCCGATCAGAGACCCGCGTATAGTATCCGGGTGGACTCAGGGGAGGCGTGGCCAGGCCTCTTCTGCAAGGTCAGCTCCCGCATGCCACCCTCCCACATTGCGCTGGCGTGGGTGTGCCGGCAGCATGCGGGGTCACCCACGGCGTGCGGATCCCGGCCCGGGTGGTAGCCCGGGTGAACATCTTCACCAGCCGTCGTAGCTCAGCGCCTCCAGCCGCTGCTGCCCACCGCCGCCGATTAGGAACACCAGCGGACTGTCTGCGTCGGTCGGGCGCTCGTCCATCACATAGGCGCTGACGATGGCCAACGTCTCGGGCTCGTGCAGGTCGACCACCCGCTCATAGCGGGACTTGGAGCGCGCGCCCTTCGGGTGGTCGTCGCGGTGACGCACCACCACCCGGAGTCCATGCCTTCGGGAAAATTCCCGAACCGGCCGTGGCCGCGGAGGTGGGTCAGGCACGGATGCGGATGCTGACCCTGCAGCTGGGAATCCTGCTCAAGCCCTACCACGCACCACCCCTCGCTGCCGCTGCGGTCGCCTAACGACGTTGCCGTCCTGATCGGCGTCCGGCCCGGCAGTACGGCCCATCGCGCCGCCGGTGGCGCCGACCCAAAGACACCACGCGGAGAGCGGCGCTCCGTGGGTGAAGCGCTGGGCGCTGTCGCCGGATGACCCTGACGCCAGAACCAGGGTGTGCACCGACGCGGTGGCGGTCCCCGTGCGGGAAGAATGAAAGGTGCCCGCCATGAGGAGGATTCGATGAGCACGTCATTGACACGCCCACGACAAGGCAAGGTCATCGCCGGGGTGTGCGCCGGGATCGCCGATCGATACGGCTGGGACGCCAACATGGTGCGGCTGTTGTTCGTGCTGTCGTGCCTGTTGCCCGGGCCGCAGTTCGTGGTCTACCTGGCGTTGTGGGTGCTGATGCCCAAGCGGCCGTACTGAGCCGCGACGTGATCAGGGCAGGCGTGCGCGCAGCCAGCCATACCAGCCGTCGATACCGTCGCCGGTCGTGGCCGACAGCTGCAGCACCTCCACGCCCGGGTTCGCCCGCCTCGCTCCATCCAGGAAAGCGTCGACGTCGAAATCGACGTACGGCAGCAGGTCGGTCTTGTTCAGCAGCACCAGATCCGCGGCGCGGAACATCTGCGGATACTTCCGCGGCTTCTCCGCGCCCTCTGTCACCGACGTGATGACCACCCGGGCCTGCTCGCCCAGGTCGAACAATGCCGGACACACGAGGTTGCCGACGTTCTCGATCAGCACCACCGAATTGTCCGGCGGGTTGAGGGTCTTCAGCCCACCGGCCAGCATCTGAGCGTCGAGATGGCAGCCAGACCCGGTGTTGATCTGCACCGCCGGCGCGCCAGTGGCGCGGATCCGGTCGGCGTCGAGCACCGTCTCCTGATCACCCTCGACAACCGACACCCGCATCTCGGCGCCCAGTTCCGGGATGGTGCGCTCGAGCAGGGTGGTCTTGCCTGCCCCGGGTGAGCTCATCAGGTTCACCGCGAGGATGCCGCGATCCGCCAACCACTTGCGGTTGAGTTCGGCGAGCCCGTCGTTGCGCGCCAGCACCGCCTACTCGAGCGTGACGGTGCGGGTCTCAGAATGTCCGTGCCCATGGCCGTGCTCGTGTCCATGGTCGTGGTCGTGGTCGGGTCACAAGATCGAGACAGAACCGGACCGAGTCGGCCACCACACCGGATAGCGTGCCGATCTCCAGGCAGACGCGCTGCACCGGCGCGTCGCCCATCCGGTCGCATACTGCCTGGATCACCCTCTCTGGGTGATCGCCATCTCATGCAAAGAAACCGCCCTCCTCGGCTCTCACCCAGTGCAGCCCCCTGCGGAGATCTTCTCAAGGCGCGAGAGAATGCTCTTGTGCAGCACTGTATCCGAGTTGAAGTGCGGGTCGAGGGTGTCGTCCAAGGTGTCGGGTTCCGGCCCTATGTTCACGGTCTGGCGCGTCGCCTCGGCCTGTCCGGCCGGGTCGGCAACGACACCGCTGGGGTCTTCATGGAGATCGAGGGAGCCGAGCAGCTAGTCAGCGAGTTCCTCGCGACGTTGCCGGCGCAGGCCCCGCCGCTGGCCGTCATCGAGCAGGTGCGAACCAGTCCGCTGGTTCCCACGGGGGAACCGGGTTTTCACATCGTGTCCAGCAACGCCGCCGGCCGCCCGGACACCTTGGTCTCGGCGGACAGCGCGACCTGCGCGGACTGCCTGCGTGAGCTGGCCGATCCTACCGACCGCCGCTTCGACTATCCCTTCATCAACTGCACCAACTGCGGTCCGAGGTTCACCATCGTGCGTGACGTGCCCTACGACCGGCCGTTCACCACGATGGCGCCGTTCGCGATGTGCCCCGCCTGCGCCGGCGAGTACCACGATCCCGCCGATCGGCGCTTCCATGCCCAGCCGGTGTGCTGCCCGGCCTGCGGGCCCCGGCTGCGGCTACTCGACGCCGACGGCATCGACCTTCCCGGTGAGCCGCTGGCTGCGGGTGCGGCCTTGCTCACCAACGGGGCGGTGCTGGCGGTCAAGGGTCTCGGTGGCTTCCACGTCGCGACGCTGGCCTCCGACGCTGCCGCCACCGCCTTGTTACGCGCGCGTAAGCACCGCGAGGACAAGCCTTTCGCGGTGATGGTGGCCGATCTGGATACCGCGCACGCGCTGTGCGTGATCGATCCGGCGGCGCAGCGGGTGCTGGTTGGACGACGGCGACCGGTGGTGCTGCTGCCGCGCCGCCCGGGCACCCCCCTCGCGCCGGCCGTTGCGCCCGGTAATCGCAACCTGGGTCTGATGCTGCCCTACACCCCGCTGCATCACCTGCTGCTCCGCGACACCGCCGGTCCCATCGTGCTGACCAGTGGAAACGTCTCTGACGAGCCGATCTCCTATCAGGACGACGATGCACGTAGCCGGCTGGCCGGCATCGCGGACGCTTTCTTGACTCACGATCGGGCAATCCACATGCGCACCGACGACTCGGTGGTGCGCATGTTCCGCGGCGCTGAGCTGCCGGTGCGCCGGGCGCGCGGCTACGCACCCGAACCGCTGACCCTGGCGCAACCCGCGCCCCGACCGATTCTCGGCTGTGGCGCCGAGCTCAAGAGCACCTTCTGCCTGGCCCGCGGCCGGCACGCGTTCCTGTCCCACCACATCGGTGATCTGGAGAACTACGAGACCCTGCGCTCGTTCACCGAGGGCATCACGCATTTCCGACGGCTCTTCGACGTGCAGCCGGAGGTGGTCGCGCATGATCTGCACCCGGAATACCTGTCCACCAAATACGCCCACGACCTCCCCGATGTTGAGCTCATCGGGGTGCAGCACCACCACGCGCACATCGCGTCCTGCCTGGCCGACAACGGCGCCGCGGGCCCGGTGATCGGTGTGGCCTTCGACGGGTTGGGTTACGGCACCGACGGCACCTTGTGGGGTGGGGAGTTCCTGCTCGCTGATCTGGCCGGGTTCCAGCGGCTGGCCCACCTGGTCCCGGTCCCGATGCCGGGAGGCACCGCGGCCATCCGGCAACCCTGGCGGATGGCCGCCGCATACCTGGGTTCGGACGCTCCGGAGGAACTGGCGCATCGCAACGCCGAGCACTGGGATTCGGTGGTGACGATGGCGCACCGGCAGGTCAACGCCCCCCTGACGTCCAGCGCCGGGCGGCTGTTCGACGCTGTCGCGGCCATTCTCGGGATCCGGGACTCGATCAACTACGAGGGTCAGGCCGCGGTGGAGCTCGAACAGCGGGCCGACCTGACCGAGCAGGGAAGCTACCCGGCGGCGGTGACCAAGGGACCCGCGCTGCAACTGCACGGCGCGGACTTAGTGCGCGCGGTGGTGGCCGACCTACAGGCCGGGGTGCCCCTCGAGGTGATCTCTACCCGGTTTCACCACGGTGTCGCTGATGCCATCGTCCGGGTTTGCGTGATGCTGCGCGACTCCACCGCAGTAGGCGTCGCAGCCCTGTCCGGCGGAGTATTCCAAAACGCGCTGTTGCTCGAGCGCACCGTAGCGGGCCTCGAACAATCCGGTTTCAGGGTGCTCACCCACTCCCGGGTGCCACCCAACGACGGCGGCATCAGTCTCGGCCAGGTCGCCGTCGCCGGGGCACTACTGCGTTCTGGATCCAACTCCGTGGGCGCTACGCGCCCTCCTGAGGTGTGAAAATGGGTTCCGAGTCGCGGTAGCCCGCCCGTCGCCTCGGTCCCAGCGTGTGACAGCCCTGGGTGCGCCGAGTTCGACACCAGAGCTGCTCGGGGGGATCGCACGTGTTCTCCGCCCGCGCTGTTCGATCAAGCGAGCAAGTGCCGTTTCGGATCAGGAAGGGTCGAGGTTTCGGAGGTCGATCACGCTTCCGTTGTCCAGGCCTCGGTCGAGCAGCGACCAGATCTGAGCAGCCACTTGCTGAGGTTCGCTGAGACCGCCCTGATTATGAAGATCTTGGAACTTCTGACGACTCGGGAAGTCCCTTTCTGGGGTGTTGCGGAGTTTCGCCTGCATGGCAGTGTCGACTGTGCCCGGAGCGACCGACAACACCTGCACACCCCCGCGCTCCTCCTGCTCAGCGCCCGCATTGCGCACCCACTGGTCGAGTGCGGCCTTACCCGCTCCGTACGAAGCCCATCCCGGATAGACGCTGCGGGCGGCGCCTGACGTCAGCATCACCAGATGGCGGCGAGCATGGAGCGGGCCGGCAGCAGCCAGGAAAAGCTGACCGAGTACCTGCGGGGCAGCGCTGTTGAGAAGCACGTTGCGCAGGTAGGCCTCGCTATCGACCTCCGCAGCGAAGCCCGTGGGATCGATAGTGCCGGCGGCGTGGACGAATGCCACGTGCTCGCCGTCGAACCCTTCCATTTCGCGATGGAATGAATCCCCGACCACGGGCCACATCGATGGATCAGCGAGGTCCGCCTTGAGGTAATCGATGGTGTCCCGTGGGCGGTGCCGGCTTATCCCGATCACACGGGCGCCGTCCCAGGGTACGGTCTTGGCCAGCGCCTGCCCGATGGCGCCTGACGCACCAGAGATCCACACAAGGGAAGTAGCCATGGGTCTGCTTCATCCCCGCTCGAAGTTCACCTTCTTCGTGAATTCCTTGCCTTCCTGAAGCCTAGGGGACTGATGGACGTCGCCTTCATCGAGACTTCGCTGGGCACTCCTTTGAATATCTTCCTCGATCATTGCGCAATTCGGGGGCAGGACGCCGAGTTCACGAATCTCTTGTACCGTGATGGAGTCCGTGTTCCACGGGTACAGCTTGCCCCCGATAAGCACCGCATACTTGGCTGTAGCGTCTAAAGGCATCTCTTCAACCCTCCTGGTGAAGTCACAAACGGATGCTATTTAATTGGCCACCGGGGCGGCGCCGCACCGCGGTTCATCGACCACGTCACACCGCCGAGCCGGCCCTCCTGAACGGGCTCCGGCGGCCGGTGCCGATAGGACTTCGAGAGCTCGGCGGTTGCGTCCTCACCCTGGTTCAGGATCACGCAGGGGGGACGGTAGGAGCATCGTGCGCAGATACCACGCTCCGGGCTCGGATAAATGTCAAGGTCGGTACTGGTGGCGGCGCTGACCTCCGCGGCGAGGTCAGCGCCGGCCGCTGCCAGCTCGGCCTCACCGCGCCGGATAAGCGTGCGGCGGAAGTCGTCAGTGCCTTCGGCATGCAACCGCTCTCCCGAGACGGTGCCGGGGCGGGCATACATCCGGCGGTGATGCACCTGCTGATGCCGAGCCGGGTGCGTGGCGCTCGCGCCCACATCGCCGGCGTCGGCATGGATCTCGTTGTACACCGTGCCGGTGATCTGCATGCCAAGGTAGAACTGTGGCCATCCCCAACACCACGCGATGGTCCGCTCATCGAGTTGTAATGCATCGTGATCGGCCCAGCCATCGGTGACCAACCGGTGCTGGATAACCCAGTATGCGTCGTCGGAGTCGATGGCGAGCAGGTCAACACGGTCGCAGTACCGGACCTCATCCCCGGCAGGGGTCACGAGGTTGGATCCGGGCGTCGCTGGGTCGGAGATATTCGCCTCGAAATCGGTGTCGACGCGAATGGGAGTGAAGTGATCGACCGTCGGTGCCCATGCGGCGTAGGCGTTCAGCAGCGCACGGCCACGATCCAGCGTCTCCTGCAGGGCTTGGTCGTCGACCCCATCGCCGGTTACAGCCTTCGCTTGGCCGCGCACCGAACGATCCAGAGCCTGATGTACCAGAGGCGACACGATAGACCTGTCCCATTCCCACATCCCGGGAAAGTAGTACACCGCAAGTGCGTCACGCACAGCTTGAGTCAGGTCGATCGGACCGGGGCTGGAGACCGGTTCGAGGTTGCGCCGGTTACGAGAACTCAGATCCCATTCCCGGCGACAGCGCTTAAACGCAGTGCGATCGGACGCGTGGATGCGGTAGGCCATCCCACCTCGACTCAGTGCCGGTAAACTTTGGTGCGCGGACCTAGTGCGCGTGCGGCCAGGGGTCGTCCGCTGACCAGCGGCAACGATCATGACCCCCGGCCGCCGCCTCCATCTCGGCGAACAGGTCGTCGAAGAACACCGACTGCTCGTGCTTATCACGCGCCGGCCATCCGCCGTAGTAGATCCAGGCATCGGGCAGCGCCTCGTCCGGCGTCGGCAGCGGCATAGCACCATCGGCACCTACGCGCCGTATCGTGTAACTGTCTCCCCTGCGCTCGAGGTAGACAATCTCACCGGGTTCGGGCCAATTGGCCCCGAGCTCGGTGATCAACTCGCTACGATTCAGCGGACCTCCCTTGGGATGTGCTCAGCAGATCCGGGGCAGCGGATCTCCGACCAACAGATCAATGATCCGGGTGCCACCGAACCCGGTCTTGAGCAAGACCAGCCCAGGCGGATCCTCGGCAACGCGACCGACAATCGTGGCCCCGGCACCGAGCGGATGAGCCTGCAATGCCGCGACCGCGGCATCGGCCGCACCGGGGTCGACGATCACCACGATGCGCCCCTCACAGGCGACGTAGAGCGGGTCAATGCCCAGTAGCTCGCAGGCACCACGTACCTCCGGGCGTACTGGGACTGCCTCCTCCTCGACTACCACGGCCACCCCAGCGGCCGTGGCCACCTCGTTGAGGATGGTCGCGACGCCACCACGGGTAGCATCGCGCATCGCTCGGACGTCCGGGCCCACCGCGTCGAGCAGTCCCTGGACCAACTCGTGCACCGACGCGGTATCTGAGACCAGATCGGCCTCGAGGTCCAGCTCACCACGCTCCAGCATGATGGTGATGCCGTGGTCACCCACCGGCCCTGAGACGATCACTATGTCGCCGGGACGGGCAGTGGCCACGCCTAGGTTCAGGCCGCCGGTGATCAATCCGACGCCAGCCGTGTTGATGTAGCAACCGTCACCTTTGCCGCGCTGCACGACCTTGGTGTCGCCGGTGACGATCGAGACCCCGGCTGCGGTAGCGGCCGCAGCCATCGAGGCCACGATCCGCCTCAGGTCCTCAACCGGAAATCCCTCCTCCAGGATGAAGCCGGCGGACAGATGCGCCGGCCGTGCCCCGGAGACAGCCAGGTCGTTGACCGTGCCGTTGACTGCCAGGTCGCCGATGTTCCCACCCGGGAAGAACAGCGGTGACACCACGTAGGAGTCCGTAGTGAAAGCCAGCTTCACATCACCAGCCGTCACCGTCGCAGCATCCTCGAGCGGTTCCAGCAGGGGATTGCGGAAGGCGTCCAGGAATATCGCCTCGATCAGCGACTGGGTGGCCTTGCCACCGGCGCCGTGTGCGAGGGTGATCAGCTTCTCTCGTACCCGCGGCCGAGCCCGCCGGGCACGGTCGATGCGTTCCAGCACCAACTGCTCCCGGCTGGCGTGTTCGGTGCCGGGCACATCGCGCGCAGGGTAGCCGGCGACATTGTCGTCGACCTGCTCAGCGACGGCCGCCTCCGCCCAGTCAGCCCGGTGCTGCTGAGTGGTGTCCTGATGCGTCATGCCCTGCTCGCCTCGATGGTGACTTCACGGACCCGCTGACGGGTGAACCGGCCGAAGTTGTAGTACGCCGCGCAGGCTCCCTCCGAGGAGACCATGCAGGTGCCGATCGGCATCTCAGGCGTGCACGCGGTGCCGAACACCTTGCATTCCCACGGCTTGAGCACACCCTTGAGCACCTCGCCGCATTGGCAGGCCTTCGGGTCGGCGACCCGGACGCCGGGCACCGTGAAGCGCTGCTCCGCGTCGAAGGCCGCGTAGCGCTCGCGGACCTGCAGCCCGGAGTGCGAGATGAAGCCGAGCCCACGCCACTCGAAGTAGGGACGCAGCTCCATCACCTCGCTCACCGCCCGCAGCGCCACCGTATTACCGTCCCACGGCACCACCCGGGAATACTGGTTTTCCACCTCGCAGCGCCCGTCGACGATCTGCTGCAGCAGCATGTACACCGACTGCAGGATATCCAGCGGCTCGAACCCCGCCGTCACGATCGGCTTGCCGTACTCCGCAGGGATGAACTCATACGGCCGGCAGCCGATGACGGTGGAGACATGGCCGGGGCCGATAAACCCGTCCAATCGCAGATCGGGGGAGTCCAGGATGGCCTTGATCGCCGGGACGATCATGACGTGGTTGCAGAAGATCGAGAAGTTCTCGATCTTCTCAGCCGCCGCCCGCAGCACGGTCATCGCGGTAGACGGAGTGGTAGTCTCCATCCCGATCGCCATGAAGATCACGTGCTTGTCCGGATTCTGCCGGGCGATCTTCAGCGCGTCGAGCGGGGAGTAGACCATCCGGATGTCGGTGCCGGCGGCCGAGGAGTCGAAGAACGACCCGCGCCCGCCGGGCACCCGCATCATGTCGCCGAAGGACGTCATGATCACATCCGGCTGCTCGGCCAGTGTGATCGCATCGTCCACCCGGCCCATCGGGAGCACGCACACCGGGCATCCCGGCCCATGCACCAGGCTGACCGACTCCGGAAGGTAGTCCTCCAGCCCATGCTTGTAGATGGTGTGCGTGTGCCCACCGCAGACTTCCATGAATTTATAATGTCGTCCCGGCTCGCACAGGCCCGCAATTTTGGCCGCCAACGCACGAGCTTTCTCGGCATCCCGGTATTCATCGACGAATCGCATACCGCTCACTACCTTTCGTCGATCCGCGACTCGAGCAAGGCGGCGATCTCTTCCTCATAGGCTTCACCAATGCCTACCAAGAAGTCCATCGCTGCCTTGGCCTCCTTCTCGTCGATTTTAGAAAGCGCGAAACCGACGTGAATGAGGATCCAGTCACCGGGAACAGGCGGGTCATCGGTCAACAGACCGATATTGATCGCGCGCTTGACCCCGCTGACGTCGACCCTGGCCAGATCGGGGTGCTCGGACATGAGCTCGATCACCTGGCCTGGGATGCCGAGGCACATGGGCTTTACCTCCGTGGTGGGAGTTGGGGTTACATCTCGCTTATCTGCTTGTAGCGAGCCACGTCCTTAGACACCTGTACCGCTACGGTCACCAGGCCGATCGCTGACCCCCAGAACAGCAGCCGACGCACCAGACGGAACATGCGCTTCACTTCCTTCCTTGTCGGTGAGTAGATCCAGAACCACCCCGACAGCCCTGTCGACAGCTGCCGCGACGGTGCTGGACAACCCGATACGTTCCTCGGTGTCAACCGGCTCACAGCCGACCAACAGGGTCCGCCCCGCGCTGCCGCCGAGGTTGTCAAGCAGCGCGAGCACCGCGTCCGGAGTCATCCCGTGCGCGTCGACAGCTGATGGCTCGATGCCAGGCACGTCGCCGTGGCCGATCTCGAGCACATAGACCGTTCCCGGTTCGCCGCCGCGGGAAACGGCGTCGAGCAGGATTGTGGTGTCCGGGGCCATATCGAGGAGGTCGTAGGCTAGATGCATCCCGCGAATGCCGTAGTCGGTGACCCGTACCCCGTCGGGGAGCGTCTCGGTGGTGAGCCGGCGGGCCAGCTCGACGCCGAACGCGTCATCGCCGAGGAAGATGTTCCCGATTCCTGCCACCATCGTCGTCATGAGCTGACCCCCACCGGCGCGAGCTCGTCGGGGGAGAAGTAGCGGAACCGACCGTGCGCGGCCGAAATCTCCGCTCCCGGATCATCATCGAGGGTGACCGCGACGTGCGTGTTGCCGTCGACATCGAGCAACACCGCGGCAACGGTGGCTGTGCGCCCTTCAAGGAACATGTCCTGAGCGTCCGTCCCGCGCAATCGCGGTGTGAGCACCACCTTGCTGCCCTTGGCCACCTCGACTCCGGCGATGAGCACGCTATCGGTGTCGGGGTCTACCGAGGCATCCGCGCCGGGATCCCACCACGGCGCGCCGGGAGTGGTAATCGTCTCGATCGGATCCGGCTCGCCGGGGGTACGGGAGGTCCGGGGAGTCTCGCCAAGATAGCGGATCGCTCCGTGCAGCTTGTCGAGCATCTCCGGTGGCATCGAGTCGACGCGATCCATGAGTTTGCGGGCCCGCGGGTCAGTGGCCCGCGCTTCGGCCTTCTCCTCATCGGTGAGCGTCATCGTGCGCAGCGTCAGAATCTCGTCGATCTCGGTGCCATCGAACAAGTCGCCGGGACTCTCCGGCGCTATCGTCGGATAGTCGTAAAGAATAATCGGCGAGATCAGAAACACGTCGCGGCTGCCCGCTTCACCGACCATCACCGGCCAGGTGCGTTCGTTGCGGCAGCCCTTGACGGCGGGTTTGGCCCACTGCGGTGGATCGATCAAGGAGATGAACTCGCCGTCGGTGACCGCGAGCACCGTATGGGCAGCGATCAGCGAGTGCCGCAACGCCTCGTGTCGAGCGGCCTCCGCATCGACCCACGGCGCGATGTTGACGACTTCAAGGCTGAGATGCAGAACGCCGTACGGGCCCGCCAGTCGTTGCGCGGATAGCCGGACCTCGCCGGTCAGCGGCCAACGCTGCCGGATGACGCCGTCGGTGGTCTCGGTGCCGCCGGGGATGTTGACCGGGATCACCTGCTCGGTATCCAACAACTCCGCTATCGATACCACGGAGTCGATCTCGTGCTCCACCGCCTCGTCGAACTCGGGAACTAGCTCATCCCCACCACTGCGGTGCTGCAACTGCAGAAATCGCAGCCGGATCTGCAGTATTGGATCGGTGCCGGGCTCCAGCAAGAACTCGCTGTGTGAGCTGGCGTGCTCACCATGCCCGGCCGCCGCGTAGGCGGAGGGCATCAGCACCCCCCACTGCCAGCGGATCTGATTCTTCGCCGCCGACGCCCGGTACGGGTACAGCAGGTAACCCTCGTAGAGGACGGCATCGGCCACCTCCCGGGCGACCTCCATCGACGCTGTCATCAGCCTCCCTCCCCTGTGCCTTTGCCGACCACTGTGCCTTTGCCGACCACAGTGCCTTCGCCGACCACAGTGCGCTCGCGGGCCACGTCCAACACGGCAATGATGGCGTCGTCCCAGCTAGGCAGCGCGCGCGCGCCGCGAAAGTCGGCTAGAGCGTCGATCGTGTCGCGGCGCAACCGCAGCCATCCGCTACCGGGAAAGTGAATGTCCATCATCTCACGCCACACCGCTACCGGCATCTTGTATCGGGTCTCGGCGTGCCACGGAATCTGCTCGATCCACATCCCATTCTCGCCGTCGCCGAATATGGTCCCGCTGAACAGGAGGATAAACGGAATCTCCCCATCTTCAAGGGCGTGAAAATATCGACCTGCGGCGACCTCCATGTCGTAGCTGCACGGCACGGTCACGTCCAGCTCAATCCAGTCGTTGAAGCTGGGGACAACCGTCGAGGTGTTGGCGAACTGGAATGGCTTGAGCGTGTCGCCCCAGCGTGCGCGCCCGCCGAACAGCTCGAGCAACTTCTCGGCCTCCCGCTCGCCGTACCCACGGCGGGCAGGCTCGATCCTGATCTGGCAACGCAGCGCGATCGCTCGCACCCGCTTCCCGGCCGCCGCGCCGACGCGAAGCCGAAACAGCAGCGTGGGCGCCGCGGCGTAGCGCTCGGGTTGCACATCGAGACAGGTGAAGGACAGCTCAGCCATCAGCCACCGCCATCATCTCGCTGCGTTCCCGTAGGCCGTTGAAGAACTTATGAATCGCCGCCCAGGCCTCCTCGCCGCCGTCGAAGCCCTTCCAGTGCATGCGGACCAGACCGACGAGCTCGTAGCAGGCGTCAATCGGGATCGCGAAGCACTCGAACCCGCTGTCTCCCTTGTGTACCAGCAATCCCTCGACATCGGGTAGCAGGTCCGCCAGGGTCGGAGTCGCCGCGAGCAGATCCGACCAAGCTTCCAGCGACAACAGCGATTCGGTCGCTCCTGCTGGGCTCGGGTAGAAGGCCATAGTCTGGCCGAGCTTGCTGTTGGTGAAGAAGAACGCCATCGCCACCGGGATCCCGATCGAATCCCAGGTTGCCTCGGCGAGCGGTACGTCCGCCGCGTACCGGTAACGCTCGGGAACTGCCCGGAACCGTCCGCCGGCTGCGCCCTCTTTGGTGAACAGCAGGGCGCACGGGCGGCAGGTGCACATCAGCCCGCGGCCCTCGACGTCGACCACGTGCCCATGCCAATCGCCGATCGGTTCAGCGCACATCTCGCACTTCTGAACCTGCTCCTCGGCGGTAGGCGGAGGGGGAGCGGCGCCTCCAACGAAGCGCCGCAGCCCCCCACTCATGACACCGCCTGCGCGGGGACCGCGATGCGGACCCCGCCATTCTCGGCCAGCAGCGGCAGCGGGTCGAGGTGCACTGCGCCCTTCGTTGCGGCCACCTCGGCATTTCCGCTCGATCCACGGCCGGCTCGGACCACGTTGTAACGCTGCGCGCAGCCGGGGCAGGCCAGCAAGGCCCCCTCCAGCTCCGCGCCGGTCAGTCCGGAGCCGCATACCGCGCAGCGGTCGGCGTAGGCGTAAAGGCTTCCCGCCACGTTGCATACCACCGCCGCGGTATCCCCAACCAGCATGGGAACCACCTGACCCTGACCGAGTCCCTCGATCCCGTCGACCTCAACCCACGTCGCAGCCGGTACCTCCGGTTGTTTGCTCACCTGGAGCAACGGGAGCATGGTGGCTCCTTCGGGCACCGCTCCCGCGGTGAGCGGCGAAGCTGGCTCGGGCACCACGCCCTCCACCTCCACCTTGGTGACCTCCGGAGCGACGTCCTCAATTCCCTTCTCGATCGCCAGCTTGACGGTGAGGGCCGAGGACGGGCAGCCGTCACAGCTGCCCGCCAACCGCAACCGCACGGTGCCGTCGGGGTCCAGCCCGAGGTACTCGACGTCGCCGGCATGCGAGCCCAGGTAAGGCCGGACCCGCTCCAGCGCGGCGAGAACACGCTCCTCGGTGCTCTGCGGGTGCAGGTCGTGCAGCACCAGCAGCCCCGCCACCATCTTGTCGGCTAGCAGCGGAGTGACGGCCTGCTCGTCGAGCAACTCCAGGATGCGGGCCAAGCCCGCACCGTAGAACTCGACGAGCAGACCGACCAGCTCCTCGGCTCGCCCGGCGGTAGCGGGGTCGGAGGTCGAAGCAAACTGCGCGAGCAGCGCCTCGACCCTTTCCCCGACCGCCTGGATATCCGGTGTGTTACCAGTGGGCACGACTCATCCGCCAGTCGTGGAGAATGCGTGTGGCGTGTGCAGGCGCTCCAATTCCTTGCCCTGCCCGAGATACATGTGCACACCACAAGGCAGGCACGGGTCGAAGCTGCGCACCGCCCGCATGATGTCGATGCCCTTGAAGTTCGCCGGTGGGTTCTCCTCGAAGATCGGCGTGTTCTGCACGGCGTCCTCGTAGGGGCCCGGCGTTCCGTAGATATCGCGGACACTGCCGTTCCACGGCGTCGGCGGGTACGGGTGGTAGTTCGCGATCTTCCCGTTCTGGATCACCATGTGGTGCGAAAGCACGCCACGGACCGCCTCGGTCCATCCACAGCTGATCGCTTCCTTGGGCACCTTGAACGGCTCCCAGGTCCTGGTACGACCAGCCCGTATCTCAGCCAGGGCCTTCTCGACGAAGTGCAGCGCGCACCCGGCGGCGTAGACCTGGAAGTAGGTCCGGGCCCGGTTGCGCTCGATCGCGTTGGACAGCGGCTTGCCGGCCTTGTCGTACGGGATCTTCCACTCGAACGAGACCGCGGGCTTGGTCAGCGTCCGCGGCAGGTTGATCTGCACACTGTGGCCGGTGGCCTTGACAGTGCCGATATCGACCAGCCCGGACAGCGCCGTCGGCCACAACCGGGCCAGCGGGCCGCCGCCGGTGTCCAGGGCAAGGTAGTCCTTGCCGTCGAACCACCGAGGCGACATCGTCCAGCTGTAGGCACCGGAGAAGTCACGCTTCGCCGGCCGCGGGATGGTGTGCTGGTTCCACGGGTGCTTGCGGTCGACCGGGTTACCTAGCGGGTCCTTGTCGACGAAGATCTCCTGGCCGTCCCAGTCCTCGTAGAACGAGGAACCGAGCAGGATCCGGAGCCCGAGGTTGATCTTCACCAGGTCGTTGGTGACCAGCTTGCCGTCCACAACCACACCGGGGGTGACGAACATCTTGCGTCCCCAGTTGGTCATGTTCTTGTAGTTGAAGTCGCAGTGCTCCGGGTCGTTGAAAGCGCCCCAGCAACCCAGCAGCACCCGGCGCCTACCAACTTCTTCGTAACCAGGCATCGCGTCGTAGAAGAAGTTGAACAGGTCGTCGTGCAGCGGCACGATCCGCTTGCAGAACTCCACATACCGCATGAGGCGGGTGTAGTAATCGGTGAACAGCTGGATGGTGGCGACGGTGCCGACGCCGCCCGGGTACAGCGTGGAGGGGTGCACGTGGCGACCCTCCATGAGGCAGAACATCTCTCGCGTGTAGCGGGAGACCTGCAGTGCCTCGCGGTAGAACTCACCCGACAGCGGGTTGAGCGCCCGCATGATGTCGCCGATGTACTGATACCCGTGGGCCTCGGACTGCGGCGCCGGCGTGCGGTTGGCCAGGTCCAGAACACCGGGGTTGGTCTCGGCGACCATCTTCTCGCAGTAGTCGACCCCGACCAGGTTCTCCTGGAAGATGTTGTGGTCGAACATGTACTCGGCGGCTTCGCCGAGGTTGATCACCCATTCGCCGAGGTGCGGCGGGGCCACCCCGTACGCCATGTTCTGGTTGTACACCGAGCAGGTGGCGTGGTTATCCCCACAGATCCCACAGATACGACTGGTGATGAAGTGGGCGTCGCGCGGGTCTTTGCCCTTCATGAAGATGGAGTACCCGCGGAAGACCGATGAGGTGCTGTGGCACTCAGCCACCGTCTTGGCCGCGAAATCGATCTTGGTGTAGATACCGAGACTGCCGACGATTCGGGTTACCGGGTCCCACACCATCTCTGTGAGTTGGCCTTTTGCAGCGCCTGCGCTGCCATGCCTTGGTTGCGTGGTTGTCATCGTCTAGATGCCTTTCTCCAGCCGGTCGGCGATCACCAGGACGGCTTGTAGCCGGTTTCGAGCGTGCGGCCCTTCTTGCGCCACTTGGGCTCGGAGTCGGTCTTCTTCATCGTGATATTGCGTAGCGACCGGATGACCGAGCCGTAGGCCATGCTCGCGGTCCCCGACACCAGCGAACCCGGAGGAGCGTCCATGAACGGCATGAACTTGTCCGGGAAGCCGGGCATGGTGCAGCCGATGCAGATGCCACCCACGTTCGGGCAACCACCCACACCATTGATCCAGCCCCGCTTGGGCACGTTGCACTTCACGACCGGACCCCAGCAGCCGAGTTTCACCAAGCACTTCGGTGAGTCATAGGTAGTGGCGAACTCGCCCTGCTCGTAATATCCGCCCCGGTCACAGCCCTCGTGCACGGTGGCGCCGAACAACCACTGCGGGCGCAGGTGCTCGTCCAACGGGATCATCGGAGCCTGACCGGCGGCCTGGTAGAGCAGGTACAGGATCGTCTCCGACAGGTTGTCCGGGTGGACCGGGCAGCCGGGCACACAGACGATCGGGATACCGGCCTTGGACTTCCAGTCCCAGCCCAGGTAGTCCGGCACACCCATGGCACCGGTCGGGTTGCCCGCCATGGCGTGGATACCGCCGTAGGTGGCGCAGGTGCCGACCGCGAGCACGATCGTCGCCTTGGGCGCCAGCTTGTCGATCCACTCGTTGATGGTGACCGGCTGGTTGGTGTCGGGGTGTCTCCCGAAACCGGTGAAGTAGCCCTCCCCGTTGATCTCCTCGTTCGGAATGGAGCCCTCGAGGACGAGCACGAACGGTTCCAGCTCGCCGCGGTCGGCCTTCCAGAACCACTCGATGAAGTTGTCGGCACCCTGTTCCGGGCCGCATTCAAAGTCGATCAACGGCCAGTGCACCGCGATCTTGGGCAGTCCAGGAAGAGCTCCCAGCGCGATTTCCTCGATGCTGGGCTGGGTCGCCGCGGTCAGGGCTACCGAGTCCCCATCACAGGACAACCCGCAGTTAATCCACAGAATGTGGATCGGGGCTTCTTCTTCCTTGGTGGGAGTGGCTTGTGCAGTTGGTCTTGTCATGATCCCCTACTCCACGAGCGACCTCCGGCCGCTCTCTCGTTCCGGATGTCGCTTTGTGCTGTGAACTCGTCGAGCGTGAGCTCCCACAGCGTGTGGTAGATCGTGGTCTGCGCCTCCTGGATCCGGTGCACGGAGTCAGAAGCAACCACGAACAAATGGTCGATGCTGCCCAACTCGGCCATTGCACCGCCCTCGTAGCCCGCCAGGCCGACGGTGAGCAGGCCGCGCCTGCTCGCCTCCTCGAAGGCGCGCACAAGGTTGGTGGAGTTACCCGAGGTGGATAGCCCGACGACGACGTCGCCGCGCCGCCCGAAAGCCGCGATCTGGCGGGCGAAGACGACGTCAAATGAGACGTCGTTCGACAGCGCCGTCAGCACCGCGATGTCACCTGTGAGCGCGAAGGCGGGCAAAGCCCGCCGTCCCGGACCCGGGTGCAGAAACAGGCTAGCGAGGTCGGCTGCGTCGGTGCAGCTCCCCCCGTTGCCGATGGCGAACAGCCGCCCGCCGTTGGCGAACGACTCCGCCATTGCCGAGGCGCACGCGGCCAGCCGCTGACTATCGCGAGCCAGGACCTCCCGCCGGAGCGCCACGATCTGGTGCGCCTTGTCCACTGTGGAACGGCGCACTTCGGCCAAGACCGCCTCGAGATCTCCAGCTCCGGGGCTGTCATGGCCGACGTTGTCGGGGTGTGAATACAGGAACGGGTACAGAGATGCCAGATCATCGGACCGAGACTGGGCATCGGACCGAGACTGGGCAGCCGCTCGAGTGGCTGGACCAGTGTCGCTGTGGCCATTGCTACCGGGGCTCATCCCAAGACCCGTTCCGTGGTTTTGTCGGTGCCCGTTTCTGTGCCTTTTTCTGGGCGCCCGACGACCGCGATCGCTTCCTTGGCGTGAACGAGGATCTCATCTCCGACCCCGGCCGACACCAACGCGACACTTACTTCTTCCATGCCGGACCCGGTGTCCACCACAGCCAGATCGTCGGGGAGCAACTCGACGACGCGCACCGCGACGGCCTGATCCGAGCACGTGATGCACACCTCGTCGTGGCATTCCGGAGCGGTCATGCGACTGCCCTCGGCTCTAGCAGGTCCGGATGTTGGAAGAACACGTGAACCAGCTCCCACAGCACGTGATACGCGGTGACGTGCACTTCTTTGATCACTCGCGGATCGTTGGAGTGGGCGATCACGATGTGGTCGGCGGCGTGACGCGACGCGATGTGGCCGCCGTCGCCGCCTGTGAGCGCGATCGTGAGCATGCCCAGCTCCCGGGCTGCGGCAAATCCGCGCAGCACGCTGGGGCAGTTGCCGTCGGGCGAGATGCCCAGCGCGATGTCGCGGCCGGAGGCAAGGTGACTCAGTTGGTGGGCGAAGACCTCGTCGAAGCCCTCCGCGCCGGCAATACCGGTCACCGTCGCGACATCAGCAGTCAGCGAGATCGCCGGCAACGCACGCTTGCCCATGACCACCGGATGAACGAACTCGACCACGACGTGTTGGGCGTCGGTGCTGGCTGTCCCGGTGCCGAAGACGACAAGGGTGCCGCCACGGTGGAAGCGAACGGCCATGGCGTGGCATGCAGTGGCGATCGCCGCGGCATCGTCAGCCAGTTGATATAGGGGTAGTACCCGCCGCTCGAACAATTCCGCGGCGGTGGCGGTCCCGGCTGATGCCCTGGACACGCCGCACACCTCCCGACCTGGTTGGCCATGCACGTGAGTGACATCACGATAGGGGGTGCCTGGAGCAATGGGCAAGGGCCCCCATCAAGACGTGTAACCCAGATTTCACCAGACGGCCTCGTTGGGACACACGCCGGCCTGCGACTGCTCGCTGCATTCGATCATACCGCTCGAATCGGGCATTTGATCCACCGACGATGCAACCTTCACGGATGTTGATCTAGAGGCAGGGAGCGCGGTCGGGAGCGAAGTTGCCGCGTCAGGCGTTACTGCACATGAGGCGACATGAAGAAGTGCGCATCGCACTCGTTCCGTACGACCCGAGGGAGCTCGCGCCATGCCAGTCCTGCTGGTCCTGCTCGCCACCACCGTCATCGAGCTGACGGTGCTCATTGCGGTGGGCCATGCGATCGGCGTTCTGGCCACCATCGGATTGTTGATCCTCACGTCGCTGGTGGGGGCGATCCTGCTGCGGCACGAGGGTGCCCGCACCCTGCGCGCGTTCGTCGAGGCTTTGCGCGCCCGCAAACCCCCGCACCGAGAACTGCTCGACGGAATGTTGATCACCGCAGCCGGGGTGCTTATCGTTGTGCCGGGCTTCGTTTCTGACCTGCTGGGCCTGCTCCTGCTGCTGCCGCCTACCCGCGCGCTGGTCCGGCGACGCATCCTGCGCTCAGCGTCACGACGCACTCCCGCGCGCCATGCACCGGGCGACGTGGTCGAGGGCGAGATCGTCGACGAGCCACCCGCACCCCGCTCCGCAAGCGGCGAGCTTCGCTGAGCGCGGGGGATTAACCCTCCGACGTCTCGGCGGTGTGAGCCGATCGACGAAACGATTGGGGCTAGCGTGAATACTGCTCAACCATGAGCACTTCGTTGCTGCTGGACGGACGCATCCCGTCGGTCGCCGGGGCCACCGCGCTGGCCGTCGTGGATGGAATAATGGCCTGGGCCGGGGATGACAGCACTGGCCGCGCGTGCTTCGGCGACGTCGACGAAGTGCTCGAATTGCGCGGCGCACTGGTCACCCCTGCCTTTGTAGACACACACGTGCACGCCACATCGGCCGGCCTGCTGGCCCTCGGGCTTGATCTCACCGGCTGCGTCACTCTCGCCCAGTGCCTAGACCTGGTCACACAGCAGTCCCGTCCGGGCACCGTGTTGTGGGGGCATGGGTGGGATGAGACATCGTGGCCGGAGGGCCGGCCACCGACACGCGCGGAGCTAGACCGAGCGTCGGGTGACGCGCCGGTGTATCTGTCCCGGATCGACGGGCACAGCGCCGCGGTCTCCTCAAGACTCCTGGATCGGGCCGCGGAGGCGATCGGTGCGCCGGGTTGGGCGGCCGAGGGAGCTTTGACCTGCGAGGCACACCACCACGCCCGCCGAGCCGCCCGCGAATCGATCACAGCCGGTCAGCGTCGCGCAGCCCAAGGAGCCTTCCTGGTCGAGGCGGCGGCCCACGGAATCGCGGTGGTGCACGAGTGCGCGGGCCCAGATGTCTCCGGTCTCGACGATCTTGCCGAACTGCTGGCAGTCGATCACGGCGTCGAGGTGGTCGGTTACTGGGGCCAGGCCGTCAGCACGCCTGCGGAGGCGCGCGAACTGCTCGCCGCCACCGGGGCGCACGGACTGGCGGGTGACCTGTTCTGTGACGGATCGCTCGGTTCGCGCACCGCCGCGTTGCGCACCCCCTACGCCGACGCCCCCAGCACCTGCGGCACGGCCTATCTCGACGTGACGCAGATAGCCGCGCATGTCCAGGCCTGTACCGAGGCCGGCGTCCAAGCCGGGTTCCATGTGATCGGGGATGCCGCGACCGATGCGGTGATGGCCGGCTTCGAGGCTGCTGCCGCCGCGATTGGCGCCCCCGCGCTGCGACAGTGCCGCCACCGGCTCGAACACCTGGAGATGGTGGATCGCGACCAGGCCCGCCAGTTGGCGGCCTGGGGTGTCGTGGCCAGCGTGCAACCGGCCTTCGACGCTGCCTGGGGCGGCGCGGAGGGAATGTACGCGCTACGGCTGGGGGTCTCTAGAGCCGCGGCGATGAACCCCTTCGCGTTGCTAGAGAAGGCCGGTGTGGTGCTGGCGTTCGGTTCCGACGCGCCGGTAACCCTGAGCGACCCATGGGCTGCGGTGCGCGCCGCGGTGGGACACCGCAGCCCCGGCTCAGAGATCGGGGCGATGGAGGCTCTGGCGGCGCACACCTACGGCGGTTACCGGGCTGCTGCGGCAGCTGACCCGCTGGCCGGCTCACTGGTCCCCGGTGCCCCGGCCTCGTACGCGATCTGGGATGGCACCGATTCCGGTGGGTTCCCAGGAGCCCAGTCACCCTCGTGCCTGCGCACCGTGCACCACGGCCGGGTCCTGTTCGAGGTGGAAGACGCCCTGCTGTGAGCCGGTCTGGCCGGCTGCTGCGGGTGGGTACCGCTGCCGGTGCCGGCCTGTTGCTGTACGGCGGCTCACCCCCGCGGGAATTGTGGTGGCTCGCGCCGGTGGTTTTCGCGGTGCTATGGGCGGTGTTGCATGGACGGCCGGCCCGTGCCGGATTCGGCTACGGGTTCGCCTTCGGGCTCGGCTTCTTCGTGCCGTTGCTGTCCTGGGCGGGGGAGTTCGTGGGCCCGTTGCCGTGGCTGGCGCTGGCCACTGTCGAGGCATTGGTACTGGCGCTGGCTGGTGCTGGAGTGGCCGTGGTATCCCGAATGCCCGCCGCGCCGCTGTGGGCAGCGGGGATGTGGGTGGCGGCCGAGGCGCTGATCGCCCGGGTGCCCTTCGGCGGCTTTCCCTGGGGCAGGGTGGCCTTCAGCCAGCCCAGCGGGGTATTCCTGCCGGTGGCGGCGATCGGCGGGGCTCCGCTGCTCACCGCTGCCGTGGTGCTGACCGGCTTCGGTGCCGGCGAACTGATCCGACGCGTCGCGCGAGGATGCGTCCCGCAGGCTTTCGGGAAGCTGAGAGCGATCATGGTGCCTGCACTGCTCGCGGCGGCACCGGTGGTGGCGGGGGTGGTTGCAGCGCCGCTGGTGGCGGCGACCGCGATCGATGGGCAGGCGGTCGTCGCACTGGTCCAGGGCAACGTGCCCCGGGCCGGGTTGGACTTCAACGCCCAGCGCCGCGCCGTACTGGACAATCACGTCGCGCGCACCGTGGCGCTGGCGGCCGCCGTCGCCGCCGGTCGCTACCCGCAGCCAGCGCTGGTGATCTGGCCAGAGAACTCCTCTGACATCGATCCATTGCGCAACCCGGATGCCCGGGCAGTGATCGATCGAGCGGCCCGTGCGATCGGTGTGCCCATCCTGGTCGGCGCCGTCTTGCGCACTGACGACGGGCACACCACGAATACCGCCATTGTGTGGAATCCGCGCACCGGGCCGGGTCAGCGCCACGACAAGCACCCGATGCCCTTCGCGGAATACATCCCCTACCGGGCCTTCTTCCGGCAGCTCAGCCCTTATGTCGACCGCGCGGGCGACTTCGTACCGGGCAACGGCACCAGTGCCATCGACCTCGGACCGGCCAGAGTCGGGGTAGCCATCTGCTCCGAGGTGATGTTCGATGATCTCGTTCGGCAAGGCGTGCGCTCCGGTGCCCAGCTGCTAGCCGTGCCCACCAACAACGCCACCTTCGGCTTCACCGAGATGACCTACCAGCAGCAGGCGATCTCGCGGGTCCGGGCAGTGGAACACGGCCGCACCGTTCTGGTGGCTGCCACCAGCGGGGTCAGCTCCGTGATCTCCCCGGATGGTGCCGTCGAGCAGCAGACAAAGCTGTTCACGCCGGACGCGCTGGTGGCACGGGTCCCGATGCGTTCCGGTACTACGCTAGCTACTCGGCTCGGCCCCGCGCCGGAGTGGGTGCTGGTGGTCCTTGGCTTGTTGGGTGTGGCAGCAGCCCTGGTAGCGCAGCGCAGAGCGAACGCAGGGCAGCGACGGGGACCCGTGCCCCCCAAGGAGGACGTCGATGGCGGATCAGCGGGACGACCGGGGCGCCGAGGGGGCCGGTCTGACGATCGTGGTGATCCCGACCTACGACGAGCGGGCCAGCCTGCCGACGGTCCTGCACCGGCTGCACGAGGCGGTACCTGAGGCGCACGCGCTGGTGGTGGACGACGACAGTCCGGACGGCACCGGGGAGCTGGCCGACGAACTCGCCGCTACCGACAGCCGGGTGCATGTCCTGCATCGCGCCGCGAAGGCTGGCCTCGGCGCAGCCTACGTCGCCGGCTTTCGATGGGCGCTGCAGCGGGGCTATGACATCGTGGTGGAGATGGACGCCGACGGCTCGCACGCCCCGGAGGATCTACCCCGGATGCTTGCCGCGCTGGTCGACGACCCCCCCGGCACCGCCGCCGACGTCGTCCTGGGCTCCCGGTATGTGCCCGGCGGGCGAGTGGTCAACTGGGCGCGATACCGCGAATGGCTCTCCCGCGGCGGCAACTACTACTCGCGGGTGGCGCTGGGAGTGAGCATCTATGACGTCACCGGCGGCTTCCGCGCCTACCGTCGCGGGGTGCTGGAGGATCTGGATCTCCACACGGTCGCCTCCCAAGGCTACTGCTTCCAGGTCGACCTGGCGTGGCGCTCGGTGCGTGGTGGCTTCACCGTGGTGGAGGTGCCGATCACGTTCACCGAGCGGGAGCAGGGCCAATCGAAGATGACCAGGGCCATCGTCCTGGAGGCGCTGTGGCGGGTGACCGTCTGGGGTGTGCAGCGCCGCGTGTCGAACCTGCGCCGGGGGTCCGACACCGACTCGACAAGCACCACCACGCAGCCCAGCAAGCTTTGACTTGCCTGTCCGGGCGAGTTCCTCAGGCAGAGCGAGAGCGGCGACCGCGCAGTTCAGTCAGTCGCTCATCGAGCAGCTCTTCGAGCTGCTGGACGCTACGCCGTTCCAGCAGCATGTCCCAGTGCGTACGCGGCGGCTTGATTTTTTTCGGCTCCGGCGCAACCCCGTCAACCAGCCTGGCCTCATTGCCGTGCAACCGGCACTCCCAGATCATGGGCGATTCGGCATCATCGGCGAATGACACAGTGAAGTCGTGACCCTTGGGGCAGGCGTAAACTACTGATCGGCGAGGAGCAAGATCATGGTCTCGGTCGGTCTCATAACTGACTGTTCCGAGCCGGCTGCCACGAAGTACACGATCGGCCATGACGTCTCCTCTCTCCGGGCCAGAGACCGGGGGTCTCCGGATCCAGCTCACCGGGTGCAACGCCGAAGAACGCCTCGACGTTCCCGGACCACTGTCGGTCCGGGCCGATGACGGGTTCACTCAATGCACAAGCATCCCCCACACAGGTTGAATCGAAGCCGCAATGTGATGCGTTACCTCACGATGAGGTGGCCCAGAATACCCGTTCGGCCTAGCCTGTTATGCCGTCCTGGCAGCGGGCTTAGACGATCACCGGCTCTGAGTTACCCGCCGCGCGAATCGCTCGGCGCACCGGAACGAGCAGTACCAGCACGAACCCGATGAGGAAGAAGGCCACCAAGGACAGGATGGCAGGGCGAAACGAGCCGGTGGCCGTCCCGATGACGCCGAAGAGTATCGGCCCCACCGTGGAGGTGGCCTGCTCGCCGATCTCGTAGACCGAGAAGTACTCCGCTTCCTTGCCCGCGGGCACCAACTGGCTGAACAGCGACCTCGACAGCGCGCTGGTACCGCCCAGTACCAGCCCGATGCCCACGGCCACGGTGTAGAACTGGAGCTCGTTGCCCGCCTGGATGAAGTAGGCCGCCGCGATCACACCGATCCACACCACCAGGCTGCCCAGGATCGTGCGCTTGGCGCCGATCCAGCGGGCGACCCAACCGTGCAGCAACGCGCCGAAGAACGCCACGAACTGCACCATCAGGATCGTGCTGATCAGGGTGCTGCTCGCCAACCCTAATTCAAGATCACCATACTGGCCGGCGACGCTGGCCACCGTGCCGATCCCCTCGGCGAAAATCAGGTAGGCCGCCAGGAAGCCCAGTGTCAGCGGGTAGCTCCGCGCGCTGCGCAGCGTGCCGGACAGCTGACGGAAACCGCCGGTCAGCACCGATAGACCCCGCTCGCTGCCCTGTGGAGACTGGTAGCTGCGCATCCGGGACAACGGGATGAGGGTGAAGGCTGCCCACCACAGCCCTGCGGTGACGAAGCAGACCCGTACCGCGGCCGACTCGGACAGTCCCAGCGCATCACGGCCGAGGTAGATCGCCAGATTCACCGCCAGCGCGATGCCGCCACCCAGAAAGCCGAAGGCCCAGCCGCGGGAGGACAGCCGGTCGCGCTCGTCAGCCGTTGCTATCTCTGGGAGCACCGAGTAGTAGATGACCACCGATGCGTAGTAGCCGGTGGTCGCGACGATGAACAGCACGACGCCGAGCCGCCAGTTCGTTCCGGTGACCAGCGCGAGCAGGGCCGTCGCGCCCGCCCCAGCGAACGCGAAAAGCCCGAGCATCCGCCGTTTGTGCTGGGTGCGGTCGGCGATGGCGCCGGTCAACGGCAGCACCAGTACCTGCAGGAGGGTCGAGGCCGCCAGCAGGTAGTCGAACAGCGCCCCGGCCGGGAAATCCAGGCCGAACAGCGAAATGTTGCAGCCGACCAGGGCATTGCGGGTCAGGCAGGTCTGGCCGGCGGCCAGTGCGTCGTTGCGTGCCACCGTTGTGAGGTAGAGCGACAGGAAAACGGTGATGATCGAGGTGGGAAACACTGAGTTCGCCCAGTCGTACCAACACCAGGCGCGTTGATCACGGCGGCGATCGGTCTCGTCCAGCGCGACGCCGGGGGTGGGCTGGACCTTCGGCTCGCTCACCAGCAACCGCCTTCCGTCACCGCCGGCGCACTCTACTGGCCCTCGCTACTGAGCCTGGGCGTCTGCTCCCGGCCATGCACCCCGGACGCGCAGCACGTCGCGCAGCACGTCCGGCCGGTCGGTGATCAAGCCGTCGACGCCGAGATCGAGCAGCGCCTGCATCTCGACCGCCTGGTCAACCGTCCATGCGTGCACCTCCAGACCGCGGTGATGCGCGCAGCGCACCAACGCCTGGTCCACGACCTTCAGCCCGCACATCCGCACCGGCAGTTGGGCCAACTTGCCGCGGATCGGCATCGGCTCGGATCTCCTGACGCTACGTCGAGACAACGACACGGCCCGCAGCCGCAGCGCTACGGCCGATGCAGTGCCCATCGAGGTCAGCAGCCGAGGCCCGGCTGCCGTGCGCAACCGCTGCAGCCGGGCTTCGGAGAACGACGCGATGCATACCCGGTCCCACCCGCGGGTGCGACGCAACAGGTCCAGCACCGGCGCGACCGCCGAGTCCGCCTTCACGTCGATGTTGAGCAGCGCCCGTGGAAGTTCTTCGAGCAGATCGTCCAGCCGGCACAGCGGCTCCCGGCCACCCACCCGGGCGGTTCTTACCGCCGCCCAGTCCAACTTCTCGATCTCGCCGGAGCCATCGGTGGTGCGGTCCAGCGTCGCGTCGTGAGTGACCACGACCACCCCGTCGCGGGTCGCGCGGACATCGGTCTCCAGGTAGAGGTAGCCCTCCACAGCCGCACGGCGGAACGCCGCCAGTGAGCTCTCCATACCGGCCAGCTCGCCGAGATGCCAACCGCGGTGTGCGAACGCCCGGGGGAAGGGCCCGTCCAGAAACGGGTGCCGCGACGAGACCATGCCGCCATTCTGCCGGGCCGTGTGATTCGCGCCTGGGTGACGTTGTCGGTCCGGCGCCCCCCGGCAGCCGAGCTATTCACGGCAGCCAGCCCAACGCCGTTTGGAGGGACACGACCTCGAACCACAGCCCGACTGCAGCCAGCGGTGCCAGCGGTGTCCAGATCGGCCGGTCCCGCAGGAGGCGACATGCGAGCAGCTGCAGCGCCGCCCATAGGCCCACCCATACCCCCCACAGGAACAGCACCGGACCGTAGAAGGGGACAACCTGTGCAGCCACCGCATACAGCAATGCCACCGCGACGTGCAAGGCGATGCCCAGCCACCCCAGGGCGACGGCCCAGCCGGGGTGGTCGTGGGTAGGGCCGCTCTCGCCCTCGGACGCCGGCGCCTGGGGGGAGGCGCACATCAGCCCGGCGGCGATCGCCAGCAGGAAAACCGGGACGCCGGGGAGTACCGCGCCCAGCGCCGGGTCGACGACCACTGAGCCGGCCAGCGCAGCCAGTACCAGCATTCGGGACAGCTTCGGTGCCCGCCGCGTGGTTATCACCGCCGCGAGCACGCTACCGGCGGCCAGGACAGCGACGACCACGACGACAAGCGCGAACACATCGGAGATACCAGCGAAGCCGAGGGCAACGACTGCCTTGAGGCCAAGGAGCACCGCACCCACCACAGCGAGGCACAGGGCTACGCTGAGGCGGCTCCGCGACAGCGCGATGGTGGCCATCGTACTCTCCGTCACTGGCCTGATGAGGTTCGTCTCATCGGGCTCAGTCTGCCCCACCGGCGGGGAGGTGTGGGGATCTGCGGACGTGCCCGGGATGGCATCAGTACGTCGCGCCCGGGGTGCGCCGGGCTGCGACACTGGGGGAGGAACCGGTGGCTGCCCGGAGCAGGGAGTGGGCGATGACGACGCATGAGAGCGCCGAGCTGGCGCTGCTGGCTGCGGAGTTCACCGCGTTGCTCGGGGCTGCGGCGGTGATCACCGACCGGCAACGCCTGCGCACCTACGAGTGTGACGGTCTGGCGCAGTATCGCGTGGTGCCCGGCCTGGTGGTGCTGCCGGAGTCCGCCGAGCATATCGCCGCGGTGGTCCGGGCCTGTGCCGCCGCGAAGGTGCCTTTCGTGGCCCGTGGCTCCGGTACCGGACTATCGGGCGGTGCGCTGCCACACGCGCAGGGCGTGCTGATCGTAACTTCCCGGATGCGCCGGATCCTGGCGGTCGACCCCGCCAACGAGCGCGCGATCGTCGAGCCCGGTGTGATCAACCTCGACGTCACAAGAGCCGCCGCACCGCAGGGCTGGTACTTCGCCCCCGACCCGTCCAGCCAGCAGATCTGCTCGGTGGGTGGCAATGTCGCGGAGAACTCCGGCGGGGCGCACTGCCTGAAGTACGGGTTCACCACCCACCACGTGCTCGGCGTCGAGGTCGTCACCCCGGACGGGGAGCTGGTGTGGCTGGGTGGCACGACTCGCGATGCGCCTGGGTATGACCTGCTCGGCGCGTTCGTGGGCAGCGAGGGCACCCTCGGGATCGCCACCAAGATCGTGGTGCGGCTGCTTCGGGACCCGGAGGCGGTTCGCTGCCTGCTCGCCGCCTTCCCCGGCGTGGACGAGGCAGGTACCGCGGTGTCGGAGATCATCGCCGACGGCGTCACACCAGCGGCCATCGAGATGATGGACGCGTTGGCGATCGAGGCGGCCGAGGCCGCCGTGGCCTGTGGTTACCCAGAGGGTGCCGGAGCGGTTCTGATCGTGGAACTGGACGGCCCCGGCGCCGACGTCGCACACACCTTCGCCGCCGTGCAACAGCACTGCACCGAAGCGGGCGCCTTCGAGATCCGGGTAGCCCGCGACGCTGCCCAGCGCGCATTGTTCTGGAAGGGCCGCAAGTCCGCGTTCGCCGCGGTAGGCCGGATCAGCCCTGACTACATCGTCCAAGACGGGGTGATACCCAGAACGGCGCTGCCGGCAGTGCTGCGCAAAATCGCCGCGCTGTCAGCCGGTACCGGGATCCGGGTAGCCAACGTCTTCCACGCCGGGGACGGCAACCTGCACCCGCTGGTCCTGTTCGACGAGACCAAACCCGGCGAGGCGCAGGCTGCCGAGGAGGTTTCAGGGGCGATCCTCGACCTGTGCATCGAATACGGTGGCTCGATCACCGGCGAGCACGGCGTGGGCTCGGATAAGGCTCGATACATGCCGCGGATGTTCACTGCTGCGGATCTGGACACCATGCAGCGGCTGCGCTGCGCCTTCGATCCCGCCGGGGTGTGCAATCCCGGCAAGGTGTTCCCCACTCCCCGGTTGTGCGGTGAGGTGCCCGGCAAGCACAAGGGCGTGCACCCGCTGCAGGCCGCCGGCCTGGCCGAGCAGTTCTGATGGTCACCTCCACAATCGGCGAGTTGCGGGTGGCCTGTGATGACGTGGCACAGGCCACCGCGCAGGACACCGTGGACGAGGTGCCGGCGCGTTGGGTGGCGCGGCCGCACAGCACCGAGGAGGTCTCTGCGGTGCTGCGAGCAGCGGCCGCACTGGGATTGCGGATAGTCGCCCGCGGCACCGGCATTCGCCTGACCTGGGGCGTCCCACCGACCGCTGTGGACCTGATCGTGGACACCAGCCGGATGGACGCGGTGCTCGCGCATGCCGCCGGCGACCTGGTCGTCACCGTGCAGGCCGGCTTGCCGATGGTCGCCCTCCAGGATGCGCTGGCGCCGCACCGGCAGCGGCTGGCCCTGGACGGCAGCCACAATCTTCGGGGCACCATCGGGGGCACCATCGCCACCGCATCGTCGGGCCCACTGCGCTACCGGTACGGCTCGGTGCGCGATCTGCTCATCGGCATCACGGTGGTGCTCGCCGACGGCGGCGTCGCCCGTTCCGGAGGAAAGGTCGTGAAGAACGTCGCCGGTTACGACCTGGGCAAGCTCTACACCGGCTCGCTGGGCACCCTCGGTGTGATCACAGAAGCGGTGTTCCGCCTGCATCCGCTGCCCGAGGCGAGTCGTTGGATCACCGTTCCAGCAGCCGACGCCACACGCGCTGCAGCCGGCATCGCCGTGATCCGGGGATCGCAGCACGACCCTGTGGCCCTCGAAGTGGACCGCGCGGCGCCAGGTGGTCCGGTTACCGTGGCGATCGCTGTGGAGGGCGTCGCCGAGGGCATCGGTGCCCGCGCCGACGCCGTCGCGGACCTTCTCGGCTCGGCGGCCGGGACGCCGGCGACCGTGACCGAGCAGCCACCCGACTGGTGGGGTCGTGCGCCGCATCCCCCGCAGGGCCCCGCTGCGACCGTCACCTGCGAACCCACCGGACTGGCGGACCTACTCGGCACCGCCCCCGGCGCACTGCGCGGCAGCGCCGGAGCCGGCGTGCTCGTCGCCGGCCTGAATGACGGCGACCGGCTGGGTGCCGAGCTGGCGCAGCTGCGCGAGATCGCCCACCGGCACGGCGGCAACGCGGTACTGCGCTGTGCGCCTGCGCACCGCAGGATTGGCCTCGACGTGTGGGGACCGGTGCCCGCGCTGGCGTTGATGCGCCGGCTGAAGGACCAGTTCGATCCGGAGCACCGGCTTTCGCCCGGACGGTTCGTGGGAGGGATCTGACATGAGCGCGGGCGCTTTCGATGATCACCACCCGCCGCAGCCGGAGCTGATCAAGGACTGCGTGCACTGCGGGTTCTGCCTGCCCTCGTGTCCCACTTACGTGCTGTGGGGGGAGGAGATGGATTCGCCGCGGGGCCGCATCCACCTGATGAAGTCCGGCCTGGAGGGTGAGCCCCTGTCGGCGTCCATGGTGGGACACTTCGATGCCTGCCTCGGGTGCATGGCCTGCGTGACGGCCTGCCCGTCTGGCGTGCAGTACGGCACGCTGATCGCTGACACCCGAGCCCAGGTGCAGCGCCGCTACGAGCGACCGTTTCAGGAGCGGCTGCTCCGCGAGGCGATCTTCTGGTTGTTTCCCTACCCGAAGCGGTTGCGGGCGTTGCGCGGGCCGCTGGCGCTGTACCGGCGCAGTGGCCTGGACCGGCTGCTACGTCGCAGCGGGCTGCTGGACCGGTTGCCCCCGACGCTGCGGGTGATGGAGTCGCTGACTCCGACGGTGACCCGGCGCCACCCGCTGCCTGAGCGGGTGCGCGCATTGGGGCGGCGCCGTGCGGTGGTGGGGATGCTCACCGGTTGCGTGCAGGACGCGTTTTTTTCGGAGGTCAATGCCGCCACCGCGCGGGTGCTCGCCGCTGAGGGCTGCGACGTGGTGATCCCCCGCGGGCAGGGCTGCTGCGGGGCGTTGTCGCAACACATGGGACGTGAGGACGAGGCGATCTCCTTCGCCCGGGCGCTGATCGAGCGCTTCGATGCCGCTGGGGTTGATCATGTCGTGGTCAACGCTGCGGGCTGCGGCTCGGCGATGAAGGAGTACGCGCACCTGCTGCGCGACGATCCCCACTACGCCCAGCGCGCACAGTCTTTCGTCGAGCGCACCCGCGACGTCTCCGAGCTGCTCGTCGAGCTCGGGCCGGTGGCGCCGCGCCACTCGCTGAACGTCACGATCGCCTACCACGACGCCTGCCACCTCGGACACGCCCAGGGCATCCGGTCCCAGCCCCGCGAGCTGCTGCGCGCCATTCCCGGGCTGACGCTGACCGAGATCGCCGAAGCGGATCTGTGCTGCGGTTCAGCGGGGGTCTACAACCTGCTCAACCCCGAGCCGGCCACCGAGCTGGGGGACCGCAAAGCGCGCAACGTGCTCGCGACCGGGGCATCGGTGCTGGTCACCGCCAACCCCGGGTGCCTGATGCAGATCGCGGCCAGCACCCGGCGGCTGGGCAAGCATGTGGCGCTAGCGCACACTGTCACCGTGCTAGATGCCTCGATCCGCGGTGTGCAACTGTGAGCCGGCCATCCACGCGGGACCTCCCGAATGCGGCCCGCGCCCGGCGACGGCTGTCGTCGGAGGCTCGGCGCGGTGAGCTGCTCGACGCGGCGTTGCGGGAGTTCGGTAGCCGCGGTTACTACCTGACCCAGATGGAACACGTGGCTGCCACCGCTGGAGTGAGCAAGGCGCTGGTGTACCAGCACTTCCCGAGCAAGGACGAGCTCTTCGCGGCGGTCACCGCGCAGGTCGTGGAGGGCTTCATGAGCCGGCTGCCCGAAGTGCTGGGCAACGCCGGTGACGCGCTCGGCGCCTGGCGCGGCGCGGTCCGGCTGCTGTGTGACCTGGTAACCGAGCGTCCGGAGGCCTGGGCGCTGGTCGCGCGGCACCTGGACAATCCTGAGCTCGGCGCGTCGCTGCGCGGGCTCCGGGATCAGGTCACCGAGGTGTTCGCCGCGGTCCTCGCCGGCTACTACGCCCCTGAGCAGGGGAGTGCGGTGCCGTCGGAGGAGGTGCTGGAGCAGGCGCGGCTCACTGTCCCGCTGGTCGTCGGTGCCCTACAGGGACTGATGTCCTGGTGGTTGGACCACCCGGAGGTGCCGCGGGCGAAGGTCGAGGCGCGGGCGGTCGACTTCGGGTGGCTGGGCCTGGACCGGATTCGCCGCGGTGAGTGGCTTCCTCTTGTCGGTGACTGACGAGTCAGTTATGTTTGGGCTTACCCGCTCGTCAAGGAGGCCGCAGATGTCCACTACTAGCGCCGTTGACGCGACGACCAGCCGCGTCCCCGACCGCGAAGACACCGCGCAGCGGCTCTCGGCCAAGCACTCCTACGATCCGGCCGTAGAAATCGACTGGGACGCACCACTCGCGCCGGACCGGTACTTCATCGACCCGCGCCGCAGCTCCCTGTACGGCACAGCTCTGTGGGACCGGATGAGCGAGCAGCAGCGTATCGACCTGACCAAACACGAGCTGGCAAGCCTCTACTGCATGGGCATCTGGTTCGAGACGATCCTCATGCAGATGCTCTTACGGCATGTCTATGACCGTCCCAAGGGCAGCGCACACGCCCGGTACGCGTGGACCGAGATCGCCGACGAGTGCCGGCACTCGGTGATGTTCTCCCGTGCCGCGGAGAAATTCGGTGGCGCGCATTACGGTCCCGACTGGTTGGTGCACCAGCTCGGGCGGTTGCTCAAGACGACCTCCAACGGCACCTTGAGCTTCGCCGGCGCGATCTACGTGGAGGAGATCCTCGACGCGGTGCAGCGCGAGCAGATGACGGACCAGTCACTGCAGCCGATGGTCCAGAAGGTGTCGTGGATCCACGTCGTCGAGGAGGCTCGGCACATCCGCTACGCCCGTGAGGAGACCCACCGGCAGTGGCCCCGGCTGGGCCCGCTGGGCCGGGCGTACAGCCGCTTCATCCTCGCGTTGGTGGTCTACTTCTCCACCTCCAGGCTGATCGACCCGAAGGTGTACGCAGCGGTCGGACTGGACGTCGACGAGGCCGTCGCAGCGGCTGCCGCGAACCCGCATTGGCGCGAGACCAAGCGGTTCGCCGCCCGCAAAATCATCACGTTCTTCAACGAAGTCGGGCTCATTGCCGGACCCGGAAAGCTGCTCTGGCGCAAGACCGGACTGCTGTAGAGCTTTGGACGGCAAGGCGACGCTTATCGGGCGTCGCGCATAGACCTCCGAATCAAATTCTTGTCAGTGCGGCGGGCTTGCTGGGAAGCGCTCGGAGGGAACCACCGCATCGAGATCCGTCTGCGGGAAATCGTCTCCGGTACACAGAAGCGGGCGTCCCGCGAGTCGGCATGCCGCGTAGGTCAAGCAGTCGCCGAAGTTTAGTGCCGCCGGGTGGCGTCCCTTGCCATAGCGGGTGAACGCCTCGACCGCGATCGGCCAGTGCGCAGCCGTGTACGGGATGGTCTCGGCGCCGGCCTCCTGCAGCAGCCGCGCCAGTAACGACCTGCCTACGATCCCTAGCCGCGCGGTGAGCACGATCCCGGTCTCTGCCAGCGTAGGTGCACCGACTCCGACGACGGACGCTCTCGCCAGATGGTCCACGAGCACCTGGTGACCCGGCTCGGCCAACACAATCGCGACCAGCGCCGAACTATCGACGATCACACGCCCTCCGGGGCGTAGCCGAGGACGGCTTCGCGTTCCCGCTTGGTCAGGCCACCGCGCAGCTCCACCGGAACCTGCGGCCAGACCTCGTCGACAAGGAAGCGGTGCAACCGATCCACCGGATCGTCTTGCGTCGCCGACGCTCGAAGCCGGTCGAGCCGCTCTCGCAGGGCACGCCGCACAGCCGCGGTCTTTCTCTCGCCGGTCAACGCCGCGACCTCACCGGCGAGCTGTTCTGTCACGGGGTCCTTGATATTGAGCGTGGAAAAACTAGACCTTGCCGCACGCACAGCTGGCTCCGACACCGCGACCGCCGAGGAGCGTTCCCGCACCACGCAGCTGGCGCACTGGCTCGGCCGCCACAACCGACGATCTCCCATCGATCCGATAAGCCACATTATGACAAGTAGCGTGGCAGGTAGGCGTCGACGTAGGCGGGATGGAGATCTGCCGGTTCCGCGCGGGGAAGGTCGTTGAGAGGCGGAGCACCACGGACGACGTGAGCATCATGACCCAACTCGACACTGTCCCGGTACCACAATCGTAACCCGTCGGAGGGGCTGAAGTGTCGCTGAACTTCTTAGGATACGGGCGGTGCTTCATTCAGCATCTTCTCAGATTCCCGTCGCACTGTAGATGGTGCCAACCCCTGCGGCAGACCGCCGCCGGGTCTCACCGGAAAAAGGGCGACATTTTGATGGTCACGCGGACGATGAGGACCCGCGCAGGTGAGTCGTTGTCACGGAGGGCGGTCCTCAGCGGACCGCAGATGACCATCGGGCATCAAGCAATAAGAAGGAACGGATCCCCTATAGGCGAGTCGCCTGCATGATGCGGATCGTCGCCTGCGGGCTGATCACAGGGGCGGCTCTGCTGGGTGCGGTCCCGGCGGCGGTAGCTGATGCACAGGTCAGCACAACCAGTTCGCACAGGCAGGCGGCGCCGCAGGCCGAGGTGAGCATGCTGGCGGTGTCACTCACCGTAGGCGGCGCGGTCGCAGCGGCCGGATCGGGCATGGTGCTCGTGCTAACCCGGCGCCGCGCGATCAGCTCCGCCACAGGTTCGCCCGTTCAAGATCACGCAACTTCGGAGTAGGCGCTAGCAGCGCGCACATCCTCCATCGTGGTCTCGGTAAGAGCGCCACGCGGCGTTGTTGGGTCCGACGTGCGAGAAGGCCAACCCCTGGCTCATCAGCCGTGGTCTAGATCGTTGAGCACCACTGCGGTGAGGACACCGTAGGCCAGGTGTGGAATGACATCGGCCACCCAGTCTGTGGCCGCCCAGGTGCGGGGGTCGGTAACACCGAGCACCGTCATCGGCCCGTTGGTGCCGAGCAGCGCCCCGAGAGTCGCGACGAGACCAGTGACTGAGACCAGTGACTACCGTCCCGGGTCGGTAGCCGGCGGCCCGGGCCAGTCCCAGCAGCGCCCCGGTGCCGACGCCAGCGGCGATGCCCGTGAGCGAGCCAAGTCCGGCGACCCGATTCGTCCGGTCCTCCCCCTGCCCGGGGACGGAGATGTGGGTCTTCTTCGAAAGTGCTTCAACGGTGTCTTCAGGCGTAGTGCTGGCGGGGCGGGCGCGGGCTACCATGTCGAGGTAGGTCACGGTGTTGAGCATGGTGGTGCCGGCGGCCCCGGCGGCGGCGCCGAGCAGCATCCCGGCGAGCAGGCCCCTCATGCGGACACCCTCCCCCGCAGCTGGGTGATTATCCCCCGCTGCTCCTGCACACCAACGTTCACCTCACGAGACATGGGGATCCCTCTCCTCGGACTGTCCGGCCCGTGCGGACCGACCCCTCCCGTAAGGTGTACCCGACATCACGCCGGCTACACCCCACAGACGTGGCGCTCGCCAGCGCCGCATCCTCTCGGTAACGTTATAAGATGGACTCGTAGCGCCATTTCGACCTGCCGCTTGCTTTCGCGGACGGTAGCGTCTCTTATTGGCCTGTGGTGAAGACTGAGACATTTTCGCCCCCGTCAGCTGCCTGCGTGCGACACGATCAACTCTTCTGTCGGTTACGCCGGGTTTCTTCGGTAAGGCGCATCCCAACAACCGGAGCAGTCTGGCCGACGAAACGCGCGGCAGAAACGGAGGATGAGAGATGGCCTCAGCACAGGTCGTTGTGATCACCGGAGCCAGCGCGGGTATCGCCCGCGCCACCGCCCGAGAGTTCGGAGCCCGGGGCGCGCAGGTAGGCCTGCTCGCCCGCGGACAGGCCGGGCTGGACGGCGCGGTGAAGGACGTCGAAAACGCTGGCGGCAAGGCACTGGCGATCCCCACCGACGTCGCTGACTACGACCAGGTGGAGGCGAAGATCGCCCCTGCGATGCTGGACCGCTACCTGGCCCGCACCGGCTACTCCGCCCAGCAGACCGGTCACAAGGTCGGACCCGACCGCCCGCACAACCTCTGGGAGCCTGTCGACGGACCCGACGGCCACGACCACGGCGCGCACGGCATGTTCGACGAGCGGGCCCACCGCCACGCCCCGCAACTGTGGTTGTCCCACCACGCCCGGCTGGTGTCCACCGCGACAGCGGCGGCCGGGGTCACGGGGCTGGCCATCGCGATCACCCGCTGGCTCACGGGCACGGGACACTCGCCTCGGTGAACAGGCTTTAACGCTCACCGACAGGCCAGCTACTCGCTACGGATGGACTGGGCCCGGCGGGTGCGAACGCCGTCGTTGAAGGCTGCGACGTCGCGGTCGTCGTCGATGTCCTGAGTTTCACCACGACTCTGTCTGTCGCTGCCGATTGCGGCGTCACGGTCTTTCCGTACCGATGGCGCGATGATCGAGCCGAGGCCTTCGCCGCCGAACATCATGCGACCCTGGCCGTCGGGCGATCAGCGGCACTGCCTGGACAGGTGAGCCTTTCTCCGCACAGCTTTCGCGCTGCCCCGTCCCTGGAACGACTCGTGCTGCCCTCGCCGAACGGCTCGACAATCAGCTTCCAGCTCGCTCAGGCAGGCTCGAAGGTCATCGGTGTAAGCCTGCGCAATCGGCAATCGGCAATCGGCAATCGGCAATCGGCAATCGGCGGCACGGTGGCTACTGCTACGTCGCAAACAGCAGCCGACGCTGCGGATCGCGGTAATCGCCGCGGGCGAGCGCTGGCCAGACGGCAGCCTCCGACCAGCCGTTGAGGATCAGTGGGGAGCCGGCGGTCTCATCGATCTCCTCTACGAAGCCGGATGGCGTCCGTGACGGTGGTGCCTTCATCCCCGCCTGACGTCGGTGCACGCGGCCTGGACCGGTGTGGCGCCGAACCAGCGATGCAACGCAGGCGCAGGTGACGAGTCCGGTCCGGCGCCTACCCAGCAGACGTGGCCGTCGGGTCTGATCAGCAGACGGTCGGCATCTGATGATGCGCCCAGTGCGGTGCCCACAGATGAGTCGATGACCCGGGCGATGATCCGGTCGACACCATCGGGTACCGGCGTCGGGTACGACGGGGCGCCGCCGAGTTCCAGGAGCAGCCCGCGTCCGGACTGCAGCAGCGTGCTGACCGTGGTCAGGCCGCCTTCGGTCTTCAGTGCCAGGTCAATCATCCGCGCGCCGACCAACGGATCGCAGTCGCCGAGGTCGTAGCGCAGGTCCAGACCGGACATCAGTCCGGCCAGATATCGGTTCGCGTCGGGCAGTCGCACCAGGTCGATGACGATCTCGCGCAGTGCCCGTACGTCGTCGGCATCCGGCGGCGGGCTCATCAGCACGCCCTGAGCGCGCGTCGTCGCGAGTACCCGAGCCGCCACCGGGTGCCGCTCGGCGTGATAGGTGTCGAGCAGACCAGCCGGGGCGCGGTCCTGGACGTGTGCGGCGAGTTTCCAGCCGAGGTTCATCGCATCCTGGACGCCGAGGTTGGTGCCCTGGCCCCCGATGGGTGAGTGAATATGCGCGGCGTCGCCGGCGAACAGAACCCGGTCGCACCGATAGTCGGTGAGCTGCCGCGTCGCGTCGCTCCGCCTGGGTTGCGAGAGCGCAAGAAAGTGCGTACGCACCGCACCATCTCCGAGACCGCGATCGCGTTGTTTGTGGAGCGCGGCTACGACCAGGTGTCGGTCGCGGAGATCGCCGCGGCCGCGGAGGTCTCCAAACGCACGCTGTTCGCGTACTTCTCCACCAAAGACGACTTGATCCTGCACCGATTCGCTGACCACGAGGATGAAGCCGCCCGGGTCGTCCGCCATCGAAGCGAAGGCCAAGCGCCATGGACGCGCTGCACCGGCACCTGCGGTCCGCCCTGAAGCGTCGAGATCCGATCAGTGGTCTGTGCGACGACCCGAACGTGGTCGCCTATTACCGACTCGTCGTCGAGACCCCGGCGCTGACGGCAGCGCTCACCCGGTATCTCGGCCGTAGCGAATCGCCCTCATGGCAGCGTTGCGCGAGGCGACACCTCTTGAGGTCCCCCGTACCGAACAGACGGCGCGGCTGGCTGCCTGCCAGATCGTCGCCGTCCTCCGTGTCCTCGCACACGAGAACCAAGTCCACATTTCCGCCGGTCAGACCGCCGACGCTCGGGCAGCGGACGCGGTAGCCGAGGCCAATCACGCCTTCGACCTACTGCGAGGAGGTCTCGAACCGTACCGCAATTGAGGGGTCCGGTTGCCGCTTAGGCGGGTCGCGCTGGACACGATTAAACTCACTCAGCAGGCGACTACTCCCCTTTATTTACGGCTCTCAACGCGCTGCGGGAGCAGCCGATGCGCGGCGTCTATTCCACTATCGAATAGCCCCCAGAATGAGATCATTCGTAATCCGCCCGCAGCTCCGTCGCGGCGTTTTCGAATCAGTAGATAACACCTGGTGACACACCGGGTACGCCTGGTCTCACCGTTGCGCGTACGTACTCGAGGTCGGGCACCTACGTCGATGTTGTCGCCGGCTACGTATTCGAAAAGCAACTCCCGGCTACGTAGCCGACAGGGCAGATTTACGTGCGGCTACTGATTGCCCGTGGCGGTACACCTGGGCAGGGTATGGGAAGCCGAATCGGGAATGCCACCGATGCGGCGTTTTCCCCGGCTAGCACCGGGACAACTTCCCTAGGAGGATTTCATGTCTGACGCAGTAGGTTTTGTGGAGATCGACGGGCAGCATGTGGAGCTGCTGCCGGCCCGTACGGTTCTGTCGATGTTCAGCGCCGGCGGCTTGGGCGGCGGCCGTGGCGGCAACGGCGGCGTGGGCGGCGAGGGCGGCGTAGGCCGGGGTGGGCTCGGTGTCAACGCCCTGAATATCAACGCGTTCGGTGACCAGACCAACAGCGCCGGCGACGGCATCGGGGGCGCGGGCGGCAGCGCCGATGGCGGGGCCGGCGGCTCTGTGTCCGGCTGATGAGTCGCGGCGGCGCCGTTGGATGACCACGTGCGGTGCCGTTGGCCAGGGAGGGGTGGTTTTCGACGCGGCCACCCCTCCCGTCATCATCGAGCTACTCCAGGCGCGAAGGGGGGCGATTGTCGATGTGCGATTGTCAGCACGTCAGGTCGCGCTCTGCAGTCGAATAGACGTGCGCAATTGTCGCCGCAAAGAATGGTCGCCGCGGTCTGAGCAGTGCTGGCAGCCCCGCTTGGATTACGGCAAACTAACTAAGCTGCACCGGGCGAGCGCCGGGTGCTCAACCCGAAGCCCCCTGGAGCCGTTTCATGATGCAGGTCTCGTCACATCATCTGGAAGCGCTCCGCACGGTGCTGGCCGGGAAGGTGATCACGGCGGAGGATGCCGACTATGACACCGCCCGCATACAGTGGAACAACGACATCGATCGCAACCCGTTAGCGATCGCTCGCTGCGCGTCGCCGGCTGACATCGCCACGGCACTGACCTTTGCGCGGGAACAAGAATTGGAGATCTCGGTGCGTGGCGGGGGCCATGCGTTCTCCGGGACCGGCGTGTGTGACGGCGGGCTGATGATCGACCTCAGCGCGATGCGCCAGGTCTCGATCAGTGCTGACGCTCAGCTGACCCGGGTGGGCGGCGGTGCCACCGTGGCAGAGCTGGACGCCGCAACGCAGGTGCATGGCTTAGCGGTACCCACTGGGGTAGTCAGCCACACGGGCGTCGGCGGACTGACACTCGGTGGCGGCATAGGATGGTTGACCCACAAGGCGGGATTGACCATCGACAACCTGGTCTCAGCTGATGTAGTGCTCGCTGACGGCCGCTACGTGCATACCTCCCCTGACGAGCACGCCGATCTATTCTGGGCCCTGCGCGGCGGGGGCGGCAACTTCGGCGTCGTCACGACGTTCGAGTTCCAGCTACTCCCGGTCGGACCGGAGGTACACCTGGGATTGTTTTTCTGGGGGATGGATCAGGGCGAGCAGGTGCTGCGGTTGGCCCGCGACATCGTCCCTAACTTGCCCGTCGAAGCCGGCGCCCAGATCGCGATCGGGCTCAACGCCCCGCCGGCACCCTTCGTACCCCCGCAATACCACTTCACCCCCGGCTACCTGCTCATCATCGTCGGGTTCTCCTCCGCGGAGGAACACGCCAACCTCGTTGCACCGATTCGTGAAGCGTTGCCGCCACTGTTCGAGCTCGTCACCCCGATCCCGTATGTGGCGTTACAGCGAACGCTCGACGAGACCGCTCCGTGGGGACTCCTCGGCTATCAGGAAGTGATCTACCTCGACGAACTCACTGACGACGTGATCTCGAGGATCGTGGCACACCTGCCTGCTAAGCGTTCGCCGATGAGCTTCTGCCTGATTTTCCGGCTGGACGGAGCGTATTCGGCCGTTGGCGATGAGCAGACGGCCTTCGGCGGTAGGCGCTCGCCGCGCTATGTCGTCAACATCGCAGGCATAGGTGCCAGCTCCGCGGTCTTGAACGCCGACCGCGCCTGGGTCCGGTCGTTGTGGAGCGCGCTGCGGCCGTTCGCCAGGGACTCAGGTGGCTATGTGAACTCGATGACGGACAACGACGAGGATCGGGTGCGGGCGTCTTACGGCCCGAACAAGTACGGGCGGCTGGCCCGGATCAAGGCCAAGTACGACCCGGACAACGTCTTCCACCTCAACGCCAACATCAAACCCGCCTGAGCCGTCCGGGCCGGGGCGGACAGCCCATCGAGCGCATAACCTCCAGAGGCGAATCCTGCCGAACCTCACGCCGACCGGCGACGGTACGCTTGGCACCGGGGCGCGGCGCTCTATCGCATCTGGAGGAGATCGGCCGTGACTGACCTGGTTGCCCGCACGCCACCCCGCGGACTGCGTACCCGCCTGTTGGTCACAGTGCTTCTGTTGGGCGTGGTGATCGTCGCTGCCGCGATGCTGCCGGTGCCCAGCCCACTGCAGATGCGCACGTGGTCGCAGTCGGTCGGCATCGCCGCGCCGTTGCTGTTCCTGCTCGGGCACACCCTGGTGACGGTGGCTCCGGTCCCCCGTACGGTATTCACCCTCGCTGCCGGGTTGCTCTTCGGACCGGTGCTGGGGGTAGCGCTATCGCTGGTGGCGACGGCGCTGTCCGCGGTGCTGGCCTTCGGTCTGGTCCGCCGGTTGGCTCGCGGACTCGTGTTGTCCCATCTGGATCACAAGGTGCTGCGAGCGGTGGAGGCGCGGCTGCGCCGTCGAGGCTGGCTTGCGGTGGCGTCACTGAGGTTGATCCCGGCAGTACCCTTCTCGGTACTCAACTACTGCAGCGCGCTGTCGTCGATCCGGTTCTACCAATACCTCGCCGGTACCGTGGGCGTCGTGCCGGGCACGGTAGCGGTGGTGGTGCTCGGCGACGCACTCACTGGCACTACCTCACCGGCCTTGCTCGCGGTCTCGCTGACCGGCGCGGCGATCGGGGCGCTCGGCCTGATCGTCGAGGCACGCTCCCCCGTCCCGGTCACCCAGGAAAAGGCCGCACCATGATGAGTCCGGCGCCGATGAATGCTGGCGACCGGGAGCGCGCCGTCGCCGACGCGGTCCCCGCCGAGCTGTTCATCGACGGGCGGTGGCGGCCCGGCAGCGACGGCAAGACCTTCGATGTCGAGGACCCGTCCACCGGCGCGGTGTTGCGCGCGGTCGCCGACGCCAGTCGCGACGACGGGGTGGCCGCGCTGGACGCCGCCGTCGCCGCGCAGGCCGGCTGGGCTCGGTACCCACCCCGGGGACGGGGCGAAATCCTGCGCCGCGCCTACGAGTTGATGATCCACCGCCAGGAGGATCTCGCGCTGCTGATGACGTTGGAGATGGGCAAGCCGGTGGCCGAGTCCCGGGCCGAGATCGCCTACGCCGCCGAGTTCTTTCGCTGGTTCGCCGAGGAGGCCGTGCGCATCGACGGCGGCTTTGCCACCGCACCCAACGGCGTGGGCCGAATGCTGGTGATGCGCCAGCCGGTCGGGCCGTCGCTGCTGATCACCCCTTGGAACTTCCCGGCCGCGATGGGCACCCGCAAGATCGGTCCCGCGGTCGCGGCCGGTTGCACGATGGTCGTCAAGCCGGCCAGCCTGACCCCACTATCGATGCTCGCGATAGCCGACATCCTCGCCGAGTGCGGGCTACCCGACGGGGTGCTCAACGTCGTACCCACCTCCAGATCGGGTCCGCTGATGGAGCCGCTGATCCGGGACGGTCGGGCCCGCAAGCTGTCGTTCACCGGTTCCACGGAGGTGGGACGGCTACTGCTGGAGCAGTGCGCCGAGCAGATCATGCGGACCTCGATGGAACTCGGCGGCAATGCGCCGTTCCTAGTCTTCGCCGATGCAGACCTCGATGCCGCGGTCCAGGGCGCGATGGTCGCGAAGATGCGCAACGTCGGCGAGGCATGCACTGCGGCCAACCGCTTTTACGTGCACGGCGACGTAGCCGAGGAGTTCTCCCGCCGGCTGGCCGACCAGATCGGCGCCTTGCGCATCGGCCGCGGCAGCGAGGACGGCGTTGAAGTAGGCCCGCTGATCGAGGCGAAAGCGCGCGCGAAGGTCCAGCACCTGGTCGACGACGCGGTCGCGGGCGGCGCCCGCGTGCTCGTCGGCGGTGAGGCGGTGGATGGTCCGGGCTATTTCTATCGCCCGACCGTGCTGGTCGACGTGCCTGCGGATGCCGAGTTGAGCCGCACGGAGATCTTCGGACCGGTAGCGCCGATCACCTCTTTCACCGACGAACAGCAAGTGTTGGCTGCAGCCAACGACAGCCCGTTCGGCCTGGTCAGCTACGTGTACACCAGTGACCTGGGCCGCGCGTTGCGGGTCTGCGAGCAGCTCGAGGCCGGTATGGTGGGACTCAATCAGGGCCTGGTGTCCAACCCGGCCGCGCCCTTCGGCGGTATCAAGCACTCGGGGCTGGGTCGCGAGGGCGGCACCGTGGGCATCGCGGAGTTCCTGGAGACCAAGTACGTGGCAGTGGGATCATGACCAGCCCCGCGGACCTTACCGCCATCGAGCTCGTCGCCGCGTACCGCAGCGGTGAGCTGTCTCCGGTCGAGGCCACCGAGGCCGTGTTGGATCGCGTCGATCAGCTCGACGGCCAGGTGCGCGCCTTTTGCTTCGTGGACGTCGACCGCGCGCTCCAGGACGCCAAGGCCTCGGAGCTGCGCTGGCAGCAGGGCTTGCCGCAGGGTCTGGTCGATGGTGTGCCGACGTCGATCAAAGACGTGTACCTCGCCCAGGGGTGGCCAACCCTGCGCGGTTCGAGGTTGGTCTCGCCGGACCAGGAATGGCCGCTCGACAGTCCAGCCATCGCCCGGCTGCGCGCCCATGGCGCGGTCCTGTTGGGCAAGACGACCACCTCCGAGCTGGCCTGGAAGTGCGTCACCGACAGCCCGCTCACCGGCGTCACGGTCAATCCCTGGGACACCAGCCGAACGTCGGGCGGGTCGAGCGGTGGCAGCGCAGTGGCGGTGGCTTTGGGTATGGGTCCGCTGTCGATGGGCACTGACGGGGGCGGTGCGGTCCGCATCCCTGCGTCGTTCACAGCCACGGTGGCGATCAAGCCGACCTATGGCCGGGTGCCGCACTGGCCGGCAAGTCCGTTGGGCACCTTGACCAGCCCCGGCCCGATGGCGCGCACAGTGGCCGACACCGCGCTGCTGCTTGACGTGGTATCCGGGTACGACCCGAGAGAGTGGTCTGCGCTACCACCCACCACCCGCCCATACTCCAGCGTGCTGGGCAACGGCGTTCTGGGGTTGCGGATTGCGGTGAGCCCGACGCTGGGCTACGCCGAGGTCGATCCGGACGTGGCCGATGCGGTGCAGACCGCCGCTGGGGTGTTCCGTGACCTCGGCGCGGAAGTCGAGTTCGCCGATCCTGGTTTCACCGACTGCGCGCGGGAGTTCCATGTGCTCTGGTTCACCGCGATGGCCAAGACGGTCGAGCGCCTGACACCGCGCGAGCTCGATCTCATGGAGCCCGCACTGCGGGAAATCGTGGCACAGGGCCAGCACTGCTCTGCCCTGGACTACCTCACCGCCACCGCCACCAGGATGGCGATGGGCGCCACGATGGGGGCCTTCCACGAGCGCTACGACCTGTTACTCACCCCGACGGTTCCGATCACGCCCTTCGTCGCAGGTGAGGAGGTGCCGATCGGCTGGCACTCGCAGCGGTGGACCAGCTGGACGCCGTTCACCTACCCGTTCAACATGACCCAGCAGCCTGCCGCCAGCGTGCCATGCGGGTGGAGCAGCGCCGGACTGCCGATCGGATTGCAGGTGGTCGGGCCGCGCCACGCCGACGACCGGGTGCTCGCCGCCTGCGCGGCCTACGAGCAGGTTGAGCCCTGGGCCTACCGGCGCCCTGCTTTATTACACCGCTGACAGGGTTATTGCTCCGCTGACGGATCAGGTTCGGCCGCATCCGGTGGTTCGGGCGGGGGTGTCTGCTGACGGGGCACATGGTGCGCAGCGCCAGGTTGGCCGCTGAACGCCGGCCGGATCGGGGGGCCCAGCGACGGGGTCGTCCCGACCTCGGGCCGTGGCACCTCCCTGTGGGCCACCGCCTCCGCGGCTCGCACCGCGGCCGCCACGTCCGGGTCGGGGGCGGTGTCGAACCACCCGGCGACGGCCTCGTCGTCCTCCTCTGGCCGGCTGGCGGCCACGTATTCCCGGCTTGGTTCGTACCGGAACACCCCGTCGTCCCCCGGCGCGCCGAGCATTTTGGTGAATCCCTCGAGGGCCTTGCCGAAGTCGCTGGGCACGATCCAGACCTTGTTCGCGTCGCCCTGGGCCATCTGCGGAAGTGTCTGCAGGTATTGATAGGCCAACAACTCGGGGGTCGGGCGACCCGCCTTGATCGCGGCGAACACCTTCTCGATCGCCTTGGCCTGGCCCTGCGCCTGCAGGTATCGCGCGGCCCGTTCGCCCTGGGCACGCAGTATACGAGACTGTCGCTCCGCTTCCGCGGTGAGGATCGCCGCTTGCTTGGCACCCTCAGCGGACAGGATCGCCGCCTGCTTCTGGCCCTCCGCGGTCTTGATCGCCGACTCACGCTGGCCCTCGGCGGTGAGGATGGTGGCGCGCTTCGTCCGTTCCGCGCGCATCTGCTTCTCCATCGGTTCCAGGATGGACGGCGGTGGGTCGATCGCCTTGAGCTCCACCCGACCGACCCGGATACCCCACCGTCCAGTCGCCTCATCGAGCACCCCGGACAGCTGGCCGTTGATGAAGTCCCGGGAGGTCAGGGTGTCCTCCAGGCTCATCCCGCCGACGACGTTGCGCAGCGTGGTAGTGGCCAGCTGCTCGACGGCGGCGATGTAGTTGGAGATCTCGTACACCGCGTCCTTCGGGTTGGTCACCTGGAAGTACACGACGGTGTCGATGTCGACCGTCAGGTTGTCCTTGGTGATCACTGATTGCGGCGGGAAGGACACCACCTGCTCCCGCAGGTCAATCTCTGCCCGAATCCGGTCGATGAAGGGGACCAGGAAGTTCAGACCCGGGGTGAACGTGCCGCGGTAGCGGCCGAGCCGCTCGACGACCGCGGCGGACGCCTGCGGGATCACCACGACGGCCTTGACGACGGTGGCGACGATCGCCAGCACGATCACCACTATGACCACGAGCAGAGCAACGCTCATGAAGGCTCCCCCAAAACGACGGCAGTGGCGCCGGAGATGGACATCACCGTCACCGCGTGGCCTGGCTGCAGTACCTCGGTTTCGTCGAACGCCCGCGCGGACCAGAACTCCCCGCGCAGCTTGATCTTGCCACCGTGCGCGTCGACGGTGCTGACCACAATCGCCTTATCGCCGACCAAGGCATCGACGTTAGTCAGCACGTGGGCGGTATGCAGCCGGCGCTTGAGCACTGGACGGCCCACGGTGATCAGGGCCATCGAGGTGCCGGCGAAAGCGGCGACGTCCACCAATGGACCAGCGCCCAACGCCGCGAACCCCGCGGCCACCAGCGCGCCCGTCCCGAACATGATCAGCACGAAGCCACTGGTCAGTACTTCGGCAGCGATCAGCAGCAGCCCCGCGACGAGCCACACGACAGCGGCCATGTGCCCATCTTGACAGATCTACGAGCCGGATTCTGCAGTGATCGTGATCGCGTTTCGCTACCCGGCCGTGACGAAGTCAATGAGCTGCTCGACCGCTCCCAGCAGGGTCGGCTCAAGATCGCGAAAACCCTCCACGGCGCCCAGGACCCGCGCCCACCCCTGCGCTGGATCCGCGAACCCGGTTCCGTCCACCCAACCCAGTGCCCGGCACACGCCTTCCTTCCACGGCACCCCGCGCGGCACGTCCGGCCAGCCTGGGATGCCCAGCGTCGCAGGCCGCACAGCCTGCCAGATATCGACATAAGGGTGGCCGGTCACCAGGACGTGCGGCGAGCGCACCGCCGCCACGAGACGGCTCTCCTTGCTGCCGGCGACGAGGTGATCGACCAGCACGCCGAGCCGCCGGTCTGGCGCCGGGTCGAACTCCGCGACCCGGTCGGCCAGGTAGTCCACACCATCGAGGGGCTCCACGACCACGCCGTCTACCCGCAGATCGTGGCCCCAGACCCGTTCCACGAGCTCAGCGTCGTGCTTGCCCTCCACCCAGATCCGGCTGGCCCGGGCGACCCGGGCCCGCGTTCGCGCCACCCGGACCGACCCGGACGCCGACCTGGCCACTCCCGCAGTGGCCCGCTGCACCGGGCGTACCAGCGTCACCGGATCACCGTCGATAAGGAACGCGGAACTTCGAAGCGGGAAGGCCCGGACACGGCCCCTGGCGTCTTGAAGCGCCACCGACTCGCGTTCGCAATGGAGCACCGCGCCGCAGAACCCGCTCGCAGCGTCCTCCACCACCAAGCCCGCCTCGGCGGGCAGCTGCGGCACCTCCCGGCGCCGGCGTGGCTGGCGGAGCACGTCTGGTCCATAGCGTGCGCTACAACCCGGTGAGCTGCTCGGGAGGTCGCGGGGGCGCATGTCTTCGACGGTAGCCGGAGGTCCGAATTCCGCGGCGCAGCCACGCCGGGCGTGCATGTTGCGAGTCCGCGTTCTACGCTCCTACTCCGTGCCATGCCCCAGCGCGACATTCACCGTGTGGGCCTCGGCCTGGCTGCACGGCTGCGCCGCCCCTGATGCTGTGATCGACGGCCTGCATACATGGGCCGGCCTGCACGAGGTGGTGGCCGTGGACGAGGCCACCGCACGGCAGCTTGACCTGCCAGCCCCTGGAGAAGTCCCGACCTCGGTGGTCGGCCTGCTGGCCACCGCCCGGCGGGCGGGGGCTGGCGTCGGTCGGCTGTTGTTGCCGGTGCCCGGCGACGTCCGGGGGCTGCCACCCCAAGGGCCGCTCGCCGCAGCGGCGCTGGGCAGCGGTGAGGTCGCCGTCTTCACCGGCGCCGAGCTGGCGGCGGTGCCGAATGTCGTCGCCGAGGGCGTGCTTCGCTGGACGGTGTTCGCCGACGGCCGGCTTCCCCCGGCCCCCGAACCCGAGCTGTCCGACGCGGAGCACGGTCTGCGCGGCGCGGTCCGTCAGGCGGCGACGACGCTGGTGGAGCTCGACCTGGCCCGGCACCGTCCCGGCGTGCGCGCTGAGATCGCCGAAGCGCTGGAGCAGCGAGTCCGGCCGCCCTGGCCCGAGGGCACCCCGGCCCGCGCGCTGCGGGTGCTCGAGCAGGCGGACGAGGTGGAGGCCATCCTGCGCGCCGCGGACACCGACAACCTCGGTGGTGCGCTGTCCGCGTCGGTGGCAGCGGCCCGGTCCGCGGCGCTGCGACCGCTGTTCACCGCGGTGCGGGAGGCCCGCCGCTCGGCGGTCGCTGAAGCGGTGCGGGCACTGACACCACGCGCTGACCGGCGTTAATCAGCCGTATTCGGCGCTAACCGGCTACCGGACCTGTTGACAGCAGTCCGCTGCGCAGGGTGTGCCGTTGGCGCCCTGACCGGCTGCCGGGATCTGCGAGCATCGGCGGACGGGTGCACCGCGCACCCGCTCGGCGACCAGCTCCACCACCATCTCGGCGAAACGTGGGTCGGTGCCCGGGGTGGAAGCTCGCACGAAACTCAGCCCGAGCGTGGCGGCCCGTTGCCGCGCCTGGTGATCGAGGTCCCACACGACCTCGAGATGGTCAGAGACGAAACCGATGGGCGCCACAACGACGCCGGGCACGCCGTGGGCGTGCAGCGCGTCGAGGTGGTCGGTCACGTCCGGCTCCAACCAGGGCACCTGCGGGGGTCCGGAGCGGGATTGCCACCCGACGTCGTAGCGGTCCACCCCCGCTGCGGCGGCGACCAGCCGAGCCGCCTCGCTGACCTGCCGGGAGTAGCGGTGACCGCCCTGCGCCGCGAGCCCGGCTGCAGCGTCCGCCGACAGCGGCACCGAATGCGCCGTGAATACCACCCGGGCGGCCCGATCAGCCCCCTCGCGGGCGGTACGCAGCGCGTCGGCGCAGGCCGCGATGAACAACGGGTGATCGAAGAACTGCCTCAGCTTGATCAGCTCCGGTGCCCCGGACCCGACGGCGTGTACTGCGCGGGCAATATCTTCGTGGTACTGCCGGCAACCCGAATACCCAGCCCACGCGGAGGTGGTGAACACCGTTGCGCGGCGCACCCCGTCGGCGGCCATGGCAGCGACGGTGTCCTCCACCATCGGGTGCCAGTTGCGATTGCCGAAATACACCGGCAGATCAAGCCCGGCGGTGGCGAGCGCTTGCTCGATCGCGGTGATGAGGATGCGGTTGCACTGGTTGATCGGCGACACTCCCCCGAAATGCAGGTAGTGCTGCGCTACCTCAGCCAACCGCTGCGGCGGGATATTCCGGCCACGGGTGACGTTTTCCAGGAACGGGAGAACGTCGTCGGGTCCCTCCGGGCCCCCGAAGGACAGCAGCAGCACTGCGTCGATCACTGCCGTGAACCGCCCGGGGTTGGCGGCTGTTGACGACCCGTTCGGCCCGGGTTGGCGGTACTTGAAGGCATACCGACTAGATGCCGATGGCGTGGAAGCCGCCGTCGGCCCACACCATCGAGCCGGTGGTGGCGGGTAGCCAGTCGGACAGCAGCGCGCAGACCGTGCGAGCCACCGGGGTCGGATCGTCGATGTTCCAACCCAGCGGGGCACGACCGTTCCACGCGTTCTCGAACGCGGCGAAGCCGGGGATGGACTTTGCCGCCAGGGTGCGCACCGGCCCGGCCGCCACCAGGTTCACCCGGACGCCGTGCGGGCCGAGGTCGCGGGCCAGGTAGCGGCACACTGACTCCAGCGCCGACTTCGCGACCCCCATCCAGTCATATGCGGGCCAGGCCTGCCGGTTGTCGAAGTCCATCCCGACGATCGAGGCACCCGGCCCCAACAGAGGCAGGCTCGCCATCGCCAGCGACTTCAACGAGTAGGCCGAGACGTGCAGCGCGGTGGCGACGTCCTCCCACGGCGCGTTGAGGAACTCCCCTCCCATGCATGACGCCGGGGCGAAGCCAACGGAGTGCAGCACCCCGTCCAGCCCGTCGACGTGCGCACCGAGTCGTTGCGCCAACGAGTCCAGCTGGCTCTGGTCGGTCACGTCGAGCTCCAGCACGGGAGCTGGCTGGGGCAGCCGCTGCGAGATCCGCTCAACCAGGCGCATCCGACCGTATCCGGTGAGCACCACCGCGGCGCCCTGCTCCTGCGCCACCCGCGCAACGTGAAAAGCGATCGAAGCGTCAGTGATCACCCCGGTGATCAGTAGCCGCTTGCCGTCGAGCAGACCCGCCACTGTTGTCCTCTCCGCTGTTCTGGCGGTCAATGACCCATCCCGAGGCCGCCGTCGACCGGCAGCACCGCCCCGGTGATGTACCCGGCCGCGTCTGAAGCGAGGAAGGTCACGACCGCGGCGACCTCCTCGGGGGACGCTTGGCGGCGCAGCGGGATCGAACTCAGGATCTCATTGCGTCGCGCTTGGCTGACGTCCGCGGTCATCTCGGTGTCGACATAGCCAGGGGCGACGACGTTGGCGGTGATCGACCGGGATCCCAGCTCACGTGCGATGGATCGGGCGACGCCGATCAGCCCCGCTTTGCTGGCCGCATAGTTCACCTGGCCGGGCGCGCCGGACAGCGCAACCACCGAGGAGATGAACACCATCCGCCCCCAACGAGCCCGCAGCATGCTCTTGGCGGCACGCTTGGCCACCCGGTACGCGCCAGTGAGGTTGGTGTCGAGGACTCTGGAGAACTGGTCCTCGGTCATCCGGAGCAGCAGGGTGTCGTCGGTGATCCCGGCGTTGGAGACGAGCACTTCGATCGGCCCGTGGGCCTGCTCCGCCACGGCGAATGCCGCCTCCACAGCCGCGCCGTCGGTGACGTCACACCGCACCCCGAGTACTTCGTCGGGCACGCCGGAACCGCGGTGTGTCACGGCGACCCGATCACCCTGCTTGGCGAACGCGTGAGCGATGGCCAGCCCGATACCGCGGTTGCCTCCGGTGACAAGAACGGAACGGGACACCTGCGCTCCCTGCGATCGGGCTCGTGAGTGGACGAGCCTCCCATACTCAGGGCAGCCGCTGCCCGATGGCTAATGCGCCGGCGGCAGCGACTATCGCGGCAAGCGTGCCCGCGATCAGCCATGGCTTACTGGCGTCGGCTCGCTTGGTCTCGTAACCGATCTGCTCGCCCAGAGTGCTCACGACATCGCTGAGCTGGCCAGCGCTGGCGGCGTCGTAGAACTGCCCGCCGGACAGGTCCGCGATCCTGCGGATCGAGTCATCGTCTGCGGGCACTGGCTGGCGCTCACCATTGATGTCCACCTGACCGTAGGCGGTGCCGAAGGAGATCGCCGAGATCGGGACCTTGGCGGCGGCAGCGGCGCGGGCGGCGGTGAACCCCCCGCGCGAGTCGTCGCCGTCCGGGGTCGGCACCGTCTGTTTGCCGTCGGTGAGCAGCACGATCCGCGCCGGTGGCGGACCTTGGACGTCGGGGACCACGGCGCCGAACGCCTCGATCGAGGACAGCGCGGCGAAGATCGCCTCACCGGTCCCGGTGGCTTCGGCAAGCTTGAGATTGTCGATCGCCCGCATCACCGAGGCCCTCTCGGTGGTGGGCGACACCAGTACGGTGGCCGAACCGGCAAAGGACACCAGACCGAGGTTCACCCCCGGGGTGAGGTCATGGGCAAACCTCTTCGCCTCCCGCTGTGCCGCCGCGATCCTGGTCGGTTCGATGTCAGTGGCGCGCATGGACAGCGACACGTCGATCACCAGCATGACGGTAGCCCGGTTTCGCGGCACCTTCTGCTCCGCGGTGGGACCCGCCAGAGCAAGCGTGAGCAGCACCAGAGCACCGAGCAGCAGCGCCACTGGCAGGTGCCGGTACCAGCCCTGACGCTTGGGCGCGACCCGCTCCAGCATGGCGAGGTTGGCAAAGCGCAGCACCTGCCGGCGTCGCCGGCGCTGCATCCATACGTAGCCGATCACCAGCGCAGCGACCACCACCAGCAGCAGGAACCACAGCGGACTGGTGAACCCGGTCAGGCTCATGTGCCACCGCCCGACCAGTGCCGCTTGCGGGAAACCGCAAAGCCGACCATGTCGGAAACCCAGTCCGAGTCGGTGCGCAGCATCAGCTGCGCGGCACCGCATCGCCGCAACGTCGCGGCTACCTCGTCGCGGTGCGCGCCCGCCGCAGCGGCGAACTCCCGGCGCAGCAGCGGCGTGGTCACGACCTCCTTCTGCCGACCGGTCTCTGGATCCGCGAGCACGACGGTGCCCATGTCGGGCAGCTCGAGGTCGCGTGGATCCAGCACTTCGATCGCGATCAGGTCGTGCCGGCCGGCCAGCCCGCGCAGCGGCCGCTCCCAGTCGAACACCTCCCCGGATCGTGGGCCGAGGAAGTCCGAGATCACCGTGACCAACCCGCGACGACGCGGTGGGCGGCGCAGCTGTTCCAGTATCCCGGCGAGATCGCCGCGGATACCTTCGGGGGCGCGCGGCACCTCGGCGATCCGGCGGATCATCCCGCGGGCATGCGGCTGACCGCCGCGGGCGGGTATCCGCAACACATCGGCGCCGGTGCTGACCACGGCGCCGACCCGATTCCCGCCGCCCCTGGTCAGGTGCGTCACCGCGGCGCAGGCGGCCACCGCGAGTTCCCGCTTGTCACACTCCGCGGTACCGAAGTCCAGGCTGGCCGACAGATCCACGGCAAGCCACGTTTCTAACTCACGGTCGGCGACGGTATCGCGGATATGCGGCTCGGTGGTGCGCGCGGTAACCGCCCAGTCCATCCGCCGGACGTCGTCGCCGGGCTGGTAACGCCTGGCCTCCCCCGGCTCGGTGCCCGGCCCCGGCACCAGGCCCAGGTGATTGCCCTGTAGCAGCCCGTCCAGCCGGCGCCGAACGGTGAGCTCTAACGCGCGTAGCCCCGCCTCCATGCGGCCCTCGCGTAGTGCCGGCGGCGCCCAATGGTGCCGCTGACCCCACTCGCTGCGCGCCGTCATCCGTCAGTCAGCTCGGGCCCGCGACCCCGGCAGGCGTTCCTGGATCAGCCGCGACCGCGCCAGAACTCTGTGGACGGGCGGACACCTGTGGCAGTGGCACGGTTTGCAGCACTCGGGTGACGATGTGTTCGACCGGCACGCCATCGGCCAGCGCGTCGTAGGACAACACCAGGCGGTGTCGTAACACGTCGGCCGACACGTCCACCACATCCTGCGGCAAGACGTAGTCTCGCCCGCGGATCAACGCCAACGCTCGGGCTGCCGCGACGATACCCAGGCTGGCTCGTGGGGAGGCGCCGTAGGCGACCCACCCGGCGACGTCGGACAGGCCGTGCTCAGCAGGTGTCCGAGTGGCGAGCACCAACCGCACCACGTAGTCGACCAGTGCGTGGTGCACGAACACCTGCGAAGCGACCTCTTGCAGCCTGATCAGCTCGGTGGGGTCCAGCACCCGGTGCGGCTCTGGAGGATGCACCCCCATCCGGTAGATGATCTCGCGCTCCTCCTCTACCGTGGGGTATTCCACCTGGATCTTGAACAGGAACCGGTCGCGTTGCGCCTCGGGAAGCGGGTAGACGCCTTCATTCTCGATGGGGTTCTGGGTGGCCAGAACGAGGAACGGCGTGGGCATCGGATACGTGGTACCACCGATGGACACGTGTCGTTCGGCCATCACCTCCAGCAACGCCGACTGCACCTTCGCCGGCGCGCGGTTGATCTCATCAGCGAGCACGAAGTTCGCCATCACCGGCCCCAGCTCAACGTCGAACTGCTCCCTGCCCTGCCGGTAGATCCGGGTGCCGAGGATGTCGGCGGGCACCAGGTCAGGAGTGAACTGGATGCGCGAGAACGAACCCCCGACTACCCGCGCGATGGTCTCCACGGCGAGAGTCTTGGCCACTCCCGGCACGCCCTCGAGCAGCAGGTGGCCCCGGGCCAGCAGGCCGACGAGCATCCGCTCGACCAACCGGTCTTGGCCCACGATCACCCGCTGGATCTCGAAGACCGTCCGCTCGATGAGCTGGGCGTCCCGGGCTGGGGTGGCCAGTCGGCCGAGATGGTCGGCCGGCCCCGATGCTGGCAGGGGAGCCGCACCATCGGCCTTGCTCACGGGTCCTCCTCGCACAGGTCCGGCTCGGGCGCACATCACGCTGCAGCAGATACATAGGATCCAGCCAGACCCAACCGCCGCGCCGGTGTGACGGCTGTGAAGGTGATCAGAGCACCCGGATGGCGTAAGGCATGATGCCGCTGTAGCGCACCGAGGTGACGCGGACCGCGGCTCCCGAGTACGGCGCCTCAATCATCTGTTCGCCGCCGATGTAGAGCGCCACATGGTGGATATCGCCGTCGGTGCTCCAGAAGAGCATATCGCCGGGGCGCTTTTGGGCCAGCGGCACCTTGCGGCCGGAGTTGTACTGAAAGCCGGTGTAGTGCGGTAACGATCCGCCGAGCGCGTTGGAGAACGCGTAGATCATCAGGCCGGAGCAGTCGAAGCCGACCCTGCGGTAGTCACCGTAGGTGTCCGCGACGCCACCGTCCCGAACGCCGACCGTGGGTCCTGCGGCGTTTCCGCCGCCCCACGAGTAGCGGATGCCGAGCTGGGCCATCGCGCGATTGATCACTGACTGGACAGCTCCGGTGGCCAGGCGAGGGCTGCCGCCACCCGTGACCGCGGAACTTCTCTCGGCGGCGGCTGCTGCCGCTGCCGCAGCCGCCGCGGCGGCCGCCTGTTCACGATCCCGTTGGGCGCGCCACTCCTCGTAGCGCTGCCGCTGTCCACGCAGCCCGGCCACGGCGTTCTGCGCGTCGTAGAGTTGCCGTTCGAGGCCCGTCTTACGGTCCTGCAGAGCTGTGGATTTGGCGGACTGCGCCGCCTCGCTGTCGATGGCCACCCGATAGGCGGTGTCGAGCGCTGTTTTGGCATCAGCGGCAGCTTGCTTGGCGACCTGGGCCGCCGCCACGGCCGCCCGAGTCTGAGAGTCCTTGTTGGCGGCATCGACGCGGGCTCGCCGCATGTTCTCCACCGCGTGAAGCTGAGCGCCTCCGACCGCATCCAGCAGCTCGGCCCTGGCCAGCAGGTCCTTCGGACTGGTCGATCCGAGAAAGGCCGACAGCGACCCGACGGTGTTGCCCTGACGGAAACTCGCGGCCGCGAACTGGTCGAGATCCTGATGCGCCACCGCGATCTGAGCCGCGGCCGCGTCGGCTTCCGCGCGGGCGCTGTCGGCTGCCAGAGTCGCAGCGGCCGCGGCGCTATCCGCGGCCTGCAGGTTGATCAGCGCCTTGTTGGCCTGCTCGTGGCGGAGCTCGACCTGGGATTGGCTTGCCAGCAGGGCGGCGTCCGCCTGGGCGACCTGGTTGGCCAGTTGCCCCACCCGGGACGCGGTCGCGTCGACGTGGCCTTGGCTGGACTTGAGATCGTCGTCGCTGGGATCGGGCGGAGGCGGCGGCAGCGCTTGCCCGATGGCCGGGTGTCCCACCAGTGCCAGCGCCGCGAGCATCACTGCTACGAACCCACGGCCGGCGAGGTGACGTCGAGTCCGGACGCTCACACCTCCCTCCTTCCCCGGTGCCCGTCGGTAGGCGCCAGTCCCCCTGACGTCGGCCAGATCTCGTCAAGTAGGCACGCGGGTGCACTCTGTCACGCCCCCCTCGCGAACACCAACGATCTCATTGGTAACTTTCGCAACATCAACCACATGTGTTACACATAGAGATGCTCGTCACAGTGTGTGATGAGGGAACGGCAGTTGACCAGGAGTGCGGAGTCAGTTCACCTGCCGCTCCCGGCCCTCCCCGTACTCCTGGCGCAGCTTGAACTTCTGGATCTTCCCGGTGGCGGTACGCGGAATGGACTCGCGAAACTCCACCGACTTCGGCGCCTTGAAGCCAGCCAACCGTTCCTTGCAGTGCGCGATCAATTCCTCTTCGGTGACCTGCTCCCCCACGGCCATCACGACCAGCGCTGTGACCGTCTCACCCCACTGATCCGACGGCGCGCCGATCACCGCGACCTCGGCCACCGCCGGATGGCTGAACAGACAGTCCTCCACCTCGATGGAAGAAACGTTCTCACCGCCGGTGATGATCACATCCTTTTTCCGGTCACTGATGGACAGGTAGCCCTGATCATCGACCAACCCACCATCGCCGGTGTGAAACCAGCCGTCCACGAGCACGTCGCTGCTGGCCTGAGCGCTGTCCCAGTAGCCGGCCATCACGACATTGGAACGGGCCAGGACCTCCCCGGACTCGGAGGTGCGCAGTTGCACGCCCAGCGCAGGGGCGCCGGCCCGGGACAGCCTGCGGGCGCGGTCCGCGGGGGGCAGCTCGTCGTCGGCCGGCCCGGCGCGGTTGAAGGTCAGCAACGGTGCGGTCTCCGAGAGCCCGTAGAGCTGCATGAACTCCCAACCGAGCTCCTCGCCGATGCGTTGGATCATCCTGGTCGGCGGCGGCGCCCCCGCGCAGACCAGCCGCACCCGTCCCCGCCCGGGAATCTCGCCATCCCAGCTCGTGGCGGCGTCGAGCACCGCGTTCCACACCGTGGGGGCGCCACACATCAGCGTCACGCCGTGCTGGTCGATCCGCCGAAGGATCTCGGTGCCGTCGATCCTGCGTAGCACGACCTGCTGGGCACCCAACCCGGCGAGCCCGAAGGGCATGCCCCAACCATTGCAGTGGAACATCGGCAGGGTATGCAGGTAGACGTCGCGCTCCCAGACACGGGTGTGCATGGCGAAAGTGACCGCGTTGATCCAGATGTTGCGGTGGGTCAGCTGCACCCCCTTGGGGCGCGCGGTGGTGCCCGAGGTGTAGTTGATCGTCGCCGTGGCATCCTCATCCGGCTCGGCCCACGGGCGCGGCTCGGTGTCGAACCGCATCACCTGCTCCTCGGTCTGCGCGCCGAGCACGAAACGGTGCGCCGCCGAAACCGCTTTGAGGGCGTCGTCGAGTTCCGGGTCGACCAGCAGCACCGACGAGCCGCTGTGCGTAACGATGTAGTCCACCTCTTCGGTGCGCAGCCGGAAGTTCACCGGCACGCAGATGCGGCCGCTGGCCGGGACTGCATGCAATAGCTCGAGCAGCCGCGCCGAGTTGTGGCTGACCACGGCGACCCGCTGCCCAGCACCCACCCCGAGCGCGTCCAGGCCGGCCTGCCAGGCGCGGACCCTGCTGCCCAGCTCCCGGAAGGTCGACGTGGAAACCGGTGAGGCCGGTTGGTCGGAATCGTCGACCACCGCGATCGACTGGGCGAACGCCGTCTCGCCGCGGGCCAGGAAGTCTGCGACGGTCAAGGGCACCCGCATGGTTGCCACCTCCGGCGTGTTCTCGTTGCCCGCAAGGGCCTCAGGGTATGACGTGTTACCACGATGATTCCTGCGCTTCACCTGATCGTTAAGCCCGCGCCCACTGATCACACCGGTCGATGCCCCGACGTAGAGTCATGGTGGAGGGCACCGGCCTAGCCCTGTCCCAAGGAGGTGTCAGTGACCCACGCAGCAGCCAGCGCCGACAGCTTCGGCACCCGCGGCACCCTGTCGGTCGGATCCGCCCGCTACGAGGTGTTCCGGTTGGCCGAGCTGGACCGGCGCCTCGGCACACAGTGGCGCGCCCTGCCGTACAGCCTGAAGGTGCTGCTGGAGAATCTGCTGCGCTGGGAATCAGGCGCTGTCGGTGGGCACGTCACGGCCGAGCACATCGAGGCGCTCGCCGGTTGGGACGCCCAGGCGCAATCATCAACGGAGATCCAGTTCACCCCGGCTCGGGTCATCATGCAGGATTTCACTGGAGTGCCCTGCCTGGTCGACTTGGCCACGATGCGCGAGGCGATCACGGCTCTGGGCGGCGACCCGCACGCGGTCAATCCGCTAGCACCGGCCGAGCTGGTCATCGATCACTCCGTGATCGCCGATGTGTTCGGCCGCCCGGACGCTTTCGAACGCAATGTCGAGCTGGAGTACCAGCGCAACTGGGAGCGCTACCAGTTTCTGCGCTGGGGCCAGGGTGCCTTCGACGAGTTGAAGGTGGTCCCGCCGGGGACCGGGATCGTGCACCAGGTCAACATCGAGCATCTGGCTCGTACCGTGATGATCCGCAACGGCCAGGCATATCCGGACACTGTCGTGGGCACCGACAGCCACACCACGATGGTCAACGGGCTCGGTGTGCTGGGGTGGGGCGTGGGCGGAATCGAGGCCGAGGCGGCGATGCTTGGCCAGCCGGTGTCGATGCTCATCCCGCAGGTGATCGGCTGCAAGCTCAGCGGTTCCATCCCGCCGGGCGCAACCGCCACCGATGTCGTGCTCACCCTGACTGAGATGCTTCGCCGGCACGGCGTGGTCGGGAAATTCGTCGAGTTCTACGGCGAGGGTGTGGCTGCGGTGCCGCTGGCCAACCGCGCCACCATCGGCAACATGAGCCCTGAGTTCGGCTCTACCTGCGCGATCTTTCCTATCGATGAGGAGACCGTCCGCTACCTGACGCTGACCGGTCGTCCCGTCGAGCAGCTCGCGTTGGTCGAGGCCTATGCCAAGGAGCAGGGTCTCTGGCACGATCCCCACCGGGAGGCCATCTACTCCGAGTACCTCGAGCTGGACTTGTCCACGGTGGTCCCCTCCATCGCCGGGCCTAAGCGTCCGCAGGACCGGATCTCGCTGTCCGACGCCAAGACGGCGTTTCGCCGCGCGCTCGTCGGCTACACGTGCGCCACCGAGTCCACGGTCGACCAGGCCGGTGTCCAATCCTTTCCTGCCAGCGACGCTCCCGCGGTGAGCAGCGGCAACGGCGCCGGAGCGCCTTACAAAACGATCTCGCCCGCCGCCGCGCCGGGCCGGGCTAGCGCCCCGACACCAGTGCGGCCCGCCACGGGCGCTGCCTATGAGATCGACCACGGAGCGGTGGTGATCGCTTCGATCACCTCGTGCACCAACACGTCTAACCCCTCGGTGATGATCGGCGCCGCGCTGCTGGCCCGCAACGCCGTCGAACGGGGCCTGACCGTCAAACCATGGGTGAAGACGTCGATGGCGCCGGGCTCCCAGGTGGTCACGGACTACTACGAGAAGGCCAGTCTGTGGCCGTACCTGGAAAAGCTTGGCTACCACCTGGTCGGCTACGGCTGCACCACCTGCATCGGCAACTCCGGCCCGCTCCCCGAAGAGGTCTCCCAAGCCGTCCATGACGCCGACCTCGCGGTGGTCAGCGTGCTGTCCGGTAACCGTAACTTCGAGGGCCGGATCAACCCGGACGTCACGATGAACTATCTCGCCTCACCACCCTTGGTGATCGCCTATGCGCTGGCCGGAACGATGGATATCGATTTCGCCAGCGACCCATTGGGGCACGACCGCGACGACCACCCGGTCTATCTCACGGATATCTGGCCCTCGCCGGAGGAAATCCAGAAGGTGATCGGGTCCACCATCAGCCAGGAGATGTTCGCCAAGGACTACGCCGACGTCTTCGCTGGCGATGCTCGCTGGCAGTCTCTCCCCACGCCCGAGGGCGAGACCTTTACCTGGGATCCGGAGTCGACCTACGTCCGCAAGCCCCCCTATTTCGAGGGAATGACAGCGCAGCCGCCGCCGGTGCGCAATATTTCGGCGGCCCGGGTGTTGGTGCTGCTCGGGGACTCGGTGACCACCGACCACATCTCGCCCGCCGGGACGATCACGGCGGATTCCCCGGCCGGTCGCTACCTCGCTGAGCGCGGTGTGGAGCGCCGGAACTTCAACTCCTATGGATCCCGCAGGGGCAATCACGAGGTGATGATCCGCGGTACCTTCGTCAATATCCGGCTACGCAACCTACTGCTCAACAACATCAGCGGCGGTTATACCCGTGACTTCACCACGGAATCCGACGGTGACCAGCCGGTCTCCATTTACGACGCGGCTCAACACTACGCCGCCGAAGGGATCCCGCTGCTGGTTCTCGGGGGCAAGGAATACGGCTCGGGTTCCTCGCGGGACTGGGCGGCCAAGGGCACGCGGCTGCTCGGGGTGCGCGCGGTGCTGGCCGAGTCCTTCGAGCGCATCCACCGCTCCAACCTGATCGGAATGGGCGTCCTCCCGTTGCAGTTCCCGGCGGGCGAATCGGTCTCGTCACTGGATCTCGACGGCACCGAGACCTTCGACATCTCCGGCGTCACCGAACTCAACAACGGCTCCATCCCGGCGACGGTGCACATCAAAGCCACCCGAGAAGGCGCCGATCCCGTGGATTTCGACGCCGTATTGCGCATCGACACCCCCGGCGAAGCCGAGTACTACCGCAACGGCGGCATCCTGCAATACGTGTTACGCGACATGGCGAGCCGCGCCTAATGGAGAATGGTTACTGAAGTCGCATCGCGTCATGACACCGCCGACGTAACACGACGGGGCTGGGGGGTGCGCAGCAGCGCGAGGGCGTAGCCACCGGTGGCGACGGCGAGGATGGCGAAACTCGGGGGCAACGCTGGGACCGTATAGCTGAGCGCGAGTCCGGCCCACATCTCCCCCACCGCAAGGCCAGCGGAGATGAGCAAGGCCGCATACGGTCGGCTGGTAAGGCGTTGGGCCGTTCCCGCGGGTGCGGCGAGCAGCCCGAGCAGCAGTAGCGCGCCGACGGCTTGGCTCGCTTCGGCGGCCGCCGCGCCGACCAACACCAGGAAGCAGTAGCCGAGTAGGCGGACCGGAACCCCACGGGCAGCGGCCACGGCGCCGTCGACGCTGGCGAACAGCAGCGGTCGAGCAATGGCCACGATGACGGCGACGATGACGGCGGCGACGATCGCGGCGGCGACGGCTTGCGACTGGTTCAAACCGAAGATCGAACCGAACAGGACGTTGACGCCGGCGTTGCCGTTGCCGGCGCTGTTGGTGGTGGTGTAGATCGTCAGGAAGAACACACCGAGGCCGAGGATCCAGGCGAACACGCTGCCGATCACGACATCGTCGGCCCGGCCCCGGCCGCCGAGCGCACCCAAAGCGATCCCCACGCCGATGGTCGCGGCGAACAGCCCGAGCCGCTCGTCGATACCCAGCGCCAGCGCTGCCAGCGCGCCGGTGAACGCGACATGGCTCAGCGCGTCTCCGGTGAAGACCTGGGCCCGCAGTACGACGAAGTAGCCGACCAGCCCAGCAGCGATGGCGATCGCTGTTCCGGCCAGCACTGCATTAATCAGAAACGGCGGCCAGGTCATGGTGCGATCCCCACCGTGCCCAGATTCGCCGCGGTGCTGGCCGCTCGCCAGCGGGGTCGCGTGTGGTGGACCACCTGAGCGGCCACGTAGCCGGCGAAGGCAAAGCTGGTGACAAAGAACCCGACCGGGAACGGCGTGTAATAGGCCACGCCCAGACCGAGCCAGGTGACGAGCACCCCGATCGCGATGGTCAGCGCCAGCGCGCGGACGGGTCGCGCAGTCAACGCCTGCGCGGTCGCCGCGGGCATCACCAGCAGTGCGAAGACCAGCAGGGTCCCGGTGATCTGGCTGGCTTCGGCGGTCGCGGCACCGAGTAGTACCAAAAAAGCCACCGACAGGACACCCACTGGGACGTTCCGCGCGGTCGCCACATCCGGATCGATCGAGGCGAAGGCCAGCGGACGACCGATCACGCCCAGAATGGCGAGAGACACCGCAGCGACGACGCCCAGGACGATGACCTGCCCGGTGGTGATGCCCAAGAAGTTGCCGAACAGCAGCGCATTGATGCCGTTGAGGAATCCCTTGTAGAGGGCGACGAACAGAAACCCGCACGCTAGCGCGAAGGACTGCACCGTGCCGGTGACTGCCGACTCCTCGGAGTAGCCACCAGGTCCGGCGCGGGGCAACGCTGCGATGGCCAAGGCACCGGCCACGCAGAAGGCAAAATATCCGTAGCCGGCAGCGACGCCGATTCCGACCGCGCCTGCCGCGCCGGGGAAACCTATCAGTGACAGGGTGTGACCGACGAAGGCCTGCCGGCGCAACACCATGAACCAACCCATCACCGCGGCCAGCACCGCGACGATCGTGCCCGCGCGAAAGGCGTTGACCATGAACGGGAACGACCACATCTGTTGCAGATCGGTGATCGGGTTCCAGCTCGGGCCCACGGCGACGGTCACTGCCGTCCGGCGACATGGTCGGGGTGAACCGCGCACTGTTGTGGTTGGCCGATCACGACCAACCGGCCGTCAGAGGCGGTGAGCACCTCGATCGGGGTACCGAACAGCTGGGTCAGCGCCGGGCTGGTGATCACCTCACGAGGTGGGCCGATCCTCGAACCGCCGGGAGCCAGGTACACCACGGTGTCGAGATGCGACAAGATCGGGTTGACATCATGCGCGACCAACACCACGGCGACCCGTTGGCCGCGGCTGATCCGGGCGATGAGGGCAGCGACAGCGGCCTGGTTTGGCAGATCCAGGCTGTCCAGTGGCTCGTCGAGCAGCAACAATTCAGGGTCCGGGCCCAGCGCCTGGGCGATCAACAACCGTTGCTGCTCCCCGCCGGAAAGCTCGCCGATCGGACGGTTGGCGTAGTCGCTGGCACCGACCAGGTCAATGACCTCGTCGACGCGCGCGGCCGCTGCACGCCGCGCCGTGCCGGACGACCACCAGTCGGGAAGCGGAAGGCCCCACCGATGCCCGTCCACGCCTAGCCGCACGATGTCGCGGCCGCGCACCCGCAGGGATGGGTCGAAGCTGCGGCGTTGAGGTAGGAAACCGATCCGCCTATTGGCCCGTCCAGCGGGCCGGTCCAGCACCCGCACGTCGCCCTCGCTGAGCTGCAGCGCCCCCAGAATGACCTGGACCAGCGTGGACTTGCCGACCCCGTTGGGTCCCAACACCGCGACGAATTCCCCCGCGGTGACCGTCAGGTCCAACCCGCGCCACAGCCGCCGGCCGGCCCGGTCGACGGCCGCGTTGCGCAGCATGACCACGGGTCCGGCCATCGGTTGCTCGTCGGACTGCGCTGAGTTGTCGGCGGTGTTGCGGGGTTGGCGGCCGACCGCGGAATTGACCGCGCGGGTGTTCATCGGCCGGTTGCCCGCGATAGCGCCTGCTCGATGCCTTGGAGCTGGTCAGCCTGCCAATCCTGGAAGCTGGCGGTGGCTGGAACGAGTGTTTCGGCGACCGTCGCCACGGGGATGCCGTTGTCCTTGGCCGCGGTCACCAGAGCCGCCACGTCGGGAGTCGAGTTCTGGCTGTTGAACACGAAGATCTTGATCTGCTTGGTGCTGATCTGCCGGTCCACCGTGAGTTTGTCGGCTGCAGTGGGATCGGCGCCCTCGCTGACCGCGTCCAGAAACGACTCGGGGGTTATCATTTTCAGCCCGAGGCCCTCGGCTAACGGCGTCACTATCGATTCCGAAGCGCCGATCGAGGTTGCGCCGTACTTGCTTTTGATGTCGCCGATGAGCTGGTTGTAGCGAGCCAACCCCTGGGTCTGGTAAACGTTCTTCTGGCGATCGAAATAGCCGGCGTCGGCCGGGTCGATCCGCTTGTAGTCAGCGGCGATCTGCTCGATCACCCGGTGCACGTCATCCGGTGAGTACCAGCGATGCGGGTTGCCACCCCCTTTGACCCCCACCAGATCCCCGACCGTCAGCATCGATCGCCCCGGCGCCGGGCTCGCGTCGACCAGCTTGGCGACCCACGGGTCGTAGCCGACCCCGTTGGCGATCACGTACTGCGCGGTCGCCAGAGCTCGCCCGTCGGACGGGGTCGGCTCATAATCGTGCGGGTCGGCGTTCGGGCTGGCGACGATGCTCCTCACCGTGACGTGTTCGCCACCCACCTGCGCGGCGATGCTGCCCCAGACATTCTCCGCTGCCACCACCGCGATCTTCGTGTTGCCGGTCGACGGGTTTGCCGGACCGCCACCGGCCGGGGTCCCGGTGGCGCATCCCGCCAGCAGTCCGGCGGTCACGAACGCGGCGGCTACCCTCATAAGCCGAGAGTAAACGAACTTGATAATCGTTTCAACTAGCGCAGCGCGGGGCGAGACCGATCACGAAGCGGCTGCGGCGAGCACCACTGCGAACCGCTGGTAGGGATCGGTCCACCACACCTGGTCGACGAAGCCGGCGTTGAGCAGCTCGGCCCCCAGTCCCTCGCGCCGGAACTTCCCTGAGACTTCGGTGCGCATCTCCTCGTCCTTGGCGTAATGCAATGTCATGCCCACTGCGGGCAGTCGCACCGTCATCGCGCGGCGGGCCCGCAGCCGCATCTCTATCCACTCGTGGGTGGCATCCCACACCGCGAGGTGATCGAACGCATCGACCTCGAAGTCGGCCCCGAGCTCACGGTTGAGTACGTGCAGCACATTGCGGTTGAACTCGGCGGTCACACCAGCGGCGTCATCGTAGGCGGGCACCATCACCGCCGGATCGGTGGCCAGCCCGGCGCCCAGCAGCAGCAGCTCACCAGGATCCAGTGCGGCGCGCAGCGCGGTGAGAAAGCCGGTCCGCTCCGCCGGCAGCAGGTTGCCGATGGTGCCACCCAGGAAAGCCACCAGCCGGCGCCCACCCTGACCGGCCGGTAGCAGTTCCAGATGCCGAGTGAAATCACCGACCACGCCGTGCACCGCCAACCCCGGGTACTCGTGCGACACCGCCGCCATCGCGCCACGCAACGCCGACTCCGACACGTCCAGCGGCACGAAGCGCTGCAGCGACCCGTTCGCGGTGAGCGCGTCAAGCAGCAACCGGGTCTTCTCCGAAGAGCCTGAACCGAGCTCGACGAGGGTATCCACGGCCGCGCCCCGGGCCCACGCCCGCTGCGCGATCTCATCGGCGCTGCGTCGCAGCAACTCGCGCTCAGTCCGGGTGGGGTAATACTCAGGAAGCGTGGTGATCTCCTCGAACAGCTCGCTGCCACGGGCATCGTAGAACCACTTCGGCGGCAACCACTTGGGGTCGGCGGACAGCCCGACCCGGGCGTCGTGGTGCAGGGCGTCGGCGGCATCGGAGTCGGACAGGTGGATCTCGAGCGTCGGTGCGGTCATAGCTCCTCGGTAGTGGTCGTAGGGATCGGTACGACATCCACGGTGGACGGTGTCGCGGTGAGCAGATGGCCGTCCGGAACCGGCGCCCAGCCGGGCAACCTGTCGGTGGGCTCGGAACAGACCAGTACCGCCCCGTCGCCGACGCGCACCGCGAGCGCGTGGTGCACCGCGGTCGCGGCGAGCATGGTCCCGTCGGTGACCAGCAGGTTCAGCCGGGAACCGGGCGCCACCGCAAGAACTTGCGCGCTGACCACACCCAGCGCGCGACCCGGCGAATCACCACCCGCCAACCGGCGACGGACCAGCGCCCACAGCAGCGCGGAGTCAGTGGGTGCTTCGAGGGTGAGCAGGTCGGTCACCGGCAGCCGGTTGGCCAGCGCGACCACGCTGTCCGGCCACCCTGCGACCCTCCCGTTGTGACTGAACAGCCAGCGGCCAGTGGCGAACGGAGCGCAGGCGGTTTCCACTACCGGCATCCCGACCGTGGCCGAGCGCACCGCGCCGAGCACTGCGCCGCTGCGCACCTCGCGAGCCAGCGTGGGGAACGTCGGATCGGTCCAGATCGGCATCGCCCGGCGGTACCGGATCGGCGTGGTGACGCCGTCTGGATACCAGCCGGCGCCGAACCCGTCGGCGTTGACGGTGCCGCCGCCACGCATGTCGGCGGGCGCGTAGCTCTGCCGCAGCAACGAGTGCGGCGGGTCGAGCAGCAGCGTCGCGAGATCGCGCGGCGGCCCGAGGTAGGCCAGGTGTCGGCACACGGTCAGGTCAGGTCCCCCGGGTCGGCGTCCCGCGCGCAACGGAAACCGGTGAAGATCTGCCGGCGTACCGGGTGGTCCCAGTTACGGAAGGTCCCGCGGCAGGCAGCCGCATCGGTGCCGAAGGAGCCGCCGCGCAGCATCCGGTAGTCGCCGCCGAAGAACACCTCGGAGTACTCCCGGTACGGGAACGGGGCGAAACCCGGGTAGCCGGAGAGCCCTGAAGACGTCCACTCCCATACGTCGCCGATCAGCTGGTGCACGCCCAGCGGGGACGCCCCAGCCGGGTAGCTGCCTGCGGGAGCGGGCTGCAGGTGCCGCTGCCCCAGGTTGGCGTGCGCAGGGGTGGGATCCTCATCGCCCCAGGGAAAGCGTCGGGAACGGCCGGTGACGGGGTCGAACCGGGCGGCCTTCTCCCACTCCACCTCGGTGGGCAGGCGCTTGGCCACCCACGCCGCATAGGCCTGCGCCTCGAAGAAGCTGACGTGCACCACGGGCTCGTCGGGCGCAACCGGCTCGGAGACGCCGAACCGGGTGCGCCACCAGGATCCACCATCGAGGTACCAGAACTGCGGGCCGACCAGATCCGCGGCGCACCGGTGCGCCCAGCCCTGCTCACTCCACCACCGCGGGTCGCCGTAGCCACCCTCGGCTAGGAACCGCTGGTACTCGGCGTTGGTCACCGGGGTGGTGTCCAACCAGTACGCGCTGGTACGGGCGCGATGCGCCGGGCCCTCGTTGTCCAGCGCCCAGGACTCGGTGGAGGTGCCCATGGTGAACTCGCCAGCGGGTACCAGCACCTCGGCGGGCAAGTGCAAGGAGCGCTCCGGCTGCGGTGCCGGGGCGTGCAGTGCGGCTGGGCCGACCCGAAGCTGGTGGGTGGCCAGCATCGTCTCGTCGTGCTGCTGCTCGTGTTGCACGATCATCCCGAAGGCGAATCCATGCTCCACCAGCCTGCGACCCTCCAGCGGGGCGCGGTCCAGTACGTCGAGCACCTTGCCACGGACCTCGCTGAGATACCGTCGGGTCTCAGTCGGGTTGAGCAACGGCAGCGCGGGCCGGTTGGCCCTGGGGTGCTTGAACGCGTCGTAGAGCTGGTCGATGTCGGCCCGGACCGGGTCGCGGCCGCCGGCGTCACGAACCAACCAGAGCTCTTCCTGGTTGCCGATGTGCGCGAAGTCCCAGACCAGCGGGGACATCAGGTGGGAGTGTTGGCAGACCAGCTCGCCGTCGTCGATCGCGTCGGTCAGTGCGGTGGTGCGGGCGCGGGTGCGCGCGAGCTCAGCGGCAAGATGGTCGCGCAGGGCTGCAGTGCCCCGCTCGGTGATCGGCATGGTCACAGCGGATGTCCCCCGTTGAGTCCGGTCGAGCCGGCCATGGCGCTGGCGAGATCGTCTGCTGGGCAGCGCCCGCGCCGGACCCGGTGCTCGGTGATCTCCTCCACGAGCAGCTGCACTTCAGCTGGGGCGTCCAGGGCGGGCAGCGCGTGGCAGGCCAACTCGAACACCGCGACGGCAGCCGCGGCGAGCGTCGCGTCACGCAGGCCGTGTTGAGCTGCCGGTAACCACCGCCCGACGGTGGGCGCGCAGGCATCCCGGGCGGCGGCCGTGACCGCGGGATCAGAAAGTAGGGCGGCGATTACCGCTACCGGTACCAGCCACTGCCCCACTGGCTGGGTGTCGAGGTAGCGGACCTCGAGGTAGCCCTGCGGTCGAACCGGCGGGAATAACGTTGTCAGGTGGTAGTCCAGATCAGCGCTGCTGGGGCGCCCTGGTAGCGCCCCGGACAGCCAGTCGGCGAAGGTGACCCCGTTCGGCACGTCCCATGCACCCCAGGTGCGGCGCTGGCACAGCACCGGGGTGTCCAGCGCCCGGCGGGCCCAATCCGCCGCTGGGTCCCAGCGCGCGGTGGGATCCCAGGGCACCCGGCTGGGCCGGGTGCGGGCTGGGTCCAGCGCGAACCAGGCGTGCATCCGCGACGACGCCCACCCTGTGCGTCGACCTCCCAGCCACGGGGAATTGGCGAACGCCGCGAGCAGCACCGGCCCGAGATCGTGTAGCGCGGCCCAACGCAGCGCCACCTCGCCAGGAGTGCCGGCGTCCAGGCATACCTGCACGGCGGCGGTGGAGCACATCATCGCCCGGCCCATCGGACCGATCCGGTCGAAAGCAGTCTCCATTGCGGCATAGCGAGGGATGTCGACCAACCGGCGCGACGGGCGATGCGGGTCGGATCCCGAACCGGTGAGAACCAGGCCGGCGGGATCGAGCAGATCGGTCAGTGCGGCGGTATCGCCCTCTACGGTAGCGATGAGTTCGGTCAGCGAGGCGCAGGGCGGGCTGGAGATCTCGAGCTGACCACCGGGTTCGACCGTGACGGTGGAGCCGTGGAGAAGAGGGATCTGGGGGCTGTCGGGGACAAGGGAATGCGGTACGTGTACGCCGAGCGCGGCGGCCAGGTGGCGGGCCTGCAACGGGCGATGGGGGTTCCCGGAGTGTTGCACCACCCATTCGAGCTCGGCGCCGAGCAGCTTGGGTGGCCCATGTTTGAAGCAGACCGAGGCGACGTACACCTCGGCCTCTGCCCTACTTTGCAACACCGTCGGCGGGGCCACCGCCGGTGATGCCCAGGGCAGCGCTGCCTCTGGTGTCACATCCACCTCCCGCGAATCGACAAGCCGAGCCCACGCTACCTAGTTGTCCCCAAGCCCGCAGGGTTACGGGTTGAGTAAATAAGTACCGGCGGGTTACACGAGAGCGAACTGGGTGTTGTGCAGCTGCGCGTAGCGCCCCCGGGCGGCCATCAGCTCCTCGTGCGTGCCGTGCTCGGCTACCCGTCCGTCCTCGATCACCAGGATCTGGTCCGCAGCGCGGATGGTGGACAGTCGGTGGGCGATGACCAGGGCGGTGCGCCCGTGCAGCGCCTCGGCGAGCGCGGCCTGCACCGCTGCCTCAGACTCCGAGTCCAGATGAGCGGTGGCCTCATCGAGAATCATCACTCGCGGTCGGGCCAGCAGCAGCCGGGCGATGGCCAGCCGCTGCCGCTCACCGCCGGACAGGCGGTATCCGCGATCACCCACGACGGTATCCAGCCCGTCTGGCAGCGACCGCACCAGCGGTTCCAACCGGGCTCGCCGCAGCGCGTCCCACAGCTCCTCGTCGGGCGCCTCCGGCGCCGCGAAACGCAGGTTGCCCGCAATGCTGTCGTGAAAGAGATGCCCGTCCTGGGTCACCACACCCACGGTGTCTCGCAGCGCGGCGAAGGACAGATCGCGGATATCGACCCCGTTGAGCCGGATCGCCCCGGCGTCAACGTCGTAGAGCCGCGGCACCAGCGACGCGATGGTGGACTTGCCCGCGCCCGAGGAGCCGACCAGCGCCACGAGCTGCCCCGGTTCGGCACGAAAATTCACCCCGTGGAGCACCTCGGCGCCACCGCGCGTGTCCAATACCGCGACCTCCTCCAGCGAGGCCAGGGATACCTGGTCGGCCGAGGGGTAGGAGAAGTGCACGTCGTCGAACTCGACTGAGACCTCACCGGGCGGGACCGTCCGGGCTTCCGGCCGCTCAGTGATCATCGGGCGGACGTCGAGGACCTCGAAGACCCGTTCGAAGGCGACCAGCGCGGTCATCACGTCGACCCGGGCATTGGCCAGGGCGGTCAGCGGCGAGTAGAGCCGGGTGAGCAGTAGCGCGAGGCTGACCACGGTCCCTGCTGCCAGGTCGCCGCGCAGTGCCAGCCAGCCACCCAGTCCGTACACCAGGGCTTGCGCCAGCCCGGAGACCGTGGTCAACGCGGTGAGAAATACCCGCGTCGACATCGCGCTGCGAACGCCGATGTCGCGGACCCTGGTAGCCCGGTAGCCGAACTCGGCGGCCTCGGCCTCTGGCCGTCCGAAGAGTTTGACCAGCGTGGCGCCCGGCGCGGAGAATCGCTCGGTCATCTGGGTGGTCATCGCCGCGTTGTGCGTCGACGCCTCCCGCCGCAATTGCGCCATCCGCACCCCCATCCGCCGGGCCGGCAGCACGAAGATCGGCAGCAATACCAAAGCCAGCACGGTGACCTGCCACGACAGCGTTAACATCACCACCAGCGTGAGCACCAGCTGGATCACGTTGGTGACCACTCCGGACAGGGTGGAGGTCAGCGCGGTCTGCGCGCCGATCACGTCGTTGTTGAGCCTGCTGACCAGCGCACCGGTACGAGTGCGGGTGAAGAACGCCACCGGCATCCGCTGCACGTGTTCGAACACCGCGCGGCGCAGGTCCAGGATCAGCCCCTCACCGATCCGCGAGGACTGCCAGCGCGACGCCAGACCGATCCCTGAGTCGATCACCGCCAAGAGCGCGATGAGCACGGCCAGGCCGATGACCAACCCCGCATTCGCGTGCCCGACGATGGCGTCGACGACCCGTCCGGCCAGCACCGGAGTGGCAACAGCGAGCACCGCGGAGACCGTGCTCAATGCGAGAAAGATCAGCAGGGAAGTCCGGTGCGGTTTGGCGAACCCGACGATCCGGCGCAACGTTCCCGGTGCGAGGGCGCGGGGTGTGCTGTCCTGACGCATCGAGCTGTACATCAAGCTCCACGAGTTGTCCATCAACCATCCTCTGCTGCCGGGCGAACCAGTCATCGCTTAGGTTGAAACGTTGTAATCGCAGCGTTGTTCCTCCGGGTGCCGTGTGTTCCACCGTGCAGGCTTAGCGTGAGGCATAGAGATAAGAACTAGTCCAATTCCGACCGGCTCATCCATGAAACGCAGTCGTTCGTCTTCGGCCAAGCGAAGACGATTCTTCAGGCAGGAAGAGGGTGGAATCCCCGAACTCGTGCCACCGGTAGCGGCGTTCGACCGCGGCGGCGTAAGCGGCACCGACGAGCTCGGCTCCGGCGACGGCTTCGAGAAGCAACAGGTGGCTCGCCTCTGGGGCGTGTAGTCCAGTAACGAGCCCGGTGACTATCCGGGCCGCGCGGTCCGGACCGAGCACCAGGTCGGTCCAACCGCTCGCTGGCCGGATGCTGCCGTTTGGCCGCGCGGCGGTCTCCAGCGCGCGCACGACGGTGGTGCCCACCGCAATGACCCGTTGCCCGGACTTGCGGGCGCGGGCAGGTGCAGCCGTTGCCCGTGGTGAGTCCGGAGGTCTGGTCCGCGGCCGTCGATCCGGCGGACTTCGACTACCCACTCCCCGTGGGCCAGCGAAGTGGAGACATGCACCGGCGCGGGCCGACCGTCGTCGCGGTGCCCGGGCACCGCGGCCGGCAGGGTAGCGGAGGTGTTGACCACGATGAGGTCGCCGGGCGCAAGCAAGGTGGGCAGGTCAAAGAAGCGCCGATGCTCGATCTGGCGGGGCCGGGCCACCAGCAACCGCACACCGTCGCGCGGCACTCCCCGACGCTCCGGTGGCCCGATCGCTTCGCTTCCTGGGGGCACCGTGAACCGCGTGGCGGACGTGGTGGCTGTCCGACGGGCGGCGGCGATCGTCACGGCGCCACCCCTGCCGTGATGTCGGTAGCGCGATAGCGTCCGCTCGGCAGGTCGGCTTCGGCGAGGGCAGCAGAGCCGGTACAACGCTGCCCGGCGCTGGCCGGTCACTCATGTCCTCGTCGGGGAACGCCTGCTGGTGCAGGTCGGCGGCCATATCGCCCGGGTCGAAGGAATAGATTCGCAGCTGCGGATGCTCCACGGCCAGCACCGCGGTGAGCTGGTCCAGCGCGGCCTTGGCCGAGCCGTACCCGCCCCACCCGGCGTACGCCTCCACCGCCGCGTCGGACGAGACATTGACCACCCGGCCACCGCGGCGCGCGAGTTGCGGCAGCACCGCCTGGAACAAGGCCAGCGGAGCGAGGGTATTGACGACGTACGTAGACCGTCCCAGGCAGAGATCGAGGACAGCCTGCGCCGTCGTCTCATTGAGCTTGGAGGTGCAGTCGAGTGGGGCACTGAGGTGCTGCACGCCGATCAGGACGTCGAAGGGGTGCGAGTGCAGCTCAGCGACGGGCGCACCGCGCCGTGTCACTGGATTGTGGGGTGCGAGGGTGCGCACAGCCGAGTCCGCACCCTCGCGGGAATCGGCTTCCCCGGCGTGCGGATCATCGAGCGCTTCCTTCTCGCTGACGTCCACGCCGACCTGCCGGTGCCGCGCGACTCAGCCGCAGTGTGGCTGCACGGCGCGGGGATGTTGGGAGCCTTTCCGCTGCCTGGTAAGGACCTGTGGCGGCTGATGGTTCCAGCACCCGACAATGCGAGCGACGCTCGGAGGACCCAGGAAGTGCAGAACCTGCTCACCCACATTCTTCACGAACGCAGCGGTTGTCCCCTCTCGGCCGTCCGCGGGTCGGAGTGGACTTCCACTTTCCGTATCCACCGGCGGCTGGCAAACCGGTTCCGTCAGGGCAGGATGCTGTTGGCCGGTGACGCGGCCCACGTCCACAGCCTTGCTGGCGGCCAGGGCATGAACACCGGCGTCGGCGACGCGGAGAATCTCGCATGGAAGCTTTCCCTCGTCGTCCACGGCCATGCCGATCCGGCACTACTGGACAGCTACGAAGCCGAACGGCGTCCCATCGCCACCGAGGTGCTCCGGTCCACAAGCGCGCTGACCGAAATGGTCCTCGGCTACACCCGGCTGGCACGGGCGCTCCGCGACCACGTCTTCGTGCGTTCCCACGGGCAACCATCGCCCACCGCACTCGACGCATGGCTCACCGGTATCCTGCGTCACGGCTGCTTCCAGGGCCAGACCTGCGCGGCCGTTGGGTCCTGACCGTGTCTCGTACCGGCGGCCAACGGGAACGTAAGAAGGCCGAGACCCGTCGCACCATCCAGGAGCACGCCCCGCGGTTGTTCCTGAGCAAAGGGTACGGCTCCACCACGGTCCAGGAGATCTCCTCAGCCGCCGGGGTGTCCCACATGACGTTCTTCCGATACTTTCCCACCAAGGAAGCCGTGGTCGAAAGCGACGACTACGACCCGCTCATCGCTGAACTGATCCGCCGTCGACCCCTCGACGAGAAACCGCTGACCGCCCTGCACCGCGCACTATCGGAGGGGCTCGCCAGAATCTACGACGCTGACCGAGATGTCCTGCTCACCCGCACCAGGCTGGTCCTCACCACACCGGCGTTGCGGGCGCGGATGGCCGACAATCAATACGCCACCGAGCGTCTGTTCACCGAGGCCCTCGCCGCCCGGGGTGCCACTTCCCGGGGACACAACGATGTCACACTCGAACTTCGAGTCCAGGCGGCGGCCGCACTAGCCGCTCTGACCGTCGCGCTCAGCGCCTGGGTGCAGTCCGACGGCGCCGAACAGCTACCCGCGCTGGTCGACCGCGCCTTCCGCGCCCTGCGCCAACAACAACCGGATCGATGATGGGGTCGGGGGTCCTACTTCTTCTTGGTGCGGGTAGCGCCGCCGCGACCACGCAGCGTCACGCCGGACTCCGAGAGCACCCGGTGTACGAACCCGTACGACCGTCCGGTCGACTCCGCGAGTGCCCGAATGCTGGCGCCCTTCTCGTACTTCTTCTTCAGCTCCGATGCGAGCTTGTCCCGGGCCACGCCGGTGATCCGGCTGCCCTTTTTCAGGTCGGCCACCTCGAAACGCCTTCCTTTCGACGCTAGATAGGCCGGTCACGGCCCTTGCGGCAATGATCGACCAGGTTAGCGATCTCCGCTAGACGATCTCCGGGTGGATCTGTGAGCGGTCGCTGCAGCGGGCCCAATGCGCAATGGGCCCAGCCCGGCAAGGTCATCAAGCGGTTGCCGACCAACCACTCTGCGTAAGCAGCGGGTGTGCTCGTCAGGCGAGCTGCACCAGATCGAGGTAGTCCTCGCTCCAGTGATCCTCGGTGCCATCCGGCAACAAGATCACCCTCTCGGGGGCCAGCGCCTGCACTGCTCCGGGGTCGTGGGTCACCAGCACCACGGCACCGGCGTAGTGGTGCAACGCGTCGAGCACCCGCTCCCGGGAGATCGGATCGAGGTTGTTGGTCGGCTCGTCGAGCAGCAGCACGTTGGCTGCTGAGGAGACCATGGCAGCCAGCGCCAACCTGGTCTTCTCACCGCCGGACAAAGTGCCGGCCAGCTGGTCCAGTTGCTCGCCACGGAACAGGAAGGCACCGAGCAGGGTTCGTAGCTGCTGATCGGGGGCCTCCGGCGCGGCATGCCGGATGTTCTGCCACACGGTGGCACCGAGATCCAGGGTGTCGTGCTCCTGGGCGAAGTACCCCACCCGCACGCCATGTCCGGCCTCGACCTGCCCGGCATCGGGATTCTCCATCCCGCCGAGCAGCCGCAGCAGGGTGGTCTTTCCGGCCCCGTTGAGACCCAAAATCACCACCCGGGCTCCCCTGTCGATCGCGAGGTCCACCCCGCTGAAGACCTCAAGCGAGCCGTAGGACTTGGCCAGCCCGCTGGCGGTCAGTGGAGTTCTCCCGCAGGCGGCGGGATGCGGAAAGCGGATCCGAGCTACCCGCTCAGCCCGCTGCTCAGTCTCGGCGCCGGCCAGCAACCTGGCGGCCCGCCGCTGCATGTTCTGCGCGGCGACGGCCTTGGTGGCCTTGGCTCGCATCCGATCAGCCTGCGCCATCAGGGCACCGGCCTTCTTCTCCGCATTGGCACGTTCCCGGCGTCGCCGCTTCTCGTCCGCGGCCCGCGCGTCGAGGTAGCGCTGCCAGCCCAGGTTGTAGACATCGGCTTCGCCGCGGATCGCGTCGAGCAGCCAGACTTTGTTGACCACGGCGGCGAGCAGATCGGTGTCGTGGCTGATGACGATGAGACCGCCGTCATGCGCCGTGAGGAAATCGCGCAACCAGGTGATCGAATCGGCGTCGAGGTGATTGGTCGGCTCGTCGAGTAGCAGCGTGGTGTTCGAGCGTCCGCCGGAACCGTCCGAGGCGCCGAACAGGATTCGAGCCAGCTCGACCCTGCGGCGCTGACCGCCGGACAGCGTGTGCAGCGGCTGGGCCAGCACGCGGTCGGGCAAGCCGAGGCTGGCACAGATCCGCGCGGCTTCGCTTTCCGCGGCGTATCCCCCCAGTGCGGAGAACCGGTCCTCGAGGTGGCTGTATCGGCGTACCGCCCGGCCTTGCTCGTCGCCGTCGACCAGCTCTGCCATCTCCGACTGCGACTTCTCCATCTCGTGCAGCAGCTGGTCGAGCCCGCGGGCGGATAACACCCTGTCCCTGGCCGAGACCGAGAGATCGCCCTCCCGGGGATCCTGCGGCAGGTAGCCCAGCTCCCCGGTGCGGCGAACCTGGCCCCCATAGGGCGGGCACTGGCCGGCTAGTGCCCGCAGCGTGGTGGTCTTGCCGGCGCCGTTGCGGCCGACGAGGCCGATGCGGTCGCCGGGCTGCACCCGCAGGGTGGCTCCGGACAGCAAGATCCGCGAGCCGGCACGCAGCTCAAGGTCAGTAGCGGCGATCACGATGCGGAGACTCCAAAGGTGGTCGCTGGCAGGAATAGGTCCCCCACGCGCCATAACACGCAGGGCCGGCAGCGGATCAGCTTGTCGCGACCACGACCCCATACTACCGACGGCTGCATCCGGATTACGGCGCCGCCACGACTGTCCCCACCCTCGGTGCGCTCAACCTCCCGAACTCCACAGCAGCGCTGCTCAGCCGGCGTTGGACAGCGCTGCTGTGGAGTTCGGGAAGACCAGTGCTGTTCGGCGACCCGAGGGCCCGAGGGCCCGGCGGGGCGTTGGGCTTAATCCGGTGACTGGTCCAGCTGGACCTCGACGCAACGAGCCCTGCGGGCGGCCTCGTCAAGCACCGCGCGGCGGGGTTCGGGAATGTCCAGCACCCGAGGCTCGGCCCGTTGAAGCAACGCGGTCAATCGCGGGTCGGCGATCAGGGCGCGCAACGCCGCGGAATCTCCACCCAGGACGACGGCGTCCAGTTCTCGGGCACGGGGCAGCAGTACCCGCGCCGCGGTGTCGGACGCGGCGCGCAGCGCCACTCGCGCCTGGCCCTCCCGCCGACGGGCGAAACGCTGCTGGGATTGCCCGCCCGCCGCCGAGCGGCCGTGCACCAGCCGGCTGCCGGTGCTGGAGGTGAGTACCACCCCGGCGCGGGCTATTCCTACGCTGTATCCGCCCAGGCGTACCAGGAGCAGCCCGATGGTGCGCGCCGCCATCAGGTGGTCGAGCAGATCGTCCACGGCGAGGCCGGCCCGTTGCCCGTCTGGTGCCGCTAGCGGACAGAAGGGCACCAGGATCGACGCCGTTGCGCCATCACCAGCCGCTACATCCACCCGCTGCGGCGTGACCGTAGTCGTCAGCGCCCCACCGTGCCCGGCGGCGAACCGCTCCAGAAACCCGGCCAGTCGCTCGGGCTCCACTTCCACCGCACGCCCACCGCCGGCAAGCTCCCGGGTCCGGCTCATCGCCGCACGCTAGCGCGTGCACGCGGATCGGACGCATCGCCACCCACGGGCAGCCGTAGGCTGCATCGGTGATCGATGTGCTGGTCGCCGGCGGTGGCCCGGCGGGGTGGGCGGTGGCGGCGGCCTGCGCGCGGCTGGGGCTGGACACCGAACTGGCGGACCCCGCGCCAGACCGGCCGTGGCGGGCCACTTACGGCTCCTGGCGGGCAGAGCTGTCCGCCGATGTCGGCGCAGCAGTGGCGGCCAGCGGCTCCGGCGCGGCCATCGGCACGATGGGGCACCGGCTAGGCTGGGATTATGTGGTGCTGGACAACACAGTGCTGCGCGACGGGTTCGCGGCCGCTCCGGTCAAAGTCGTGAAGGGCAGGGTGCGGGATGCCCGCCCGGACCCGAACGGGGTCACCGTGGATCTCGACGGCAGTCAACAGCGGGCCGCCGTACTGCTCGACGCAACCGGTGCGCCGCGCTCGGTGCTCGGCGCTTCTCCCCGCCGGACTGCCGCGGAGCAGACCGCGGTGGGTGTGCTGGTCGATGCCGACGCGGCGCGGGATCTGGTGACGCCGGGCAGCGCCTTATTCATGGACTGGCGGCCACATCACGGCGAGACAGGATGGCCCACGTTCCTTTATGCGGTGCCGGTGACGTCGGATCGGGTACTGCTCGAGGAAACCTCGCTGGCCCGCCGTCCGGGGTTCGAGCTAGGGGCGCTGCGTCGCCGGTTGCACGCCAGGTTGGCTCATCACCGCATCGTGGTGCCACCCGGCGCCGAGGAGCGGGTGCGCTTCCCGGTGGACCGTCCGCTGCCATCGCCCGAAGACTGGCGTGGGCCAGTGGTCCCGTTCGGGGCGGCGAGCCCTCTGGTGCACCCGGCTACCGGCTACAGCGTGGCCACGTCGCTGCGGTTGGCCCCTCGGGTGGCCACCGCAGTGCGGGATGCGCTGCAGCGTGGTGGTTCCGCGGCTGCCGGTGTTGCTGCCTGGCAGACGGTGTGGAGCCCGGCGGCGCTGGCGGTGCACACCCTTCGGCGTCGCAGCCTGGAATCGCTGCTGCGCTTCCCGCCTCTCCTGGTCCCGGAGTTCTTCGACGTGTTCTTCGCGCTGCCGCAGCGTCACCGCTGGGCCTATCTCACCGCTCGCGAGGACGTCGCCGGCAGCGCCGCCGCGATGGGCGCACTGTTCGCCGCATCCCCGTGGTGGCTTCGCAAACGGCTGGTACTCGGGGCACTCGATCCGCGTATATCACCGCAGTCAGTGACGGAGTAATGGGCTACTCCGTGACCGGTGGACGAATGCGCCGCTGTCAGGGGTGCGGGACGCTGATGGTCACTTCTACTTCGGGCTTGACCTTCAGCGCCCCGAGCATGGCGGAGAATGGCTTGATGCCGAACTCGCGCTGATCCAGGGCGACCTTCGCGTTCCAGCGCTGGCCGTCATCGCGGGCCTCGACAGAGATCGGTTTCGTGACACCGTGCAGCGTGAGGTCTCCCTCGATGCGCGCTCGGTCGCCATTGCGCACCACCGACACCGAGCGAAACTGGATCTTCGGGTGCTTCCGCACCTCGAGTGTCTTCTCGGTGTTCTTCTCGATGTCCTTGCGGTCCGACTCCTTGACGGCTTCGGTCGTCACGCGCAGCGAGCCGGCGTCGAGGTCGACGGTCACCCCGTCGTCATTCCCAATGTCCATGGACAAGCTGGTCACCTGGAAGGTGACGTCGTGGCCCATGGAGGTCAGTAACCCCTCACGAAAGACCGAGACCCGGCAATCCACCGCTGCGGCATCGAAGATTGGCACCCGGGCAGACTAGCCGGACACGAAGAGTCACCGGCATTCACCCGAGGTTGCGCTGGCTACTCGATGGGCTCGCTCAACGAGATCGTTGAGGACAACCACCGCGGGCTGCATCGCCTCGGCGAGTCGCTGCGCGTCAGGCAGGGCCTCCCGATCGGCGTGCAGGGCGATGTACGCGGTGTCCTGGTACCAGGAAAGACCGACGACGAGCGCCTGACCGGCCGCCAGCGGCGCTATCGGGAACACTTCCTCCAGCTCGGCGCCATCCAGGGTGAACGGCATGCTCGGCACCGGGATGCTGGTCACCATCAGGTCGAACAGCAACGAAGCGCCCTGGCCGGCGACCGGAGCCGCCACCCGGTGCACCGCGGGTGGCAGCCGATCGGCCAACACCGGTATCGCGCCAGGGCCGCTGTCGGCTCCGGCGGCCTTGCTCTGGTCCATCGCCCGCCGGATCGTGAGCAGCCGCTTGCCGGGATCGGGCTCGCCGACCGGCAGGTCGCACAGGTAGCCGGACAGCCGGTTTCCTCCGGTACGGTTGCGCGACCTGGCCCGCTGGCTCACCGGGATGAACGCTCGAAGAATCAATCCCTCGACGGGATGGCCGCGGGTGACGAGCCATTCCCGCAAACCCCCCGTCACCACCGCCAGCAGGACATCGTTCACCGTGCCGCCGTAGTGCGCCCGGATCCGGCGCACCTGGGGGAGATCGAGCCGGGCCATCGTCAGGGTCCGCCGACCCGAAGACATCGTCACCAGCGGGGAGGCCGGGAAGGGCAACCGGACACGCCGCAGCACCGAAGTGGCGATCCTGGTGGCCTGGCTCATCTGCACTGCCACGCTCCCGACCGCGTCACGCAGGTCGCCCGGCACCCGCCAGAGCCGTGACTGCACACTCCGTTGCGTCGAAAGTTGCCAGCGGTCGTCGGTAGTGCCGCTTCTCCTGGCACCACCGCCTCGCGGCTTGACCTCGTCCACCACCCGGAGTCCGATCTCCAGGGCGCTGAGCCCGTCACAGAATGCGTGATGCATCTTGAACAGCACCGCGAAACGACCTCCCTCGAGGCCCGAAATCACGTGGAATTCCCACAGCGGACGGTTTCGCTGCATTGGCCGGATCATCAACTCAACCGCCAACTCAGCCGCCAAGTCGCGACAGTCGGGGCCGCCAGGGCAGTCGAGGGAATGGAGCTCGATGTGGTCCTTGGCGCAGAATCCAGGATCATTGACCCACACCGCCGCGGCCAACGGGAACTCGGATGGTTGCACCCGCTGACATAACTGTGGAAGGCACTGGGCCCGGTCTGCCAGCACAGCGGCTAACCGCCCCGGATCATCGAGATGGACCGGTCGAAAGATCGCCAACGCGCCGAGGTGCATCGGTGACACATCACGATCCAGCCAGAGGAAGGCCGTGTCCAGTCCGGTGAGTCGCACCCGAGGAGCTTCGCATGACTGATCGAGTGTGGCATGCAACCCTGCCCAACCGGGCAGGTGCATGATCACACGGTGCAGGTTCACACCGTGCAAGTACTGATCGACGCGGACAACCTCGACGTGCCGCGGCTGCGTCTACTCGTCGCAGCGCTGGAGGCGGCACCATCCGGCCACGTCGTGATAGCCGGAGCACCAGCAGCACTGGAAGCGCTCGACTGGCCCCCGCAGGCTCAAGTTCTGCCAGCCAGCGGCTGGCAGGGCGCCGATATAGTGCTGGCGCGCGCGTACCGCACCGATGACCGGCCGCTGCTGTTGGCCACCGGTGACGGGGACTTCGCTCAACTGGCACGACGCCACCCCGGCATCGTGCTGGTCGTCGGCGGGACGTCAAGCCGGTCCCGCACGTTCGCCGGTCCGCGCATCACCACAACCGACCCCGCCGCCGACGGTGGGGCACAGCTGCGCTCGTGGCTGGACCGGCACACGGTGCTGTGATTGCTCTCATATCCCCGATACACCGGAGGAGAATCGTGTCGACGCTGTTCAGCCGCATTATCCAGGGTGAGATTCCGGGGCGATTCGTCTGGCGTGACGAACGCTGCGTCGCATTCCTCACCATCGCTCCGTTGCGATCTGGGCACACCCTGGTCGTCCCTCGGATTGAAGTCGACGGATGGACCGAAGTCGACGATGACCTGCTGACCCATCTCGTGGCGGTGGCGAAGCACATCGGCGCCGCGCAGAAGGCCGCGTTCGACGCCCCCCGTGCTGGGCTCATCATTGCCGGGTTCGAGGTGCCGCACCTGCATGTGCACGTGTTCCCTGCGTGGAATGTCGATGACTTCGACTTCGGCAACGCCGAGCCCGATCCAGATCCGGCCGAACTCGACGCCGCCGCCGACACCCTGCGCCAAGCCCTGCGCGAGACTGGACATCCGTTCGGAGCCGAATAACGGTCAGTGCGGCTCCGGGACCGCGATTCAGCTCCGGACGGCGGCCGTCACGGTGTCGAGCCGCGGGTCACCTTGCCAGAGCGGTGAACTCGACAGTCCGCAGCTGGCCGTGATGCTGAAATTCCAGAAATATCCGGTAGTAACCGGCGGTCGGCACGTCGGCAACGAAGCCGATCGCCGTATCCTGAGGCGGACCTGGGACGGTGCGCACATTCAGGTGGGCCAGGTCACCCTCGCGCAGGATGACCAAATGCCCCGCCCCCCGAGAACCGGGTCGAGGTCGGTGACGGGCAGATCGTCACGTATGACATGCATCCCTATTCGCGATGCCGACCCAGCAATAAGATCTCCGGTCCACACCACCGTGTAACCATCGAGCTCGGCGATCGTCGAGACCTTCGATATGGGTCCGTCTTCGACGAGCCCGGGTGCCTCGAGATCTACGCCGAGCGTTACCGGTGTCGCAGCGGTGCCGGGCACGAACTCAGCGAAAGCACGGTAGCTGCCCGGCGCGTCGAGTTCCAGCGGTACGATCCACGTGCCATCCGGGTCCATAACGGGGTAAAGATGCTGGTAGCCGGTCATATCCCGGCGGACGACGAAAAAATTCATCCGCCGGTCGCCGCGCCGCGCGAAGTCAGTGACCGGTTGGCCATTACTCGAATAGACGGTGAATCGGAAATTCTCGAACTCCCCGGCGGTGAACCGCGTGGTCCTGGGACGCAGCAGGTAACCCTGGCTGGCGATGGCAAGCCCGCCGGGCCCCTTGCCGTGATCCTCGTCACCGATGCCGTTCCTACCGTGGCCATGGGGCACCGGCGCGGCGCGGCCGACGACCTCCTCGCCGAAATTGATGCCGAAGCCGAACAACGCAACCAAGCCGGCGAGCAACGCCAGCAAGGGCACCGGGACGCGCATCCGTTGAGTCCGGGACTATCGAGTGTCAAGCATGACTAGTCCGAGATCTCAGGCGGGATCTCAGCCTGAGATCTCATAGCCGGCTTCGTCGACCGCAGCGCGGACCGCAGCAGCGTCCAACGGCCCACTGCTGGTGACCCGAACCCTGCCGGTGGCCAGATCGACCTGCACCTCGGTGACGCCATCGATCCCACCGACCTCCTGCGTCACCGCCGAGACACAGTGCTCGCAAACCATCCCCGCGATGATGTACTCGCCGACGGTGGCGGTGTCCCCCATGTCCATAACCTCCTCAACGCGTCAGCTGCGGCATCGACCACGCAGGTGGCCGTGTGTTCTTCGAGCAGAGCCAGTGTGAAGGATTGCAGTGCTTTGGTGCCAGCCGCGATTTGGGTCAGGGCATGCTAGTTCGGAACCAGTACCACCCAAACCGGGCCGGGCGCGAAGGTCAGCGGCGATCCATCCGCCAGGGTAAAAGTGGTGATCGCGTCGGGGGCCGGGCGCGACCAGTTCCCGGTGAACGCCAGCCCGTCGCGGAGTACGACCGCATCACCGGAGCCCACGGTTGCCGCGAACGGCGACGCCGCTCCAGCCGCGTCGTGCACCGCGGTAGCGCGCACTGACACCCGCTGCAGCACCACAGTCGCCGCACCGGGCCGCGGTCCGGACGCGGAGGTAAGCGGCGCGCCGTCCATAGAAATTACCCACCTGGCATCCGCAGGCACCCACTGCACGCCGATGACCGCCGCCGAGTACCTGACCCCGGTCCTCGGTACTGGACGACCGCCGGGCGCAGGCGGTCCGAATCGGAACCCGATATCTCGCGGTGGCGCGCCGCCTTGGCGTAGCCGGTTGGCGTCGCCGTAGAGGTTGTGCGGCATCGGCCTTCGCCGGTCGCGGTGATAGTCGCCCGCCCGCGCTATGGCCGAAACGTCAAGTATCGGAGCGTGGGCCACCAGCGCACCGACTTCAGCTGCCGCGCCGGAAAACGCGAGCGCTGGGCGGCCGAAATTGGTCAGCAGCTCCACATCGGAGGCTCGCGAGCTGCGTACCGGCCCTACCACGGGCGGGACTCGGGACTGATACACGGCCAGTAGCCGGCTCAGGCCCCCCTCGACGGGCTCGACGTAGACCAGATCTGCCAGCTCGAGTCCGCTTTGCGGGCGGGCCACAGAGGCATTGTCGATCTTCACGCAGAGTACGGGCGCGTCGAGGTCGGTGGGCAGGCCGGTGAATGGCGAGACCGGGGGTGGGCTGGGCGCGATGGGCGCCGAGCTGGGCACCTGGTCGGCGGGGACCACGCTCGGCGCAATCGTTCCGGGCCCGCCCGAGCCGGACAGAAGCTGCGAGGCAGGCAAGGCGACCGCCGCGGACGGAGTCACGGATGCATTGGTGGAGCTGGACAGCAGACTGGCAGGCAGCGCGTACACCACCAGCAGCAGGGCCAGCACTCGCAGCGCCTGCCCCCGTCTGCTCACGACCACCACCCCCCTCGCGGAGCGCATCATGCACTCTGGGTGACACTTCATACCAGCGATGCTCGGTGCACGGGAAATCCTGGCCCAACATACAAGCGTAGTACCCAGCCATTTGGCGGTACCACGTGGCTGAGGGTGACGAAATATCCGCTGGTTGTAGCACTCCGCTCGGAGGATGACAAAGAGTCGCGGGCCGATTACCCTGGGGGAAGATCGCTCAACGTCACTACCGGGGGAACCTAGTGAGTATGAGCCACGGGTTGCAAGGCGTCGAACCGAGGCGCGGCCTGATGGCTCTGCGCCCGTGGCAGTGGAAGCTGTGGCGCGAGCGGAAGGTTGTCATCGCCTACGTCCTCACCGTGGACATCGTGGCGCTGGCACTGGCCGCCGGGATCATCATGACGACACCGATTCGCTCTGGCGATCTGGTGCGCTTCGGGCTGCTGGCCGCGGGGGCGGTCGTCCACCGGGAGGCGGTTCGCCGGATCGAGAGCCTGCGTGAGCGGACGACGGGCCATGGTCTGCTGACGGATCTCACCTCGTTGTGGATATTCGCGGCGGCGTTGTCAGTCCCCCTACCGCTTGTCTTCGGCCTGACCGGGGTGGTTCACCTGCACTCCTGGTACCGAGGTAGCTCCGGCAGGTTGTACCGCAAGCTGTTCTCCGCCGCGACGATGGTGCTAGCTCCTACCGCTGCCGTCGCGGTCCTGCAGCTGGTCCAGCCCGCTGGATACCCGATCGTTCCGCAAGGGCCGCCGGGTCTCGTCGTCCTGATCGGTGCTGGGACGGTGTTCTGGCTGGTCAATTACGCGTTAGTGGTCGGCGCCATGATCATGTCCGACCCGTTGCAGCCGGCCCGCCAGGTTCTGGGCAACCCGAGTGAGCAGATCGTTGTGGCGGCCGCGCTCGGGCTCGGAGTCGGATTCGCGGTGACGCTGACCTTCGCTCCGTGGCTGATCGCCGTCCTCATGATCACCGTGTTCGCGCTGCACCGTGCGCTGCTGCTACCGCACTTCCAGCAGGCCGCACGCACCGACAGCAAGACTGGTCTGCTCACCGTGGGCTTCTGGCGTGAGGCCGCCGGACGGGAGCTTGAACGGGCCCGCCGGCTCGCCGACCCGCTCGGGGTGCTGATGCTGGACCTGGATCATTTCAAGTTGTTCAACGACCGGATGGGTCACCTCGTCGGTGATCAGGTGCTGCGCGCCGTCGCTGACGAGCTCCGCTCCCAAACCAGGCCTTACGACCTGGTCGGGAGGTTCGGGGGCGAGGAGTTCGTGATCCTGCTGCCCGGCGTGGGCACCGCCCAAGTCGAGCACATCGCAGACCGGATCCGGGAACGAATCAGCCAGCTGCGTGTCCTGGTCGACAGTCCGCACGATCGGCCGGCCACCGTAGACGGGATATCGGTGTCGATCGGTGCGGCGGTCCGACCCAATGACGGCGACGAGATCGACGACCTGCTCCTTGCCGCCGACGGCGCGCTGCTGGCCGCCAAAACCGCCGGCCGCGATCGCGTACGCCTCGCCACGCGCTGACCCGCACTTCTCTCTGCCCTGCCTCTCGATGCGCCGATATGGAGACCTATCGGGCTATAGGGTTTCGGCGTAGCCCCGATAGGTCTCCACATCGGTCGGCGTGGGAGGCGAGATGAGCGACGGGAACGAGCTCGTTCGGCTAGGCACGGGAGAGTTGGCGGGGCTCGCACGGGCGGTGCGCGCCGGGGTGCACGGCACCCGGGTGACCTACTCCCCCAAAGTGTTCGTGCCGTTGACCATGCTGTGCCGGGATCGCTGCGGCTACTGCACCTTCGCGCACGCTCCCCGGCAGCTGCCATCGCCCTACCTGGAGCTCGACGAGGTGCAGGCGATCGCCTGGCGGGGCGCGGAGCTAGGCTGCCATGAGGCGCTGTTCACTCTCGGTGAGTGCCCCGAACAGCGCTACCCCTGGGCCCGAAGCTGGCTGACCGATCACGGGTACAGCTCCACGGTGGACTACCTGGTTACAGCGTGCCGAGCGGTGCTCGATCAGACCGGGCTGCTCCCGCACGCCAACGCCGGCGCCTTGCACCGCGATGAGCTGGCTGCGCTGCGTACGGTGACCGCCAGCCAGGGGATGATGATCGAATCGTTGCGGCCGGACCTCGCCGCGCATCGTGGCGCCCCGGACAAGCACCCTGACCGGCGATTAGCCACCCTGCACGCGGCGGGTGAGCTGGCGATCCCCTTCACCACCGGGATCCTGGTCGGCATCGGCGAGACCGAGGCCGACCGCGTGGTGGCCCTGCAAGCGATCGCCCAGGCGCACCAGCGGTACGGGCATGTCCAAGAAGTGATCGTGCAGAATTTCCGGCCCAAGGCGGGCACCGCAATGCGCCAGATTGAACCGTGCCCACCGCGGGAGCACCTACGGGCCATCGCGCTGGCTCGGCTGCTGCTGCCGCCGCAGGTGCATGTGCAGGCACCGCCCAATCTCACCGACGATCCGGCGAGCGTCCTTGCTGCCGGCATCGATGACTGGGGCGGGGTCTCCCCCACCACCGCGGACCACGTCAATCCCGAGCGGCCCTGGCCGGCGCTCGACGAGCTGCGCAGCGCAACAGAGGCGGCGGGTCACACGCTGGCGCCACGCCTGACCGTGTACCCGGAGTACGCCCTGCATCCTGACCGATGGCTGCATGAGACGGTCCGGTTCGGGGTGCTGGACCGCTCCGACGCCGAGGGTCTCGGACGCGACGATCCGGGCGCGGTGTTCCCCGAGTCTGCACCGCGAGCTGTCGACGTGGGCGACGGCGCGGAGGTGGCGCTGGCCGCGCGCCGCTCCACCGCCTGGTACTCCGGCACCGACGTCGCGCCGCCGATGTTGCTGCCCGCGCGGGGGCGGGTGATCGGCGCTGTGCGTGCGGTGCTCGACGGGGTTCGCGCCGGCGGGCTCCCCGGTCTCGAGGAGCTGGTCACGTTGTTGCGGGCCCGTGGCCCCGAGGTCGGTGCCGTTGCCGGGCTGGCCGACGAGCTGCGCGCGAGCGCAGTCGGCGACACCGTCACCTATGTGGCCAATCGCAACATCAACTACACCAACGTGTGCACCTTTCGGTGCCGGTTCTGCGGGTTCTCCAAGGGCAAGCTGTCGTTGAACCTGCGCGGCGCGCCGTATTTGCTGGAGCTACCCGAGATCGTGGCCCGGGTGCTGGAGGCGCAGCGCTGCGGCGCCACCGAGATCTGCCTGCAGGGCGGGATCCATCCCAGCTTCGATGGCGACTACTACGTCACGGTATGTCGGACTATCCATGAGGCGGCCCCCGGAATCCACATTCACGGCTTCACCGCGCTGGAGGTCACCGAAGGCGCCCGGCGGCTGGGCGAGCCGCTCGCTGCCTACCTGACCCGGCTGCGAGAGGCGGGTCTGCGCTCACTGCCCGGTACCGCCGCGGAGATCCTCGACGACGAGGTCCGCGCGGCACTGTGCCCTGACAAGATCAATACTGCCGAGTGGCTGGAGGCGCACCGGGTGGCGCATTCGGTGGGGCTGCGCTCCAATGTCACAATGATGTTCGGGGCCATCGAGCAACCGGTGCACTGGGCCCGTCACCTGCTGAGAGCTCGGGAACTGCAGGCACAGACCGGCGGCTTCACCGAGTTCGTCGGGCTGCCTTTCGTGCACATGGCGACGCCGATGTATCTCAAGCGAGCGGCCCGGCGCGGACCGACCTGGCGAGAGGTTCTGCTGGTGCACGCGGTAGCCCGGATCGCGTTTCACGGGTTGATCGACCACGTGCAGGCATCGTGGGTCAAACTCGGCGCCCCAGGTGCCCGCCAACTGCTACAGGCCGGAGTCGACGACCTGGGCGGCACGCTGATGGACGAGAACATCAGCCGCGCGGCCGGCGCCAGCCACGGGCAGTGCCTGGACGAAGCGGGGTTCCGCGCGATCGTCGAGCCCCTTGGTCGGCCCCTGGCCCAGCGCACCACCCTTTACGAGCCGGTGGGGATCACTCCCCGATAGCTCCAACCAACATCCGGAGCTGGGCGAACAGCTCGTCTCGGCTGGTCACGTCCAATCGCTGCCGCATCCGTGCCACGTGGTGCTCGACGGTCTTGGCCGAGATGAACAGCCGTTCCCCGATCTGGCGGTAGGTCAGTCCGGTCAGGATGAGTTCCGCGACCTCGCGCTCGCGGCTGCTCAGCATGGGCGCGACGGATGGTGCAGCGGCCGGTCGGGAGGCAGCTACCGGCTCGGGCGAATCGTCCGGCGCACCATCTAGCACAGCGCTGGCCGCGCCGGGACCGGTGGCCTGCAGCGCTCGGGCACATCCGAGCAGCGCGACCATGGCCTTGCGGTCGGTGGTGCGGATCGCGGCCTGCCCCACGAGCCGGGAGCCATCGTTGGCCTGCCCGATCGTTTGCAGTCCGCGCGCCGCGGTCTCCACCTCCGTTGGGTCAAACTGTCCGGCCAGCACCTGCATCCAGGCACGTCCGGCGGCAGCGAGCACAGCGGCGTAATGGTTGTTCTTCGCTGCGTGCACCAAGGCCGCCGCGTGCGGCTCGGCAGCGCTGGGCTGTCCTCGCAACATCGCGGCATGCATGGCGTACCAGTGCAAGGGCGCGGCCCACAGCGGCGGATCACCCAGCCGGTCCAGCAAGATCCGGGCCTGCTCCAGGTGCGGCGCCACCCGGTCGAAGTCTCGCAGCCTGGCCGCGGCCACGGCCAGCTCACCCAGCGGCAACAGGGCGAACAGGTCGGCCGGATGCCGGACGATCGCCTCCCGCGCCGCGGCCCAAGCGGTCTGCAGCGTGGGAATGTCGCTCTCGCGCCGGGCTATACCGACCGCCAGCGCAGCGGCGAACAACTCCTCCCGTGGTTCGAGGGCGCCTGAGTCAGGGACGGTGCGGGCCAGCCATCGCCTGGCCAACGAAATGTCACCACGGATCATCGCGGTCCAGGCCAGCAGTAGCTGGTGGCGGGCCCGCGCGAACAACCCGCCGGCGCCGCTGGCCAGCGCCCGCTCCAGGACCGAGACGGCGACGTCGAGCTCGCCACAATGCAGCGCCACGATCGCCGCCAGCGCCGCCGGGGTATCTGGGAGCAGCGCGGCGGGTCCGCCCGCTTCGAGCAGCGCGGCGGCTCTGGTCAGCGTGGACAGGGCCGTCGTGGCAGCCGCCATCGGTGAGCCGAGTACCGACTCGAGCACGCCGGCCGCCATCAGCGACTCCGCCCCAGCCACCAGCGTCGGCGGTCGGTCACCGTCAGAGGCCTCCAGCACCTCATGAGCCTCGGCCAACGACCCGGTACCCAGCAGCGCCAGCGCCGCCAGCGGCGCCGCCGATCCCATCCGGGCAGGACCCACCCAGCGGTAGACCTCGGCGCTGCGGGCCAGCAGACCGCGCTGGGCCAGGACTGCACCCGCGACGTTGGCAGCCTTGCCGAGGTCGGGGCACGAGGGATCGGACAATGCCTGATCGGCAAGGCGCAGGGCCTTGTCCAGGTCACCGGCGAGGGCTGATGCCTCGGCCCGCCGGGGCGCCAACGAGGCCGGATCGGCACCGGCGGCGACGGCCTGGGCATACAGCTGCGCAGCCTGCGCCGCGGCGCCTGACCCGGACGGTTCGGACATGGCTGCGTCGCCGGCCGCTTCGAAAACTGCGGTGAGGTCACTACCGCGGGCACCCGCGTCGACCAACTGATGGGCCAGGCCGAGCACCGGCCGGCCGCGTTTGAGGTGCGCAGCGAGCACCAGCCGCTGAACCACCCGTCGGGTGCCCGGCGCGGCAACGGCCACTATCGCCCGCCGCACCAGCGGGATCACTCGGCCGTCGGTCAGCAGCAGGCCGGCCGACTGCGCCATCGACAACAGGTCGGCAACGACAGCCGGGTCCATCACCAGCACCTCGGCGAGGATTTCCGAGTCCGGGGCCGCGCCGAGCCCCACCGCCAGCAGCAATGCACGGAGCTGCGGGGCGAGCCGGTCGAGGCCGTGGCGGACGCGGTCAACGACGTCGGACGGCAACTCTAGACAGTCGCCATCGAGCCTGCCGAAGGTCTGTAGCGAGTCCACCACCCAGTCGATCAGCATGGGAACCCCGCCGGTTTGCTCGCAGAGCAGGTCGACCACCGACGCGGGCAAGCCCCCGCCGAGCCGCGCCGCGCAGCGGATCTGGATTCCGCGGCGGTCCAGCCGATCCAACAACACCGGCGGATGGTGACCGCCCACAGCGTCTTCGAGTTCGTCGAGTTCCGGCTTCCTCGGCCAGGGCCGGTAGGCGACGACGAGCCGTACCTCGCCGCTGCGCGCCAGGCGGCGCAGCCGGTCGAGCCCGGGGCCGTCCAGCTGATGGGCGTCGTCGACCAGCATGGCCACGTCCGAGGACGGCTTGAGTTCGACGGGCACCGCGCCCGTCCCGACGACGCTCACCCCGGCGGCCAGGTAGGCCTGACGCAGCGCTGCCAGCAGCGCGCTCTTTCCACATCCTCCGGGCCCGATGACGCTGACCGCCAGGGGCGCCGAAGGGTCGGCACAGACCGCATTGTACAAGGTCTGCGCCGGCGCTAACCCAGCCAACGAGACCTCTGCGCCGTCGCGCCTCGGATGGTGGCGAGCCGTTGCCTGGTTCATCCAGGTTCCCCGCGCCGCCGGTGGGGTGCGGTGGTCGGGACGGCCGTCGTGGGCGTGGGCGGCGGGGACGCCTTCGTCGTCGTAGTCACAGGAGACGGCGGGGGCGGCTGCGGCGCCGCTGTGGTCGTGTCGGGAGGAGGGCTGGACCACGTGCTGGTCCAGGTGTACGTGGTTACCCAGCTTGGCGGCGGCGCGGTGGTGGGAACCACAGCGGGATCCTGCCGGGCGACGGCGCCAGCCGGTTTGTTCGGTGCGGCCCGCGGCGCCGTGCGGACAGGTCCGCCGGATCCCTCGCTGTTCGAGCTGTTGTCGCTGTTGGTTCCCGCGTTCGGTGCTGGGCTGGCGGCATCGGGCGCTGGGACACCGGGCGCCGGGACACCGGGCGTCGCCGGGGTGCTGGGCGTCGAGGTTCCGGCGTCCGCCGGGGGGATAGGACCGGTGCGGGAGGTCAGGAACGGGACTGACGCCACGCCGACGACGGTGAACAGCGCGAGGGCTCCGGCGAGGACGACGTGTTTCACCCGTCGGGACTTGGCTCTGCGCCACTGGAGCTCAGCGGGTTCGACATCCAGCGGCAGGGCCGTCAGGGATGGCCGCTGGGGAGCTTCCGCCGGCGTGAATGCCGGAGGTTCAGGGCCGGCGGACAGAGCCGACGTCTCGGTGCCGGCACCGGCGTCGACCGCCCGGTACGCAAGGCCCCCGTCGACCGGCCCATCGGCGCCCTGAGGCTTGGAGATGCACAGGGGGCTGGGGATGCACAAGGGGCTGGGGATATCTGTGGGTAGCGCGCACAGGGCGGCGCCCAGGGCGATGGCGGCTTTGGGGTCGG
>JRHI01000093.1_pt1 | contig 91286 bp, 93 predicted proteins | sample 215371 | NCBI WGS metagenome assembly JRHI01 (sample SAMN02929681, study PRJNA255918) | sediment metagenome | biome: cave system; feature: Ice Cave; material: Sediment; isolation source: sediment from deep within a dark volcanic ice cave with no known source of... ... | reverse complement strand
TGTGTTAGGCCTGCCGCCAGCGTTCGTTCTGAGCCAGGATCAAACTCTCAGATTGAAAGTTCAATACTGGTTTTGGCTTGAAGATTAACTTCAAGGATTCTGCGTAACGGGCACCTTCACACTCAACGCACAACACCCAGGTTTCCCTGAATGCGATGCATTTGGTGATGGCTTTGAAACGCAGTATCGCCAGAGTCTTTTTCGATCCTGACGCCGCTTGCGCGACGCCTCGGATCCGCCAGGACTCCGCCGCCTGCGTTTCCCTTCCTTCAAATTCAATTGTCAAAGAGCAATCTCAGCGACACGTATCCGCGAACCAGCCCAACTGACTGGCTCTGAAGACAACGAGGCTCCTACCGGACTAACCCGGGCTTGGAACCGCGAGGTGTCGTGAGACGGATGCCCATAGCGGGCGACGGGGCGTGAACCCCGCACAGCCGTTGAGTTAATATCAACGCTTACGCGTTGTCAACACCTCGGCCAAAAAATTCCCGCGATCGAAGCCAGTCTTCCAAAGCGTCCGACGCAAAATCTTCTTGCGTCTCGCGATCCGGTAGACCGGCTCGTCCTCGCAGGCTGACGCTCATGTAAGGGACACCGCGGAACCTTTCAAGAGGTCTTGTGCGAAACCCTTAATATTCAGGGCTCTTGCCATCAGGACGCCCGCTTTCTGGGCTCGGTTGATGGGCTTCGCCCTCGGCGCCAGGCTCATCCGGGCGGCCGGCCCCCGATATTTCCTGTACTCTGTCGCGGGCTGCGTCGCTTCTGGCCGTCGCCGATGCACGGCATATTGGGGGTGCCGCGCCAACCCGATTTGGCGGCGGCCCGGAATTGGTCCCAGGAGATTGGGACCTGGGGATTGGGGAAAGGCTAAGGCCACGTGGTCGATCGCCGCCGATATGCGTCGCATGCGGGCTTTGGGGCTTTAGCAGGCGCCGAGAGGCCGCAAGGTCTCGTCCAGCTTTACCGCGGCGGCCGTGCGGCAACCTCCTTCAAGGACCTCTACGAGACCGACCACGCGGAATCTCGTCAGAGTGGCCGCTTCCGCTGGCTGATCAGCACCTGCCTCGCCGGCATGGTGGGCGCGATTTCGATTTTTGTCGTCATCTACGGCTCGGTCGATCAGAAGGGCAGCAAAGGCGGCTTCCTTCCCGCCCTTTCATTGATGGGCGAAGCCGACCTGTCAGGCCGGATGCCCTTCCTGCATCAGAGCGACGGGCTCAAATGGGCGGTGCCGAAGAGCGACCGGCTGCAGATCACCAGCGGCGCGGTGACCGTACGCTACTTCCTCAAGGATTCATTGAAGCAGCGGCTTGCCGGGCGCGAGTACATTCACGCCAAGCCCTACGTGCGCATCGTGGGGCGCCTCGCGGCGGTCCCCGAGACCTATGAGGCTGCGATCCCGCCGTTCAATCCGCTTGAGCTCTACGCCATCAACAAGACCGCGGGCGAAGGCGACGAGACCGAGACGCCGGCAACAGCGCAGGGCAGCGTGAAGATCAACGTCGTCGAGGTCCTGGGCGGAACCCTGCCGACCGAGGACGGGCTCGCGCTCGATGACGCGGAGATCGCTCAGCACATTGCCGCGGCAGAGGCGGCCGAGGCCGAGGCCGAGAAAATTCGCGCCGGCGCCGAGGCCGACGCCAACCGCGCCGGCACTGACGACGCCACCCCGGGCAACACGGCCGCCGCGGTCCCGCCGCACACCACCGTGCTAACCAAGCCGACGCCCGACGCCGACGACGGCCTCGCCGACCTCGAAGGCCGCGAGACGCTCGTCGTCAAGGTCGGCGACAGCGACAACCTGCGCAAGATTCTCGTTCGTGCCGGAGCCGACAACTGGCAAGCACGCGGCATGATCGACGCCGCCCACAACATCTTCCCGGAAACGGCACTCGCCGCCGGCCAGGAGGTGCGCATTACGCTCGTGCCCTCGCTGACCCAGAAGGGCCGCAAGGAGCCGGCGCGCTTCAGCATCTTCTCGGGCGGGCATGACCATCTCGTCAGCGTGATGCGCAATGCCGCGGGCGAGTTCGTCGCGAGCAAGTCGCCCTACATCGAGGAGGAGATCGCCAACGCCGCACTCGGCGAGGCCGACCGCGCTACGTCGTCGAGCATCTACGCCAGCGTCTACTACGCCGGCCTCTTGCAGCACGTGCCGCCCGACACAATCATGAAGGTGATGAAGATCCACGCTTCTGAGACCGACTTCCGCCGCCTTTTGAGGCCCGGCGATGCGGTCGAGCTCTTCTGCGACATGAAGGACGACGCGGCGCCCGACGCGCCGCCGGGCGAGCTGCTCTACACGTCAATCACCAGCGGCGGGGAAAGCTATCGCTTCTACCGCTTCCGCACGCCCGACGGCATCGTCGACTACTACGACGAGAACGGCAGCAACTCGAAGAAGTTCTTGATGCGCCGCCCGGTGCGCGGAGACGTGCGCCTCACCTCCGGTTTCGGCATGCGCTTCCATCCGCTTCTGAACGAGCGGCGCATGCACACCGGCGTCGACTGGGCGACGAACCCCGGCACGCCCGTGCTCGCCGCCGGCAACGGCGTCGTCGAGGAGGCCGGCCGCAAGGGCCAGTATGGCAACTACATCCGCATTCGTCACGCCAACGGCTATCACACCGCCTATGGGCATCTCCTGCGCTTCAAGAAGGGCATCGTGCCGGGTGTAAAAGTGCGGCAAGGCGAGATCATCGCCTACGTCGGCGCGACGGGCTTGGCCTCGGGTCCGCACCTTCACTACGAGGTGCTGATCAACAGCCGCTTCGTCGACCCGCTCGGCATCCAGGTCCCGCGCGAACGCGAATTGACAGGGCGTCAGCTCGCCGATTTCCAGAAGGAGCGCGCCCGGATCGACGACCTGCGCCACCTCTCGCCCGTGATGACGGCGAGCAAATAATCAGAAGTCGGATGGCCAGCCCATAGCCGAGTGGGTTGAGTCTGCTATGATTCCCTTGCCGAATCACGGAGGGGGCGGCGGCATGGGCGATTGCCCGCTCGTTATCATTCGCTGGCAGGACAGCCGCCAGCCATGCGGTCATTGGCGCTTCTTGTCGGCGCTGCCGGAGACGAGCGCGGTCGAGGTTGCGACCGTCGGCTGGCTCGTGAAGAACACAGCGGACGTGATGGTCGTCTGCCAGAACGTCGGCGATCTGGCGCACCCTGAAAAAGCACAAGCGAGCGGGATCATGACGATACCCACTCGCTGCGTTCTGTCGGTCGAGAGACTGACCGAGGCAGACGGAACTATTTCTTCTGAGATTGCTGGTTCTGCTGCGATTGCTGACGATCGGGAGATTGAGTCAGCACCGATGCGGCGAGCTCTTTGATCTCCTCCGCAGATAGTGAGCTGGGATTGTTCAGAGCCTTCGACGCGATGGCACTGACTTTCGCTGATGTCTTCTCGTTCTGAGCCATGACTATCACTCACTTTCTCAAACTGAGAGGGTTAAGTGCAGAACCCTGCCGCATTAACACGGGGGCAAAACCCGTGGGCATACGGAGTGTCGCCGCCTTGGAGTTATCCACGGCTTTGTACGGAAGCGCCCAAAAGGAAAGGCTCCCGTCACCATTGCGCAACGGGGGGCCCGAGTCGGTGGAAACTCGCGCTAGGCTGCGGCTCTCACCGGCTCGCCATTGAGCGCGATCTCGCCGTCGCGCACGCCGACACGCACGGTATCGCCGTCCTTGATGCGCCCCGCTAGGATCTGCTCGGCGAGCGGATCCTGCACGTGGCGCTGGATCACCCGATTCAAGGGTCGCGCGCCGTACGCGGGATCGTAGCCGCGATTGGCAAGCCACGTGCGCGCTTGATCGTCGAGCTCGAGCTTGATCTTGCGATCGGTCAACAGCTTCTGCAGCCGCGCCATCTGGATGTCGACGATCTTTCCCATCTCCGAACGCTGCAGGCGATGGAAGAGGATGATGTCGTCGAGGCGGTTCAGGAACTCGGGCCGGAACTTCGCGCGCACCTCGGCCATCACGAGATCGCGCACCGCGTCCGTATCCTCGCCCTCTTTTTGGTTGACGAGGTACTCAGCGCCGATGTTCGACGTGAGGATGATGATCGTGTTGCGGAGGTCGACCGTGCGGCCCTGGCCGTCGGTGAGGCGGCCGTCATCCAGCACCTGCAGCAGCACGTTGAAGACATCGGGGTGCGCCTTCTCGATCTCGTCGAACAGGATCACCTGATAGGGACGCCGCCGCACCGCCTCGGTGAGCGAGCCGCCCTCCTCGTAGCCGACGTAGCCCGGCGGGGCGCCGATGAGGCGCGCGACCGAGTGCTTCTCCATGTACTCCGACATGTCGATGCGGTAGAGCGCCGACTCGTCGTCGAACAGGAAGGCCGCGAGCGCTTTCGCCAGCTCGGTCTTGCCGACACCCGTGGGGCCCAGGAACATGAACGAGCCGATGGGCCGGTTCGGGTCCTGCAGGCCCGCGCGCGCACGCCGCACGGCCTTCGAGACGGCGTCGACTGCCTCGCGCTGGCCGATGACGCGCTTGCCGAGCGCCTCCTCCATTTTCAATAGCTTCTCGCGCTCGCCTTCGAGCATGCGATCGACCGGGATGCCGGTCCAGCGCGAAACGACACCCGCGATCTGGTCGGGCGTGACCGCCTCTTCCACCATCGCGCCCTTCTGCTCCTGCGTCTCGATTGCCTTAAGCTTTTTCTCGAGCTCGGGAATCTTGCCGTAGGCAAGCTCGCCGGCGCGCTGCAGGTCGCCGCGCCGTTGCGCCTTCTCGAGCTCCGTGCGTGCCTGGTCCAGTTCCTCTTTCAGCTTCTGCGCGCTGCCGAGCTTCTGGCGCTCAGCTTCCCAGTTCCGGGTGAGCACACTGCTCTCTTCCTCGAGCTCGGCGATCTCCTTTTCGAGACGCACGAGACGATCCTTGGAGGCGGAATCACTCTCCTTGCGCAGCGCCTCGCGCTCGATCTTGAGCTGCATCAACTCGCGGTCGATGGCGTCGAGCGCCTCGGGCTTGGAGTCGATCTGCATCTTCAAGCGCGAGGCCGCCTCGTCGACGAGATCGATGGCCTTGTCCGGCAGGAAGCGGTCGGCGATGTAGCGGTTGGATAGGGTCGCCGCGGCGACGAGCGCGGAATCGGTGATGCGCACGCCGTGGTGCAGCTCGTACTTCTCCTTTAGGCCGCGCAGGATCGAGATGGTGTCCTCGACCGTCGGCTCGTTGACGAACACGGGCTGGAAGCGCCGTGCGAGCGCTGCGTCCTTCTCGATGTGCTTGCGGTACTCATCGAGCGTGGTGGCACCGATGCAGTGCAACTCGCCGCGAGCGAGCGCCGGTTTCAGCAGGTTGCCGGCGTCCATCGCGCCTTCGCTTTTCCCAGCGCCGACGATGGTGTGCAGCTCGTCGATGAACAGGATGATGCGGCCGCCCTCGGCCTGCACCTCGTTGAGCACGGATTTCAGCCGCTCCTCGAATTCGCCGCGGTACTTTGCGCCGGCGATGAGCGCGCCCATGTCGAGCGCCAGGAGCTTCTTGTCCTTGAGGCTGTCGGGCACGTCGCCCTTGACGATGCGCAGCGCCAAGCCTTCAGCGATCGCCGTCTTGCCGACGCCCGGCTCGCCGATGAGGACAGGGTTGTTCTTCGTACGCCGCGACAGCACTTGGATGGTGCGGCGGATCTCCTCGTCGCGGCCGATGACGGGATCGAGCTTGCCTTGCGCCGCGGCCTCGGTCAGGTCGCGCGAATAGCGCTTCAACGCGTCGTAGCCCTGCTCGGCGGTCGCGGTGTCGGCCGTACGGCCCTTGCGCAGATCGTTGATCGTGGTGTTGAGGCCTTGCGGTGTCACACCGGCGTCGGCGAGGATCTTGGCGGCCTCTGTGCCTTTCTCGAGCGCGAGAGCCAGCAACAGCCGCTCGGCGGTGACGTACTTGTCGCCTGCCTTCTGGGCGACCTTCTCGGCCTGATCGAAGACGCGGGCAAGCTCACCGGTCGCGCCTGGCTGGCCTGCACCGCCACCTGATACCTTCGGCCGCTTCACAAGCGCCGCATCGACAGCCGTGAGGGCTTGCTTGGGGTCGCCGCCGGCCTTGCGGATGAGGCCTGAAGCCAGACCCTCGGGGTCATCGAGCAGTGCTTTCAGCAGATGCTCGGGGGTGAGTTGCTGGTGGCCTTCGCGCAGCGCGATGGTTTGCGCGGCCTGTACGAAACCGCGGGCGCGGTCAGTATAAACCTCGAAATTCATAGTCCCTCCTAGAGCACGCTTCCTCCGCCCCTACGGCACGGGTTTGAGCGCCTTTGATTAGGGAAACGGGGCTCCACCGACCTACCCGCCGATGAAGCGCAGCATCGTCCGGAAACCTTTCCAACAGGTGATATAGGGCGGTTCAATTCCGGCAAAAGGGGCCATCGCGCCGGCGTTCGGGTTGCATCGACGAAGGTCGATTCATGCTGCGAGACTAGGCGTGGCGCAGGCGTGCGCATTGACGCCCGTCACCGCGCGTCCCGAAAAATTCGGGCGCTCGCCAAAGGGCGGAAAAGTCAAGGAGATGCGGCGCACACGACAACGCGCGGCGGTGGGGCAGAAAACGTCAGCGGACCGGCGCGCTGCGAACCTAGTCGCGGTCCGCGTCGTCCGGACCAGCGTTGCCGTTGCCGTTGCCGTTGCTGTTGCCATTCGGCTCACCGTTGCCTTCGCGGCGCGGGCGACGCACGGGCCGGCGCAGGAACTCCGGCTGCTCGTGGTTCGGCTGCTGGAAACGCGGTTCGCGCCGGCGCATCTGGTTGTCCGGCGACGGCTGCTGCCCTGGGCCCTCGACACCCGCGTCGGCGGTCTGCTGTGGAGGCGACGGCTGGAAGTGGCGCGGCTCGCCGCCGCGGTCGGGCCCGCGATCTTGGCTACGGTCGTTCCCGCGATCTGGCCCGCGATCATTGCGGTCATTGCGGTCATTGCGGTCATGCCGGTTGTAGTTGTTATGGCGATCGCCGCGATCCCTGAAGCGCTGCTGGTCGTTGCCACCGCGGTTCCCCTCGAAACGCGGATTGTCCATGCGCGGCTGCGGCTGGTGATCGTTCTGGCGCATCGGCTGCATCGACGGCTGCAGATCGCCTTCATCACCGTCGTCGTCGCCGAACTCATCGCCCGGCTCCAGGCGACCGCCGCCATTCATGCCATCGCCCCCAGGTCCCACATGCTGGTCGCGGAAGGCCATGATGATGCGGTTATAATGCTCGGCATGCTGGAGATAATTCTCGGCCAGCACGGGGTCTCCCGACGAGGACGCGTCGCGCGCGAGCGACATGTACTTTTCAGCGATGTGCGCTGGCGTCCCGCGGAGTTTGACGTCCGGGCCTGTGCTCTCGAAGCTGCGTGTGAGCGGGCTTTGTCCCTTGCGGTTGCGCCCGCGGCCCCGGCGGTTCTGCTGTCCTTGCCTCATTGGCTCCGTTCTCGGTGGTGATGAAAAGCTAAAAAGCTAAAGGGTGTGCGTTCTGGCCGTGCCCCGGCCGATGTTCCTCGCTATTGCCCCACCCTCAGGGCAGGCGTGGCGGACCAGAAGCTCAGTCGAGCGTCGGCCGGCGCACACCGTTCATCTCTATCTCGTGACGCTCAAAAGGCAACGCTACATCCGTCGGAAAGGGGCGTTTGACGCCAAGCCGCTAGCGATCGCCATTTCAGCGGGGCAAAAGGATGTTCGCGCTACGCGCCCGTCCCGTTGCTTCGCAATCCCAAGTCGTGCGGTTCCGCGGACCCATCGCGACGCACGATCAATACGGCTGTCACCAACACTAGCGCGGAACGCCGCTAATTCAAACCCTTTATTTGAGACATCGTTACAACTGTATCTCCATGGACACACAACGCGTTTGGCCGCCGAGATCGACATGCCGGCCGACCGCGCCCCGCCGGCTCAAGTCCATGGAAGATCGCAGCATTTCCGTAACGGCGTCCGCCTGCCCGGCCCCCACCTCGAAAATCGCAAATCCGCGGGGCACGACGCGGGTCAGCGCGGGGATTATCCGGCGATAGATGTGGAGACCGTCCGGGCCGCCGTCGAGGGCGGCCGGCGGGTCAAAGTCGCGCACCTCGGGCTCGAGGCCGGCAATATCCCTGCTTCGAATGTAGGGCGGGTTACAGACCAAGAGATCGAACGGCCCTTCGACGCCCTCCAGCGCATCCGCGCGCAAGAACGTGCAACGTCTCTTAACGTCGCCGGAAATATCGCAACTACGCGCGTTAACAGCGGCAATATCGAGCGCAAGTTGCGCAACATCGGTGCCGACGCCCGTCGCATGCGGCAGCTCGGCCAGCAGCGTCAGCAGCAGGCATCCGGAGCCCGTGCCGACGTCGAGGATGCGCAGCGGCCGGTCGCGCCAGCCTTTGGCATCAACGAACGCCAGCGCCGCCTCGATCAGCGTCTCGCTGTCGGGACGCGGGTCGAGCGTCGCCGGCGACAGCGCAAAGGAGCGCCCGTAGAACTCGCGCGAGCCGAGAATGCGCGACACGGGCTCGCGCGCGCAACGCCGCCGCACGAACTCCGCCAGGCGGCGGCGGGCAGCCTCATCGACCACCCGATCCGGACGCGCGATCAGCTCGGCCGGCGAGCAGCCGATCGCGGCGGCGGCAAGCAAACGCGCGTCACGCTCGGGCCCTTCGATGCCGGCCTGCGCGAGTGAGCGCGAAGTCTCGCGCACCAGCTCCCGAAGAGACTTGGTCTGCATCGCCGTACGCTCCGCGAGTGTCGGCTTAGGCACCGGCATGGCTCTCCATGGCCGCGAGCTGGCTCGCCTGGTGATCGGTGATGAGCGCGTCGATGAACTCATCGAGCGCGACGCCATCGAGCACCGCGTCGAGCTTGTGCAGAGTGAGATTGATGCGATGATCGGTGACGCGCCCCTGCGGAAAGTTGTAGGTGCGGATGCGCTGCGAGCGGTCGCCGGAGCCCACCTGCCCCTTGCGGGCCTGAGCGCGCGCCGAGTCCGCCCGCTCGCGTTCCATCTCGTAGACGCGCGAGCGCAGGACCTGCATGGCGAGCCGCCGGTTCTGGTGCTGCGACTTCTCCGCCGACACGACGACGATGCCGGTCGGCAAATGCGTCATGCGCACGGCCGAATCCGTCTTGTTGACGTGCTGGCCGCCCGCACCGCCCGCGCGCATGGTGTCGATGCGGATGTCCTCGGGCCGGATATCGATATCGATCTCCTCCGCCTCGGGGAGTACCGCTACCGTCGCCGCCGAGGTGTGGATGCGCCCGCCCGTTTCGGTGTCGGGAATGCGCTGCACGCGGTGCACGCCCGATTCAAACTTCAGCCGCGCGAACACGCCCTCCCCCGAGATCGACGCGATGATCTCCTTGTAGCCGCCAAGGTCATTCTCGGAGGCGCTGATGATCTCCGTCTTCCAGCCGCGCAGCTCGGCGTAGCGGCTGTACATGCGGAAGAGATCGGCCGCGAACAGCGCCGCCTCGTCGCCGCCGGTGCCGGCGCGCACCTCGACGATGACGCTCTTCTCGTCGGCCGAATCCTTGGGCAGGAGCTGCAGCTTCAATTGCTGCTCGAGCGCCTCGCGGCGCGGCTCCAGCGCCTCGAGATCGGCGCGGGCTAGCGCGCTCATCTCCTTGTCGGCGCCGGCGAGCAGGGCCTCGAGGTCGGCGCTCTCCTTCTCAATGGCGCGCAGCGCTTCGATGGTCGCAACGATTGGGTTGAGGCTGGCAAACTCCTTGGCGAGCTTGGTGCGGCTCGCCTGGTTAACGCCCGCATTGAGCTCGGCCTGGATCGCGTTCCACCGGCCGACCATCTTGTCCAGCTTGTCTCTCGGGATCGTGCTCATTCTCTGGGATGGCTCGTTGGGACGGGGCGCCGAGGCGGCGGCTGTTGCGGCCGGCGCACTCCCGTTCACTCAGGGAATATAGGTGCGCAGCGGCGGCGCATCTAATCCGATTGCGCCGTGGTCCGCAATTTATCGCTTCGCCGAGAGCGCGGATCGCGCACGTCGATCCAGCGCATGCCGTCGCGGATGGGGGCAAGCTGCAAGGTAACGTAATCCTGGGCCCCTCGTACGATGCGGGCGACCGAGGGCGGCAGCTTAGCGACCGCCGCTTCGAGCACCGAGGTCTGGCTCAGCAGCACCAGGAGCCCGACAGGAACGGCAATGGCGAACAGGACGCGGCCGGTGCGGCCAGGCATAAACGGTGCCAAACGAGCCGAGATCGCTGCCAGAGCGGAATCTTCCGCCGGCCCCTTTTGCGCCCGTTGTTGGGGCTGCTTACGTCGGCCGAACTGGGGAACGAGCGAGCGCTTCGGTGCCGGCTTCGGATTCTGCGCGGCGATCGCGAGCAGCGTCTCGAGCGAATGCAGGATCGGGCGCGGATCGAGCCCCACCGGCCCCGTGTAGGTGCGTACGATGCGGCAGCACTCCGGCCACGGCGGCAGCGCCGAGACGTCGGCCGCCTCGAGCGCACAGATAATGTCGACGCGCGTCGACAACCGCTCGGCAGTCTGCGTCTGCGACAGGCGGAAGGCGGCCCTCAAATCCTGGAAGAAGCGCGCAACCTCCGCTTCCAAGGGGGAAGCGGGCGACGGAGTCCTCGTCCCCCGGACGCGCGAAAGCACGGCAGCACGTGCGCCCTGCGGACGCGCGGCAGAAAAAGGTCTCGCCGGCACGGAGCCATTACGCATGACCAACGCCACGTCAGGTGCTCAGGACTGAATTTCCCCATCCGCATCGTCCGGCAAAAAGCGGCGCTTGTCAAAGGCGCTTCAAAGGCGCTGGCCGGTCACAGCTCGATGCCTTCTGCCTTGGCAAAAGACTCAAGCTCTTCGCGGATATTGTGCGTGCTCCGCTTGAGCAGATCCTCGATCAGCTTTTCCACGCGGCCGGCGTGCAGCGACAGGATCATCGTCTTGATCGGGCCGATGGAGGCCGGCGCCATCGACAGCGACCTGAAACCCAGCGCGATCAACGCCATCGCGTCGATGGGATTTCCCGCCATCTCACCGCACAGGGTAAGCGGCACATCGTGCTTCTTCGCTGACTTGACGAGCGATTTCAGGGCCTTGAGCGGTGCTGGCGACAACGCGTCATAGCGGCTGCCAACGCGCGCATTGGTGCGATCGGCGGCGTACATGAACTGCATGAGGTCGTTGCTGCCGACGGAGACGAAATCGACCTTCTTCATCAGCGCATCGAGCTCGAACAGCAGGCAGGGCACCTCGATCATGGCGCCGATGGCGACGCGCTTCGCCGCGTCGTGGCCCTTGCTCTTGACGATCGCGCGCTCCTTCTCGACCAGCGCCCGCACCTCGTCCATCTCGTGCGCCGCCGAGACCATCGGGATCATGAGCTTCAATTCATGCCCGGCCGCGGCGCGCAGCATGGCGCGGATCTGCGTGCGCAGCAGCGCGGGGCGATCGAGACCCATGCGTACCGCGCGCCAGCCCATGGCCGGGTTCTCCTCCTGCGGCTGGCGCAGGTAATGCAGCACCTTGTCGCCGCCGATATCGAGGGTGCGGAAGATCACCGGCCGGTCACCCGCGCGGCCGATGATGGCGCGGTAGGATTCGACCTGCCGCTCGAGCTTGGGCAGCGTGCTCGACAGCATGAAGAGCAGCTCGGTACGGAACAGCCCTACCCCGTCGGCGCCCGAGTCGCGCAAATGCGACATGTCGACGAGCAGGCCCGCGTTCATATGCAGCTCGACGCGCTCCTTGTCCTTGGTGACGGCGGGCACGTCCTTGAGTGCGCGGTACTGGCGCTGTCTGCGCGCGAGGAAGCGAACCTTGTCGGAATAGGCAGCGACCACGTCGGCGGAGGGGCGCAGGTGCACCTCGCCCGTTAGGGCGTCGATGATCGCCGCGTCGCCGGCGTTGACGCGCTCGACAATGCCGCGCGCCTGCCCCACGGCCGCGATCCCGATCGCCTTGGCGACGACGGCCACGTGGCTCTGTGCGCTGCCGTCCTCGATGACGAGGCCGCGAAGCCGCTTGCGGTCGTAGTCGAGAAGCTCTGCCGGCCCCATGGTGCGGGCAACGAGGATCATATCGGGCGGAAGCTGCGTCGGCTCGTCCGCGCTGGTGATGCGGCCGGCGAGGATGCGCAGGAGCCGGTCGGACAAGTCGCCGAGGTCGCGCTGCCGCTCGCGCCAATAGGGATCGTTCTGGCGCAACATGCGCGCGCGCGTACTGTTCTGCACGCGCTCGACCGCGGCTTCCGCCGTTAGCCCGCCCTCGACGGCCTCGCGCAGCCGCCGCACCCAGCCCTTGTCGTGGGCAAACATGCGGTAGGCCTCGAGCACCTCGCGGTGCTCGCCCGCGCCAGCCAAGTGCTCGTGATCGAACATCTCGTCCAGCGAAGCGCGCAGCGTGGCAATGGCCGCGTCTAGCCGGCCGAGCTCGACCTCCGTGTCCTCGGCCAGGAGCTGCGTCACGACGATGCGCGGCTCGTGCAGCACGATGTGGCCCAGCGCGATGCCGGCCGAGATCGGCTCGCCCTCGATGACCGCCGACAGAGACTTGCCGATCTCGATCGCGGTGCCGGCGCCCGCGACCGCGCCAGAGACGAGATGCTCGGCGACGACCATCGCGGTCGCCTGCAGCACCTCGACGTCCTCGTCGGAGTATTCCTTCTGCGCGCGGTTCTGCACCACGAGCACGCCCAGCACTTGGCCTGAGCGCTGGATCGGGACCGCGAGCAGCGAGTGATAGATCTCCTCGCCCGTCTCCGGCCGATAGGAGAACGCGGGGTGGCTCGAGGCCTCGGGCTCGTTGACGGTGATGTTGAGCTCGGCGCAGCGGCCGACGAGGCCCTCGCCGCGCTTCATGCGCGTGGTGTGCACGGCGCCCGGCTTGAGGCCCTCGCTCGCGAACAGCTCGAGCGAGCCGTCCTGGCGTTTGAGGTAGATCGAGCAGACCTCGGTCACCATCACGCCGGCGATCTGCTTGACGATCTTGTCGAGGCGCGACTGCCCGTCGCCGGGCTCGGACATGATCTCTCGCAGGCGCCGCATGATCACACGCAGCGCCGGCTCGGATGTCAGGACTCGTGGCTCGTCGCCTCGCCTCTGCATCGCTCGTGCCGCTCTGTGGTCCGCCGGGGGAAGCGGGTATTAAAGCTAGATCGCGCCCATGTTGAGCCGCGCCGCCGACCCCGCCGCTAATTTCGGCGCTAGTCTGCGTCGAGACCGTAAATCGAATGCAATGTCCTGACAGCAAGCTCGGCGTAGGCGGCATCGATCAGTACGCTGATCTTGATCTCGGACGTGGTGATGGCAAGGATATTGATGCCCTTGCTGGCGAGCGCCTTGAACATCATCGCTGCGACGCCCGCGTGGCTGCGCATGCCGACACCGATCACGGAAATCTTGGCAACGTCGGCCGAGCTCTGCACGTCGAAGTCGCCGATGTCCCTCTTGGCCGCCTTCAGGGTCTCGAGCGTGCGCGGTAGCTCGGCCGCCTGCACGGTGAACGTCATGTCGGTGTGCTTTCCGTCGGGCGTCACGCTCTGCACGATCATGTCGACGTTGATGTTGGCGTCGGCGAGCGGCCCGAAGATGCGCGCGGCGACGCCCGGCTTGTCCTCGACCTTGATGAGCGTCACCTTCGCCTCGTCCTTGACGTAGGCAATGCCGCTGACGACTTGGCTCTCCACGATCTCATCCTCATCGCAAACGATCGTACCGATATCTTCCAGGCGGTCGAGCCGCACGGGCTCCATCGCATCCGGCGCCACGAAGCTCGACAGCACGCGCACCCGCATGCGGTTGACCATGGCGAGCTCAACCGAGCGGGTCTGCAAAACCTTGGAGCCGAGCGAGGCCATCTCCAACATCTCTTCGTACGACACTTTCGGCAGTCGGCGCGCCTTCGGCACGATGCGCGGGTCCGTGGTGTAGACGCCGTCGACGTCGGTGTAGATGTCGCATACATCGGCCTTGAGTGCGATGGCCATGGCGACCGCGCTCGTATCCGAGCCGCCGCGGCCCAATGTTGCGATGCGGCGCCGCTCGGGCTCGATGCCCTGGAAGCCGGTGATGACGGCGACCTCGCCCTCGGTGAAGCGGCGCTTGATCTCGATGCCGTCAATTCCGTTGATGCGGGCCGAGCCGTGTGCGGCCGAGGTCGTGACCGGAATCTGCCAGCCCTGCCAAGAGCGCGCCTGCAGGCCCATCGACTGCAGCACGATCGCGAGGAGACCCGCCGTCACCTGCTCGCCGGTGGCGACGACGGCGTCGTACTCGCGCGCGTCATGCAGGATCGAGGCCTCGCGCACCCATGCGACGAGCTGGTTCGTCACGCCCGCCATGGCGGAGACAACGACCGCGACCTCGTTGCCGCCGTCGACCTCCCGCTTCACGTGGCGCGCGACGTTGCGGATGCGCTCGACGTTGGCGACGGAGGTGCCGCCGAACTTCATCACAACCACAGCCATAGCGTTTCCCGCCGTGCGCTTCGCGAATGCGTTGGAGTTGGCCTTAAAGGGTGTCCGCCGCAGACAGGCGAACCCGGCCCCAAAGGGCTTCAGACGGCCATGAGCGAGCAGAAATCCCGTTTACGGCCCGTTGTCTTAACGGCATCGGCCGGTCCCCGCAATATCCGCGCCTTGACAATCTTTGCTAAGGCCGCCGTATCCTCGCGGCCATGCAAGCCGAACCCTCAGTCTTGTCCGCCGATCCGACCCTCGATCTGCGCGAGGTGGAGCGCTTCGAGCGGCTCGCCGGCGCGTGGTGGGACCCCAACGGCAAGTTCCGCCCGCTGCACCAGCAGGGGCCGGCGCGGCTGCGCTTCATCCGCGACGCGCTTGTGCGCCACTTTAAGCGCCCTCCCGAAGGAGGCCTGAAACCGCTCCAGGGCCTTTCGGTGCTCGACGTCGGATGCGGCGGCGGCCTCGTCTCGGAGCCGCTCGCCCGGCTCGGAGCGCGCGTGACCGGCATCGATCCGACGCCCGAGGCGATCGCGACCGCACGCGGGCACGCCGAGGCCCAGGGTCTCGCAATCGACTATCGGGCTGCGCGCATCGAAGACCTCCGCGCGGCCGGCGAGACCTTCGATGCGGTCGTATGCCTCGAGGTCGTCGAGCACGTTCCCGACGTGGGAGGCTTCGTTCCCATCCTCGGGGACCTCATCCGGCCTGAAGGCGCGGCCGTGCTCTCGACCCTCAATCGCACCTGGAAGTCCTGTGCGCTGGCGATCGTTGCCGCCGAGTACGTGCTCGGCTGGCTGCCGCGCGGCACCCACAACTGGCAGCGCTTCGTGACGCCGGAGGAGCTGGAGCGCCATCTCGCAGCCGCGGGCTTCGGCGCACCGCAATTCTCCGGCCTCGTCTACGACGTGATGCACGACGAGTGGAAGCTCGATGCGGGCGACCTGAGCGTCAACTATCTGGCGTCGGCCGCGCTTTCCCGCTGAGCCGAGTCACCAGAGGCCCAGATCTTCCCATTTATTCTGCGGGATCTCGGCGCCGATCTCGTAGGTGAAAGCCGTCGCCTTCATCTGGTCGGGAGTGACCGTGCAGCTGAACGCCAGCTTGTACCAACGGTTCTTGGCCTTCACCGCGCCCCCCTTCGCCGTGATCTCGTTTCCCACATAGGCAGCCCGGCCAAAGATGCCCGTCTTGAGACGGTCGGCGCCCGGCAGCTTCTTGTCCTTGCGGATGACTTCCAGCCCCTTGATGGCGCAGGCTTGGTGCGCGCGCTCCTCCGGATCGAGCTTGGCCATCTGCTCCTTGATGGTGCCGCTCAACACGGGCGACGAAAGGAACGCGCAAACGGCGGCGCCAGCCGCCAACCATGCGCGCACGCGAGCGCCCGGCTCTAGTGCCAGTGTCATTATATATTCCCCCCAAGTCCCAACGCACCCGACGCAGGCGCCCTGTCCGCGCCTCGTCGTACCTTTGCAGCTTTAACCCGGCATTGGGCAGAATTTGTGGAGCCTCGCCGGATAGCCATTTTCCCGTCAACGCGACGGCAGGTTGGGGAGTGGCATTGCGGAGGCCCGCGGGCCGGCATGGGGTGTCAGCGGCGGCGAAGGCGGCGGAGCGCCTCCTGCGACGGGCTGAAGTTGGCAACGAGAGCGACCGCCGACTGAAAGTCGCTCTTGGCGTGATCGCGGTCCCCGATCTCGAGGTAGGCTTCGCCACGTCGATGGAAGGCGAGCGTATATTTGGGAGCCAAGACGAGCGCGGCGCTGAACTCTTCTATGGCGGCGCTCGGATTCTTCAGCGCTGCATAGGCCTGGCCGGCGATGTAGTGCTCGACGGGACTTGGCGCGATGTCGAGCGCCTTCTTGCTCCACGACAACGCCGATTGATGGTCCTTGATGCGCAAGCTCGCGTACGCAAGCTTCTTGTAGACGGACCCCTTGGTCGACTGCGACAGCCCGCCATTGTTGTTGAGGAAGACCTGACAGATTCCCACCGCCGCGCCGGGGTTCTCCTCGCTGAGGCATGGGCTCGCATCCGCGTCGCGGCTTGGCTCGGCGATCGGCTGCTCGGAGTTTACGCCGGGATCGGGTCGCGGCGCCGGCTCGCGCCCCGGACGGGCCGGTTCGTCATTGCAGCGGACGCGGACCGTCTTCCCGATCTGAGGGACGTAGCGGGTGCAGCCGAGGTCCTCGGAGTACGCCCGCGTCGAGAGCGAGGTCCAGGCCAGCGCCAAAATCGCCAAGCTTCGGCAAATCGATTTCACGGCCCCTCCACCCAATCAGGCATTATTCTGGGGGAAGAGCGATCGGCTGGAAAGCGTGAGTAGAAATCTTCGTTGCGGGCCAGGGCGCCGATGCGGCTACCGACGGTGCGAACGAGGGAGGCCCAAGGTCTCTCAGACCGTGATTTACTAAGCGTTTGGCCACTTGACGTACGTGGTGTTTTCGAGTCACACTGTGCGGGATGTTTAGACTTCTCATTACCAGAGCGCTCATCTCGCTCGCCGGAGCGATCTTCGTCCTATTCGGCTTCGCTAACCTCGCCGACAATCCAGAACTTCTTGGGGAAAGGTGGCGGGGCGTGACGCTGCCTTACCTCAGAGCATCATGGGTCTTCGGGGGCGCCATTATGGTCGGCACAGCCCTTATCGTGGCATTGCTCACCTGGGAATTTCTCGCTTGGCGCCAAACAAGAGGTCGCCGTGGACCGTTCTTCGATTTTGATGGTCACTCGGCCGCTAAGTATCTTCGGTTTGAAACAAAACCGGCTAGGGAATGCGGGAGTTGGAATGAGTGGTTTCACAAGGCGGGGAGAGCGATCGAAGGCCAGCTTCGGCTACGCCAAATCCGAATTTCAGGAACCAGGACGGGCCATGAGGTGCCAGAAGAAATTTTGGACCCGAGTATCTGGACTGGGCACACGCTTAACATGTTCTCGCTTAGGGACCCGACCGACAGTCCACAGACCTACGAGGTTTCGATCAACATAAGTCTCGACCCAACAAGGTCACCAATCTATTCGCGGACAATCTTCCGCGATCTAGCATTTAACAAGGCTGAATTCACCTCGCACTGGCCGTCGACAAACGTTGTAGGCAAGATCAGAAATCTGTGGGTCTTGTCTCTCCGTGAGTTAGACGACGACCAATCCGTGATCTGTAGCATTCACACGCGCTATGATCGCGCGCTTGCCACGATGGGTAGAGCGCCGAGCCAACTTCGCGTTTGCTTGGAGAAGACCAAAAGAAGCGTGATTAGGAGAATGAATGTCGCGCGGTAAATACCTCAGCCTTGAAGAGGCGCGCCAGTCGGGTGCATTCAAACGCTTCTGCGCCGAGCACCCATCCGAAGCCGACCGCGACCGTTTCCTCAAGCTCCTGACGGCTATGTCGCAAGGTGTTCTAGAAGGCGAGGAAACATCCGAGCGGGATCGTGCCGCAGGTTCCACCGGAACTCGAACTCAACGAGATACTTAGCGAGATGCTGGCGCGAGACATGAACGTGCGTGCCCTTGATGGCCCGCTGCAGCAGCGACCAGAAGCCTTCGATGGTGTTGGTGTGGTGCGCGCCGCGCGCCCATTCCTCGATGGAGTGGCGAACCGTGCCGTGCTTGTAGCCAAGCTCGCTCAGGCGCTTGTAGGACGCCCACTCGTCGGTGCTGATCGTGGAGCGCGGCGTGACGTTCTCGGTGATATGCGGAATGAGGCTTGCCGCCGACGCGTTCGGAACAACGCGCGTCATGAGGTTGCCGTCGCGCTCCGCCATGCCGAGCACCGCCGTCCTATTCGTGGCGCCGCGTCCGCGCTGGCTGCCCTTGCGGCGACCGCCGACGTAGGTCTCGTCAATCTCGACGTGGCCGGAAAGCGGCGCATCGCCGTCAACGAGGCCAAGATACTTCCTGATTTCGTGGCCCATGCGCCAAGCGGTTTTGTAGTTCACCGAAAGCTGCCGCTGCAGCTCCTTGGCGGGTACGCCGTGGCGCGTCGTCGTGAACAGGTACATGGCATAGAACCACTTCTGCAAAGGCGTGTGCGAGCGATAGAACGGCGTGCCCACCATCGGGTGAACGTGGTCCCCGCACGTCTGGCACGAGTAGGCGGGCATCTTCGCCAGCTTATGGAATTTCCCGACCGTGCCGCACTTATCGCAGGCGTAATCCGCGCCGTACCGCAGCTTGAACAGGTGTTCTAAGCATGCGTCGTCGTCGGCGAACATCTGCATGAATTCGGTGATGGGCATGGGCTTGGACATGACGCTCTCCGTTGCTCCCAAGCAATATAGGGGAACGGCTTACGTACGTCAAGTGGTCAAACGCCTTAAATTATACAACAGTCGCGATTGAAGCCACGGACACCCGGTGCGAGGACGCCTGCGTGAACTATCCGCGAACGTTGCAAGGCTCGGTGCCCGCAGCAATACTGGCCAACGTTTCGCATCGAGAGAGGCACCTCCATGAAACTCAGCGCTCGCAATGTGCTCCCGGGCCGCATCATCGCCGTGACCAAAGGCGCCACGACAGCTCACATCAAGTTTGAGCTGGTTCCGGGGCTGACGATGTTCTCGTCCATCACTAATGAGGCTGTTGATGACCTTGACCTAAAGGTCGGTGACAGCGCGTGGGTTGTGATCAAGTCGTCCGATGTCATGATCGGGAAATAGGACCGGCACGCGGGCACGGTGCCGCAACATCGTCATTCGGGGGCGGAGCCTGGCCCTTAAGAAGCAACAAGAAGCAATTCTGGGCTCGCGGCATCAGATCCGGCGAAATCTAGTGCGCAACTATAACCTGGCCGCCGACCCAACCGGTCACACCGAGCTGATCGCGGGACTCGAGCGTCGGGTCATCGCGGCACGCTTCGCCTCCAAATCAGCCGCGCTCGAAACGTCACTGCCGCGCTCGGACGTTTCGGCCTGGCGGACGTCATCGGAATTGACGGTAATGCCTGTGGCATCGGCGGCATTGCCGGCGGTCGGACCTTCCGCCCACGCAGCCTGCGTTGCGGACACGCCGAGCAGCACCACAACCACCCCCACGATCAACCGGACGGTCGCCATTGCGAAACGCTCCTTTTTTCCGCGACGCGACGAAATTCAGCATGGTGAGTGAGGTAAATACAGTGGTGGTACCGCCTGGTGGGATCGAACCACCGACCTCTAGATCCACAATCTAGCGCTCTAACCATCTGAGCTAAGGCGGCACACGCAACGGCTGGCACGACGGCGTAGCCTGCCCGGCGCGTCCTAAAACCCTTACACCAACCGCATCGTCAAGCAAAAAACGGGCTGCGGAGCGGCGATCCGGCGCGGCATTGGCGCAAGTCCGGCCGCGAGGCGGGACACGGGCGCAGCGAAGCCCCGCGAAGGGCTCAGCGCTTGGGCTGGGCCTTCTGCGCCGCCTCGCTCAGGAGCTTGCCCAGCTCCTGGGCCTGGAGCGCATAGCTCTGCATCTGCTTCTGGGCGTAGCGCTGCTGGATCTCCAGGTACTCCTTGAGATCGCGGGCACGCGAGAGGTCGGCTGCGAAGGTGAAGCTCGCCTGGATGTTCTCCTCGGCGAACTTGGCGACCCGCGATTGCAGCTCCATGGCGCCCGAAGCCATGGCGCCCTGCGATTTAGCCAGCGTTTCTTGCACCTGCCGAGCCATATCCATGAACTGATTGTAGGCAGAACGCGCCTGGTCCACGTTGCGCTCGGCGAGCTCGCGCACCGCCTCGGGAATCTCAAACTGCGGCTTGTCGTACATCGGCAGTATCCTCCTCGGCTGCCAGGAGGTTGTTATAAGGGGCCCGCTCCCGGTCATCGGGCATTATGCGATTATAACCGCCGCGCGCGATGACGCGACCGTGAAATGAGTGTGGATAGCGGGTTGCAGCGGCCCCGGCTCATGGACGGAAGCAGCTGACCGCGCTAACAGATTTTGAGCCCTGGTAATTCAACTATGCCCGTCGAAGCGCCCCGCGCTCGCCCAAGCCCGATCGGCCCCGATGCGGCGCTTGCGCGCTGTCCGGGACCAGCGTGGGTGATCGATCCCGCCAAGGGACGCGTGCTTGCCGCCAACCCGGCCGGCGCTGCCCGGCTCGGGCTGCGGCCCGATGCGGCCTCGGGCACGCTCGACGCGGCGATGCCAGGTCTCGTGCGCCTGCGTGCGCTGATGCGCGAGCCGCTCGACGGCAGCCGGCGCGAGCCCCTGATCTTCTGGACCGCTTACGGCGCCGAGAGCCTGCTCTGCACCGTGAGCGCGCTCGATCAGGCGGCATCTCCGCCGCTCGCGCTCGTCTGCGTTGCGGGAGCCGAGGAGAAGCCAAAGCCAAAGGTGGTCGTGCCGCCGAAAGAGGCGGTCGCGCCGTCAAGCGAGGACGCTGCCACCTTGAAGAAGATCGCGCGCGCCATCCGCACCGGCTTCGTCGAGCCCGCGGCGCCGACGGCCGACGATGACGCACTCGGCGCGACCGCGGAACGCGAGGCCTTCTCCAAGCTCGCGCACGAGCTCAAGACGCCCTTGAGCGCCATCGTCGTCGCCGCGGAGATCATGAAGGACCAGCGCTTCGGCGCCATCGCCAATGAGCGCTACCGCGGCTACACGGCCGACATCCACGACAACGCGCGCCATGCGCTCGCGGTCATCGACCGCATCCTCGTCGACGGCAGGCCTGAGCCCGGGGGACGCCCGCATGCCATCGACCTCGACCTCAATGCACTCGCCGAGAGCGCCGTCTCCGCCGTGCGCCCGCTCGCCGAGGAAGCCGGCCTCGCATTCTCCGGAGAGCTGCACGCGCAGCTTCCGCACGTCGTCGCCGACGCGATGATGGTGAAGCAGATCGTGTTCAATCTGCTCACCAACGCCATCAAGTTCACGAAGCGCGGCGGCGTGGTGCGTCTCGTCACCGGGCTCGGCTTCGACCGCAGCGTGTTCGTCGCGGTGCAGGACACCGGACCCGGCATGAACTCCGATGAGATTGCACGCGCGCTCGACGTCAACGCGCCGCCGACGCCGCAACCCAAGCAGGAAGGCGGATTGGGCATCGGGCTTCCGCTCGCATCCGGATTGGCGAAGGCGAACGGAGCGCGCATCGAGATCGACAGCGCGCCCGGCGAAGGCACGGCCGTCGCACTGATTTTTCCAAAGGATCGTCTCGCCGCTTGCGCGACGGCGCCCCGCGCGCATCCGCGTTTGAATTAGACGAGTTCTAATCTATTGGACTTTCACGTACTTTTGTTGACTGTGCGCTCGACGGCACGTTAGGGATGAACATCGAGCATAGCGCTCGCACCTATCCTTGAACGACCACCACCGATACCGGGGCCTTGAACCCCGACTATTGGAGCCGCCGATGCCCAGCACCCGCGCACCACTGCTCCGCGCCATCCGCCTTGAGCTTCGTCCACGCACAGGCGCACCAGAAGCGAAGCGCGCAACAGCATCTCGGCTCCTCGAGCGCATTCAATCTGACTGGGGGGCATGCTGATGTCGCAGATCGAAACCTTCCCCAAAGGGCGCCCGTCGCGCGAGTCCGCGATGTCGGCTGCGGCGATCCTTTCGGCGCCCGAGCGTCTCGTCGGCGTCGGCTTCCGCTGCTGGCTCGCCGGCTTCCAGACGGGCGACATCGGCTGCTGGGAGGTCGCCTGGGAAGAGATGTCGCGCGCTGTTGGTGCGCGGGCAGCCAAGCCCTTGATGAACGAGCTCGCCTGCTGGGTGCGTGCGGTCCAGGATGCGGCTGAGCGCAAGATCGAGATCTATCCGGCCCAGTGCCGTCAGTTCTGCCGCGACGAATTCCTGGCGATCAGCATGGTCGCGGCCTGCCAGCACAGCGCCTGCCCGGCTTTCCGCGCCTGCGCGGTGGCGCTGCTCGGCTCCAACGAGATCGACGAGGCAATCGATTGCGCCGACGGCTTTGCCCGGCGCCTCAAGGAAGCCGACCAGCACCTCTCGCCCGGCTCCGTGTTCATGGGCGCCGGCCTGATGGCGGCACCCGTCAAGGGTCACGGCTGAGCTCAGACTGGCGCGGGCCGCGCAACCGGTCCGCTCACTCGACCATCTCGTCCTCGTCGGAAGCCGGCTCGTCGACGAGATCGCGCTCGGGCGACGCGTGTGCTTCTCCGAACTCCTCCGACCAACCGATGTTCAAGAGCGCGTCTCCCATGTTGACGATGGGAAGCGTGGTGCGGCCGATGAGGATGCCGCGGCGCGGGGCACGGACCTCGACGGCGCTGTCCTCGTAGGGGTTGGCGACGTGCCCCACCACCTCGTTGGCGTTGACGGCGTCGCCGATCCGCTTCGTCGTGCGAAAGACGCCGCCCTCGGGCGAGCGCACCCAGCTCGAAGCATTGATCAGCACCGGCGTGCGCCGATCGGGCGTTGGAATTTCGACAGTCTCCGCAAGCTCCAGCATGCCGGCGTGCAGCATGACGCCGGTAATGCCCTCGACCCCGGCGCGGATGGCGAACTCGTCGAAGCGAAGTCCCTCGCCGCCCTCGTAGCTCAGCACGTCGACGCCCGCCTCGCGCGCGGCCTGGCGCAGCGAGCCGGGGCGTTCCGGGCTCTCGAGCATCACCTCCGCGCCGAACGCGACCCCAAGCTCCTGGCAGCGCGGGCGCTTGCGAAATACGCAGCGAACCTGCGGCAGGTTGATGCGATGGATCGCGGCGGTGTGCAGGTCGATGCCGATCTGCGAGCGCTTGACGATCTCGGACAGGAAGAGATGCGCGAGCCGGGCCGCGAGCGAGCCCGTCGCGGAACCCGGGAATGAACGGTTGAGGTCGCGCCGGTCGGGCAGATAGCGCGAGCGGCTGATGAAGCCGAACACGTTGACGACGGGCACGCAGAGAAGCGTGCCGCCGATGCTCTGGGGATGCAGCGTGCGCAGCAGCCGGCGGATGATCTCGACGCCGTTCAGCTCATCGCCGTGAATGGCCGCGGAGACGAACATGGTCGGCCCCGGCCGCGAGCCGTGCAAAACGTGCACCGGCAGGGCGACCGGCGCATGGTTCGACAGCTTCGATATGGGCAGGTCCACGAGCCGGCGCTCGCCCGGCTTCACGGACAATCCACCGATGACAAAAGGCTGCCTCACGACGGCGCTTTCCACACGGGATCCGACCCCTCGCTTGCGCATGAAGTGCACGGCGGTTGGGCGCACGCAAGATCGCACGCTCCGCATCCTTTCCAATATTGGCAAGCAAATTTTCTGTGCGTCCGCGATGGAGGTCGGAAGTTCTGCTAGCAACATCGCAGTGCACAATTGTCGATTTGAGATCGAACATCTTCGTCGCGAGCACAGATACTTCATCTCGCTTTTCCTTTTCAGTCGCGATACAAGATGATTCGTCGCGTGAAGCGTCGTTTCGCATCGACCGCGAATGTGCGCAGTGCTTGCACCCCGGGATCGCCCCCTTTAAGACTGGCGAGGTCGGAAAGGCACCAGGGACAGCCATCCAGCCAACTCCGGCGTTTTCGGCGAGACGGTTTGGCTTCGGGTGGCGTGCGCTGAAACGGCAGGGTTCATGAAACGCCCGAAGCATCCGCTGCGACCCGTATCGTTGGCGCTCGCGGCGCTGTGCTGCCTTCTCTTCCTGCTCATTGCTCCCTACTTCGTCAGCGGCCGCGACCTCGGCCTCAAGGGCGCCGCTGTCTTCGCTGCATCGCGGGATAGCTACAGCCTGAGCTCGCCCGTGCGCCTGCTCGGAACACCCGTGGTGGAGCTCGAGAGCGGGACGCTGTCGCTGCCCCAGAGCCGCGGACTTGCCCGCGGCGGCGAAGTCATCGCCATGCTGATCACCGGCGGCGGCCCGCGCATGCTGCTCGACAACGCGGCCTTCACGGCCGATTTCTCGGCCGCGGAGCCAAGCTTCTCGCAGGCCTTCGCTGGAGGCGTCGCGCCCCTCGTCGCAACCTTCCAGAAGCTGCAGTTCGATACGCTGTCCATCAAGAACAGCTCCGTCCGCATCAAGATGGGGGATGGCTCTACGCTCACCCTCGACGACGTCGCAGCCGACGTGTCGTCCAAGCCTAACGGCGTCGTCCGCGCCGTGGGGTCGTTCAACTTCCGCGGCGAGAAGGTCAGCTTCGACACGACGCTCGGGACAGGCGCTGACGCAAAGTCAACGGCACGGCCGATCACCGCCTCCCTCGATAGCACGATGCTGAGCGCGAGCCTCGACGGCTCCATCCTGCTCGCCGACAATCCGCGGCTGCTGTCGCCGCACGCCGAGGTCAATGTCCCGCATCTGCGCCAAGCCGCGTACTGGCTCGGCGCGGGCTGGCCGCCAGGCTCCGGCTTCGACGACTTCCACGCCAAGGGGCAGCTCGAGTGGGCAAATCGCACCCTCGCCTTCCAGAAGGCAGTGCTGCAGATGGACGGGAACGAGGCCGAGGGCACGCTGTCGGTGAATTTCAGCGCCGCGCGCCCGGCCGTCGATGGCACTCTGGGCCTCAAGACGCTCGACCTCACGAAGTATCTCGCGCGCGGCAGCGCTTCGGATCAGGACGCGCGGCCGAGCCTCCTCACGCTCATCAGCAGCTCGCGTGGCCTTCAGTTCCCGCTCATCGAGAGTGTTGATGCCGATCTGCGCATCTCCTCCGACAGCGTCGTCGTTCCGGGCCTGACCATCGGGCATAGCGCCGCCACCGTCTCGCTCAAGGGCGGCAAGATGCTGGCCGACGTCGCCGAGCTCGAGATCGACGACGGCACGCGCGGAGGAGGCCAGCTGCGCATCGACACCAACGGCGAGCACCCGAACTACGACGTGCACGCCAAGCTCGAATCGATCGACCTTGGCGAGGCCGGCAAAGCCATCTTCGGGCATCCCACCATCCAGGGCCGCGGCGACGTGATCGTGGACCTCTCGGCCGACGGGGATTCCGGCGACTCGGTGTTGCGCTCGCTCGACGGCAAGCTGTGCGTGACGCTGGACGAGGGCGGGCAGCTCGGCGTCGACGTCAACCAGCTCGTGACGGGAGCAAGCTCGCCGCAGCAGGCGGCGCTGTGGCGCACGGCCGCGAGCACGGCGATCCCCATCGACAGGCTCGACGCCCGCTTCGCGGTCGTGAACGGCGTCATCCGTACCGAGACCGCGCAGGCGACGTCGGGTGCGCGCGCGATGAAGGCCGACGGTGCTATCGATCTCCCCGCCCGCAGCCTCGACCTCGAGCTGGCGATTGGCGATCGGGCAAACGCTGATGACGGCGCGGATGCCAAGCCTGCCCCACGCGATGTCATCGACCTGCACGGGCCGTGGTCGCAGCCGACGCTGCAGCCCGTCGCCGCGCCGGGCACGGGCGAGCCGCAGGACACGCCCGCGGGCCCGGGCTAGGCGCCGTCTCAAGCCGCTTTCTAGAGCAGCATTGCGATCTTTGCCGAGGCGGCATCGCGCACGGTCGCGTTCATGTGCAGCCCGCACTTGGTGCGCCGCCACAGCACGTCCTCGGGGGAGCGCGCCCACTCGCGCTCGCTGAGGTAGCGCACCTCTCGTTCGGTAAGGCCGCCGCCAAGCGAAGCGCCAAGATCAGCCTCGCTGCGCGCATTGCCCAACACCGCGTCGACAAGCGACCCATAGCGGCGCGCGAACCGCTCGAGGAACGCCGGCCCGAAGCCCGGCCGCTCTCGGCACAAGCGCGCGATGAAGCCCGGCAGGCCACCTTCGCCGAGATCGCCGCCGGGGAGAACCGCGCCGGCGGTCCACGCCGGACGCATCGGTGGCAGATGCGGCTCGAGCTTCGCAAGTGCCGCTTGCGCGAGGCGCCGATAGGTCGTGAGCTTACCGCCCAGCACCGTCAGCAGCGGTGGGCGCCCCGCACCGGTGGAAAGCTCGATGCGGTAGTCGCGCGTCACCGTCGAAGGGTCTGCGCCAGCATCGTCCTCATAGAGCGGCCGCACACCGGCAAAGCTCCACACGATGTCCTCGCGGACGGGCGGGGTGGAGAAGAAGCGGCGCGTGAGATCGAGAAGGTAGTCCTCCTCCTCGCGGCTGATGCTCGCCATGCCGGGATCGCCCGCGTAGGGGACATCGGTGGTGCCGATGAGCGTGAAACGCTCCTCGTAGGGGATCGCGAAGACGACGCGGCCGTCCGCGCACTGGCAGAGATAGGCGTCCTCGGCGCCCCTGATGCGCGGCACGACGATGTGGCTGCCTTTGACGAGGCAGACGCCGTCACGCGCGGAACGGCCGCCGGCATCGACGGCGTCGGCGACGACCTGCACCCATGGCCCTGCGGCGTTGACGAGGGCGCGGGCGCCGATCTCGCGCCCGCCGACTTCGTCGACAAGGGTAATGCGCCATTCCCCGTCGGCCGCCACGGCCTTCTCGACACGCGTGCGCGTGGCGATGACCGCGCCGTTGTCGGCAGCGGCACGCGCGTTGAGCACGACAAGGCGGGCATCGTCGACGCGGCAGTCCCAGTAGGCAAAGCCGCGCGTCAGCTCCGGCCGCAACGGCAGACCGGCGGGATCACGGTTGAGATCGAGCGCGGTCGAGCCGGGAATCGATTTGCGTCGGGCGAGATGATCGTAGAGAATGAGCCCCGCACGCAGCAGGAGCGCCGGCCGGCCGCCTTCGACCTGCGGCAGAACGAAACGCTGCGGCCAGACGATGTGCGGGGCCGCCGCCAGCAGCACCTCGCGCTCGATAAGCGCCTCGCGCACCAAGCCGAACTCATAGTTCTCCAGGTAGCGCAGACCGCCGTGGATGAGCTTGGAGCTTGCCGAGGAGGTCGCGCCGCCGAGATCGCCTTTCTCGGCGAGAAGCACCGAGAGCCCGCGGCCGGCGGCGTCTGCGGCGATGCCGACGCCGTTGATGCCGCCGCCGACAACGACGAGATCGTAGGTCATGGCGGCAAGCTAGCACGCGGCCGTTAATGAGGTCGCGGCTGTGCCGGCTCCCGGCGGGGCGTCAGCAAGGATACGACGACGAGCGCGACAATGCCGACGGGCAGCGCAAGCACCACAGTCGCGAGGTTCTTGATGCCCCACAAGTTGGCGATACTCTGCGCGTGCTGGTCGAGCGCAGCCCAGGCCACGTCCTTTGCCGCGCCGGGGGCTGCTGCCTCCCAGGCCTGCTTCAGCTCGCCGAACGTCTCGGCGGCCATCTGGCCGGCGCCGGACAGCGAGGAGAACGCATCGAAGAATCCCACGGCAAAGATGTGCGTCGCGACGATGTAGGCCACGGCGATCGCGAGACCCGAGACGATGGCAGCCGCCGCGCCCGGCGCGTTGGCGCGACGCCACCACAGGCCGGCGAAAAGCGCAGGAAAAAGCCCCGCGGCGGCAAGCGTCAGCGCCCAGGTGGCCATGGTCAGCATGTCGGTCGGGCGGGCGACGGCAAGGAACGTGGCGACGGCAACAGCCGCGGTGGCCATCGCCAATTGCTCCCAACGCGACTCGGCCGACGCGTCGCGTCCACCGCCAAGCGCATCGACGATGGCAGCGAGCGGACCGTCGGCCGTCACCAGCGCCGCCGCGAGCGCAGCCGCCGCAAGAACGCCGAGCCATGTCTCGCTAAAGCCGATCATCTCGGGCGCGGCGAGCGTAACCATGTCGGGACCGAGGGTCATGTCCTGCAGGCGCAGCGCCGTCGGCGCATCGGGCAGCTCGGAGCAGGCCTTGGCGACGGTCGCGGCGTCGGTCGCCGCGCGGCCGCAGATGTCGACGAGGCCGAGGTTGCCGTAGTTGAACATCCACGCCGGCAAATCGGAAAACGCGACGCGATCGCCGATCAGCGACAGCAGCGAGAATTTGGCATAGGCCGCCAGCGCCGGTGCGGCCGTCACGAGCAGCGTGGCAAAGAGCAAAGCGAACATGGCCGACCGGCGCGCGTCGCGCACCGTCGGCGTCATGAAGTGGCGGGACAATAGGCTCGGCAGCGAAGCGATCCCAAGCGCTAGGGCGAGCACGAGGCCGGCAAAGTTCAAGGGGCTCAGCGTCAGGAACGGACGCAGCAGCGGCTTCAAGACCACGGGGTCGGCGAGATCCTGCTCCAGCAGCGTCTCCTCCAGGCTCTGGATCTGCCACACTGTGTTGGAGTAGGCGATCTGCGGGATGGGGACGCCGTAGTTGCTCGTCGAGAAATGCACGAGCGGAGCCAGCATCGCGACGAGCAGCACGACGAATAGGATGGCTGAGGCCCGGACGGCTATCCCTCGGCCGCGCAGCGCAAAGCAAAGGAGCAGCGCTATCGCCGCGATCGCGACGCCGATGCCGTAGCCCACCTGAAGCAGACGCGCACCCGCCAAGCCCGCGGCCATCAGCTCGGCGGCGAGTAGCAGGGCCATCGAAAGCACGACGGCGAAGGCAGCGGCCACGCGCGCCGTCTTCCCATAGCGCTTGGCGAAAAAGTCCGGGATCGAGCTGGCGCCCGCCAGCGGCAGCGTCGGCGCGACGAGAAGCTGCAGCAGCAAAAACCCGGCGCCGAGCCCGAGGACGAACGCCAAGCCGTCATAGCCCCACGTGAACACGGCTCCTGCAATGCCAAGAAAGAACGGCGCAGAGATGCCGTCGCCGGCAAGCGCCAGCCCACGCCAAGTCGGGGACGATGCGTCGCCGGCAGCCTTGCGCCGCGAGAGGAGCGCCAAACCGGCGGCGCCTCCAAGGCCCAGCGCGAAGAACACCGGCTCGAATGCCATGCGCGCCCCTACTCGTCGCCGCGCGCTGCGGGCTTGTCATGGTGGCGCGCCGACAGGAGGGCCACCACGATCAGCGCCAGCAGCGAGCCCTGCGCTGTCATGAAGAAACCGAGCGGGAAGGCAAACACGTCGACGATGTTGAGCGGCTCAACGAGCCGCGGCACCGCGAGCACGAAGAACACCCAAGCGAGCAGCGCAAAAAAGGGGAAATGCCGACGCCTCGGCCTGCCTGCTTTGGCCGGCTCGGGACTTGAGTGCACCGCTCCCCCCGTTTGTTGTTTGGCGTGGGGACTGTGCCCCGCGCGTGCGCGGCGATCAACCTTGCGGGATTTTGCGACAGGGACGTGGCGGAACCGTGCGACGGTTCCGCAAACGACTAGGCGGGGCGATGCCGCTCGGCATCTCCCCGCCCTGGGATAGTCTCCCTAGACTTGGACCTTATTCGATTTTCTAAGGCCGCCGGACCGGTCCACGATTCGGCGGCCGGGGGCACAATGTGCGAGGGACGCGCGAGCGTCAAGCCGTCGCGGCGGAAGATTTTCTGATGCACTGCAGCGATTTAGGCGGTTGAAAGCTGCGGTTGCGCAGTTGACAGAGGATTGATTCCCGCAAAGCCCAAATCAGGAGACCGAGGGCTTGCAATCCTCGTCGCTGGGGAGCGGATCGCAACCCTTCCGGTTAATGCAAACGTTCAGCGCCCGTTTGACGTCGCTCGAATAGACACCGTCGAGCGCGCCGAAGTAGAGGCTCTGCGAGCGCAGCCCGCATTGATAGAGCTTTACGATGGTCTCGCCGCCGTAGCGCATGGCTAGCTCGTAGTCCGACAGCGCGGCTGCTGCGTCGCCCGACGACTGATGAATGTGCGCGCGCGTGTCGAGCGCATAAGGGTTGCCGGGTGCCAATTCCAGCGCCCGTTCGACGTCGCCGGCGCCCTGCTGCGGGCGACCGAGCTTGTAGTAGGCCCACGCCCGGTTGTTGAGTGCAGCTGCGAAATCGGGGTTCAAGCCGATCGCCCTGTCGTAGTCGGCGACGGCCTTGTCGAACCAGCCTTTGAGAGAGTAACCGAGCGCCCGAAGCCCGTAGGCGACGCTCAACTGCTCGGGCGGCAGCCCCGGTGTCTCGATCATGGCGGAGCAACCGGAGATGCGCCGCTCGTTGTCTTCGCTCAGGCAATCGAGCGAGGGATCGATGACGGCCGCGAGCGCCGTGGCCCCGCTGAAGCCCAGCACGACGAGAAACGCCGTAATGCCCCTGGAGACCCTCATTTCGACCACCTGCAAGATCCGGCCGCGCCGGACCACTCTACAATGCGATGTTCCGCTACCCGAGACCAGGGCAATAGGCGAGCCTTGCAGCACAAATGCGGCAAGGCGCTTAACCCCTTACGGGGCGCGATTGTGCTAAGGATTTAGGCTTAATCGGGTTGGCGGCGGCTCAAGTGAAGCAACAGCGCATCCTGCTCATCATCGGCGGCGGCATTGCCGCCTACAAGTGCCTCGACCTCGTCCGCCGCCTGCGCGACGAAGGCGCCTCTGTGCGCGCGGTGATGACGCGGGCTGCTGCCGAGTTCGTGACGCCGCTGTCGGTCGCGGCGCTGACCAACGAACGCGTGTTCACCGAGCTTTTCGATCTAAGCGACGAGCACGAGATCGGCCACATCCGCCTGTCGCGCGAAGCCGATCTGATCATCGTCGCGCCGGCCACGGCCGACCTCCTCGCCAAAATGGCCGGAGGCCACGCCAACGATCTCGCCACCACGGTGCTGCTCGCAACCGACAAACCGGTGCTTGCAGCGCCCGCCATGAATCCGCGCATGTGGCTCAACCCCGCCACGCAGCGCAACGTCGCGCTCTTGAAGGCCGACGGCATCCGCTTTGTCGGCCCCAACACCGGCGAGATGGCCGAGCGCGACGAGGCGGGCCCGGGCCGCCTCGCCGAAGTGCCGGAGATCATCGCGGCCGCGCGCGCGATCCTTTCCGAAGGTGGAGCGCGCTCGGTCACGCGCCTGCGCGCGAAGGCTCCCCTCGCGGGGCGCCACGTGCTGGTGACCAGCGGGCCGACGCACGAGCCGATCGACCCGGTGCGCTACATCGCCAACCGCTCCTCCGGCAGGCAAGGCCACGCCGTCGCCGCGGCCGCGGCTCGCATGGGCGCGCGCGTCACGCTGATCTCCGGGCCGGTCGCGCTTCCCGATCCAGCCGGCGTGGAAACGGTTCGCGTCGAGACCGCCGAGGAGATGGTTGCCGCCGTGGAGCGCAGCCTGCCGGCCGACGTCGCCGTGTTCGCCGCCGCCGTCGCCGACTGGCGCACAGCCGTGTCGCCGCGCGACAAGATCAAGAAGACCGGCGAGAAGCGTGCGCTAGACCTCATTGAAAATCCCGACATCCTCGCCACGATCGCCAAGTCGAGAGACCGACGGCCGGCGCTCGTCATCGGCTTTGCAGCGGAGACGCGCGACATTGCCGCCTACGCCAACAAGAAGCGCAAGGCCAAGGGCGCCGATTGGATCGTGGCCAACGACGTCTCTGCAAAAACAGGCGTGCTCGGCGGCGCGAGCAACACCGTGCACCTGGTGACCGCCGACGGCATCGAGGACTGGCCGACGCTTCCGAAGGAGGACGTGGCGGAGCGGCTCATGCTGCGCGCAGCCGAGTTCCTCCGGCGCTCTACGGCTGCGGCCGAATGACAGCGCCCTCCGCGAAAAGCCGCGCGGTCGTGCGTGTCGTGCGGCTGAAGCATGGTCTGACCCTGCCGCTGCCGACCTACCAGTCAAAGGGAGCTGCCGGTCTCGACCTGCTCGCCGCTCTCGACACGCAGCATCCGCTCACGCTGGCGCCGGGCGCGCGTGCGCTGGTGCCGACCGGCCTCGTTATCGAGCTGCCGCAAGGTTACGAGGCGCAGGTGCGCCCCCGCTCGGGCCTCGCGCTCAACTACGGCATCGCCGTGCTAAACAGCCCTGGTACGATCGACAGCGACTATCGCGGCGAGGTCGGCGTCGTGCTGGCAAACCTCGGCCATGCGCCGTTCGAGATCAGGCGCGGAGAGCGCATCGCCCAACTCATCGTGCTACCCGTAGTTCAGGCGGAGCTGATCGAGGTACCGCAAGTTTCGATCACGGCCCGCGGAGAGGGCGGCTTCGGCTCGACGGGAAAGTCGGCAACTGCGAAACCCTCACCCGACAAAAAGCCTGCAAAGAAAGTTGCGAAGAGGAAATTGAACACACCGGCGGCCGACAAGAATGGGCGGCCTTCGCACAAAAAGCGCCGCCATAAGTAATAAGCTTATCACGCTTGACATGGCCCGGCTTTCAACCAACTTGCGGCGTTGAAGCATGAATTTACGGGGGGAGACGCGGCATCTTTCCCGGGACTAAGACGACGAAGCACGAGGCATCATCATGACCGAGACTCTGGACATAAAGACTTTGGCGGCGACGAAGACCTGGGGACGCGGGCGCGTCTATGACTCGATCGCCGAGACCATCGGGCACACGCCGCTCGTGCGGCTGTCGAAGCTCGCAGCGGCGGCGAAGGTGAAGGCGGATGTCCTTTTGAAGCTCGAATTCTTCAATCCGCTCTCGTCTGTCAAAGACCGCATCGGCGTCTCGATGATCGATGCGCTCGAGGCGCAGGGAAAGATCACGCCCGGCAAGACAGTGCTGATCGAGCCGACGTCCGGCAACACCGGCATCGGGCTCGCCTTCGTGGCGGCGGCGCGCGGCTACCGGCTCATCCTGGTCATGCCGGAGACCATGTCGATCGAGCGGCGCAAGATCCTCACGCACCTCGGCGCCGAACTGGTGCTCACGCCTGGTCCCGGCGGCATGCCGGTCGCGGTCGAACGCGCCAATGAGTTGGCGAAGACAACACCCAACGCCGTCATCCCCGGACAGTTCGACAACCCCGCCAATCCGCTGGTGCACGAATTGACCACGGCCGAGGAGATCTGGAACGACACCCACGGCAAGGTCGACGTGCTGGTCATCGGCGTCGGCACTGGCGGCACGCTCACCGGCGTCGGTCGCGCGCTAAAGCCGCGCAAGCCGAGCCTCAAGATCATCGCGGTGGAGCCGACGACGAGCCCGGTGCTCTCGGGCAAGCCGCGCGGGCCGCACAAGATCCAGGGCATCGGAGCGGGCTTTATTCCCTCGATCCTCGACACGTCGCTCATCGATGAGATCGTGACGGTGTCGAGCGAGCAGGCGCTGGAAGTGGCGCGGCTCGTTGCCAAGGTCGAAGGCATCCCCGGCGGCATCTCGACGGGCGCCAACGTCGCGGCTGCGCTGTCGGTCGCCGAGCGTCCCGACATGGCCGGCAAGACGATCGTCACCTTCGCGCCATCGTCGGCGGAGCGCTATTTCACGAGCGACCTTTTCATCGATCCGAGTGCAAAGCCTGCGGGCTAAGCCCGCACAATTCGGCCACCGCGAACCCGCTAAGCCGCCATCGGACCATCGAGGTCGGGCCGCAAAGCGCGCCTATGACCGCAACCCTATTCTGGCTCCATCCGGAAAGGGTTTGTCATGCAAATGTTTTCGCTGGCCGCGGCGGGTCTTGCTGTCCTGAGCGCCGTTGCCTTGGCTCCGCGCTTTGCCACCGCCGACGACAAGGATCGCATCTCCGGTCCGCACGTTCACGAGAACCTCGCGGTCTATTTCATTCACGGTCCGAGCGCGCCCGGGCCGGTGCCGCTCACGCTGCAGGAGGCGCTCGACAAGGGCAGCGTCCGCGTCATCGAGACGGGCGAGGTCAACGAGCTCAAGATCGAGAACACGGGCAGCGACGAGATCTTCATCCAGTCGGGCGACATCGTGAAGGGCGGACGCCAGGACCGCGTGCTCTCCATGAGCTTCGTGCTGCCGCCGAAGTCGGGCGAGGTTTCGCTAGCCGCCTTCTGCGTCGAGCACGGCCGCTGGTCGGGGCGCGGGGGCGAGAGCTCCGTCGCCTTTGCCAGCGCCGCCGAGGCGCTGCCGTCGCGCGAAGCAAAGCTCGCCATGCGCGCGCCGATGAAGGTCGAAGTCGGACCAGACCAGCCGCGGGCGGCGCTGGATGCAGGCGATCGCGTGTATTCCAGGCAGCAGCAGGTGTGGGCCTCGGTCGCCAGCGTCCAAGAGCGTCTGTCCGGCAATTTGAGCGCCGAGGTGGCCTCTCCGCGGTCGGCGACGAGCCTTCAGCTCTCGCTCGAGAATGAGAAGCTGAAGGAGGCGCGCGAAGCCTACGTCAAGGCGCTGGAGTCGTTTGGCGGCGAAAAGGACGACATCGTCGGCTACGTCTTCGCCGTCAACGGCAAGGTCAACAGCGCCGATGTCTATCCGTCGAACGCGCTCTTCCGCAAGATGTGGCCCAAGCTGCTCGCGGCAAGCGTCACCGAGGCGATAGGCGCCGACAAGACGACCGTGGCCGCGGCGCCTGCGCCCGCCAGCGTCGGCGCCTTCCTGACCTCGGCCGAAAGCGGCAGCGCGCAGGAGGAGACCGTGACCGGTCTTGCGCGCCAGGAGGTTCGCGACGCCAAGAGCGCCGTCTATATGGAAGCCAAGCGCAACGATGGCGCCTGGGTGCACCGCAACTACTTGGCGAAGTAAACAGCACAAGCGGGCCCGCGTCTCCTGGAGACGCGGGCCGGCCGCCTTTACGCCGCAAGGCCGGGCGGCTTATCTTACGGACCATGCAGAAGAAATCGCCAGCGAGCCTCTCGGATCAGGAGATCGAGCGCTACAAGCGCCACCTTGTCCTCAAGGAAATCGGAGGCCAGGGCCAGCAGAAACTGAAAGCCGCGCGCGTACTCGTCGTTGGCGCGGGTGGCCTCGGCTCGCCGCTGCTCGCCTATCTCGCCGCGGCCGGCGTCGGCACCATCGGCATCATCGACGACGACCGCGTCAGCCTCGACAACCTGCAGCGCCAGATCGTGCACGACACGGCTTCCGTCGGCATGACGAAAGTCGCCAGCGCCGCGGCCGCGTTGAAGCGGCTCAACCCGCATGTGGACGTCGAGGCCATCGAGGTGCGGCTCGATGCCGGCAATGCGCTCGAGCATATCGGCCGCTACGACATCGTCGCGGACGGGTCCGACAACGCCGCGACCCGCTACCTCGTCTCCGACGCCTGCTATCTCGCAAAGCGCACGCTCGTGTTCGGGGCGGTTGGCCCGTTCGACGGCTACGTCTCGACCTTCAAGCCGCACATGGGCGGAAGCGACGGCGAGCCTTACCCGACCTACCGCTGCCTCTTTCCCGAGGCGCCCCCGCCCGGCACCATTCCCAATTGCGCCGAGGCCGGCATCCTAGGCTCGGTTGCCGGTGTCATTGGCACGCTGCAGGCGACCGAGGTGGTGAAGGAGATCCTCGGTATCGGCGCGAGCCTCGCAGGGCGCCTCCTGATTTACGACGCGCTCGCGGCGCGCTTCGAGACGCTGCAGATCGCGTGGGACCCTGACAACCCGCTCAATGGGCGAGACGCGACGATCAAGGATCTCGCGATCCACGCGTCTACCGGCAAGGGGTCTGCCTGTGCGGCCTGAGGAGCGGACGCGCGTGTTCGCGCCACGAGCCCGGCGCTGCGCGCTCTTTCTCTCCTGCGCGCTACTGTCGACCGCGGTCGTGGCACAGGAAAGGCCAGCGCAGTCACCGGCGCCGTGGGCCGAGATGCCGATACGTTACGGCGCGATCGCCTTCACCGCCGACGGCTCGTTCTGGACCGCGTGGAAATTCCGCTCGAAGGCTGCTGCACAGGCGAAGGTGACCGCGGGCTGCGCCCGTTTAAATCGAGGCATCTGCCAGGTCGTGAGCTTCGGCGCCCAGGTGTGCGCGGCGATCGCATCGTTCGAGTTCGGCAAGGACGGCCGCAAGGTCACGTACTCGGGCGGCGGCGTCACGCCCGGCGCGGCCCAGCAGGCCGCGTTGCTCCGCTGCAAGGAGGATGGCCGCTCGGGCGGACGCTGCGACCTGCGCGCGGTCGTCTGCGCCGACGGCCGCTGATCAGAACATAGCCGGGTGGACGCGATCGGGCGGTGCGTGGCCGTCGAGGAAGGCCTTGATGTTGATGATGACCTTCTCGCCCATGTCGATGCGCCCCTCGATCGTCGCCGAGCTCATGTGCGGCAGCGCGACGACGCGGTCGGAGGAGAGGATCTTCGGGTTGACCGCCGGCTCGTGCTCGAACACGTCGAGGCCGGCGCCCGCGATGGCGCCCGCCTCGATAAGGCGCGCCAGCTCGTTCTCGTCGATGACCTCGCCGCGTGCGGTGTTGACGATGTAGGCCGACGGCTTCAAGAGACGCAGGCGCCGCGCCGACAGGAGATGATAGGTGCCGGGCGTATGCGGGCAGTTCACGGAGACGATGTCGACGCGTGAGAGCATCTGGTCGAGGCTCTCCCAGTAGGTTGCCTCGAGCTCCTTCTCGACGTCCTGCGAGACGCGGCGGCGGTTGTGATAGTGGATCTGCAGCCCGAACGCCTTGGCCCGGCGCGCGACGGCCTGACCAATGCGGCCCATGCCGATAATGCCGAGGCGCTTGCCGAAGATGCGGTGGCCGAGCATCCATGTCGGCGACCAGCCGCCCCAGTGATCGGCCGCGGCTTTGAGGTAGTCGGCGCCCTCGACGAGGCGGCGCGGCACGGCGAGGATCAGCGCCATGGTCATGTCGGCGGTGTCCTCGGTCAGCACGCCCGGCGTGTTGGTCACCGTGATGCCGCGGTTGCGGGCCGTGTCGAGATCGATGTTGTCGACGCCCGTGCCGAAATTGGCGATGAGCCGGAGCTGCGGCCCGGCCTGGGAGATCACGGCACGGTCGACGCGGTCGGTGACGGTCGGCACCAGCACTTCGGCGAGCTTCAAGGATTCGACCAACTGCGCTTGCGTCAGCGGCGCATCATCTACGTTGAGGCGGGCATCGAACAATTCCCGCATGCGCGTTTCGACCACGTCGGGCAGCTTGCGCGTGACGATGACGATCGGCTTCTTGACGCTGGTCGGCATGGGGGATTCCGCTGTTGCCTCGGCTTGGTGGCTCGGAGAACGGCTCTGGGGGGAGACGTGCCTGGTGCCCGAATTGATCGCAGTGTCTAACAGATGGTCATTGGGATGACAAAGTGGCGGATAGGCATTGCATTGCAGCACAGGCAGAGTGCGGTCGCGTGGCGATGAACGGGGAAATAGATGCGTGAGCGGACATTAGCGGGCGGATGTCGCCGTGCGCTGCTGGCGCTCGTCGCCATGACGACGGCGGTCGCCGCGCAGACCGCCCCGGGAGCAACCGGGTTGCCGGTGCCTCGCTTCGTCAGCCTCAAGTCCGACCGGGTCAACATGCGCAAAGGCCCCGGCACCGACTATCCCACCGCTTGGGTGTATAGGCGCGCCGGGCTCCCGCTCGAGGTCATCAAGGAGTTCGAAGGCTGGCGTCAGGTGCGCGATGCCGACGGCGCGAGCGGTTGGGTGCTGCAGACGTTCCTCTCGGGCCGGCGGACTGCGCTTGTACTGCCTTGGGAGGTGAAGCCCGGCACCCCGACGCCTAAGGTGGCGCTGCGGGATGACAACAGCGAGAGGGCCCGGCCGGTCGCGATGGTCGAGGCGGGTGTCATCGCCAACCTCGCGACCTGCGATGGCCGCTGGTGCCAGGTCAGCATCAATAAGTTCCGCGGCTATATCGAGCAGAAGGAGCTGTGGGGGATCTACGAGGGCGAGGTCTTGAAGTAGCGGCGCCTCAGGTGCCGTCAGTCCTCTTTCGCCACTAGCCGGACCACCACGTCGATGTGGCTGATGCGCATTCCCTCGGGCGGTGTCGGGACGCCGTCGACCCGGATGGCATCGGACGGGATGTCGTGCAGCTCGCCGTCCGCCTCGATGAAGAAGTGGTTGTGGTTCGAGGTGTTGGTGTCGAAATAGCCCTTGGAGCCGTTGATGGCGAGTTCGCGCAGCAGCCCGGCCCGCTTGAACTGATGCAGGGTGTTATAAACGGTCGCCAGCGACACATGGTGACCCACGGCGACCGCCTCGGCGTGCAGCAGCTCTGCCGTCACATGCCGGTCGCCAGCTTCAAACAGCAGCGTCCCGAGCGCCATCCGCTGACGGGTCGGACGCAGGCCTGCCTGCTTCAGCAGCTGCGAGATGCTGCGAGGCTTGCCATCACCGTGATTTCGATTGCCAATTTGCGTCATGCTGTAAGCGGCTGTTCCCACGTCGCAACCCTGAGCGCCACGCTGACCGGCGTCCTCCGGCAGGCAGCAAGATCAGGCTCGCACCAGTATAACAGTATAGAATCGAACCGCAGCCCCCGCAACTCGGGTACGGCCCCTCCTGCTGACGCAAATCACCGCCCACGCCCGTCCTGCCTGCCCTTTTGAAGGCCGGACGACTGTGTTAGGAAGCCCGCGGTTGCGACGGCGCCTGCCCAGGGCGGGAAGCCCCTGTCGCAAGAGGGTTTTTGCGCGGAACAATCATGACAGAACGCCGCACGAGCTTTGAATACGAAGATCTTCTCTCGTGCGGACGGGGAGAGCTATTTGGCGCGGGCAACGCCCAGCTCCCGCTGCCCCCAATGCTGATGTTCGACCGTATTTCCTCGATTACCGAGACCGGAGGCGCGCACGGCAAGGGTCAGGTCGCCGCCGAGTTCCAGGTCGCCGGCAACGACCGGGCCGACTGGTTCTTCAAGTGCCACTTTCTGGGCGATCCCGTGATGCCGGGTTGCCTCGGCCTCGATGCGCTCTGGCAGCTCACCGGGTTCTTCTTGGGCTGGCTCGGGGCCTCCGGGCGCGGACGTGCGCTCGGGGTGGGCGAGGTCAAGTTCACCGGCATGGTCGTGCCGACCGTCTCCAAAATCGAGTATATCGTCGACATGAAGCGGGTGATCTTGCGCAAGCTGAAGCTCGCCATCGCCGACGGTGTCATGAAGGCCGATGGGCAGGTGATCTACACCGCCACCGACCTGCGGGTCGGTCTGTTTGAGACCGGCGAAGTGGCCGCCGCCGTCAGTCCTTGATCTCGATGGTTTTTCGTGCACGCTTCCGTGGCGAAGCGAAGAGGATCTAGCGGATGAGACGAGTTGCCGTCACCGGCATGGGCATCGTTTCCTCGATCGGGAACAATTGCCAAGAGGTGCTCGCATCCCTCCGCGAGGCCAAATCCGGTATCGTCCGCGCCGAAAAATATGCCGAGCTCGGCTTCCGCTGCCAGGTGCACGGCGAGCCGCATCTAGACTGGGAGCCGCAGGTTCCGCGCAAGCCTCGCCGCTTCATGAGCGATGGCATCGGCTGGAACTACATCGCTATGGAGCAGGCGATCCGCGACGCCGGGCTCGAGGAAAAAGACGTCATCAACGAGCGCACGGGCATCATCATGGGCTCGGGCGGCCCCTCGACTCGCACGATCGTCGCCGCCGCCGATATCACGCGCGAGAAGGACCCCAAAAAGATCGGCCCGTTCGAGGTGCCGAAGGCGATGTGTTCGGGTCCCTCCGCCGCGCTCGCGACGAGCTTCCAGATCAAGGGCGTCAACTACTCGATCGCGTCGGCCTGCTCCACGTCCGCGCACTGCATCGGCAATGCCGCCGAGATGATCGCCTGGGGCAAGCAGGACGTCATGTTCGCCGGCGGCTGCGAGGAGCTCGACTGGACGCTATCGGCGCTGTTCGACGCCATGGGCGCCATGTCCACCAAGTTCAACGCCACGCCGGAAAAGGCGAGCCGCGCCTACGACAAGGACCGCGACGGGTTCGTCATCGCCGGCGGAGCGGGGACGGTGGTGCTCGAGGAGCTCGAGCGGGCGAAAGCGCGCGGCGCCAAGATCTACGGCGAGATCGTCGGCTACGGTGCAACCTCCGACGGCTTCGATATGGTCGCGCCGTCGGGTGAGGGTGCCGTGCGTTGCATGCAGCTCGCCCTGAAGGGCATGGACGGCAAGGGCGTCGGCCACAAGATCGATTACATCAACCCGCACGGCACCGGCACGCCCATCGGCGACCTGCGCGAGATCGATGCGATCCGCACGGTATTCAACGGCGACATACCGAAAATCTCAGCGACCAAGTCGCTGACCGGGCATTCGCTCGGCGCGGTCGGCGTGCAGGAGGCAATCTTCTCGCTTCTGATGATGAACAACGGCTTTGTCTGCGAGAGCGCCAACATCGAGGAGCTGGATCCCGCCTTCGAAGGCGTGCCGATCGTGCGCGAGCGGCTCGACGGCGTTAATCTTAACTGTGTCATGTCGAACAGCTTCGGCTTCGGCGGCACGAATGCCACGCTCGTATTCCGCCGCGTGACCGGATAAACGCCGGCGTGCCGGGGCTTTGAGTGGAGTTACCCGAGGAACTTCGCCCGGACCCGCAGCATGAGAAAGAGCGGCTGAAAGCTGGTTCGAAACGGAAGGACGCCTCAGGCGCGAGAATGGTGAGCCCATGACGGAAATCGACTTCGCAAAACCAGGCCCGCTGATGGCCGGAAAGCGCGGCCTGATAATGGGCGTCGCCAACGACCGCTCCATCGCCTGGGGCATCGCGCGCATTCTCGCAGGCCAGGGGGCGAAGCTCGCCTTCACCTATCAGGAAGGCGCCTTCGGGCGCCGCGCCGTGCCACTCGCGCAATCGCTCAACTCCGAGATCATCGAGCCGGCAAACGTGCTCGATCTCGCCAGCGTCGATAAGGCGTTCGCGCGCATCAAGGAGGTCTGGGGCGGGCTCGATTTTGTCGTGCACGCCGTCGCCTACTCCGATCCGCGTGAGCTGTCGGGCCGCTACGTCAAGACCACGCGCGACAATTTCACCAACACGATGATCATCTCGTGCTTCTCCTTCACCGAGATCGCCAATCGCGCCGTCGACCTGATGCCGAACGGCGGCTCGCTGCTGACGCTGAGCTATGGCGGCGCCACACGATCGGTGCCCTCTTACAATGTAATGGGTGTCGCCAAGGCGGCGCTCGAAGCCTCCGTGCGCTATCTCGCGGCCGACCTCGGGCCGCAGCAGATACGCGTCAACGCGCTGTCGGCCGGTCCGATGCGCACCGTCTCGGGCGCCGGCGTATCGGACGCGCGCGTCATCTTCAATTTCCAGAAGGAGCACGCGCCGCTGAAGCGCACGCCGACGTTGAACGAGGTGGGCGGCTCCGCGCTTTACCTGCTGTCGGATCTCTCCGGCGCGGTGACGGGCGAAGTGCATTTCGTCGACTGCGGCTACTCGACGGTGGCCATGCCCAACCTCGAAACCCTCAAGGCGCTCGATGCCGACACCGGCACGCCGCGGCCGGGCAAATCTTCTCCCTCCGAGGCCGCAGAATAGGAACACTTTTGCCTGCCGCGAGCCTTTTCCGGCTTGGCCAATTTGGCTACTCTCGAGCTGCCTACTTAGTTCAAAATATTAGCTCAGGGAGACGGCTATGAAGTATGGCGTATTCGCAGCGATTGCTTTCGGTGTCGTTGCACTGATGGGTGGCGTAGCCTCGGCCAACGTCGCAACAACCGGTTTGACGAAGGCGAGCGTCGCCCCCACGATTTCCTCTGTAAAGCACGTCGGCTGGCGCTGCTACCGCCGTTGCCGCTGGCATGGCGGTGGTCGCTATTTCTGTCGGCATCGCTGCTGGTAACGGAGAGCGATTGCGCGTGCCGCAATCGAGGCCCGGCCGGGCTCTCCGCAACGGAGCAACGCGCCGGGCCTTTTCACGCCTTGACGGCCGGAGAGCGGCATCGCACACACGCGCGCATGATCGGGGTTTTCGATTCAGGTCTCGGCGGATTGACGGTCCTGCGCGCGCTCGTCGCCCGCTTTCCGCAGGTGTCCTTCATCTACCTCGGCGACCGCGCCAACGTTCCCTACGGCAACCGGACCTCCGCCGAGGTGATCGATCTAACGCGCCGTGGCGTGGAGACGCTCTACACGTCCGGCTGCAAGCTCGTGCTCCTCGGCTGCAACACGGCAACCGCGGTGGCGGCTCGCCACCTGCAGCAGGTGTGGCTGCCGGCGAGCCCGTGGCGCGGCCACAACGTGCTGGGCATCGTGGCACCCACCGTCGAGGCCGCGACGCAGACGCCGTGGGCCGTCTCCTCGCCGCAATACCCGCAGAAGTACAACACCGACCTCATCGCCGTGTTCGGGACGACGCGCACCATCACCTCGGATGTCTATCCGGAGGAGATCCGCAAGCGCTGCCCCAAGGCCACGGTGGTACAGCAGATTTGCGCGGAGCTTGCCGGCGCCATAGAGGAGGAGGCGCCCGAGCCGGAGCTCGACCGGCTCGTCTCGGAGGCGATCGCGGGGATGCTGGCGCAAACCGGCGGCACGCCGCCTCATCGCGCGATTCTGGGTTGCACCCACTTCCCGCTGGTCGAGCACCTGTTCCGCCGCCACCTGCCGCCGTTCGCCCGCATCCTGTCGCAGCCCGATGTGGTCGCCGACAGCTTTGAGGATTATGCCGCCCGCCACGCGCGTTATGTAGAGGGATCGAGCGAAGGCTCGCTGCGGCTGCTGACGACCGGAGAGCCGCGGGAGACGAGCGCGCGCGCCCGCGTTTTCTGGCCGGAGGTCGCCGCTTTCGAGCACACAGCGACCTGATTTCCTCTCGCATCGGGGCCGACCGAGCCTATATCTAACTTCCCGACGGCGAGGAGCGCCCCATGGCCGATACGTCCCATCACGATCACTCGCACACGCACGCCCACGGCGGCGACTGCTGCGGGGGTGTGTCCAAGGCCAAGGAGGAAGCCAGCCGCGCGAAGGACCCCGTGTGCGGGATGACGGTCGATCCGCATACGGCCAAGCACCGAGCCGAGCACGCGGGCCGCACCTACTATTTCTGCTCCGCCGGCTGCCGCACCAAGTTCATGGCCGACCCCGCGCGCTATCTGGGGCCGGAGCAGGCGCACGCCGAACCGGTGAAGCCCGGCGCCATCTACACCTGCCCGATGCACCCAGAGATCCGCCAGGTGGGGCCGGGCTCTTGCCCGATCTGCGGCATGGCGCTGGAGCCGGTCGAAATTACCGCCGAAGGCCATGGCCCCCATCCCGAGCTCGTCGACATGCAGCGCCGCTTCTGGATCGCGCTGGCACTCGCGGTGCCCGTGGTCATCCTGGAGATGGCGCCGCATTTCACGGGCGGACCTCACGACGCCCTCATCCCGCCGGAACTTTCCAACTGGATCCAACTCCTGCTGGCAACGCCGGTGGTGCTGTGGGCCGGCTGGCCGTTCTTCGAGCGCGGCTGGCAGTCGCTCGTGACGCGCAACCTCAACATGTTCACGCTGATCGCGCTCGGCGCCGGCACGGCGTGGATCTACAGCGTCGTCGCCACGTTGGCGCCCGGCATCTTTCCCGATACTTTCCGCATGCACGGGGCGGTCGCCGTCTACTTCGAGGCCGCCGCCGTCATCACAGTGCTGGTACTGCTCGGCCAGGTGATGGAGCTGCGTGCCCGCGAGAAGACGAGCGGCGCTATCCGCGCGCTGCTCAATCTTGCGCCCAAGACCGCACGCCTGATCGCGCCCGACGGAGCCGAGCGCGAAGTGGCCCTCGACGAGGTCGTGATCGGTAACAAGCTGCGCGTGCGGCCAGGCGAGAAGATCCCCGTCGACGGCAAGGTCGTCGAGGGCCGCAGCGCAGTCGATGAATCGATGGTGACCGGCGAATCCATGCCCGTCACGAAAACCACGGGCGACACCGTCATCGGCGGCACGCTGAATGCGAGCGGCGCGCTTGTCATCGTGGCCGAGCGGGTTGGTCGCGACACCATGCTCGCGCGCATCGTGGCGCTCGTCGCCGAAGCGCAGCGCAGCCGCGCGCCGATCCAGCGCCTCGCCGACACTGTGTCGGGCTGGTTCGTGCCCGCCGTGATCGCGGTCGCGCTCCTCGCCTTCGCTGCCTGGGGCATCTGGGGACCGGAGCCGCGTTTCTCCTACGCCCTCGTCGCAGCGGTCGCGGTGCTCATCATCGCCTGCCCGTGCGCGCTCGGGCTCGCGACGCCCATGTCGATCATGGTCGGCGTGGGGCGCGGCGCCGAAGCCGGCGTGCTGATCAAGAACGCCGAGGCGCTCGAGCGCATGGAGAAGGTCGATACGCTCGTCGTCGACAAGACCGGCACGCTGACCGAAGGCAAACCCGCTGTAACGGCTGTGTTGCCGGCGTCGGGCTTCGACGAGGCGCAGGTCGTGCGCCTTGCGGCCAGCGTGGAGAAGGCGAGCGAGCATCCGCTTGCCGCCGCCGTGGTCGCCGCGGCGGCTGACCGCAAGCTCGCCTTGGCCGAGGCCCGGGACTTCGACGCGCCGACCGGCAAGGGTGTGCTCGGCACCGTCGAGGGCAAGCGGGTTGCACTGGGGACCGCGCGCTTCCTGCGCGAGCAGAAGATCGACGTGTCGGCGCTCGAGCAGGGCGCGGATGAATTCCGCCGCGACGGCGCCACCGCGATCTTCGTCGGTGTCGACGGCAAGGCAGCGGGCGTGCTGGCCATCGCCGATCCCGTCAAAGCCTCGACCGCCGCCGCGCTGGCGGCGCTCAAGGCCGACGGCGTGCGCGTCGTCATGCTGACGGGAGACAACCGCACGACGGCGCAAGCGATTGCGCGGCGCCTCGGCATCACCGAGATCGAGGCCGAGGTGCTGCCCGATCAAAAGAGCGCTGTCGTCGACAAGCTCAAGCGCGAGGGCCGCGTCGTGGCTATGGCCGGCGACGGCGTCAACGACGCGCCGGCTCTCGCCGCCGCCGACGTCGGTATCGCCATGGGCACCGGCACCGACGTCGCCATCGAGAGCGCCGGGGTGACGCTGCTGAAAGGCGACCTCAACGGTATCGTGCGCGCGCGGCGGCTGTCGGAGGCCGTGATGCGCAACATCCGCCAGAACCTGTTCTTCGCCTTTATCTACAATGCCGCCGGGGTGCCGATCGCGGCGGGCGTACTCTATCCGGCGTTCGGCATCCTATTGTCACCCGTCATCGCCGCGGCGGCCATGTCGCTCTCCTCCGTGAGCGTCATCGCCAACGCCGCGCGCCTGCGCACAGTGAAGCTCGGCTGATGCAGCACGTCGAAACAGCGGCGAAGATTTCTATTTCGCCCGAGTGGGCGCCGCAGAAGGCGATCTGGACGGCGTGGCCGGCGGACGCGAACGAATGGAACGGCGACCTCGAAGCTCCGCGCCGCGACGTGGCGGCGTTGGTGAATGCGCTCGCTCCCGGCAACGCGGTACGCGTGCTCGTCAATGGCGCCCTGGCTGAAGCTTCGGCGCGCGCGGCGCTTGGGTCCGCGGCCGAGGTCGTTCCCGCGAAGTATGGCGATATCTGGCTGCGCGACACGGGCCCCATCTTCGCCCGCACACCCGACGGCACGGTCGCGCTTCGCTTCAAGACCAATAGCTGGGGCGGCAAGTACGACCTTCCCGACGACGCCACCGTCGGCGACGACATCGCGCGCCTCGCTGGCGCGCCGGTGCGCCGCTTCGGCTTCGTGCTCGAAGGCGGCGCTGTCGACCATGACGGCGCGGGCACGGTGCTCACCACGCGCCAGACGCTGCTCAACCCCAACCGCAACGGCTGGACAAAGGCGCAGGCCGAGGCTGCGCTCGCCGAGGCGTTCGGTGCCAGCAACGTCATTTGGATCGACGAGGGCCTGCGCGGCGACCATACCGACGGCCACATCGACAACATCGCCCGCTTCGCGGCGCCGGGCCGCGTCGTGTGCCAAGCCCCCGCCGGCCCCGACGACCCCAACGCCGCCACGCTCGACGCCATCGCGCGCACGCTCAGCTCGGCGACCGATGCGGGCGGACGCCGGCTCGAGGTCGTCCGCATCCCCGGTCCTGGCCTCTACCGCAATGCCCTGGGTGAGCTCGCCCCTGCCTCGCACATGAACTTCGTCATCGCCAACGGCGTCGTCGTGGTGCCCGTCTATGGGACGCCGACGCAAGCCGCGGCGCTCGAGGCGCTTCAGGCCGTTTTTCCCGGCCGGCGGGTCGTCGGCGTCGTCTCGCGCGGGCTTCTGGGCTGCGGGGAAGCCGGGGGCGGCTCCTTCCACTGCATCACGCAGCAAGAGCCGCTCTAGAATTTGCTAATCCACACGTGGTACGTGGCTCCTCATGAGCAATCGCACGGTCACCCTCGCGGCCATCCAGACCTCGTATGGCCCGAACATGAAGGCAAACATCGACAAGACCGCCGCGTTCGTGCGCCAGGCGGCGCGAGCGGGCGCGCAGGTCGTGCTGCCGTCTGAGCTGTTCCAGGGCATCTACTTCTGCACGAGGCAGGACCCGAAGTGGTTCGAGACGGCGCATCCCGTCACGGAGCACCCCGCCGTGATCGCGCTGCAGAAGGTTGCGCGCGAGCTTGGCGTCGTCATCCCCATCTCGTTCTTCGAGAAGGATGGACCGCGCTACTACAATAGCGTCGCGATCGCGGACGAGGCCGGCGAGATCCTCGGCGTCTATCGCAAGAGCCACATCCCCGACGGCCCTGGCTACCAGGAGAAGTACTACTTCCGGCCCGGCGACACCGGCTTCAAGACGTGGACAACGCAAGCCGGCACGCTCGGCGTCGGCATCTGCTGGGACCAGTGGTACCCGGAGGCCGCGCGCGCCATGGTGCTCGCGGGCGCCGAGCTCCTGCTTTATCCGACGGCCATCGGATCGGAGCCCTACGACGCGGCGCTCGACACCCACAAGGAGTGGCAGCGCGCGATGCAGGGGCACGCCGTCTCCAATGCGGTGCCGGTCGTAGCGGCCAACCGCATCGGGCTCGAGGACAACGACGGTGTGAAGCAGAAATTCTATGGCCATTCGTTCATCGCCGACCACCGCGGAGAGATCGTCGCCAGCTTCGGCGCGACGGACGAAGGCGTGCTCACCCACACCTTCGATCTGACCGAGATCGAGAGCTACCGCGCCGACTGGGGCTTCTTCCGCGACCGGCGCCCGGACCTCTACGCCAAGAGCTTAGTGTAACCGCGAAGGCTCGACTAGTTTGCATTTGAACCCAGTTCGGTTCGCCGTGCGGATCAGTCGTAAAACCGACATTAAGAGCTTCGTATAAGCATCGCTTCGCGCCAGCTTGCCTGAAGTCAACATCGCCAGAGGCCGTCCAATGGCCCTCGTAGCTCCCACGCTTGCCGACTCCGGCCCGGACCGCGAGCCGAAGCGTGAGTCCGATCCGCCGGAGGTCAAGCTGCCGACCGCCGAGCCCGGCCTCATGGCGGCGAGCGTCTATTGCGGCGGCCGCCGCGTGTGCGACATCCGCATCGAGGAGGGGCACGAGTGGGCGGCAAAGCCCGGCCACGTCGTCTGGATCGGTTTGCACGAGCCCTCATACGAGCTGTTGAGCCGCATCCAGGCCCAGTTCGGCCTGCACGATCTAGCGATCGAGGACGCTGGCAAGGCGCACAACCATCCGAAGATCGAGCTCTACGGCGACGCCATCTTCATTGTCGCGCGCACCGCGCAGCTCCTCGACGGTCGCATCGCCTTCGGCGAGACGCACATCTTCATCGGCCGCGGCTACGTCGTCACCGTGCGCCACGGCGCCTCGGCCTCCTATGCCGCCGTGCGCCAGCGGTGCGAATCATGCCCGACCGTTCTTGCCAATGGCGAGCACTACATCCTGCACGCGATCCTCGACTTCATCGTCGACAATTACATGCCGGTCGTGCGCGCCGTGCACGAGGAGGTCGAGGAGCTGGAAGACCGCGTCCTCACCGCGCCGCTCGACCAGGCCGACATCGAGCGGCTGCACATCCTGCGCCGCGACCTGCTGCGGCTGCGCAGCGCCGCCAATCCGCTCGCCGAGGTATGCCGCCGGCTCGAGCACGCCGACGTGCTGCCGATTGCGCCCGGCATGCAGCTCTATTTCCGCGACGTAACCGACCACATTCATCAGGTGGTGGCCGAGATCGATTCCCTGCGCGAGCTGCTGGCCTTCGTGTTCGAGGCGAGCGTCATGGTCGGACAGATGCAGCAGACCGATATCACGCGGCGCCTGGCAGCCTGGGCGGCGATACTTGCGGTTCCCACGGCAGTCGCCGGCATCTACGGCATGAACTTCGAGCACATGCCGGAGCTCAAGTGGGAGTACGGCTACTTTGGCGTCGTCGGGCTGATCGGCGTGGCGGTCACAATTCTGTACATAGGCTTCCGTCGCAACAAGTGGCTGTGAGCGCCTACCGACTTCCAAGATAATCGTGCAACACGCGGCCGTAGGGCAGCGTCAGGTCGGCGATGAAATGATGCGCGCCGATGATGCGCCGCACGGGAAGATCGGCAACGGGCGCATTCACGTGCGGAACGAGGTGCAGCCGCCCCGGCCCGATCCATGAGCCCTTCACGATGATCTCGGTGAGGTTGTAGGCGACGAGCTGGCAGATGCCGGGCTTGCCGTCGACGCCGGGGATGAGCTTGAGGTTCACCTGCGTCTTCGACAGCATGGCGGTCGCTCGCCGGCAGGCGCGCGCACCGCGACGAGCTTCTATTGCTCGTCGCCGCTCAAGGAGACGCTCGAGGACCTCGTCGACTTTTCGCTTATCAACGAGCAGGCGATCCGCTTCGCGGTCGGTGCGGTGAACGTATTTCTTGGGGAAGCCCCAGATTTCGCGGCCGGCGGCGATCGGCGGGTCGTCGTCGAGGTACATCTGCGCGACGAAATTCATGTCCTCGCCCTGCAGCCGGCACGGAATGACCATTCCCGATTCCGTGTAGCTGCCGAACCCGGAGGAATCGGGCATGCGAATCCATTCGTAGTGCACTATCGGAGAGGCGACCGGCTCCAGCGGCCCGTGGCGAGCTGCCGCGCGCGATGGAGGACGTGCTCGGCCGCCACAAGGACATCATGTATTCCTCGCGCACGAGGCACAACACCGACATGTTCCGGCGGCTGCGCGAGTGGAAGCGTCGCCTTCAGATCGTCCTGGCGAAGGTTCCCGGGGATGCCCTCACCGATGAGGACCGCAAGTTGCGTAGCGAGCTTGCCGAGCTCTCCGACATGACGATCCTGCAGTTGATCTATCAGCAGAAGGCCTACGAGGGGCACGCCAAGGACTATGACTTCTCGGGCACCTCGATGCGCGAGCACTGGCAGAGCGGGTACGAGGACACGCGGCGCACGTTGAAGCAGCGCCGGTGGCTGGAGATGCCGGCTCCGGGCGCGGGCATCCAGGTGCACGATGTGCACCGCCTGCAGGAGGACTGACGGCGCGAGCCACTCGCACGCTCGCCTCTAGCGCGCGACGGTATCCCAGGCGGGGGCCTCGCCGAAGCGCTCGATCAGGAAATCGATGAAGACCCGCGTCTTTGCCGCGAGATAGCGGTTGGGCGCATAGAGCGCGTAGATGCCGAGCTCTGTCGGCGGCGTCTGCGGCAGCACGAGCGCAAGCCGCTTCGCCGCGATGTCGGGGCCGACGATGAAGGTCGGCAGGTTGGTGATCCCGTTGCCGGCGAGCGCAGCCTCGCGTAGCACGTCGCCGTTGTTGGAGCAGAGGCTCGACGTGATCGGGACGGAGAAGGTCTCGCTTCCGTGCGACAGCGTCCAGCGGTGCACCGCCGCCATGTGCCCGTAGGTGAGGCAGCGGTGCGCGGAAAGCTCCTCGGGCTCGGCCGGCGTGCCCTGGCGTTTGAGATACTCGGGCGACGCGGCGAGCACGCGGCGCGCGGGCGCAAGACGGCGCGCGATGAGACTCGAATCCGGCAATTCACCGATGCGCACCGTCACGTCGACGCCCTCCTCGAGGGGATCGATGTACCGGTCGTTCAGCATGAGCTCGATTTTGAGGTCCGGATAGCGCGCCATGAACTCGGCGACGGCGGAGCCGAGATAAAGCGTCCCGAACGACATCGGCGCGTTGATCTTGAGCACGCCCTTCGGCTCATCGTGCAGGCGCGAGACCTGGATCTCGGTCTCCTCCACGGCTGCGAGGATCGCCACGCAGCGCTCGTAGTAGGCGAGACCGGCCTCCGTAGGCGTAACGCGGCGCGTGGTGCGGTCGAGCAGGCGCGCGCCCAGAAGCGTCTCCAGCTCCATGACCGCCTTGCTCACTGCGGAGCGCGTCAGGCCAAGGCGGCGGGCGGCTTCGGCATAGCTACCGGCCGCTACCACCTCGGCGAAGGCATTCATGGCTTCGAGCTTATCCATTGTATCCGAATTGGAAACAGAATGCGCAATAGATGCTATATTGCCCGCTTGGCGTCAACGCTCCACATTCCTGCCTAACAGAGCCGGCTACCGCCGGAAGACAACCTAGAAAGGAGTTCGCCATGCTCACCCTTCGCAGAGCCGAGGAGCGCGGCCGCGCCAACTTCGGCTGGCTCGACAGCCGCCACACCTTCTCCTTCGGCTCCTACTTCGACCCCGCGCACATGGGCTTCGGGCCGCTGCGCGTCATCAACGATGACCGCGTTGCTGGCGGCGAGGGTTTCCCCGCGCATCCGCACGCCGACATGGAGATCGTGTCGTACGTCTTGGATGGCGCGCTCGAGCACAAGGACAGCATTGGCACTGGATCGGTGATCCGTCCCGGCGACGTGCAGCGCATGTCGGCCGGCTCCGGCATCCGCCACAGCGAGTTCAACGCGTCCAAGACCGAGCCCGTGCACTTCCTGCAGATCTGGATCATCCCCGAGAAGAAGGGGTTGAAGCCCGGCTACGAGCAGAAGTCGTTCTCGGCCGAGGACAAGCGCGGCAATCTGCGCCTCGTCGGCTCACGCGACGGACGCGACGGCTCGGTGACGATCCACCAGGACGTCGATCTCTACGCGACCGTGCTGAGCGAGGGCGAAACCGTCACGCATGACCTCAATGCCGGCCGCAAAGCCTGGGTGCAGGTCGCGCGCGGCGCTGCCACCCTCAACGGAGAGGAGCTGCGCGAGGGCGACGGCGTCGCGGTTGAGGAAGCCGGCGCACTCAAGCTCTCGGGCGCCGCGAAGGATACCGAGGTGCTGCTGTTCGACCTCGGCACCTGACGCAACCGAGAGGCGGGTAGCTGCGAAATTGTCTAAAATTGCGCAGCGCTTGCCTCTCGAAACTTTAGTTGGGGCTCGGCTTCGCCGAGCTGGAGAAGTTTCCGGGGCTTGCGGCCACGCGCGCCGCCGATCCTCAGGCGTCCGCGTACAAGATATCGTCGCAATAGCCCTCGTAGGCGCCCGCGTACTCCATCACGCGTGCCACCTCGCCTATAAACGCCTCGTCGTAGCCGGCGCGGCGCAAGAGGTGGAAGCCCATTTCCATCCCCGACGCGATGCCGCCCGCCGTCACGATGCGCCCGGCATCGACGACCCGCGCGCGGCTAATCTTGGCCTTGGGCGCGATCTCGGCGAGCCGGTCGATCGGCACCTTGCCGAAGTTGGAGGCTTCGAGCCGGTCGGGCTCCTTGCGGTTGGTCGCCGGCTTGCCGTCGAGCAAGCCCATGGCGCCGTAGATCCACGACCCGGTGCAAACGCTCGTCAGTAGCGTCGTCTCGGGGAGTGAGCGTATGTATTCGCGCAGGCGCCCGTTGCGCGTCTCCTGGCGCGTGCCGAAACCGCCGGGGATGAGGAAGGCATTCATCGCTGGGCGATCCAAAAAGCTGTAGTTCGGCACGACGGTGAAGCCGGCCTGCGCCTGCACCGGGCGCATGGCATCGGCGATGAGGAAGGCGTCGAGCTCGGGATCGAGACGCCGCGCGACCGAGAACACGCCGTGCGGAGCCGCGAAGTCGACGATCTCGGCGTCCTTGAAGACGTAGATGCCGAGGCGGAAGCCCGGTGTCTTCGGGTAGCTGCGGTGGACGGCCATCACGCTTCTCCTTGTTCTTCTGTCTTGTCTTGCGTTGCGCGTAACGCAGCATTCTCCTGCTCGAGCCGCGCGATGCGCTCCTTCAACTTATCGACCGCCTCCTTGATGTCCTCGGCGTAGAACATCTGCGGGATGTGCTGCGGACAGTTCACATCCCAGGCCTCGAGTTTGAACACGATGACCTGCTCGGGGCGCCCGCGGTACCCTTCGGTCGTCAGCCGCCGCATCAGCTCGGGATCGTCCTCGACAACCTGGACTTCTCCCCACAGCTTCACGCGCCGACGGTTGGCATAGTCCATCAGGAAGATGAAGGCCCGCGCGTTCTCCGCCAGGTTGCCGGTGGTTATGTACTGCCGGTTGCCGGTGAAGTCGGCGAACGCCAGCGTCTTGTCGTCAAGCACATGCAGGAAGCCCTTGGGTCCGCCCCGGTGCTGGATATAGGGCTGCCCGTCCCTGCTCGCCGTAGCGAGGTAGAACGACCGCACCTCGGCGATGAAGGCGGCCAAGTCCGGCGACACGGTCGTCGCCCAGCCGCCTTTCGCTTCCATCTGGGCGTAGCCGTTGCGCGAGCCGCGGCGCTCCTGCACGACTTTGACCGACGGCGTGAAAGCGATGTCGGATGAGGATGACATGGCGGTACTCCCGTGGCTCACAGCTTCACCGCAGCGATGCCACGGATGCGGCTCCAATTGGCATTGGCCTTGGCGATGTTGCCGGGGATGTCCTTAGCCCACGCCGCAGCAATGTCTGGGTTCAGATTGAAGTAGAGCGTGCCGTCGACGATCTTCCAGACGCGCGGATCGCCGTCGAGCTTCTTTCCGAGCGCCGTGCCGTACGCGCAGAAGCCGCCATAGGCCGGCAGATATTTGTCGGCATCCGCCTTGAAAGCATCGAGGTTCGTCTGGCCGGCGAAGCGGTAGGTCCCGCCCTTGTGGGCAAGCGCGAATTTGTCCGAGCCGACGGTCGGCGAACCGTCAGCGAAGAAGGCGACGACGTCGTAGCCGTGGGCGGCAAGACCGGGGCCGGCAAGCGTGCCGCCGGTCGAGACGTTCGTTTCATCGGCCGACGCGGCGGCCGTGCGGGTTAGGAAGCTCATGTTCATCTCCATGCGATTGGGGCCGGGGGTGGCCGGTCCAGGAGAGATAGCGCTTCCGAAAAAATGCAGTAGGCGCTAACTTCTGCATATATCCTTCCGTTTATCGGGAGATTGCGATGGATCGGCTCCGCGCCATGCGCCTCTTCGCAGCGATTGCCGATGCGGGGAGCCTGTCGGCCGCCGGTCGCCGGCTCGGCATGCCGCTGACGACCGTCAGCCGCAAGCTCGCCGCGCTCGAGGACGAGCTCGGCGCTCGCCTCGTCACGCGCTCGACCCGCCGCCTCACACTCACCGAGCAAGGGCGACAGTATCTCGAGGCCTGCCGCCGTATCATCGAGGAGCTCGACGCGGCGGAGGCGCAGCTTTCCGGCACGCAAGGCGAGCCGCAGGGCGAGCTCGCGATCACCGCGCCCGTTGTCTTCGGGCGCCTGCACGTGCTCCCCGTCGTCAGCGACTTTTTGCGCCGATACCCGCGCATCGACGTGCGCATGCTGCTGCTCGATCGGCCCGTCGACCTCATCGAGGAAGGTCTCGACATAGCGGTGCGCATCGGCACGCTCCCCGACTCTACGCTCATCGCAACGCGCGTAGGCGCGGTACGCCAGATCGTGTGCGCGAGTCCGGGCTACCTCGCGCAGTACGGCGAGCCTGAGCGACGCGAGGAGCTCGGCGCCCACGCCTGCATCACGTTCATGGCCCGCGACGCACGCGACGCTTGGAACTTTTCCGACGGAAAGAGGAAGGAGCGCGTGCGCGTCCGCTCGCGCCTCTCGGTCAATACCGCTGAAGCCGCCATCGACGCGGCGATAGCCGGGATCGGCATCACGCGTGTGCTGTCCTATCAGGCCGCTGCTGCGCTCGCAGATGGCTCCCTCAACGAGATATTGCGGGAGACTGGCGCAGACGACATCCCAATAAGCATCCTGCACCGGGAGGACCGCCTGGCGCAGACGAAAGTGCAGGCCTTCGTAGCGTTTGCGGGCGCTGCGCTGCGCAAGCGCATTCCTTCGCCCGATGCGAACCCCGCCAAGCGAAAACAACGATAGGAGCTGGCCACAAGCGCCGCAACACGGCCGCCATTTGACCCTAGCGATTAGGGCATGTCCGACGAGGACGACAAGATCGAGAAGCTTTTGCGTCTGCCGGCGACGACAAACCTCATGCTGCTGCTCGTGCTCGCGTTTGTACTTTTCGTCGTAGTCCTGATGGTCGTGGGCCGCGCCGACTAAGCTGCCCCCTAAAGCGCGCCCCGTTCACGCGTTCGTGCAGGGTGCCCCCGGCCCGATCACCCCGATCCGGGGGCCCCATATGTAACAGCGTAGCGGTGCCGGCCGTATCTCTCGCCGAGACCCCCCTGAACCCGCGAACCTGGTCGCGCGATGCTCCTCTTCATCCTGGCCTATCTCGGCGGCGTATTAACGATCCTGAGCCCCTGCATCCTGCCGGTGCTCCCGTTCGTATTCGCGCGCGCCGATCGCCCCTTCGTCGAGAGTGGCCTCCCCATGCTGGCCGGCATGGCCGCGACCTTCGCCCTCGTGGCAACGCTCGCTGCCGTCGGCGGGAACTGGGCCGTCACCGCCAACGAGTACGGCCGCTTCGCCGCTCTGGCGCTGGTCGCATTGTTCGGCGTCGCGCTCATCTTTCCCTCGGTCTCAGAGCGGCTGACACGCCCGGTCGTCGCGCTCGGCGACCGGCTCTCGCAGAACGCTCTTGCCGGCGAAGGCCGCTCGTCGATCCTCCCGTCGCTGCTGCTCGGCGTTGCCACGGGGCTCCTGTGGGCGCCGTGTGCCGGCCCGATCCTCGGGCTCATTCTGACCGGCGCGGCCATCCAGGGCGCGAGCGTCGGCACGACCGTCCTGCTGCTCGCCTACGCGGCCGGCGCCGCCACCTCACTGGCGCTGGCCCTGCTCGTCGGCGGTCGCGTGTTTGCGGCCATGAAAAGCTCGCTCGGCTTCGGCGAATGGGTGCGCCGCGGCCTTGGCGTCGCCGTGCTCGGCGCGGTCGCGGCCATCGCCTTCGGCTTCGATACTGGCGTGCTCACCCGCGTCTCGGCCGCTACGACGGCCTCGTTCGAGCAGAAGCTGCTCGACATGCTCCACACGCGCGAGGCCGCGCCGATGACGATCGCGATGGCCGGGCAGCCCATCGTCGGCGCCAACGCCCTCCCCATCGAAGGCACGCTGCCGGCGCTCACCGGCGCCACGACCTGGCTCAACTCGCCCCCGCTCACGCCCGAAGCCCTGAAGGGCAAGGTCGTGCTCGTCGATTTCTGGACCTACTCCTGCATCAATTGCCTGCGCACGATCCCCTACGTCCGCGCCTGGGCCGAGAAGTACAAGGACAAGGGGCTCATCGTCATCGGCGTGCACGCGCCCGAGTTCGCCTTCGAAAAGCAGGTCGACAACGTGAAGAAGGCCGTGGCCGATCTCAAGATCGGCTACCCCGTCGCGGTCGACAACGACTATGCGATCTGGCGCGCCTTCAACAATCAGTACTGGCCAGCACACTATTTCATCGATGCCGAGGGCCGCATCCGCCACCACCATTTCGGCGAGGGCAGCTACGAGGAGTCCGAGCAGGTCATCAAGGAGCTGCTCGCCGAGGCCGGCAAGAGCACCGAACGTGCCGATCTCGTGAAGGTCACAGCCAGCGGCGCCGAGGCCGCCTCCGCCAAGGCCGACGTGCGCTCGCCCGAGACCTACATCGGCTACGCGCGCGCGGAGAACTTCATCTCGCCCGGCGGCGCGGTGAAGAACGCGGCGCACGACAATGCGCCCGGAGACGCGCCACGCCTCAACGACTGGGCGCTCGTCGGCGACTGGACCGTGGGGCCCGAGCACGCGGCCCTAAACAAGCAGGACGGCAGCATCGTCTACAGGTTTCACGCGCGCGATCTGCATCTCGTGCTTGGCCCATCGACTGACGGCAAGCCCGTGCGCTTCCGTGTGACCGTCGACGGCGCGGCACCATGTAGCAGAGATCGAGGAAGCCGCAGCCACGGCGCCGACGTCGACGCGCAAGGCCAGGGCGTCGTGACTGACCAGCGCCTCTATCAGCTCGTGCGTCAGAGCGGACCTATCGCCGACCGCACGTTCGCGATCGAGTTCCTCGATCCCGGCGTGCAGGCCTATGCCTTCACCTTCGGTTGAAACTGGAGTGACCGATGACCCAAGCCCCCAAGACCAACACCAACCAGTTTCTTGTTGCCGGCGGCGTCCTCCTCGCCGTGGCGCTGCTCGCTGGCGGCCGCTACACCGTCTCGCGGTCCATAGCGGCCGAGGAAGCGCGCACCATTCCGGCGCCCGTGGCCGATGAGGCCGCGGCGCCCGGCGCCAAGCCCGAGGTCGCCGTGCTCGCCGGCGGATGCTTCTGGGGCATGCAGGGCGTATTCCAGCACGTCAAGGGCGTCACCAGCGCCGTCTCCGGCTACGACGGCGGCAACAAGGAGACCGCGCACTATCGAATGGTCGGAACAGGCACAACCGGCCACGCCGAATCCGTGCGCGTGACGTTCGACCCGCGCCAGATCAGCTACGGGCGCCTCCTGCAGATCTACTTCTCCGTTGCGCACGATCCGACCCAGCTCAACCGCCAGGGCCCGGATGCCGGCACGCAATACCGTTCCGCGATTTTCGTCACGAGCCCCCAGCAGGAGAAGATCGCCAAGGCCTACATCGCGCAGCTCGACGCGGCGCGCGCGTTCCCGGGGGCGATTGCGACCAAGATTGAGCCCGACCGCGGCTTCGTCGCGGCCGAGGACTATCACCAGGATTTCCTGACGTTGAACCCGACCTACCCCTACATCGTGTTCAACGACCTCCCCAAGGTCGAGAACCTCAAGAACATGTTCCCCGACAGCTACCGCGCCGAACCCGTGCTCGTCTCCGCCGGCCGCTCATAAGCACTGCTCCTCCCCAAACGACTAAGCCGGCCACGAGGGCCGGCTTTTCTTTGCGGAATGCGAATCAAACCTCGGTTTAAGCGCCGTCCTCCGACAACACGCAACGCTTGAACTCCTCAGGGTCGGTCACACCCGCCGCCGCCACGATGCCCATGCGGCGCGCGAGCTGCTCGCGGTCGAACCACTTCCGCTCGAGCTGCGCCTGCGCAAGCAGGGCCTCAAGCACGCCCGCATACTCTGGCAGGTCTGCCACTGATGGGACCAACATTGACGTCTCCTCCAAGCGAGGTGCCGCGGCTCGCCAGGGAATGCCTGAGCCGGAACTTCTGTTCCTTATAGGCCCGGGCGCGGCTTTTGTTGGAGCCTAGCACAGCAAAGCTGATGAACCGTGTCTGACAGAAGTCGGGAGACTTCGCCGCTCATCCAACCGAACGGCGCGGTTAATCGTCACCGATCGCGGCCGGCGCGCCAAGACGGCATTCCCCTATCGCGCCGGCGGCATCGCCTCGAACCGAGGGACGTCATCGTCCGCCGTGTCCCAGTCGTGGCGACTGCGCGCGTAGAGGACGACCTGGGGGCTGAACCATCGGCTGTCATCGAAAGCACCGGCGGCAAGGATAATCTTGCCCGGGCGCCCCGAGTTGAACGCGAACACGCGCGAGCCGCACGTCGGGCAGAAGTGCCGAGTGAAGGCGTTGCCGCTGTCGGCCTTGACCGCATAGCTCGCTGTCTCGCCCGTCACCTCGACGCTCGCCGCATTGAAGAGGGCGTTCGACGTATGCCCGGTGCCGGAGACACGCTGACAATCGCGGCAGTGACATTGCGCCATGGCGATAGGCTTCACCTTGGCAGTAATTCGCACGGCGCCGCAAAGGCAGCGGCCGGTTGCGAAGGGCTCACTCGTCATGGAAGCTCGATGACTGCTGCGACCTACCGCACCTTCACGCGCTTCTGGCACTCAAGCCACTGCGCAATGACGGTGCGGTCGTGGAACTGGATCGCACCGCAATTCGTGCAGACGATCATCAGCACGTCGACCGGCGCCGGGCGCGATGAATCGGAGCAAGATGCACGCTCGCAGGTCAGCGCATGCACATCGAGATCGCAGGCGGAGCGGAAGCGGCCGCAGACGGGGCAGGCAGTAATGTGCTTGCCGAACAGAAAACGTTCGACCTCTGCCTTGCAAATATCGCGAGAGATGGTCTCCGCCATCGCGCCCACCATTAAAAAAGCGCCACTGAAACTGAGCCTACGCCGCGCACTGAGCGCTTGCAAGATGTGCGCTTCGCATGTGCAGCGTCTTGCCCAATTCACAACGTCGTGCCCTAATCCATGCCGTTCACGATCAAGGGGCCCGCCGGCGCGGCGGTTGATTGGGGGACGCGGCCATGGACGCTATTTCTCCTGGTGCGGCAGACGCCGGCCTTTCGCGGGCGCCGAAGCTAAAGGTCTTCATCTCCTATTCGCGCGACGACTTGCAGTTCGCCGACCAACTCGATGCCGCGCTCGACCTGTGCAGTTTCGAATCGATCCTCGACCGCCACGGCATCTCCGGCGGCGAGGAGTGGAAGCAGCGGCTCGGCAGCCTGATCCGCGACGCCGACACGGTGGTATTCGTGCTTTCGCCGGCCTCGGCGCGGTCCGAGATCTGCAGATGGGAGGTCGACGAGGCCCTGCGCCTCGGCAAGCGCCTGCTCCCCGTCCTCTGCCGTCCGCTGGACGGAGCGAGCCCGCCGCCTCAGCTCCAGGAGCGCAACTACATCCATTTCTATTTCGAGCCCCACGCGCCGGGCTCCGGCTTCGGCACGGGTCTCGCCCAACTCGTCACCGCCCTGCAAACGGACCTTGCATGGATCCGCGAGCACACGCGGCTGCTCGCCCGCGCCACCGAATGGGAGATCGGCGGGCGCCCCGCGAACCGCCTGCTGTCCGGCTCCGACGTCGCCGACGCCAAGGACTGGGCCGCGCGCCGGCCAAAGGACGCCCCCGCGCCGACCAACCTCCACCTCGACTTCATCAAGGCCAGCGAGGAGCAGGAAACTGCGCTGTCGAGTGCTCAGCGCCAGCAGCTCGAGATGATGGCCCTCGCGCAGGAGGAACGCGCAAAGGCGCTCCTGTTGTCGAGATAGAGTGCGCGCGCCTCGCCCGTCCGGCCGAGAAACATCAGTGCATGCGCCCGGTTGGTCTCGATCAAAAGATCGTCGGGCGCGAGCTGATGGGCACGCTCGGAGACGGCGAGCGCTTTGGTGAAGTCGCGCGCGAAGAGCGCGGCCCACGCTACGCTGACCAACTCGCCGGCTGTCTCTTTGTCCGGCGCGCCGGTGCGCTTGGTCTCGTCCCGTTCGACATCCTCCGCAAGCGAGATGCGCAGCTTGAGCGCCACGTCGTAGTGGCCGCCTGCCACGGCTTCCTCGATCGTAATGTTTCCGTAGGTGGGACTTGGCCGAGGAGTTCCCCTTGGGGGCTGCCTTTTCGTACCACTCGCGGGCCTTGGCGTAATCGCGCGGGACGCCCTTGCCGTGACGGGGCAAGCCGACATCGCTCGACGGTGGCAAGGTCTGGAACGCCGCCATCACCGACGACTTTGCCGAGATGCGCAAGGCTGGCATCACGCATCCGATGATGGCCGAGATCGAGAAGCAGCTGACCTCCGGCCGCTAGTCTGGCCTCGCCACGCTGCATTGTAATTTGCCGCGCCTCGACTTTCCACAGCGTTTGCGCGTCCAGCTCTAACGCTTTGAAACTCGGAGAGGTAGCGTGCTCGGTCGCCCGCGCACCGCGGGCGCAGATCGGGAGATTCCAATGCCGCAGAAAATCGTCCTGTCGATCGTTCTCGCGCTGCCGCTCGTAGCGAGCTCCGTCGCCTTCGCCAATACGACCGAAGACGACGTGACCTGGATCAATCAGTGCATCGCCGACAACAAGCGCGAAGGCGCGACCGAGGACGTCGTGCGCAAGTACTGCGTCTGCATGGACAATGCGATGGCCAAGGACGAGACGAAGTCGATCACCGAGTGGGAGAAGACCCATCCCGACGAGACGGCGGCTTGCGACAAGGAAGCCGGCTGGAAGTAGCCGACCCGCAGCCTAATCGCGGCCGGGTTTCGCCCAGAAGCGAGGTCCGGCCGTCACTTCCGCTCCCAGACGTACTGGTCGCAGACGATCATGCTGCAGCCGCAGTCGCATGGCTCCGACCCGATGATCGGCAGCTCCACCGTCCAGCGGCGGCAGCCCTTGGTCAGCAGCTTGTTGCCGCTAGGCTTCTTGAAGCAGGAAATGGCGCCGAAGCCGGACGACGGCGAATAGCTGTCGCCGGCGAGCGGCCACTCGGGATCGCCCGTCTTGCGGATGTTCCAGATCACCGGCAGTCCGACGATGGGCCCGGACCGCAGCTTCTGGCTCGGGTTGCAGACGTCCTGCGTGCGCTCGGACTGCGAGGCGCGCACCGTTGCGCAGAGGCCGGTGATAGTCTCGGAATACTGGCGGTGACCTTCGGCGCGATAGATCGGATTGACGGCGCGCACGAACTCGAGGATGCGCGCCTTGTCGGCTGCGAATTTTGGATCGTCGCAGGAGAAGACCTCGACCTCGCTCTCGGCGACGTTCTGCACGTCGGTGTCGGCGCTGCGCTGGCATTGGTCGCTCATGCGCATGCGCTGCTGCTCGTACGGCGGGACACGCCAGTTTCCGAGCAAAGCGGAGGCGTCATCGGCGGCGCTCGGCGCGGCCGGCAGGCCGAGCGCGGCGAGCACGAGCAAGATCAATCCTGGAAAGGGTCGAGTGCGGGAATTTGACAGCATCGGCAAGCCCAGTCGTTCGGTTGGGAGGATGCGCGATTTCCTAGCACACCTGCGCGCCGATGGCAGCTGAGACCAAATCACAACGTTGCTGGTTTTGGTCATTTACTTGTTCTGGATCAAATCCCTGATCTTGCGCAGTTCATTGCCGACCATGTCGTTGTAGCTCAGTGCGGCGGAGGGCTCGTAATAGCACTCCTCGCCCTCGTTCCCCGCTTCGTGGCAGGAGCCCTTCCCTATATTCTCCGTCGTGAGAAATGGCTTGATGGCATCGACGCTTCCACATTTGATCCGGATCGCATCCACGCCGCGGTCGGTCAGCAGGGCCTGTTCGGAAGGATATATGCGCTCTTCAATGCCGAGCACGCCCAAGCTGTCCAGCCGGCTGAACGCCTCGCTCTTGGTTCCGTCGGACGCGTCCTCGATCGAGCACTGTTCGATGCCGGCGTGGGCAAAGAAATCGCAATGGCCGCTCGAAAGCACGCGATAGACGACTTTGCGGTCGCGCAGCCACTGCAGCCCGTCCAGCGCGTAGGTGGTGAAATCGCCCTTCTCGTCCTGGACGAACAGGTGCTCGTCGCAGGCGACCTCCTTTAGCGTCGGCGAAAACGCGTTGTACTCGCTGCGCTGGAAATTCGTGAACACGCCGGGATAGGGATAGTCCTCGGCCGCAGCCGAGTGGCCAGCGAACAAGCTACCGATAGCGACGGCAAGCAGCGACTTCATCTGCGCGATCCTGGAGTCCCCGCATCGGTGTAATCCGCAGCCGCGGTGCACCGCAAGTCCGACCGTCTCGCGGCGGTTCGGATACCTGCGGCCAACAAAAAACCGCCGGGGGAGACCGGCGGTTCTTGTTGTTCTGGTCGAGCGATTGGCTGACCCTCAGCCGGCATCACGCCGCGGGCGCCGGTCGCGGCCCCCGCCGCCACCTTCACGCTCGCGCCGCGGTGGACGCTCGGCGCGGAACTCGGCCTCAGGGTCGGCCTCGCCCTCGGCGCGAGGGATCTCCTGGCCGGTCGCTTGATCGATGATCTTCATCGACAGCCGCGTCTTGCCGCGCTCATCGAAGCCCAGGAGCTTGACGTAGACCTCCTGGCCTTCCTTCACGACCTCGCCCACAGTCGCCGGTCGTCCGGGAGCGAGCTGCGATATGTGCACGAGACCGTCCTTGGCGCCGAAGAAGTTCACGAAGGCGCCGAAGTCCATGATCTTCACGACCTTGCCCTTGTAGATGGTGCCGACCTCGGGCTCGGAGGTGATTTCGCGTATGCGCCTCAGGGCCGCGTCGATCGACTCGCGCTTGGCCGCGGCGACCTTCACCGTGCCGTCGTCCTCAATATCGATCTTGGCGCCGCTCTCGGCGACGATCTCGCGGATCACCGAGCCGCCCGAGCCGATCACCTCGCGGATCTTGTCGACGGGTATCTTGATGGTCTCGATGCGCGGGGCATGCTCGCCGAGCTCGGTGCGGGCCCCCGTGAGGGCTTTGCCCATCTCGGAGAGGATGTGCAGGCGGCCGGCGTTGGCCTGCTCCAGCGCCTGACGCATGATCTCCTCGGTGATGCCGGCAATCTTGATGTCCATCTGCAACGAGGTGACGCCCTGCTCGGTGCCGGCCACCTTGAAGTCCATGTCGCCCAGGTGGTCTTCGTCGCCCAGGATGTCGGAGAGCACGGCGAAGCTGTTGCCCTCCTTGATGAGGCCCATGGCGATGCCGGCAACGGGACGCTTCAGGGGCACGCCGGCATCCATCAGCGCCAGCGAGGCGCCGCACACGGACGCCATCGACGAGGAGCCGTTGGATTCGGTGATCTCGGAGACCACGCGCACGGTGTAGGGAAACTCCTCAGGCGACGGCATCAGCGGATGCACCGCGCGCCAGGCGAGCTTGCCGTGGCCGATCTCGCGGCGTCCTGGCGAACCCATGCGACCGGTCTCACCCACCGAGTAGGGCGGGAAGTTGTAGTGCAGCAGGAAGCGCTCCTTGCGCGTGCCCTCGAGCGCGTCGATGTACTGTTCGTCCTCGCCGGTGCCGAGCGTGGCGACGACGAGGGCCTGCGTCTCGCCGCGGGTGAAGAGGGCGGAGCCGTGCGCGCGCGGCAGCACGTGCACCTCCGACCGGATCGGCCGCACGGTCTTCAGATCACGGCCGTCGATGCGCTTGCCCGAGCGGATGATGTCGCCGCGCACGACCTCCTGCTCGAGGCCCTTGAACACAGAGCCCAGCAGCACTTGCTCGCCGGCGTTCGCGTCGGCGGCGAGCAACTCCTTCTTGACCTTGGCGCTGACCGCCTCGATCAGCTCCTGGCGCTTCTGTTTTTGCGGGGTGGCGAAGGCCTTGCGCAGGTCTGCTTCCGCCAGCGCCTTGACCTTGTCGACGTACTTGGACTTGTCGGGCGGCTGGAAGTCCCACGGCTCCTTGGCGGCTTTTTCCGCCAGCTTGATGATGGCCTGGATTACGGGCTGGAACCCGCGTTGGCCGAACATGACGGCCTCGAGCATCTTCTTCTCGGGCAGCTCCTTTGCCTCCGATTCCACCATCATCACGGCGTCGCCGGTGCCGGCGACGACGAGGTCGAGCGTGCTTTCGCTCATCTCGTCGATCATGGGGTTGAGCACGAACTCGCCGCCGATGACGCCGACGCGGGCGGCGGCGATCGGTCCGAGGAACGGCAGGCCCGAGATCGTCAGCGCCGCGCTAGCCGCGACCATGGCGACGATGTCGGGATCGTTCTCCATGTCGTGGGAGAGAACCGTGACGATGACTTGCGTCTCGTGCTTGAAGCCCTCCACGAATAGCGGCCGGATCGGCCGGTCGATGAGGCGGGAGGTCAGCGTCTCCTTCTCGGTGGGACGGCCCTCACGCTTGAAATAGCCGCCGGGGATTTTGCCGGCAGCGAAGGTCTTTTCCTGGTAGTTGACGGTGAGCGGAAAGAAATCGATGCCGGGTCGGGCCTCTTTCTCGGCGACCACCGTCGCCAGCACGCTCGTCTCGCCGTAGTGGGCCAGCACCGCGGCGTCGGACTGGCGCGCCATGCGGCCGGTCTCGAGGCTCAGCTTGCGTCCGCCCCATTCGATTTCCACTCGTTGTGTTTCGAACATCTCTCGTCTCGTTTCTCGTTGTTCGTTGCATGATTCAAAGCGTCAACCGCCGCACTTCATGAAGGAAGCCCGGCTCACATCTCCATCTTGTTCGAGGCAACGTGAGCTTGCTCCCGCGCCGGACATCGTCCGTTAGCGGCGAATTCCCAAACGCTCGATGATCTTCTGGTAGCGCCCCTCGTCCTGGCTCTTGATGTGGTCGAGGAGCCGTCGGCGCTTGCTCACCATCTTGAGCAGACCGCGCCGCGAATGATTGTCGCTTTTGTGTAGCTTGAAGTGCTCGGTGAGCCCATTGATGCGCTCGGTGAAGAGCGCCACCTGTACCTCCGGCGAGCCTGTATCGTCTTTCTTGGTTGCAAATTCCTTCACGACTTGCTGCTTGCGTGCTGCGCTGAGCGACATCGGGGACCTTTCTGTCAGCAGGGAGGGTTTGAGCGGCGCCAGCCAGGATGTCGTCCAGCTGGGTCGCGCGGAACTCGCGGCAGCGGCCACGCTTCTCGCGAGATGGCTGGCGTTATACACCAATTCGCGGGGATTGCGAGGGAGAAATTCACAAGGCGATACAAGCCGTTACGCCCGATCATCCGGCGTTGTCGAAATTGAACACGCGCACCGGGCGCAGCTCGCCTTTCTCGATCTGACCAACGGCGATCAGTTGGCCCTTGCAGGTTGCATAGGTCGGGCCTGTTGTGGTCGGAGCATCGCGGCCCCGGATCAGCACCGCCTGACCACGCAGCAGGCGAGCGGCATCGTTCTGACCGACGCTGATCGCGGCAAGGTCCTGCAGGGCCGCCTCGATGGGAAGCAGCAGGGCGTGCAACGCATTCTCGCCCTCTTCTGCCGCGGCTTCGAGGTCGGCAAGTCGCACCGCCTGCGCCTCGTCGAATGGAGCAACGCGGGTGCGGCGCAACGCGATGAGATGGCCGAGGCACTCGAGCTCGGTCCCCATGTCGCGGGCGAGCGCGCGCACGTAGGTGCCCTTGCCGCAGCGGGCCTCGAACACGGCAGTCGCCGCGTCGGGCATCTCGATGAGGGACAGATCCTCGATCAGGACCTCGCGCGGCTCGAGCACCACCTCCTCGCCTTCGCGGGCGAGATCATAGGCGCGGTTGCCGTCGACCTTTATGGCGGAGAACTGCGGGGGCACCTGCAAGATCTCGCCGGTGAAGCGCGGCAGCAGTGCCTCAATGGCCGCGCGCGGAGGCAACGCGTCGGACGTGCGCACAACTTTGCCCTCGGCATCGTCGGTGTCAGTCTCAGCGCCAAAGCGCACCGTGAAGCGGTAGGCCTTCTCGCCGTCGACGGCGAACGGCACCGTCTTCGTCGCCTCGCCGAGTGCGATCGGGAGGATGCCGGTCGCGAGCGGGTCCAGCGTGCCGGCGTGGCCCGCCTTTTGCGCCTCGAAGATGCGCTTGATGGCGCCGACGGCCTGCGTCGACGTCATCCCCACCGGCTTGTCGAGGATGACCCAGCCGTGGACGGGCTTTCCCTTTTTGGTGCGCGCCATGATCAGGTGCCTGCTGCGCCCGCGGCGCTAAGCACGGGACGCATGTGCTTTTCGCTTCGGCCGCGGGCTTCGGCGCCCAGCCGTCCGAACACTTCGCCGATAAATGCGTTTCTTTCCTCGACGTTCGCGAACGCGCGGTCGGGGATCAGGAAGAAGAGCGAGCTGTGCGAGACGGCGACCCCGTCGCGCTCCATCAGCATCTGGCTGATGCCTGGCCACTTCAAATAGTACTCGACCTGGTCGGTCGCGAAGCGAAGGCCCCCGTCGTCCTTACGCATGCGAACGATAGACTGATAGTTGGCGCGACTTTTCATTTGTCGAAGGGAGAACCGCCGCAGCGCCCAGAACGCGGCGACGTAGATGACGACGAGCGCCAAAAACGCAGAAAACCAAGGGAGCCCGACCGATGCTTGCCAGTTCTGGATCGGCTCATCGAAGACGATGAGCAATACGACCGCAACCAAGAACAGGCCGATCACCAGCCAGGCCGTCACCCACGACATAGCGTATGCCTTGCGCCCGGCCGACCGGCTGAGCTTCACGAGCCGCTCGAAGGGCATTTGGTACGTCAGCTCGCGGTCCACCGCCTACTCCTCGTCCACGTCCTGGCGCCCTTTGGTGCTCGCCAGCAGAGTGTCGATGCGGCTTGCCTCCGCGAACGTGTCGTCGCTGCGGAAGCGAATGTCGGGCGCAAATTTCAGGTTCACCGTGTGCGCGATCTCCGCGCGGATGTAGCGCTTGTGACGCGTGAGCGCTTCGAGCACCGCCTCGGTGTCGGTGCCGCCGAGCGGGATCACGTACGCGGTCGCGAGCTTCAGGTCGGGCGAGAGGCGCACCTCGGGGATCGTGATCACGTGAGCGGTGAGCACGTCGTCGTGGATGTCGCCGCGCGCCAGCATCTCCGCGAGCTTGTGGCGGATCAGCTCGCCGACGCGAAGCTGGCGCTGCGACGGCGGTTTGGCGTGATTTGATTTCTTTCTCATTGTCGCTCCGCTGCGGGGTTGGACCGCACACGGCCTCAAAAGGAAGGGGCCGGCGCAGCCGCCGACCCCGGATAGCTGAAAACCGAACTTAGAGCGTCCGCGTCACGGTCTCGACGTTGAAGCACTCGATGTGGTCGCCGGCGCGGATGTCCTGGTAGTTGGCGAACGCCATACCGCACTCCTGGCCAGCCGGCACCTCGCGCACCTCGTCCTTGAAACGCTTCAAGGTCGACAGCGTGCCCTCGTGGATGACGACGTCGTCACGGATCAGACGCACCTTTGCGCCGCGCTCGACCTTGCCTTCGACCACCCGGCAGCCGGCAACCTTGCCGACGTGCGAGATGTTGAACACATCGAGGATTTCCGCCTTGCCGAGGAAGATCTCGCGCAGCGTCGGCGCCAGCAGGCCAGACATGGCCGCTTTCACGTCGTCGACCAGGTCGTAGATGATGTTGTAGTAGCGGATCTCGACGCCGTCGCGGTCGGCCGCCACCTTCGCCTGCGCGTTGGCGCGGACATTGAAGCCGACGATCACGGCCTTGGACGTGCTCGCGAGCGCGACATCGGATTCGGTGATGCCGCCGACGCCCGCATGCACGATGCGCGCCTGCACCTCGTCGGTGCCGAGCTTCTTCAAGGCACCTGCGATCGCCTCGACCGAGCCCTGCACGTCGCCCTTGACCAGAAGCGTGAAGTCCTTGCGGCCGGTATCCTTCAACGACTGCATCATCGCTTCGAGCGTGCGCGGCGTGCCGGCGGAGCCCATGGTGTCGCGCCGCTTGCGCACGCGGTAGTCGGTGATCTCGCGGGCGCGCGCCTCGCTCTCGACGACCGCGAACGGATCGCCGGCTTCCGGCGCAGCATCGAAGCCCAGGATTTCGGCGGGTACGGAAGGCCCGGCCGCATCGGTGGTCTGCCCGCGATCGTCGATCAGAGCGCGCACCCGGCCCCAGGCGGTGCTGGCCACGACGATGTCGCCGACGCGCAGGGTGCCGCGCTGCACGAGCACGGTGCCTACGGGCCCGCGCCCGCGCTCCAGCTTCGCCTCGACCACAACGCCTTCGGCGGGACGGTCCGGATTGGCTTTGAGATCGAGGAGCTCAGCCTGCAGGTGGATCGCTTCCAACAGCTTGTCGAGGTTTGTCCGCTTCAGCGCCGAAACCGGCACCTCCAGCGTCTCGCCCGACATGCTCTCGACCACGATCTCATGCTGCAAGAGCTCGGTGCGCACGCGGTTGGGATCTGCCTGCGGCTTGTCGATCTTGTTGATGGCGACGATGATCGGAACGCCGGCTGCCTTGGCGTGATTGATGGCTTCGACCGTCTGCGGCATGACGCCGTCGTCCGCCGCCACGACGAGAACGACGATGTCCGTCACCTGCGCGCCGCGGGCGCGCATGGCCGTGAACGCCTCGTGGCCCGGCGTGTCGATGAAGGTGATGCGGTCGCCCAGGGGCGTCGTCACCTGATAGGCCCCGATGTGCTGCGTGATGCCGCCGGCCTCGCCCGCGACGACGTTTGTCTGCCGGATGGCGTCGAGGAGCGACGTCTTGCCGTGGTCGACGTGCCCCATGATGGTGACGACAGGGGCGCGGGGCACGAGCATGCCCTCATCGTCCTTCTCGCCGATGAACCCGGTCTCGACGTCGGCTTCGGAGACGCGCTTCGGCGTATGCCCGAACTCCTGAACGATGAGCTCCGCCGTATCGGCGTCGACCACATCGTTGATCTTGTGCATCTCGCCTTCTTTCATCAAGTACTTGATGACGTCGACGGCGCGCTCGGTCATGCGGTTGGCGAGTTCTTGGATGGTGATGACCTCGGGGATCACCACCTCGCGCACGATCTTCTCGCGCGCTTGCGAAATGCCCATCGCCTTGAGCTTCTCGCGCTCGCGCCTACGCTTGAGCGAGGCAAGCGAACGCTCACGCTGCTTCTCGTCGAAGGCGTTGTTGATCGTGAGCTTTACGCGCTCGCGCTTTTCGTCGACCTTCGGTGTCGGAGTGCGGGTGCCGGGCTTGCCTTTCTTGATGCCGCCGCGGCCCTCGTCCTCCTCGGTCGCCTCCACGGCACGGCCGGTGCGCTTGGGAGCTTCGCCCTCCGGCTTGAAGCGGGGCGGACCCGGAATATCGAGCTCGCGCGGCTTGCCGCCTTCGCGCGGCTGCAAAGCCGGATTGAAGGAGGTGCGCGGCTTCGTAGCCGGTGCGCCATCTGTCCGCGGACGCGGCGGACGGCTCTCGGTGCTCGGAGCCGGCGCTGGACGAGCCTCGGCCGTGGCGGGCGCAGGACGCGCCTCGACGGGAGCAGCGACGGCGGCGACCGCCGGCGGGGCGTTCTTGGCCCGCTCAGCCTCGTCGTCGCGCTCCAAATCCTCGCGCACCTTGGCAGCAGCGAGCGCGCGCGCACGCGCATCGCGCTCCTCGGTCGACAGCCCGCGCGCCGCGGCCGCTGGGCTGACCTTCTGCGGAGCTGCGGTCTCGGGCCGCATCGGCGGCTTCTTCTGCGCCACCTCAGGCTCGGGCGTCGCCTCGATCGGCGGAGCCTCGGCCTCCGAGCCGAGCTTCCTGGTTCTGCGCTTCTCGACGACAACCGACTTCGAGCGGCCGTGGCTGAAGTTCTGCCGAACGTGGCCGGACTCGACGGTCCGCTGGAGCGACAGCGGCTTGCGCACGCCTCCGCGGAGGGTCTTGTCGGTGGTGTCCTTCGTTTCCGTCATGCTCTTCCCGCAAAACTCCAAAATTCCACGCACGAAGCCGCGCTCAGCTTGCGCCGAAGCCCGACCGGTAGCGCCTTAGGCGCTCGGCCTCCAGAAGAAACCGCTGTGTGGCTCCGCCCTGTTTGAGGGCAGCATGTACCACATTTGACCGGCCGATGGCCAAGCTCAATTGTTCGATAGTGAGCCAATCAACAATGGGGGCAGCTTTGCCACTATCTCGTTGAATAGCCGCAAACTTACGGTCGAGCTTGCGCTTACCATCCTCGGCCGCATCGGCGCCTTGCAGAAGGGCCGCGGCGCGCCCGCCGCTTATGAGCGTCTCGACCTTTTCGAAGCCTGTCGTAACGAGACCGGCCTTGTTGGCGAGCGACAGCGCTTCGAGCGCACGCTTAACAAATAGTGCTTCGACGGTCTGCGGCAAGTCCGGCGCGACCGTGACCGCGCGCTTAAGGCTCTTGGCGAACGCTCTTGTCTCTGCCGCGGCGGCGACACTCGCCTTGTCGGCCGTCACCCACACGCCGCGGCCGGGAAGCTTGCGCGAAAGATCGGGAACGAGCCTGCCTTCGGGATCGGCTACGAAGCGCAGGAGGTCGGCGGGGTCGCGCTCGACGCGCGTGAGGATGCAGCGGCGCAGCGAGCCTGCCGCCTCCCCATCGTCGTCGCGTTTTTGCTGCCGACCTTCAGCGCCCAATCCGGTCTCCCGACGTCCCGGTACATTTCCGGCTAACCCTGGGGCGCGGCGTCTTTGGCGCCGTCGCCCTCGCCGTCTTTGGCGCCGTCGCCCTCGCCGTCACCTTCCGCAGCCTCCTCGGCCGGCTCCGCTTTCGGCAGCAGGTCCTCGGCCTTGATCCAGCCGGCGAGTACACGCGCCGACATGATCATGTCCTCGGCTTCCTTGCGGCCGATCTCGAAACTCTCGAGCACGCCTTTGTGGCGGACAGGCTCGGCGTCCTTCTCCTTCTTGCGCTCCGTCCACCCGGTGAGGTCGTCGGTGGCGCAATCGGCGAGATCCTCAAGCGTCTTGATGCCGTTCTCGCCGAACGCGACCATCATTGCAGTGGTCACGCCCTGCACCTTGGCCAGATCGTCGGCGACGCCGAGCTCGCGCCGTTTGGCGTCGCGGTCGGCTTCCTGCTTCTCGAGGTAATCGCGCGCGCGCGATTGGATCTCATTGGCCGTGTGCTCGTCGAAGCCCTCGATGTGCGCGATTTCGGAGAGATCGACGAAGGCGACCTCCTCGATCGAGGCGAAGCCCTCGGTGACGAGGAGCTGGGCGATGACCTCGTCCACGTCGAGCGCTTCCATGAGCATGTTCGACCGCTCGGCGAACTCCTTTTGGCGCCGCTCGGACTCCTCCTGCTCGGTCAGGATATCGATATCCCAGCCGGTGAGCTGCGAGGCGAGCCGCACGTTCTGGCCGCGCCGGCCGATGGCAAGCGAAAGCTGGCTTTCGGGAACGACGACCTCGATGCGATTGGTGTCCTCGTCAAGCACGACCTTCGTCACCTCGGCGGGGGCGAGCGCGTTGACGATGAAGCTCGCCGCGTCGGGGTTCCACTGGATGATGTCGACCTTCTCGCCCTGCAGCTCGTTGACAACGGCCTGCACGCGGGAGCCGCGCATGCCGACGCAGGCACCCACGGGATCGATCGAGGAATCCTTGGAGATCACCGCGATCTTGGCGCGTGAGCCCGGATCACGGGCGACCGACTTGATCTCGACGACGCCGTCGTAGATCTCCGGAACCTCCTGAGCAAACAGCTTCGACATGAACTCTGGTCGCGCGCGGGAGAGGAAAATCTGCGGACCGCGCGGCTCGCGGCTCACGTTGTAGATGAAGGCGCGCACGCGGTCGCCGTAGCGCACATTCTCGCGCGGGATCATCTCGTCGCGGCGAATGATGCCTTCCGCGCGGCCGAGATCGACGATGACGTTGCCGTACTCGACGCGCTTCACCGTGCCGTTGACGATTTCGCCGATGCGGTCCTTGTACTCGCTGTAATGGCGCTCGCGCTCGGCTTCGCGCACCTTCTGCACGATGACCTGCTTGGCGTTCTGTGCGGCGACACGGCCGAAATCCAAGGGCGGCAGCGGCTCGGCGATGTGGTCGCCGATCTTGGCCTCGGCGTTGCGTCCCTGCGCATCGGCGAGCGTGATCTGGGTGGAGTCGTTCTCCACGTTCTCGACCACGGCCAGCACACGGGAAAGCCGCGCCTCGCCCGTCTTCGGGTCGATCTCGCAGCGGATGTCGTTTTCTGCCCCGTAACGCGATTTCGCGGCCTTCTGGATCGCGTCCTCCATCGCCTCGATGACGATCTTGCGATCGATCGACTTCTCGCGCGCCACCGCGTCCGCGATCTGCAGAAGCTCCAGCCGATTGGCACTGATGCCGGCCATTGCCATGGGTCTTAGTCCTCCTCGGTGGTCCCCGGCGCGCCTTCCGCGTCACCGGCCGGACCGTTCTCGTTACTCTTCTTTGCGCGGCGCAAGGCCTCGCGGATCAAGTCTTCGGTCAAAACGAGCTTCGCCTCGCCGACGAGCCCGATGGGTAGCCCGATCACCTGGCGACCCGCTTCACCCAGATCGACTTCGACGCGGATTTCGCCTGCCTCGAAGCCTTCGAGCGTCCCGCGGAAGCGTTTGCGGCCGTCGATCGGTTCGGTCAATTCGATCTTGGCCTCATGCCCGGCCCAGTCCTCGAAGTCGGACGGGCGCACGAGCGGGCGGTCTATGCCGGGCGAAGAGACCTCGAGGCGATATGCCCCTGCAATCGGGTCGTTCACGTCGAGCAAAGCCGATATCTCCCGAGATATGGCCTCGCAATCCTCGATTGTCATGCTGCCGTCGGGACGTTCGGCCATCACCTGCAAGGTCTTGCCCTCGCGGCCGGAAAGAGCCACGCGCACGAGACGGAAGCCGCGCCCCTCGAGCGCGGGCTCGATGATGGCCGCGATCCTGGCCGGCAGGCCGGCCTCGCGAATGAACCGGTCGCGCAAGGCGCCACCGTCCCCAGCGTGCATGCTCAGTAAAGTCCGGTTGGTTGGGCCGATCCTCGGCGCCAATATAAAAAGAGCGGACCCCTAAGGGCCCACTCGATAGTTGAGATGATCATGAGCAGGTCTTTATTACGAGATCGTGACGACCGGCGCAAGCAAATTGTGGCGGCTTAGGGGCAACATTTGCGGAAGCGGAAAAAGTAGCAGCGGCGCCCCTCCGCGAGGGCCTTTCCCTCATACCGCGTCCCTGGCCAATCGGTGCAGCGGGTGCGCCAATCCTCAGGCCCGGTGGCCTGCCACGTAAAGTCCGGATGCTCGCGCGCGGCGAGCAGCATGGTGCGCGCATAGTCGCCGATATCGGTCGCGATGCGCAGCTCCGCGCCCGTCGCCATCGCGCGGGAAAGCAGCGCGAACAGATGGCCGGCGACGAGGCGCCGCTTCACGTGGCGCTTCTTCGGCCAGGGATCGGGAAAGAGAATGAATACCCGGCTCAGGCAGCCAGCGGGCAACCATCTCAGGAGCGCGCGAGCGTCATCGGCGTGAAGGCGTATGTTGTCGAGGCCCTCGGCTTCGATGCGGTCGAGCACTTTGATCACGCCATCTCGGAATGGCTCGGCGCCGATCAAGAGCGCCTCTGGATTGCGTTCGGCCTGCCAGACAAGATGCTCCCCGCCGCCGAAGCCGATCTCGAGCCAGACCTCACGCGCACTAGGCTCGAACGGCGTTGCCAGATCGAGCGCGACGCGAGGAAGCAACTCCCCCCAAAGCTGCTCTTGGCGCACGCTGAGCTTGCGTCCATGCCGCCGGCCATAGGAGCGAAGCTCGGGTCTCACGCCACGTTCGGCAGGCTTTGGGGTCTCGGAATCCTGTGCCATTCTGCCTTACAGGGACTTCGATCTCTCAAAGTAGAACATCACGGCCGCTCGACCCGCTATGGAAAAACCCGTCCAAGACCCAAGAATGTTGTCGGTGACGGGGGGAGCCCGTTTGGGCTTGTTCAACGCCACCTGGCCCTTAGCGAGGCTCACCGCGGACGCAAATACGCTGCGTCTGTCGGTACTCGGTGCCCCCTCAAGTTCACGCGCGAAAGCGTCATCGAGCTCTCCGCGATGCGAGGCTTTTTCTCGCGTGGCCTGCAGATCAAGCACGCCGAAAGCGCTTATCCGAAGCGGATCATTTTTTGGTGCTTCAATCTGGATGCGCTAACGACAGGGCTTAGGCGCCTCGGCTGGATGGTCAACTGACCGCTTTTGCGATCGCAGGGGCAAGGTCGGTCTTCTCCCATGAGAACCCGCCCTCGTTGTCCGGCGCCCGCCCGAAGTGGCCGTAGGCGGAGGTGCGTGCATAGATCGGCTTGTTGAGGTCGAGATGCTTGCGGATGCCGCGCGGCGACAGATCCATCACCTCGCCCAGCGTCGTCTCGAGCTTGCTCTCGTCGACCTTGCCGGTGCCGTGCGTGTCGACGTAGATCGACAGCGGCTTGGCGACTCCGATGGCGTAGGAAACCTGAATGGTGCAGCGGTCGGCGAGGCCGGCGGCGACCACGTTCTTGGCTAGGTAACGCGCGGCGTAAGCGGCCGACCGGTCGACCTTGGTCGGGTCCTTGCCGGAGAAGGCGCCGCCGCCGTGGGGCGCGGCTCCGCCGTAGGTGTCGACGATGATCTTACGTCCGGTGAGGCCGCAGTCGCCATCAGGTCCGCCGATGAAGAACTTACCCGTCGGGTTGACGTGCCAGATGGTGTCCTTGCCGATCCAGCCGCTGGGCAGCGCCTTGCGCACGTAGGGCTCGATGATGTCGCGGATCTTCCCTGAGGAAAGATCCTCATCGACATGCTGGTGCGAGACGACGATCTGGGTGACGCCGATCGGCTTGCCGTTCTCGTAGCGCACGGTCACCTGGCTTTTCGAGTCCGGGCCGAGCAGCGCCGCGCCACCCTCCTTCTTGTGCCGCGCGATGGCGAGATCGTGGAGGATGTTATGCGCGTAATAGATCGGCGCCGGCATCAGCTCCGGCGTATCCGTGCAGGCGTAACCGAACATGATGCCCTGGTCGCCAGCACCCTCTTCCTTGTTGGTGCCGGGCTGCAGCGCGTCGACGCCCTGCGCGATGTCGGCCGACTGCGGATGCAGCAGGACCTCGATCTCGCACGTGTCCCAGTGGAAGCCCGCCTGCTCGTAGCCGATGTCGCGGATGGCCATGCGCGCGACGTGGGAGATCCAGTCCTTGGTGACGGTCTCGGGGCCGCGCGTCTCACCCGCGATCACGACGCGGTTCGTGGTGGCAAGCGTCTCGCAGGCGGCGCGGATCGCCCAGGGGTCGATGCCGGCCTTGGGCCCCTCGCGATAAAAAAGGTCGACGATCTCATCGGAGATGCGATCGCACACCTTGTCGGGATGCCCCTCGGAGACCGACTCGCTGGTGAAGAGAAAGGATTTGCGTGCCACCCGGGCCCCCGTACCTTTTTTGCGATTGCGTAAAAGCGCGGGGTTTGTCTCAAGCTTTGGGAACGGGGTCAAGGCCGTCCGCCGCGCACCCAAGCGCCACCGCGAATTTCAGCCCCGCGATGGAATAACGACAGTCTTACGAGGAATAAGGGCGCGCCGGCCGTCACTCGGCCGTGGACTCTCCCGCAAACGAGCGGACGAGCTCTACGATGGAGCGGCGCACGCGCGGATCGGTGATGCGGGCAAAAGCCTTGTTAAGCTCAAGACCCTCGCGGCTGGCGAGAAACTCCACGGCATAGCTCTCGGGCTGCTCCGCGAACCCTCTGGCACCGCCCCCGCTCACGGGAAGCTCTTCGTAGAAGAACTGCACCGGCACAGCGAGCACCTTGGAGAGATCGAACAGCCGGCTCGCGCCGATGCGGTTAATGCCCTTCTCGTATTTCTGGATTTGCTGGAACGTCAGTCCGAGATGCTCGCCAAGCTTCTCCTGGCTCATTCCAAGCAGCATGCGCCTCAAGCGTACGCGGCTGCCAACATGTACATCGACGGGGTTGGCGCGCCGTGAGCTGCGATCGTCGGAATCGGTTTCGTCGTCCGGCGCATTTTCTCTCGACATTGACCTATTTACCTTATCGACACCCAGCAAACACCATCGTCAGCTTGCAACGCTTCCGATAAACGCTGGCTGAGGCGGAGAGGGTTGCACTTCAGGCGTACACCCTCATTTCCCGTTTATGACGGCAAGTCCCCAGCGAGGCAACATGCGAAATGTGCCCTAGATGACTGGCCTGCGGATAAGGACAATTGCCGTCCCCGCAAAGAACAATGCAAGAGCGACGAAAGTCCAATCCCGCAACCTGACGTAGGCCGTCAAGATTAATGCTGCGGGGAGACTGCCATCTACGGTCCCGCGCTCGTTCAGTCCCAGCATTGCAAGCACCCGACCGTGCGCATCGACCATCGCCGATACGCCGTTGTTGGCGGCGCGCACGAGCGGCAAGCCCTCTTCTATCGCGCGCACGCGCGCCTGGTGGAAATGCTGCCAAGGGCCGGCGGTAGCGCCGAACCAGCCGTCATTCGTGACGTTGAGCAGGAGCCCCGGGCGCTCGGACCCTTCAACCACCGAGGCGGGGAAGATCGCCTCATAGCAAATGAGCGCCGAGACCGGCGGCAGCCCCGGTATGCTTAACAGCGGGCGCGGCGACGATCCCACCGAAAATCCGCCGCGCCAGTGCGCGAGCTGCTCCAGCCCGATGGTCTCGAGCGTGGCCTGGAAGGGCAGGTACTCGCCGAAGGGAACGAGATGGATCTTGTCGTAGACCGTCTCGAGCTGCCCGTTGTCCTTGAACACCATGAGGCTGTTGTAGCCCTCGGGCGCGGCACTGAACCGCAGCTCCGGGTTCTTGAGCCGCAGCGCCCCGGAGATGAGCTGCGTACCCGGCGGCAGCAGCTCACCGATGGCGTCCAGCGCCTCCGGGTGTTGCAGCGGTAGAAACGGCATCGCCGCCTCCGGCCAGACGAGGTGGGTGATGCCGGCGAGATCGTCGCGATGCCCCGACGGGTCGCGGCGCGACAGATCGAGCTGATCCTGGAAGATGATGCCCTGCTTCTCCGCGCGCCACTTGTCCCGCTGGGGCACGCTCGCCTGCACGATGCGGAGGCGCACGCCGTCGACCGTCGGATCGGGGCCGCCCGAGAGGCGCCAAAGGCCGTAGCCGTAGAGGAGGACTAGCGGAACGATCGCGATTGCCGCGCCCGCGGCGACGGTGCGAACGCGGCTGGGGCCCGGAGCCGCGGCGGCGGCGGCGACCAACGGGCTTGCGAAGATCACGACTGTCAGGATCGTCAGTCCATAAACGCCGAACAGCGACGCCGACTGCATCAGGGTGAGCGGCGCGGTGAGCGCGTAGCCGAGCGTGTTCCACGGGAAACCGGTGAGGACGTGGCCGCGCAGCCATTCCGCCACCGAGAGCGCGAGCGCCAAGATGATGACGCGCGCGAGGCCCGGGGGCCACTTGAGCCGGGCGGCGGCGGTGGCGAGCCCCGTGAACAGTGCGAGCCCCGCCGGCAGGAGGGTTATGGCAAAGGGAATGAGCCAGGCGAACTTCTCAGCCTCGACGAGGAATGCCTCTGCGATCCAGAACAGCCCGAAGATGAAATAGCCGAAGCCAAACCACCATCCCGCGGCGAAGGCGCGAGCGGGCGCGCTGCGTCGGAACGTGCGGGCAGCGCCCGGCGCCGCTTCCGATCCGTCGATCAGCCAGACCAGCAGCGGAAGTGTGGCAAACAGCACCGGCCACAGGAACAGCGGCGGCATGGCGAGCACCGACAGGCTGCCGGCGACAAAGGCCGTCGCGTAGCGCCGCCAGCCGGTCAACGCGGATATCGTTTGCGCGAATGCGCTCAAGCCTCCGGCGGACCGGCCCGCGTGGAAAGCAAGCGCGATCCAGGGGGTGCGCAGGACCGCCACCGCCGCCCTCACGCTTTATCGGGTTCGGTGGACACGGCAGCAGCCGTGGCGCTCCGCGGCTGGTGGATGCGCACCTTTTTCAGGCGGCGCGCGTCCGCATCGAGCACTTCCAGCTCCAGTCCGCTCGGATGGCGCAAGAGCTCGCCGCGCACAGGCACGCGTCCTAGAAGCGCAAACATCAGGCCGCCGAGGGTATCGATGTCCTCCTCTTCCTCGGGCCGCAGCAACTTTAGCCCGAGGTGCTCCTCGAGCTGCTTGATAGGCGTGCGCGCAGAGGCGACGAGCCCGAGCTTAGGATCGACCGAGATGTAGGCCGCCTCCGCCACGTCGTGCTCGTCCTCGATATCGCCGACGATCTGCTCGACGAGATCCTCGATGGTGACGAGCCCGTCGGTGCCGCCGTACTCGTCGACAACGAGCGCCATGTGGATGCGCGTCGACTGCATGCGAATGAGCAGGTTGGTCGTCGGCATGGACGAGGGCACGTAGAGGACCGGGCGGCGGATCTTGGCGGCCGCGATCGGGCGCGACAGGTCGATGCGGCTGAGGTCGAGCTGTGGAGGGTGCTCGTGCGCGGCTTCCACCGGCGCATTGGCGACGACCGCAATCGGCGGATTGAAGATCTCGCCCGCCGCCTCCTTGGTGAGCCAGCGGAACAGATCCTTGATGTGGATCATGCCGCGCGGATCGTCGAGCGTCTCGTTGAAGAGAGGGATGCGCGACACGCCCGCCTCGCTGAACACTCGTAAAAGCTCCGACAAGGGGTCGTTCTCCGCCAGCGCGATGATGTCGGCGCGCGGCACCATAATGTCATCGACGCGCAGGCCGCCGAACCGCAACAGCCGGCGCAGCATCTCGCGCTCGTCGGTCGAGAATGCGGCGTCGCCCTCGGGCTGCTCCTTGAGGCCCGCCTCGACCATCTCGCGCAAGCTCGGCGAGCGCAGGCCGAAGCGGCCGAGGAGGGCGGAAAGCAGGCTTTGCGTGCTCGCGCCCGCTGGCGCCGCCTCGCCGCCGGGGCCGGGTGGATCGCTTTTGTCGGCGGTGTAGTCCGAGGTGGTCATGGCGACGCCAGCTCGCCGCCCGCGTAGGGGTCGGCTATCCCGAGTGTCGCGAGAATGCGGACCTCCAGGGTTTCCATGACCTCGGCGTCCGCCGGTGACTGATGATCGTAGCCCTTAAGGTGCAGGAGCCCATGCACGACGAGGTGCTGCAGGTGATCGACGAACGGGATGCCCTGCTCTTCGGCCTCGCGGGCGACCGTCTCGGCCGCAAGCCCGATGTCGCCGAGGAAGCGGATTTGCTGATCCGAGGCCGGCGCTGAGAACGACAGCACGTTGGTCGGAGTGGGCTTGCCGCGGTAGGCCGCATTGAGTTTCGCGACCTCCTCGTCCGAGGAGAGCGCGATGCAGGCTGCGCAACCGGACAGATTGAGCTCGGCGGCGACCGCATCGGCCGCGGCATTGACCGCCACGATCAGCGCATCGAGCTGCGGCCAGTCGCCGGCCTCGTGCACCACGTCGATGCTGAGACCTATCTGCGGCTCGGCGTCCGGGGACGCGTGCGCCTCGCCCTCGGGGGCAATTACGCTCTGCGCTGGCACGGTTGGAGACATGGTCCGGTTACTTTGACCGATCTTGGGCGCGTTCCTGGGGCCGCTCCTGGGGCCGCTCCTGGGGCCGATCGTAGGCTTCGACGATGCGCGCGACGAGGTCGCGGCGCACCACGTCCGAAGCGGTGAAGCGGATGGCCTCGATCCCGGGCACGTCGCGCAGAAGCGCGACCGCCTCCTCGAGGCCGGACTTGATACCGAACGGCAGATCGATCTGGCTCGGGTCGCCGGTGACGACCATCTTGGAGTTCTCGCCGAGCCGGGTGAGGAACATCTTCATCTGCATGCTGGTGGTGTTCTGCGCCTCGTCGAGGATAACGTATGCGTTTGCCAGCGTGCGACCGCGCATGAAAGCGAGCGGAGCGATCTCGATGACGCCGGCCTCAAGATCGCGTTCCACCTTCTCGGGCGGGAGCACGTCATAGAGGGCATCATAGAGCGGACGCAGGTAGGGATCGACCTTCTCGCGCATGTCGCCCGGCAGGAAACCCAACCGCTCGCCTGCCTCCACCGCCGGCCGCGAGAGGATGATGCGCTCCACCAGCCCGCGCTCCAGGCACGACGCCGCGTAGGCGACGGCTAGGTAGGTTTTACCGGTGCCGGCCGGGCCGAGGCCGAACACGAGGTCGGTCTTGTCCAGCGCGCGCATATACGCGCTCTGCATCGGCGTGCGCGCCTTGACCACGCGGCGGCGCGTGGCGATCTGCGCCTGCCCGTCGGCGGGAGCCGTCTCCTCGCGGGCGTGGCGGATGAGGCCGTCGAAATCGCCGGCACCGATGGTCTCGCCGGCGACGACGCGCCGGTAGAGCTGCTCGAGCACACCGCGCGCAAGCTCGCAAGCCGGCTCCGGGCCGTTGAGGATGACAACGTTACCGTGCGCGTGCGCCTCGATGCCGAGGCGATCCTCGATCAGCGCCAAATGGCTGTCGTATTCTCCGAGAAGGCGCGTGAGGTACCGGTTGTCCTCGAACGGCACCACGATGCGCCTGTTGGCGACCTGGACCTTAGTGGGTCTGCCCGCTCCGGAGACCGGGTTCCCGCGAAATGCTGCCAATCAGTGCTCCCGACGTCGATCGCTTCGAATCGCCACTTCTCCCTATTCAGCCTAGCATACTGTGCCCGACACCCAATGATGACCTCGAATCGGTCGCCAGACACCATGGTAAACGGTGGCTCAGACCGAGCGTATGACACCGGCTAGACTATTGGGACCACACGCCAAAATTTCAACAGGCAGGATATGGCCGATATGTTCCGCGGCGGCCTCGGCGTGGACCGCCTGCAGGTAGGGTGAGCGGCCGACGAGCTGGCCCGGGCGGCGTCCGGGCTTCTCAAACAGCACCGGGAGCGTGCACCCGACCCAGCGCGCGTTGAAGGCCGCCTGCTGGGCCTCCAGCAGCTCCTGCAGCCGCGCCAGCCGTGCCGATTTGACCGCGTCGGGCACCTGCTCGCCGAGCTTGGCTGCCGGCGTACCGGGGCGGGCGCTGTACTTGAACGAGTAGGCCTGCGCGAAGCCCACATCCTGGGTCAGCTTGAGCGTCTCCTCGAACTCGGCATCGGTCTCGCCGGGGAAGCCGACGATAATGTCGGTCGAGAGGGCAATCTGCGGTTGCGCGGCGCGGATGCGGCTGACGAGGTCGAGGTAGTCCCGCGCCGTGTGCTTGCGGTTCATCGCGCCGAGGATGCGATCGCAGCCTGACTGAAACGGCAGGTGCAGATAGGGCATCAGCTTCTCTTCCTCGGCGTGCGCGGCGATGAGATCGTCGCTCATGTCGCGCGGATGGCTCGTCGTGTAGCGCAGCCGTGCGAGGCCATCGATGTGCGCTAAGTGCCTTATGAGCTGCGCAAGCGACCACGCCGCACCGCCGGGGCCCTCGCCGTGATAGGCGTTGACGTTCTGGCCGAGCAGAGTGATCTCGCGGACGCCGCTTTCGACAAGAGCGCGCGCCTCGCGCTCAATGTCGGCAACGGAGCGCGAATACTCCATCCCGCGCGTATACGGCACCACACAGAACGTGCAGAACTTGTCGCAGCCTTCCTGCACGGTGAGGAACGCCGTAGCAGTGCGCGCCGGCGTCCGCGCGGGCAGCCGCGAGAACTTGTCCTCCTCGGGAAAGTCGGTGTCGACGAGGCTCTTCCTCTCGATCCTGGCGCGCGCCATGAGCTCGGGCAGGCGGTGATAGCTCTGCGGCCCGACGACGAGATCGACGGTGGGCGCGCGCCGGATGATCTCGGCGCCCTCGGCCTGGGCGACGCAGCCAACGACGGCAACGAGCGTGGAGCGCCCCGCGGCGGTGCGCTCCTCTTTCAGCTCGCGCACGCGGCCAAGCTCGGAATAGACCTTCTCCGCCGCCTTCTCGCGGATGTGGCACGTGTTGAGTACGACGAGGTCGGCGTCCTCGATGCTCGCCGTCTGCGCATAGCCTTGCTGCGCGAGCGCCTCCGTCATGCGCTCGCTGTCATAGACGTTCATCTGACAGCCGTAGGACTTGACGAAGACCTTGCCGCCGGCGCGCGCCGGCGCAGAGCAATCGGCACGCTCTTCATCCACGTCGCAAGCTTCTGCCAATCGGTCGTCCATGGTTAAGCACGCACCCCGTCAAACCAGGCGGGATGGCAGCATTCTCGGCATGATTTGTCCAGCTTGCGCCTCAGCGCCGTTGCCGCAGCCACTAGACCCACTTTGCGGCCTGCCCGTTGCTCGAACGTGGCCGCACGGGTGCTGTGGCTTCGGGCGCCACGATGGTGAGCGGCTCCTGCGGCCCCCGCGCGCGCAGGATGCGAACGACGTGCTCGCGCACTTCGGCCTCGCTGCGCCGCGCCAGATCCTTGCGGTCTACGAAGCTCGACAGAGGCACCGGCGGCCCGACACGGATGCGCACGTCGAGCGGGCCCGATTTCAGCAGCCGCCAGGCATGCGAGCGCATCTCCATGTCGCCGTACCAGCCGACGAAGGGGCGGTCGGCGCGCCCGAGCGGGATGCCGTGCAGGCGCGTGTAGACGAGCGATAACGTCTGCACCACGGCGTCGGAGGCTTCCCGCTCGGGGCCGCCCGAAGGCTTCGCGGCAGCAAACAGCGAGGTCATGAAGGGGAGCACCCGGTTGCCGTCGCTCGATGTTCCCTCCGCGAACAAGACGATGGTGTCCCCCTGCTCGAGGCGCGAGAGGATCTCGCCCGCAGCCTCGCCGACGGCTGAGCGCTTCGCCCGATCTACGAACACGGAGCGCTGCAGCCGCGCGAGCGAGGAGACGAACGGCCAGCCACCGACCTCCTTCTTCGCCACGAAGGAGACGGGCGCGACCGCCGACAGCACCGGGATGTCGAGCCAAGAGGTGTGATTGGCGACGAGGAGCACCGGCTTATCGCGCGCCACTTCGCCCTCGATTTCGATGCGAATGCCGAGCAGGCGGCAGACGCGGCGGTGATACCAGTTGGGAAAGCGTCGCGCGGCGTTCGCATTGACACGTAGCAGCACCGCCTGCACCGGCATTAGCGGGATCGTCAGCGCGAAGAAGCCGGCGAGAACGGAACCGCCCCTGATCGCGCCCATCTCGCCCCCTCCGCTCAACGCTACTTCTTGCCCGCCTTCACGCGGACGCCATAGAGCTCGAGCCGATGGCCCACGAGCTTGAAGCCGAGCTCGCGCGCGATCCGCTCCTGCAGCGCCTCGATCGACTCGTTGCGAAACTCGATGACGCGCCCGTTCTCGACATCGATCAGGTGGTCGTGGTGGGGACCCGTCGCTTCCTCGTAGCGGCCGCGCTTGTGGCCGAAGTCGTGGCGCTCGAGGATGCCCTTCTCCGAAAACAGCTTCAGCGTGCGATAGACGGTCGATAGCGATATCCGCGCATCGACCTTGTTGGCACGGCGATAGACCTCCTCGACGTCCGGGTGGTCCTTCGCCGAGCCCAGCACGCGCGCGATCACTCGGCGCTGCCCGGTCATGCGCAGTCCTTGGGCCGCGCACAGCTCCTCGATGCGCGAGAGGTGGTCCTTGTCGGGGTCGGGCATGAAGCGGCCGATCAGCTCACGCTCACTCGTGGCTTTATATGAGGGCAATTACGGTCCGTCCACCTGCGGCGCAGGGGGGCACCGGCTAGAGGGCGAGCGAAAGGATGAGCGCATCGACGGGCGGCCCGCTCGCACGCGCATAGTAGCCCTTGCGGCTGGCAACGATTGCAAAGCCGAGCCCCTCGTAGAGCTTGATGGCCGGGGCGTTGTCTGCCGCCACCTCCAGAAACAGGCGCTTGACCTCGGCGCGGCGAGCCGCGCGGATGAGGCCCTCGACCATCTGGCGGCCGATGCCGCGACGCTGCCACTCGGGTGCTACTCCGATCGAGAGGATCTCGGCCTGCTCCCCCGCGATCTGACCGATGACGAAGCCGGCAAGCGCCTTGGGCTCGCGTATCTGGGCGATGAACGCCGCGGCGGCCGGATGCTCGATCAGACCGCCGATGCTGGCGGCATCCCAGGCCGGATCGAACAGGCGCGCGTGCAGCTCGGCGATGTCGGGAACGCGCTCGGGGTTTGCCCACAACAGGCTCAAGTTGCGTGGGTCGAGTGGGATCAGGGTGGCAGGCTTCACGGCTGGGCCCTCGCAATCGATTTCCCGTCCTGGGGCTTGGCATCGGGCGGCCGAAGGTAGAGCGGCGCCAGGGGACCTTGGCTGGCGGGGAGCTCGAAGGCCATGCGCGCCAACGCCGCGGCGTCGGGCAGCAAATCGGGCAGGCGCGCCGCCACGCTGCGGCCTGAGGCGGCAGCGGCTGTGGCGACGGCTTCGGCGGCCGAGCCCACAACGATCAGCGGGTCCGCGCCGATGCGGCCAGCCTCCTCGATGGAGAGAAGCAGCGGGGGCGATTTGGGCTCGAGCGCGCTGACTGCAAACAGTTGCACGTACGCTTGCCCGCGCCGTGCATCGACGGCGACGGCGAGGTTGGTGCCGGGAGGAGGCTGGAGCTTGCGCAGTGCGGCCTCCGCCATGACCGCAAGGCTCGAAGCCCCGACGACTTCCATGCTGCTCGAAAGCGCCAACGCGCGTGCCGCGCCGACCCCGATGCGCGTACCGGTGAAGGTGCCGGGCCCCACGGTCACGGCCAGGCGATCGATGTCCCTGAAGGTCAGGCCAGCGCGGCTCATCACCTCCTCGACCATCGGTATGAGCCGCTCGGCGTGGCCCGTCTCGAAGCGCTCGAGCGCGCCTGAAAATTCGACGGCTCGCTCCGCGCGCGTCTGCGCCACGCAGACGGAGCAGGCGTCGAAACAGGTGTCGAAGGCCAGAATGTTCATGGCCTCCAGCCTATACGCAGCACGCGCCTTATTTTCCACCCCCCAAGCCCCGCGCGACGAGGCGGCTTCATGCGATCTTTGCCATTTCGGCGAACGTAAACCGCGGCGAACGCGGCATTACGCCCGCCCAATCGCCGTAGCCGAGATTGCACAGGAAATTCGACTTGACGCTGGTGCCGGCGAAAAATGCCCTGTCCACGCCCTCGTTGTCGAAGCCCGACATCGGCCCGGTATCGAGGCCCAGCGCGCGCGCCGCCAGGATCAGGTAGGCGCCCTGCAGGGTCCCGTTGCGAAAGGCCGTGACCGCGATCTTTTCGTCCTGACCGACGAACCAGCTCCGCGCGTCCGTGTGCGGAAACAGCTTCGGCAATTGCTCGTAGAAATCCAAATCGTAGGCGACGATGGCGCATACCGGGGCCTGCATCGTCTTCTCGCGGTTGCCTTCGCTCAAGTGCGGCTTCAGACGCTCCTTAGCTTCCTTCGATTTCACGAAGATGAAGCGCGCAGGCGAACAGTTTGCGCTGGTCGGCCCCATCTTGAGCACATCGACGAGGCGATGCAGGAGAGCGTCCGGCACGTCCTTTTGCTGCCATTTGTTGTGCGTGCGGGCGTCGAGAAAAAGCTGCTTCAGTGCAGCTTCGTCGATGGCTTGCGTCATGAGGGCCCTCCGGAGGAACGCGCGGCGCAATCCTAACGAAAAACCCCGCTCATTTGGGCGGGGTTCCTCAAGTCCTTGTGCACGAACGTCCAGGAGCGGAGCCTCAGGCGGCCCGCACCTCCTGCACCTCGGGGCAGAAATGCCGGAGCAGGTTCTCGATGCCGTGCCGCAGCGTTGCCGTGGAGCTTGGGCAGCCGGAGCAGGCCCCGCGCATGTGCAGGTAAACTACGCCGTCGCGGAAGCCCGAGAAGGTGATGTCGCCGCCGTCCTGGGCCACTGCCGGGCGCACGCGCGTCTCCAACAGCTCCTTGATGGTATCGACGATGGTCTGGTCCTTGGGATCGTAGGCATCGCTCGCGCCGTCGTTGGCCACCTCCGCGACAACGGGAACGCCCGACACGTAGTGCTCCATGATGGCGCCGAGGATCATCGGCTTCAGGTGTTGCCACTCCGCCTCGTCCTTAGTGACCGAGATGAAGTCGGAGCCCAGAAACACGCCGCGCACGCCCTTGATGTCGAACAGGCGCGCAGCGAGCGGAGATACCAGGGCCTCGGTCTTGTCGGTGAAGTCAGCGGTACCCTCGGCGAGCACGGGCTTTCCGGGCATGAACTTCAGCGTGGCGGGATTGGGCGTCGCCTCGGTCTGGATGAACATCGCCTCGTCTCCGTTTGGCCGGGGCCGACCTCAGGCTGGCACGACCCTCATTATTAGAACGTCTCTAAGATGTCTTTCAACATAGGAGACATCGGCCGCAATTTCGAGGGCTTTCCTTACGCCAAAGCCTGAATATCGGCCAGCTCGAGCGTCCCCGGCACAATCGTCATGGGAATGGGGAAGTTCCCGGCCGTGGTGCCGGCGGCGAGGGTCGAGACGAGCGGGCCCGGGCCGGCCGGGTCGTTGGAGGCCCCGAGCACCAGGAGCGCGATATCGTCGTCTTCGTCGATGAGGCGACGGATCTCCTCGGCCTTTCCCCCCTCGCGGATGATCTCCTCGCAGGCCACGCCCTCGAACCCAGCAAGGTTGAGCTTCCGCCGGAACAGGCGGAACAGCGCCTTCGCCTTCGCCGTCTCTTCCTCGACCTGCTGCTGGCGCACGTTGATCCAGTGCTGGAATTCCTGCGGCACGATCACGTAGAGCATGACGATAGAGCCCGAGGAGCGCTGGATTCGGCTCGCGGCGAAATAGAGCGCGCTCTCGACCTCCATGCTCTCGTCGACGATGAGCAGGAACTTGCGAAAGTGCCCGGCTTCAAAGGAACGGCGCGTCTTTTTCGAGCTCATGCGCCCATGCTGCCATGGGGCGAGGCCGCCCACAACATGCCGATAGCGCCGGAAGCGGCTTGGCGGATGCTCACGAGCGCACGAAGCCGACGATATCCTTCACCTCGTCGAGCACTGGCTTGGCGAGGGCACGAGCCCGCGCGGCGCCGTCGGCGAGGATGGCGTCGATGCCGGAGGGATCGCTCATCAGGCGCTTCGTCTCCGCCGCGATGGGACCAAGCCGCGCGCTGCACAACTCCGCTAGCGACTTCTTGAAGGCCGAGAACTGCGCGCCGCCGAACTCGGCCAGGACCTCTGCCTTCGACTTCCCAGCAAGCGCCGCGTAGATGCCGACGAGGTTCTCGGCTTCGGGACGCCCCTCGAGCCCCTTCTCCTCGGAGGGAAGCGGCTCGGGATCGGTCTTCGCCTTCTGGATCTTCTTGGCGATGGTGTCGGCATCATCCGTCAGGTTGATGCGCGACAGATCTGAGGGGTCCGACTTCGACATCTTCTTCGTACCATCGCGCAGGCTCATGACGCGCGTCGCCGGGCCGGTGATGACCGGCTCGGGCAGCGGGAAGAAGGCGCCGTCGGCGTGGCCCGCCTTCTCGATCCACGGCTTGAAGTCGTTGTTGAACTTCTGCGCAATGTCGCGGGCAAGCTCCAGGTGCTGCTTCTGATCGTCGCCGACGGGAACGTGCGTCGCGCGATAAGCGAGGATGTCGGCCGCCATCAGGTTTGGATAAACGTAGAGGCCGACCGACGCGTTCTCGCGGTCCTTGCCGGCCTTCTCCTTGAACTGGGTCATGCGGTTGAGCCAGCCCAGCCGCGCCACGCAGTTGAAGACCCAGGCGAGCTCGGCGTGCTCGGGCACCTGGCTCTGGTTGAAGAGGATGCTCCTCTTCGGGTCGAGCCCCGCGGCCATGTAGGCCGCCGCCACCGATCGGATCTGGCCTTTCAGCTCCTTGGGGTCCTGCCACATGGTGATGGCGTGCATGTCGACCACGCAATAGATGCACTCGTGGCTCTGCTGCATCTCGACCCAGCGCACCATGGCGCCGAGATAGTTGCCGAGATGCAGGTTGCCCGTCGGCTGCATGCCGGAGAAGACGCGCGGAGTTGGCTTTTGCGGGAGCTGCATCAGATGTCCTTGGGTGTCGGCGCGGGTTATGGCGTGAGGCGCGCGGAGAGGCAAGTGCCGCCGGTCGCCTGTGCGGCTACCGGTCAGGCCGAATCGATCGACGAGTTGCGCCGCAAGAGGCTGCGCAGCTGGCGCCGGTCGATGACGCCGAAAGCGAAGGTCGCGACGGCGTAGACGAGGAGGCCGGCGCCCACCAACGCGGCAAGAGCGCCGAACCGGACCGCGGCGCCGCTCGGGGGCGCAAACCACGCCTGGAGAGCCGTGGCAACGATCCAAAGGGTGGCACCCATGACGATGGTGGCAAGCGCGATGCGCGGCAGGGCGCGCCGCAGCCGCGCGTCGCCGACGAACTCCCCGCGCTTGGCCAGCGTGCGATAGAGCAGGCCGGCGTTGAGCCAGCCGCCCAGCGTCGTCGCCACGGCGATGCCCAGATGCGGCATCAGCCCCATGGAACGGAACAGTAAGAACAGCGCCACCGAGCCCAGCGTATTGGCGGTCAGGCTGATGGCGGCGTAGCGCATCGGCGTCGCCGTATCCTCGCGCGCGAAGTAGGCGGGGGAGAACACCTTGATCATCACGAACGACGGCAGGCCGAGCGCGAAGATGGCGAGCGCGTAGGCCGTCGCCGGCGTGTCGGCCGCGGTGAACGCGCCGCGCTCGAACAGCACCGTGACGATCTCGGTCGGCACGATGGCGAGCGCCGCCGCCGCAGGCAACGTGAGCAGCAGGGCGAACTCGAGGCTGCGGTTCTGGCTGTCCATGACGGCGGCATGGTCGCCGGCGCGCAGATGGCGCGACACATCGGGCAGCAGCACCACGCCGATGGCGATGCCGACGATGGCCAGCGGCAGCTCGTAGACGCGATCGGCGTAGTAGAGGTGCGAGACGGCGCCCTCCTGCAGCGAGGCGACGACCGTGCCGATGACGATGTTGAGCTGCGTGACGCCGCCGGCGACGACCCCGGGGATGCCGAGCCGGACCAGCCGGCGGACGCCCTCCGTCATGCGCGGCCACCGGAGCCTGATGCGCAGATCGTTGCGGCGAACGCCGTCGACGAGCAGCCACAGCTGCAAGAGGCCCGCCGCGAACACGCCCCACGCCTGGACGACGCCGGCGAGCGGCTCGTTCCTCAAGCCCAGGCCCAAGGCGACGAAGGTCGCAGCCATCATGGTGAGGTTGAGGACGATGGAGACGGCGGAGCTCTCGACGAACTTGCCGACCGAGTTGAGCATCCCCGACAGCAGGGCAACCAGCGACATGCACAGCAGGTAGGGCATGGTGATGCGGGTGAGCAGCACCGCGAGGTCGAACTTCTCGGGGTTGGCGCTGAAGCCGGGCGCGAGGCCGTACATCAGGAACGGCATGGCGATCTCGGCGAGAATGGTGAGCGCCAGGATCACGAACACCAGGCCGGCCATCGCTTCCTCGGCGAACTTGCGCGCCGCCTCCTTGCCCTCGCCCTCGAGCTGCTTGGCGAACAGGGGCACGAAAGCCGAGTTGAAGGCGCCCTCGCCGAACAGCCGCCGGAACAGGTTGGGGAAGCGGAAGGCGACGAAGAACGCATCCGCCACCGCGCCCGAGCCCAGCGTCGCCGCGATCAGGATGTCGCGCAGGAAGCCGAACACGCGGCTGACCAGGGTCAGCCCGCCGACGGTGGCGAAGGCGCGGTAGAGTTTCATGGGGTGGCAGGGGTAGCGGAGCGAGGCGGCGAGGGCAAGGCGGCCGGTGCCGGCGGTGCAGGGCCCTGGCGGACCGATCGACAATTCGGCATGATCCGCGCTACTCACAGGCTCCGCGCTTTGTACGAGTGCCGCAGCTACAGTATTCAGGGGGAGGGCGCATGTTTCCGCTTGGCGACGACAATTCCGCGCGCAGGTCGGTTCCGTTCGTCACCTATGCGCTCATCGCCCTCAACGTGGTCGTGTTCTTCGTCGAGCTCAGCGGTGGGGACGGGTTCATCAAGCAATGGGCATTCGTGCCGCAGCGCTTCGGCAGCGATCCGGCCGGGCAGATGCCAACCGTCTTCACCGCCATGTTCATGCACGGCGGCTGGCTGCACCTCGGCGGCAACATGCTGTATTTGTGGATCTTCGGCGACAACGTCGAGGACGAGTTCGGCCCCTTCAAGTTTCTTGCCTTCTACCTGCTGTGCGGAATCGCGGCGACCTTCGCGCAGTACTCTTTCTCGATGCGATCCAACATTCCCAACGTGGGCGCCTCAGGGGCGATCGCCGGCGTGCTCGGCGCCTACATCCTGATGTTCCCGCAGGCGAAGGTGAACGTGCTCGTCTACAATCGGGTCGTCGCCATGCCGGCGCTGATTGTGCTCGGGCTCTGGATCGGCCTGCAGTTCTTCAGCGGAGTGGGCTCCATCGTCGCCACCTCCGAGACAACGGACAAGGGCGGCGTGGCCTACATGGCCCACGTCGGTGGCTTCGTCGCCGGCTTCCTGCTGACATTCCTGTTCCGAAGCGGCAGGTCGCAGAACGGCTGATCGCGAAGCGTCCGGTCAGCCGACCGTGCCGACGACGATGCGCCCCAAGCCCGGCAGCTCGAGGGCTGGGCGCCTCAGGTCGATGCCGGCGACGACGCCCAGCGCCCCTGGCAGCCGTCGGATCGCCGTAGACCGGTTCAGGCCGCCTAATTGGGGCCGCTCAGGCCCGGTGCGGCATTTTACGATTTGCGATAGACTTCCCACACCCGGACAACGTCGGCTGCTCGAGGAGTACGCGCCGGGGCGCGCCGGCATCGCAGAGTCAGCCAGTCCATCCTGCCATGAGCGGACGCAAATTTGAAGGGTAAGACCCATGCTCAAGCGAGTTCTGACGACCGTCGCCGCCGTCGCCCTGGTCGGGATGACGGCCTCCGTAGCCTGGTCGCAAGCGCAACCCAAGGACATCAGGTGGGGCACGCCTCCCGTCGGCAGCGCCGGTCACAAGGCGATGGTCACGCTGTCGACCCTGCTCAACAAGGAGATGCCGCAGTACCGCATTTCCGCGCTGCCCACCGCCGGCGCCATCGCCACCGTCAAGGGATTCGCCACCAAGGAGCTCGATGCCTTCTATGGGTCCGACGTTGCCTACCACGAGCTTGCGACCGCTTCAAGGAACGCCTGCAGCGCATGCCGATGCAGTCGTTCTGGTCGAATACGATCGAGGTCGGCCTCGCGATCCATGTGCGCAACAAGGACAAGATCAAGAAATGGGGCGACCTCTCCGGCAAGCGTGTGTTCACGGGACCTCTGCCGTTCGACACGAGGGCGCAAAGCGAGCGAGGCCTCGCCGCCTTGGGCGTGAAGTTCACTTACGTGCAGGTGGATCTCTCGACTGCCGGCTCACAGCTCGAATCCGGCTCGATCGATGCTCTGACCATCTACACCGGCTCGGAAAGCTCGCCCCCGCCGTGGCTCGCCGAAGCTTCGCTCGCCGCCGACTGGGCGGTGCTCAATCCGAGCGACGATGAGCTTGCCGAGCTGAAGAAGAAAGGCTTCGCCATCGTCGAGGTGAGTCCGAAGGCCTTCAACCGCGATGTTCATGGCGACAAGGTCATCGAGCTACCGTTCTACTACGGCTTCAACGTCGGCCTCGAAGTGCCGGAGGAGGACGCGTACAAAATGCTGACGATCATCGAGAAGAACGCCGCCGAATTGGCCAAGACCGATCCAACCTTCACGCAGATCGCCAAGGACATGAAGGGCTTCCAGGTGCGCGGCGTGGAATCGTCCGTCGATCTCGTCCCCATTCATCCTGGCCTTGCCAAATGGATGCGCGAGAAGGGCGTCTGGAACGCGAAATGGGATTCCAGGATCGCCAAAAATTAGCGGCCGAATCGAACACCATATCAAAGACAGGGCGGGCGCCATCGGGCGCCCGTCGTTTGAATTCATCCAGACGAGCGAGCCATGACAGACAATTCCGCCAACCGGCCGCGTTTTGTTGTCGAGTGCGTTTATTACGCCGTCGCGATTTTTTTCTTTTTTTATCTCTTCTTTTATTTCTGGACCAGCGAAGGCGGCCCGACGCTGCTGGCCATGACGTTGGTGCCGGTGACCTACGTGCTGTTCGTCCTCAGCTGCCTGCGCGAGAACGATTTGTATCCGAGCCTGCCGCCAGCGGCCAACTTCGTCATCGCTGCGGTCTACATCGGACTTGCGCTCGCCGTCGCCCTCTACATGCACACGGAATATTATGCGCTCGGCACGGAGCGGGCCGGCGACTGGAATTCAACCGATCTGCTCGTGGGCACGGTGATGACGGCGCTGGTCCTGGAATATTCGCGCAAGCGCCACATGCCGCTGTGGTCTTGAACATCATACTGATCCTCTACGCGGTCTTCGGCTACATGGTGCCCGGCATGTTTTATCATGCGGGGCTGAGCTGGTGGCGCGTCGGGACCGCCATGAGCGTCGAAACCTCGACCGGCGTGTTCTCGAACCTGCCGCAGATCGCGCTCACGGTTATCGCCGCGTTCCTGCTTGTGCTCAGTGTGCTGAGCGGCTTCGGCTGCATCGAGTCGCTGCTGCGCGCCACCAAGCGCGTTGCGATCCGCTCGCCGCACGCGCTGCCGCAGTCGGCGGTGGTCGGCTCTATGTGCGTCGGCACCGTGAGCGGC
>JRHI01000092.1_pt1 | contig 91560 bp, 78 predicted proteins | sample 215371 | NCBI WGS metagenome assembly JRHI01 (sample SAMN02929681, study PRJNA255918) | sediment metagenome | biome: cave system; feature: Ice Cave; material: Sediment; isolation source: sediment from deep within a dark volcanic ice cave with no known source of... ... | reverse complement strand
AGGATGAAGCACCCGGTCAATACGATCACGATGTCATGAGCCAATATCGCATTTGATTTTCCTTCGCGTGTGTACTTACCGATGCGCGGGCCAATTATCATGGACACTGCTAAGGCCGTAATACCGCCGACGGCATGTACCACTCCCGATCCCGCAAAATCGCAATAGCCTTTGCCGAGCGAAAAGTTTGTCCCGAGGTTAGCCAGCCACCCGCCGCCCCACGCCCAGTTAGCAAAGAGCGGGTAGGTGAATCCGCCCATTATGAAAGAAGAAATCAAGAACGCCGCGTACTTCCAGCGCTCCGCTGCCGCACCGGTTACGATGGTGAGCGCTGTGTCCATGAACACCATTTGAAAGAGGAATAACACCATAACAGCGACGTCATACGTTCCCCGGTGTACTAAGAAGAGGCCGCTTTGCCCGAAGAGCCCAAAAGGTTTTCCGAACAACGTAACGGCATGCTCCAGATTTAACGGAGGAGTGCCACCGAGATTTCCAACTGCGCCGACACCACCCATTTGAATCGCGAAGCCTATTAGCCAATAGGCGAGCATGCCAACGCCGTACACCATAAAGTTCATCATCATGGTGTGGTTTGCGTTCTTGGCACGACAAAGACCGGTCTCAACGATGGCGAAGCCGGCCTGCATAAACATAACTAGGAAGCCGGTCACCAGCGTCCAAACAAAGTTAATGGCGATTTTATTTTGACCAACCTGATTTACTAGGTCGCCAATGGTCACGCCCTTTTTAGCATCAGTTGCGCTGACATCGCTTGCAGTGCCGGTGAGCGAGCCGTCGGGATCGCCTTTGGAGCGGGCGTCTGCGCTCGGCACCGGAGCACCGGAGACATCGGCGTCAGTAATAGGTACAGGCTTCGGTGCCGGCGTTGCGGCTGCCGCTGCAGGTACTGGCGGAGTCTGAGCCGGAGTTTGAGAAGGGGCAAATGATCCGAGACATAAAATGGCCAGTAAAACCGGAAGCAACCGCGTAGTGATTTTCATCCGCCTGCTCACCCCTTTTTCCAGATTGCATTTTTGAGATAGGCGCGGTTAAGCACGCCTATGATTCCAAACAAGCTCACCGCCAGTCCGACGAGCACGACCGCCATTCGGGCACCGACCGAGCCAAGAGCCAGGCTAAGTATGCTGATTACAAATCCAAGCAGTGTGATTAACACTCCGACGAGAATCATCGCTCATCTCCTCTAAGGACCATTTCCGTCCTCAGTTCTCCGCTTGTTCCAGCGGCTTGCAGTTTCGAAAAGCGGCAACGGAGACAGCCAACAGCACCGCTGCCAGCAGGTACAGCAACATGCTCCCTTTATATAGGCCTCCTGATAACGACGTGAAGGCCAGTAAGAAAGCCGCAGTTGCCACTGCTTGTTTGGAATTCGCTCCCATTCGGGTTTCCTCCTCGTTTTGCTGTGGTGTCCACGGCCGCCTCGTCTTCAGGCGGTTCCTCGTCTTGCGAGCTACCTCTTGGGTCCAAAAAATGCCACGACACCCAATGCCAAAGTATTCTGGTTTTCTCCAATTGCGGGTGTACCACCGCGATCAAAGAAGGGTACGTTGGACCAATCGCGACGATATTCCAGGCGGGCAAGAAGCCCTTCTAGCATTTTGTACTCGCCGGTGAGTGTAACTTCTTTGAGATCCTGCGCGGTGCCGGTGGAAAACCCATCACGGTCCTTGAACCATTCGAACCGCGGGGTAAACGCAAATTTAGAGGTGGCCTGATAATGGACAGCGCCGGCAATTCCGTACCACACGTTGTGCACTGCTACCGTCGAAATGGGAACGGTATGCAAGGTGTCGAAATGAGTGTTGCGGGCATAATCGAAATTGATATAGGCGTTCAGCTTGCCCGCGGGAGTGAATAGCAACGTCGTGTCGTAGAGGTGGCGCCACCCTTTGTTGGTGTTGGAATTTTCCGGGCCGCCGTAATAGTTATTGCTCCAGCTGAACAGCTTGGTTGTGAATGTGCCGGTGAGGCCGATAGTCTTCCCACTGTTATTATCCTCAACGTTGTTCCATCCGTTGACGATTTGCACGCCGCCAGTAAAGTATTTTCCAACAGGCATAGAGGCACGAAGGCCGAAGTGATAGTAAGGGATGGCCCAGGCAAAGAGCAGGGAGCGCGAGTAGTTCCAATTGCTGTTGGTTTCGATGACTTCGGCGCCAGCGCTGGTGACGAATTTGCCAAAGTCCACTTCGAGGCCTTTAGCCTTTGCGGGCTTGACGCTCAAGTACGCTTGCTCAATGTTGTGGAAAATGGAGGGCGCCTGCTCGCCGGCAGAGATAATGTCGAAGGCACGGCCAAAACCAAAATCGATCTGAAAGCCCACCGGATCAGGAGTGTGGGCCAGACTGAGTTTGGCCATATTCAGGCTGAACTGATTGGCTTTCAGATCAAAATTGTAGAGTTGATTGTTTTGAGATGCAGGATGATTGGAGTTGAAGCTGTAGTAGCCGTCAACCAGGCCGCTGAAATCGATCGGCCCGACAGACCATATGGGCGCAGCTGGAGCTGCGGCCGGGGCAGAGTCCGGCGGTTTGGCGTCGGACGGTTTTGCATCGGACTGACCTGGGGGTGCATCGGTTACGGGCTTCTGGTCTCCCCCCGGCGTTGGGGTTTGTGCAATTACAACTGAGGCCGCGGACAAAGACATGTATAAAAACCAACACCACTTCGCGAGCTTGGGCATGGTAACTCCGCCTTTCCATCGCTTGCTTCGAAAGAGGACAATCGCAAGTTGCTTGGGTGCGGACTGTACTGGTGACGGTTTCGAAAAGCCAACGGAAATTTTCTATTGATTACATTCAAAACTTTTGATTGGTGCTGGGGTTCCGCCTGTGCATGATTACAGCGCTGCGGCGGAGCCCGTGTCGGACTGTGCCGCGGTGTCCCAGGGAAACCCAGCTTTCCACTCAAAAAAGGGGGATAGGCATGAAAAAAATCGAAGCGATCATTCAACCCTCGAGGTTCGAATCGGTAAAAGATGCACTCTACAAAATCGGGATTGAAGGGATGACGGTAACGGAAGTGCGCGGGCATGGACGACAGAAAGGACATACTGAGGTGTACCGCGGCAGGGAATATACCGTGGACCTCTTGCCGAAGATTAAACTGGAGATGGTGCTTCCGGATGCTTTGCTGGACAAGGCCGTGGACACTATTCTGGAGGCGGCCAAGACAGGAAAGATCGGAGACGGTAAAATATTTGTTTCCCCGGTGGGCGATGCCATCCGCATTCGCAATGCGGAGCGCGGAGAAAGCGCGTTGTAGAATCTATGACTGCCGCCCGCTACGGTTTGAATTTAGTTTTAGGGAAACGACTCGAAAATACGATGCAAGGATCCATACCGACCTTGTCCACGGCTGTGCCTGAGGCGGACGGCGAACGAATACGCATACGCGAGCAATTCGAAGCGGGTGTGGGTGCACGCGAAACATTGCAGGCGTTGTGCCAACTGGCGGATCGAAACATTCAGCGGGTATTCAGCGAGGTCCTGCGTGTCCATAACGGCGACACGCAGGGGCTTTGTCTTCTTGCACTGGGAGGATACGGCCGGCGCGCACTTTTTCCATACTCGGATCTCGACATACTTTTCCTTTTTGGCAACGACAAAGCGGAAGCCGGATTTCGGCCGTTAATCGGCGAATTTTCGCGAATGCTGTGGGACCTTGGATTTCGGGTTAGTTCGGCGGGACGAACCATCGACGAATGTAAACGCATCGAAGAAGACAACGCGGAATTTCATCTCGCGTTGCTGGATCGAAGATTTCTCGCAGGGGACAGCGCTCTCTTTGAGAAACTCGACAGCAAGATTTTGCCGGGCTCGGAACGCCAAGCGCGACCTTTTCTCCTAACTCAACTCCACAAACTAACCAAAGACCGGCTGTCGCGTTACGGGAACACTATTTTTCATCTGGAACCGAATGTGAAGGAATCTCCTGGTGGGCTTCGCGATTATCAGGCTACGGTTTGGCTGCGACAGATCAGCGAAGGAAGAATAGAAATTCCCGCGAAGATGACCGTGGAAGACGATCTAGTGGCGAAAGCTGTGGAGTTCCTAAGCGAAATTCGATGCTTCTTGCACTATAGCAACGCGCGGAATGACAATACGCTGACGTATGAATTGCAAGCGGCGGCAGCAGCCCGTTCTCTCGGGGTCAACGGCGAACTGGGGACCACCAAGGTAGGAGAGATTTCGGTCGAGGCGGTAACTCCTTCAGATTCTGGCACTGCGGAGTGGATGCGATTGTATTTTCGGCAAGCGCGAACACTAAATCGCCGCTTGCTGCGGCATATGGAACAAAAAGCGCCGCCAACCTCATTATCGTTGCGAGAACGAATTTTAAGTGCAACACGCGCTATAAAAACTGAACCGAACACCACCAGTGGCACCACACCTTTCATCGTGCGCGACGGTTTGCTGGAAGTTGTGGCGCCCGGAGCGCTGTCGGACCGCGCCGTTACGTTCTCTGTATTTGCAGGTGCCGCTGCAACAGGCATCCCGCTCAGTCGCGAAGCGGAGCGGACCATCGCCTATATTCTGACCCATCCGGAAGTGCCTGGGCAAAATGCGCGGTTGTCGTGGTCTACACTGCGCGACATTCTGAACGCGGACTATCCGGGCGTGGCGTTGCGCTCGATGCAACGCCTTGGACTATTGACGGAAGTGCTGCCGGAATTCGGGGCGATCGATTCCTTGGTAGTTCGCGATTACTATCACCGCTACACCGTCGACGAGCATTCCCTGCGAACGATCGAACATTTACAGGAATTGGCGGATGCTACCGACGCGCTGGGGAAAAATTTCGCCCCGTTATGGAAAACGGTCGAACGGCGCGACCTGCTGATTCTCACGATGCTGCTGCATGATGTGGGCAAAGGCATGGCGGTAGACAGCCATGTAACCGGAAGCCTACAGGCTTTGGACAGTGCTGCAAAGCGACTGGAACTCTCACCGGAAGAAAAATCGGAAGTGCATTTTTTGATCAAGCATCATCTGGACATGTCCGCGACAATGCAACGCCGGGACATTTTCGATCAAGGCACGGTTACCTTATTCGCGCGAATGGCGGGGACTCAGGAACGGCTGCAAAGACTGACGCTACTTACTTATGCGGATATTCACGCGGTAAATCCTGAAGCTTTAACACCCTGGAAAGCCGAGATGCTGTGGCAATTGTTCGTGGCCACCTCCAACCACTTTAGCCGCACGCTGGATCGCGACCGCCTGCACGCTTCGACGGAGGTTTCGCTGCTCGCCCAAGTGCGTTCGCAGACTCGCGGCGCGAAAGAAGGAGAAATCGAGCGGTTCCTCGAGGGCTTCCCGCGTCGGTATCTTGCGGTGCACTCAGCCGCGGAAATTGCGGAACACTTTGCTTTGTATCAAAAACTCAGTAACGAGCCGATGCAGACCGAATTGATAGCCACGCGCCACGGTTTCTCACTGGCGCTGCTCACCGCGGATCGGCCTGCGCTGTTCGCGACGATTGCCGGGGTGATGGCGGGCTGGGGAATGAACATTATTAAGGCAGACGCCTTCGCGAACGCCGCGGGAGTGGTGCTTGATACATTCCGATTTGTGGACCTGCATCACACGCTGGAACTGAACCCCAGCGAAGTCGAACGCTTCCGCAAAAATCTCGCCGATGTGGTCAACGGAAAAGCCACCCTGGGGCCGTTGCTCCAAAGCCGGGATAACGCAACTCGCGCGCGACCTCCCAAGATATCGGTAGAAACGCGGATCAATTTTGACGATTCCTCATCGCTACACAGCACGTTACTGGAAATCGTCACGCAAGACCGGCCAGGATTGCTTTATGAGATGGGATCGGCGATTGCGAAAGAGGAATGCAATATCGAGGTTGCCCTGATCGATACGGAAGGGTTAAAGGCGATTGACGTGTTTTACCTCACTTCCCGTGGCAAAAAATTAACCGAGCAGAAAAAGGAATCGTTACGACAGGCGTTGCAGGCAAATTTGAGCTAGCTGGCTCACTACGTATCCTGCGGCGGACTGGTACCTTGAGATCCTCGAAGCCTACCTAGTGAACTCCGTAGACAAGCTTTGACCCCGAAAGTCCCCGCAGATTTATTTTACAAACCGCTTGTGAAGATTCCCAAATCGGCCGGTGGAGCCTCGAACATCTACGACCAAGTGCGAGCGCAAATGTAGCGACTGCGCCAGAAATGAAGATGCGCGAAGTGTTGACACATGCAACGAAGATTCGTACCTGATAGCAATAAATGGCTCAAAATGAGGATTCAATTACGCAACGGAGAGAAATGCTCTAAAATGAAAGGCTCTACGGTGGGCGTGTAGCTCAGCTGGGAGAGCACCTGCTTTGCAAGCAGGGGGTCACCGGTTCGATCCCGGTCACGTCCACCAATTTTCTCTCTGATGTCATTGCGTTAGCCGCTTCAGTGTCCGTGCCAGCCTTGTTGATCTAGCTGATGAATCGCGTCGCCACACGCGCACAACGGCTGCCGGCACAAAGGACCACGAAGTTCACCAAGAAAATCAGGCCAGCTTCTTTTCTCGTCTGTACTCGTCAAACTTTTCAAGAAATCGGTCGATGTCTTTCTTCTGCAAATAATACGGAGTGGATAGCCGCAATTTATTAGGATCCGCGCCTCGGATGCGGATTTTGTGGGTCTTCCATAACCAGTTCTCCAAATCCATGCGCGGGACCGGCGGCACATTTACCGTGACGATCGCGCAACGCAGAGCTGCATCGGGCGAAGTCCACGAAACCGCGCCACGTTTGAGCATTTCCGCGAGGATGTAGTCCGCGAGAGCGCGGTGACGGCGTTCGATGCGCTTCAGGCCAATGTCGTTGGCCAACTTGATGGCGGCTCGCAGTCCCCAAAGCGCAGGGACATTCGAGCTGCCGATGCGCTGGAATCGCTCGGCTCGAATTTTCGTGTCGTCCCAGCCTTCGGTGGCAATCGTGTTCCAGATTCGGTCAATGACCTCGTCTCGAACGTACAGAAAGCCCGAGCCCTTGGTGGCCTGTAGCCATTTGTGCGGGCTCGAGGAGTACATGTCGCAGCCGATGTCGTGCACGTTGAAACGCATCATGCCTGGAACGTGAGCGCCGTCCACGGCAGAGAGAATGTCTTTTGAACGTGCCAGCGCGCAGAGTTCCTTCGCCGGCAAAACTGTGCCGGAGAAAGTGGTGATGTGGCTGAAGAAAATTACGCGGGTGCGCGGAGTGATGGCGTCGTTGAAAAGGTTGAGCACCTGCGCCGCGTCTTTCACTGGCCGGGGGAGCGTAATCTTCTTCACTACAATGCCGTAGCGTTTGGCTTTGAGGTTCCACGGGTGCTCGCCGCCGGGATGCTCCTGGTCGGTCATCAGCACTTCGTCGCCTGGCTTCAGATCGACACCATTTGCGATATAGCTGTTGGCTTCTGTGGCGTTGCGTAGCAGCGCGATCTCGTCGCGATGGCAACCCACGAACGCAGCCAGCGGATCCCGGAACTCGTTCCACGAGGCATATCCCCAGATGGGATAATCCTCGGGGTCCTTCTGGTCCATCTTCTCCGTGGTGGTATATCCGTCGAAGATGGCGCGCAAGACAGGAGCTGGACTAGAGCCCACAGTGCCGTTGTTCAGGTACACCTCGTCTTCAGGAATAAGAAATTGTTTGCGTAGCTCTGCCCAGTAGGCATCCTCGTCCTTGTCCTGTAGGGCGTGATCAGGCAATGAGGACGGAAGGTTCTGCAGTTGGGCCAGCAGGTTTCCACGGAAAGCGAGCGTTGCAGCCATTCCGGTGGTAGCGGCTGTCAGGAAATTTCGGCGGTCGAACATCGCAGCTCCTGGATCTGGGTCAAAAATACACCTGGGAAATAATCGCGCCAACGTCAACGCGCTAACGGACCGGATTTCCATTTTGTCCCAAGGACTGAGAATTATTGCACCTTCTCAAGTGGGATCCTCGGTTTTGCGTTCAGGTCCAAAAATTGACAGTAGGTGGCCGTCTGCATCCCGAAAATGCGCAACCCAGTGCATCGGCGTGATCTGGTGCGGTTCGCTCACGAAGGAAATGCCCCGAGCGCATAACTCACTGTGGGCTGCTCTGACGTCCTCAACTTGAAATACCACTTCGGTCGCACCGGCAACGTGCGGCGCCGTATCGGCAAGCCCGCGGTTCAGGCCCAGCATTACCGTCCCACATTGCAGCAGCGCGAGTTGAGCCTCTTTCATAATTACTTTCATGCCGAGCTTGTCCTCGTAAAACGCCAGCGCGGCGGGCAGGTCGCGAACACCGAGCATGACTGCCCCGATCTGAGAAAGCCGAAATTTCTGTTCCATAAAAGTCTCCACTTACCTTTTCGAGCCGCGGCACACGAACAGCCGTGCCGCAAATGTTAAACTGGTTTTAGCATGAATCGGTCCGGATTTGGCGATTTGCCGCTACATGCTGGGCGTGTGCCGCCGTGGCTATCGCGGCGCATGACCAAGCTGGGCTCGGCGATCCATCGGGAAGTCCCTGAACGTTTCATGCCACGCGCGGACGTACTCATAAACACTATCGACCAGCGTTCCGTCGAGGTCGAACAACACTGCCTGTCGCGGAACGTCACTGGATTTATCGTATTTAGTTTGGACATAACCGTTCATTTTCTTAAGTTTAAATTTTGGCGCAGCGAGCATTCATGCGGCAGGAATGAAATTCGCGATGTTAAAAGTCTGGCGGACAGAATGAACAACATGGGTTGGACGCGGTATGGATTTTGCGTGGGCAGCGAAGTAATCCAAATATGATCAAAGTGGTGTCAGCCTGTAGTTCTATCCGATTTTTTCCGTCGTTGCCGTGCTGGTGCCGGGGACCTTTTTGCACTCTGTAACGCCTTGCGTATGGCGCCGGCACTAGCAGTACGCATCTTGGTTCGCGACTTATTGGAAGCAGTTTTCGGTGCTGGGTCGCCGGTCGCGGCTTTCCCCACATCACCTCCGTCGTCGCGAGCAATTTCAGCGAGAAGGCGATTGGAGATTGCCGAACGCGGCATCTTCTGTGCAATGTCTTCATCAGACGCAAATTCATCGCGATGTTTAATGAGTAGCCAGGAAGTTTTGGAGCTGCTGCCATAACCACGCGTCCGCACCAACACCCATGAGCCTTTCAATCTTTTGCCGTGCAGTGTGAATTTTAGATCGCCTCTTTCCAGAGCCGCAGCCACGTCGGGACTTTCCGGTGACCACGTGCCGGTATCCCACATCATCACGGTGCCGCCGCCGTATTCGCCCTCCGGGATGACACCTTCGAAACTGGCATATTCGACCGGATGATCTTCTACCTGCATGGCAAGACGTCTCACCGAAGGATCAAGCGAAGGTCCTTTCGGGACTGCCCACGAGAGCAGAGTCCCTCGAAACTCCAGGCGAAAATCGTAATGTAGCTGACTCGCACGGTGTTTCTGGATTACATAAATTAAAGAGGATTTTGGAGCTTTCTCCACGGACTTCCGGCCCTCTTTGCCCGAAGGCTCGGGAGAAATATCAAAATGCCGTTTTTTGCGATATTCGCTGAGGGCCATTTTATGAACTCTACACCAAGAGGAGAATGAAAATCGGGCTCGCTAGGAATCTTGAGCGAGCCCGACCCTCTGTTACCGTTGTCCTTGTTGTTATTCTTGTTCCCCCGAATTGGTGGCGGTTTCACTCTCTCGTGTGACGAGCCCGGCTTTTCACCGCGCACAGGAGTCTCGCGACTCTCGGCTGGTTGGTTGCTGCTTCGCACTACGTCGGTATCTCTGGTTTCGCCGCGCTTGGGATTCGGGGTTAGCTCCCCGATTGGGTCGACATCAGCTTCCGCCAACCGGCGAGTTTCGCTCTGATCCCGACTATCTGGCGATTCCAGCTTTGGTGATGAACCGTGCGAAGCCATGCCGCACCTTATGCCTTCGCCGCGCGTGACTTTTTGCGGTTGGCCGCTGACATATCCTCATCTTCTTCGGAGCCTTCGCCCATGGCTTTCACGTTAATATCGCTGGCCAAGTCGGAAAGCTTCTGGTCGGTTTCCTTTTCTTCTTCAAGCGTCTGCTCGAGGAGTTGAACAGCTTCGTCTTCGCCAAGCAATTCAGCATAGGTGCGAACTGTGCCATAAGCCGCGATCTCGTAATGTTCCACGCGCTGAGCTGCCGAAATCAGGGCTGCATCCATCAAGTCTTCTTCGAAATCCTCTTCCATCATTTCCTGGCCTTCGGCGACAAGTCCTTCCATGCCCTTGCACTTTTTGCCGGACGGCTTTCCACCGAGAGCTTTGAAGATCTGCTCGAGCCTCTGCACGTGCCCGCGCGTCTGCTCAAGATGTTTTTCAAAGCCAGTACGCAGTTCGTTCGAACTGGCGGCCTTGGCCATTTTCGGCAGCGCTTTTACCAATTGATTTTCCGCGTTGTAAATATCTTTAAGTTCGTCGACATATAGTTCTTTAAGAGCTTCGTGTTTCATGATGTTCCTCCTGAATTAACCAGCGGATTCAAACTAAAGCCGGGACCTGGACTCAACCATCCAGCGGAGTACCTAATGCCGTTTATAAATTCGTGTAGCAAAACTGATAGGTCCAGTTGTCCTCGCTGTCGGCGGCAACGCGGGCGATATTCCGACCTGGATAACTTCGGCGCTATCCATGAAATCGTGTACGAGCGCTTAGACTCCACCATACTAAGCGGTTTCGGCCAGCGCTTTGTCCTGAGGGAAGGGTCTGCTAGAATGATTAGCTATCTGTTCGGGATACTCCGAAGAAACAGGAACAACCATGGCAATGAAGTGTGAACTGTGCGGCAAAGGGCCGCATTTCGGCAACGTAATTAGCCACGCGAACAACACGCGGAGGCGCCGGTGGAATCCCAATTTAAAGCGGGTACGCGCGCTGGTGGCAGGCAACCGGAAGCAAATGCGTGTGTGCACGGCTTGCATTCGCGCGGGCAAAGTCAAGAAAGCGGCCTGAGCCTTCCCTTGGAATCCATTCCTTTGAACTTTGATAAGCAGGTGCTCGCCCAAGGCCTCGTCCGCGCGCGTTGGCACCTAGGCGTGTCAAAACCAGCAAAGCTGGCGGCATTGCCATTGGCGTTATTGGCGGTTTTCTGCGGCTGGGGCTGCAACCGGCAGAAACAGCACTCGTCAGACGTCTGGGGCGTCGTTAACGGAAAAGAAATCAGTAAGGACGAAGTCGAAAGGTACTATCGCACCCGCGTGAATCCCGAAGGGCAAGCGCCTTCGCAGGAGGAAGCACTTTCGCTGAAGCTCAACGTGCTGGACGAGCTAATCAACAACGAAATTCTGATCGAACGCGCAAAGAAGCTGAACCTGGAAGCCAGCGATGGCGAAGTCGAAGACAAGTTCACGGAACTGAAAAGTCCTTATACCGAAGACGAATTTCAGCGGCAGTTAAAAGAGCGCGGAGTTTCAGTCGACGATTTGAAGAGGGACCTCAGGCGCCAGCTGTCAATTCAGAAGTTATTGAACCGCGAAGTGGTGGCAAAAATTTCTATCACGGACCAGGACGTAGCGGAATTCTACAACGCCAACAAAGCGCAATTTAACGTTGCCGAACCGCAATATAGAATCGCCCAGATTGTCGTAACCCCCCGAAAAGAACCGCAAATCCGCAATCGCAAAAATGACGATGCTACCAACGAAGCGGAAGCCCAGCGCAAGATAAAAATGCTTATGGACCGATTGAACAGCGGCGCCGATTTTGCGCAGCTGGCCATGGATTATTCCGAAGACCTCAATTCGGCCGCCACCGGTGGAGATTTGGGCTACGTCCCGGAATCGGCCCTGAATCAATCCGACCCGCAGCTGAAAAAACTTGTGTTGGGATTAAAGCCCGGGCAGGTGAGCCAGCCCATTCAATTAAAAGAAGGTTTCCGGATTCTGAAACTCATTACTCGCGAATCGCCGGGCCTTCGCGGCATAGCCGAACCACAGGTGCAACAAACCATTCGCGACACCTTGCGGAATCGGAAAGAGCAATTGTTGCGCGCGGCTTATCTCGCGATCGCGCGAGACGAGGCGCGTTCCACAAATTATCTGGCTCAACAAGTTATCGAAACGGCCGGCAAACTTCCTGCTGGCGCACCTGCGAATTCACCCCTCAAGCCTTCGAGTTCGGGCCACTAAAAGTAGCCGCGGTGCCGTTGCTTCGTGCTTAGCCAGTTTTCCCATCCGGTTTTCAAGCTGAACTCTTAACTAATCCAGGCGAGAATTTCTCCAGCATTTACGGGCTGGCCCTCAACCGCCAGCAATCGTTCCACTGTTCCTGATTTCGTGGAACGTATTTCGTTTTGCATTTTCATGGCTTCCACCACGAGCAGTCCTTGTCCGACTTCCACCTGGTCACCGGATTGCACCAGCAATCGAACGACTTTACCGGCCATTGGCGCCGCGATTTGTTGACGCCCTTCGACTTCCACGTGCCCGGGCCGACGTCCCCGCCATGCGCGCGGATCGACAACCTCAGCAGTGAATTCACGGAGACCGGTCTGAAGGTTCATCGTTCCATTGGGAGAGCGGGCAATCCGGATTTCGTGCGATTCTCCACTAAGCAAAACGGAGAGGGTATTCGGGACGATCTCGACTACGTCGGCATCCACGAACTGACCGTCAAGCTTTATGCGCCAGCGATCGACGTCGCGTTCTAGTTCCACCGTGCGGGTGCTTTTTCCGGAAGGGCAGACCAGAACCACTTCGAATTTCATGGCGTGCGGTCCAACTGACGATCGCGGCCACTGCGTTTCCAGCGCGAAGCGTCATCATCGCCGCGTTCGCCAGATGCAGTGGGTGCGTTCTGCATGGCTTGCCAGACCGCTGCACCGATAGCCGCAGCATCCGCGCTACCCTGTTCGGCGGCAGAACGCGGAGTGCGTTGAAGCAGCTCATCCAGCCAGGTGGTATGAATCTCACCGCGAATGAAATCCGGTTCAGCCAAAATGCGACGAAACAGCGCGGAATTTGTTTTGATACCGGTGACCGTGTACTCCTCGAGAGAGCGGCGAAGCCGCGCGATAGTCTCCTCGCGACTGTTGCCCCAAGCGATAAGTTTGCTCAACAGCGGGTCGTAGTCGTTTGGGACCGTCCAGCCATCGTAAACGCCTTCATCCAGGCGAATCCCCGGTCCACTGGGAGCGTGGCGAGAAAGAATTTTTCCCGGCGATGGGAAGAAATTATTTTCCGGATCTTCCGCGTAAAGTCGGACCTCCATGGCGTGCCCTCGCGGCGTAATGGTTTCCCACGCGAAAGGCAAACGATGGCCGGCGGCGATGGCGATTTGTAGTTTTACCAGGTCCAGCCCGGTGACCTGCTCGGTAACAGGATGCTCGACCTGCAGGCGCGTGTTCACTTCTAAAAAATAGAAATCAAGATTGGCATCGACCAAAAATTCTACTGTGCCCGCGTTGGTATATCCGCCGGCCCGAGCCAATCGCACGGCTGCATCGCCCATCTTCTTTCGCAAATCCGGCGTCATGATGGTCGAGGGAGCTTCTTCAATAAGCTTTTGGTGGCGGCGCTGAACCGAACATTCGCGTTCACCGAGAGAAACGACCCGGCCATGCAGGTCCGCGAGTATTTGGATTTCCACGTGCCTCGGCTTCAGCAGATATTTTTCCAGATAAAGGCGCCCATCGCCAAAGCTGTTCATCGCCTCGGAGGACGCATCGCGAAAAGCGGAGGCCAGATCGCTGGTGCGATGCACTAGGCGCATGCCCTTTCCGCCGCCACCAGCCACCGCTTTAAGCAACACGGGAAAACCAAAGTTCTCCGCCAGGACTTGCGCCTGTTCGAGTTGATCGATGGGATCGTTCGTTCCAGGAACACTTGGCACATTGGATCGTCGCGCTAATTGCCGTCCCGCTGTTTTAGCGCCGAGAGCTTCCATGGCCTCCGCAGAAGGCCCTATGAAAGTAACGCCGGTCTCTTTGCAGGCTCGGGGCAAGGCGGGGTTTTCTGCGAGGAAACCGTAGCCGGGATGCAATGCGTCGCATTGTGAACGCCGAGCCACATCCATCAGTTTGTCGATGCGAAGATAACTTTCGCCCGAAGCGGCCGGACCGATCGGGTAAGCTTCATCGGCTAAGCGTACATGAAGAGATTTGCGATCGACTTCACTGAAAACAGCAACGGATCGAATACCGAGCTCGCGGCAAGCACGCACAATGCGTACGGCAATTTCTCCACGATTGGCGATCAGAATTTTTCTGAACATAGCTGGCTGCGGATGCGATTCTGCGAAAGCTTAGCACGCGAAAGTAATGCTGGACCGAGCGCGTTAAGCCGACGTGTCCAATCGTTTCGAGCGGCGATGCATACTAAAAGTTTTATAGCGGAATATTCCCGTGCTTCTTTCGCGGATTGGTATCGCGTTTATTGTCCAGCGCGCGCAAAGCGGTGATGATGCGTGCGCGGGTATCGGCGGGCTCGATGATGGCATCGACGTACCCGCGTTCGGCGGCAACGAACGGGCTTGCAAAGCGATCTTTGAATTCCGCGATCTTCTCCTTGCGGAGCACTTCCCGATCGGCGTCCGAAGCTTTATCGAGTTCGCGCTTATACACAATATTCACCGCGCCCTCGGGACCCATAACCGCGATCTCAGCAGTTGGCCACGCAAAGTTTGCGTCCGTTCGCAGATGTTTGCTGGCCATCACGCAGTACGCTCCCCCATAGGCTTTCCGCGTGATGACCGTAATTTTTGGAACCGTGGCTTCCGCGAAAGCAAACAAAAGTTTCGCACCGTGACGGATGATGCCCCCGTATTCCTGCTGGGTGCCGGGCAAAAAGCCGGGAACGTCTTCAAAAGTAATCAACGGGATGTTGAAAGCGTCACAAAAGCGCACAAAGCGCGCCCCTTTCACCGAGGCGCTGATATCGAGGACGCCTGCAAGATACGACGGCTGATTGGCCACGAAGCCGGCGGGGCGACCATCGAGTCGCGCGAAGCCGACAACGATGTTTTTCGCAAAATGCTCGTGCACTTCAAAAAAATAACCGTCGTCCACAATGGCATGAATGGCGTCCTTGATGTCGTAGGGTTGCTGTGGATCGTCGGGCACAAGGGTGTTCAGCGACTCTTCGCGGCGGTCTGGCGAGTCAGAGCCAGCACGACGAGGTGCATCTTCCAAATTGTTGGCAGGTAAAAAGCTCATGAGTTCACGAATCATGGCCAGGCAATCGGCGTCATCGCGGGCGATAAAGTGTGCCACTCCGCTTTTTTCGTTATGAGTGGTTGCACCGCCAAGCTCCTGCTTGGTCACTTCTTCGTGAGTGACGGTCTTGATTACGTCGGGGCCAGTTACGAACATGTAGGAAGTCTCGCGTGTCATAAAAATAAAATCGGTGATAGCCGGAGAATAAACCGCACCGCCCGCGCAGGGGCCCATGATGGCGCTGATTTGCGGAATGACGCCGCTGGCCAACGTATTGCGTAGGAAGATGTCTGCGTACCCTGCAAGCGAAGCAACGCCCTCCTGAATGCGCGCGCCGCCGGAATCGTTTAATCCGATGAGCGGAGCTCCGCAACTCATCGCCAGATCCATAATCTTGCAAATTTTTCGAGCATTGGCTTCCGAAAGTGAGCCGCCAAACACTGTAAAATCCTGCGCGAAGACGTACACTAGTCGCCCATCGATTCGTCCGAATCCGGTGATGATGCCGTCGCCCGGCGGGCGCTGCTCCTGCATGCCAAAGTCAATGCAGTTGTGGCGTACAAATTTGTCCAGTTCCTCGAAGGTGCGTTCATCGAGCAGTAGATGGATTCGCTCGCGCGCCGTGAGCTTGCCTGCTTTGTGCTCACGCTCGCGGCGCTCCACTCCGCCGCCTGCTTCTGCTTCCTCGGACAATTTCTGAAGCTCGTCCATGCGCCGGTTATGTATCTCCTGAGAACGAGGAGGACTTTTCTTTTTGTCAGGCAAGTGGTCCTCCCGCAGCGGGCGTTTCATCTTTCGCAAAAATACGCACTGCAAGGTGCGTGGCCAGCCATACCGTCCCCAAAAGAAGAACTACCCCGAGCAGCAGTTCCGCACCGATAGCCGCGATTCGTGGCACGGTAGATGCAATCGCGGTGACGTATACCGTGGTTTGCACCAGGATAAACATCGCGCCAAGGCTCATAGCCACGATGAGGATGGTCGTGAAAATGGATGCAAAAATCATTTTCATGGGATTGTATTTGCGTCTAGCGCCACGCAAACAAGAATAACGCAAGTGCGACAAACAGGGTTCGCATCAATCGGATCAGCGACCCAGTGAGCAATACCTTCATGCTCGGACTAGCGCAATCCAGACCAATCGTCGGCTACGAGAATGGAGTCGCTGGGATTTGCCGGATCGTACTTGACGCTGGCAGGTTGGCCTGCAGCAAGACGCTGGAAACTGATCTGGCCTTCGAGTCCGGTAATGTCCTGTGCGGTGTGGTACGTCACGCCTGAAATTGCATAGCTGTAAGAAACCAGATATCGCGATTGGCTTTCGAGCAGCGAGTGTGCGCCGGAGTTGAACAACGTTTTGCGCTCCACTTTTGCCTCAGGAGGATGGTCCGCGAGTTCGACTACTTGACCTTCGGTGATTCTGCCGATTCTGTTCAGGTGTAGGCGCCGCTTACGCTCGACTGTCTCGAAATCTTCCGCGGGCTGGAAGAAGGCATACGCAATCATGATGATTGCGACCATGGCCGCCGCGCCCATAGCGATTAGCACGTTGAAATTAAAGAATACAAGATTCAAGTACACAACTCCGGCGCATGAGATAGCTCGAATTTAAATGGGACCGGATGGCCAGCGACAAATCATCGCGACGCTTTCGCGGAACACCCACGCACCGATTTTACCGGAATCAATGTCCCGCGGGTAATTACCCTATGCATATCATGCGTCGGATTCCGCAACACACGGTTAATGAGAAATCCGACGCTGCATGGGTGCGAAAAAAGGACGGGAGTCCGATGAATCGGGTATAAAAAGTCGCTCAATGCACTCTATGGCGCGGCGGTGCCAGGTGCGCAGAGCGCGCTTTCCAGATGCAAAGGCCAATCCAGGAGAGCGTCGCCGCAATCAAGTACAGCACAGCGCCAAGCATGAACACCTGGAAAGTGCTGTACCAGTCGCTGAGAGTCCAGAAAAATAAACTGAGAGCACGATACGTGAGGCTAAGAATGCTCCAGGCAATAAGACTGGATATGAGCAGGCTTCCAGGCTCGCGAAAGAACCGCAGCACGGGAATAAACGCCAACGAAGCAATAATCGCGGCGGCTGCAAGATTGCGCTCAACGGAAACATGGTCAAAAATCGGCAACTGATTCGCCAGGTAGATCCACGCGCTCAGAGCAATAGACAAACTGGCGCCTACAGCCAGGCCGATACGAACGGCTGAGTCCCTCAATGCGAGGAACCGTTGATGCTCTGCGATGGGCGGACGAACCAGCATGATAAGAATTCCCCTGATCGTATAACCCAAAATCAGGGCGATGGTTGCGCAGCATCTACCGCCAACGGTGCGCTCGGCGTGCTTTCATTTCCGGTGCGGTCAATGGCCGTGACGGTATACCAGTAGCGATGAGCGGGCTGTACAGAGGTATCACGAACTGCCGGTGTGAGCAACAACTCCGCGGTTAAAAGCTGTCCGCGCGTTCCTTCTTGTTCACTGCGGTAGACGCGGTACCCGGCAAAATCCGTTTCAACACTGATCGACCACGAAAGATCAATCAGCAATGATCCCGCGGTTTCTCCGGGCAGCACTGCCGCCGCCAAGTCTCGCGGTGGTGCAGGTGGAAAAATATCGCGAGGCATAACGATGGCGGGTACCGAGTCCGCAGATTCCAGAGCGGTCGCTTCGATAGCAATAAGACTGCGCACGATGTACACATAAGCCTTGCCGAATTCAAACGCTTTGTCGCTGTAAGTAATTTCCGGCTGTGAAGCCAAAAGTATCAGCTTGGAACTCCAGTTTGCCTGTGCCGTCTCGCGGGTAGCAGCCTCGGCGCTCGCGGCATCATCCCATTCCGCTCGATAAATATTGTAGCGGGGAGATATGCTGAGCGGCTCGCCCGCGGAAGTGCGGTCTACGGCAGGCCAACTCAGTTCGATAGCTGACTCGGTCGCGTTCGCCGTCAGTGCGGCAATGTGCTCAGGCACGGTAAAAACGCGGACCGATGCCATATTGGAGTCGGCGGAAGTACGTTTTTCAGAGGCGCGCGTGCGTACCGCATAAAGGACCATGCTCCCCGGATGGGCTTTAATTTCTTCCGGGGCGAGCGGATCGATGAATTGCAATTTGTCCGCGACGAGATATTTGTTAGTGAGCGAACCGGGAATAGTATCGACCACGCGCAGCGATTTTAAATCCGGCGAACCGTCGGGCTTTGCCGTGCCGCGCAGGATTTCCACTGCCGGTGACGCGATGAGGCGATCGCCGGCAACGGTTTTTTCCGGCATTGTAAATGTAAGTTGCACGCCATCGCCCGCCTGGCGAGCGGTGAGGTTGGTAATTTGTGCGGGAACTAGGGGAGAAGGGGCGGTTGGTTCGCCCGGTGCGCCGCAACCGCCAACCACCAGTAGCAGAGTGAAACAAATTGCCATCGCGAAACCTTTTTCGAACTGCGATGAAAGTTTCGCTGCGCGGACGCTCACTCGATTGCGTTCTCCGTTTGCCCGTGGATTACAGGATGTAGCGGCTGAGGTCTTGATTCTTGACGATGTCGGCAAGCTGTTTCGTTACATAGGCTGCATCGATCTTGACATTCTTTTTCTTCAAATCGGGCGCTTCGAACGAAAGCTCGTCGAGGACTTTTTCCAGAATTGTATGCAGGCGGCGCGCGCCGATATTTTCTGTCTGCTCGTTGACGCTAGTAGCGAAACGCGCGATAGCGGCAACGGCGTCATCGGTGAAAACCAGCTTCACACCTTCGGTTTCCAGCAGGGCAACGGATTGCTTGAGCAACGCGTTTTTTGGCTCAGTAAGGATGCGAATAAAGTCTTCTTCTTTGAGCGATTGCAGTTCCACGCGGATCGGCAGGCGCCCTTGCAACTCCGGGATCAAGTCCGACGGTTTGCTGACGTGAAATGCGCCCGCGGCTATAAATAAAATGTGGTCGGTGCGGATCATCCCGTAACGGGTGTTTACCGTGGTGCCTTCAATAATCGGCAAAATGTCGCGCTGCACGCCTTCGCGCGAAACGTCCGGACCATGCCCCGATTCTCGGCCTGCAACTTTGTCGATTTCGTCGATGAAGATGATGCCCATCTGCTCTGCGCGTTCCACGGCAGTGCGCGTTACTTGATCCATATCGAGAAGTTTGTTTTCTTCTTCCTGAATCAAATATTCAAAAGCATCGGCCACTGACATTTTGCGTTTCTTTTTCTGCTGGCCAAACATTCCCGAGAGCACGTCTTTAATATTGACGTCCATCTCCTCAACGCCCTGGTTGGAAATTATTTCGAATGATGGCATGGAGCGTTCTCGCACTTCGAGATCTACCATGCGCTGATCGAGTTTGCCTTCACGGAGTTGCACTCGTAATTTTTCGCGGGTTCGTTCGGTTTGTTCACGCTGCGATCCCGGGTCGGCATCGGCGGTTCCTGAAACGGGCGCTGGCGAGGGTGGCAGCAAAAGATCGAGCACGCGTTCTTCCGCTGCTTGCTCCGCGCGATCGGCGACCTCATCGAGTTTTTCCTCCCGGATCATGTCGATGGAAGTTTCGACCAGGTCGCGGACCATGGATTCCACGTCGCGGCCTACATATCCCACTTCGGTGTATTTCGAGGCTTCAACTTTGACGAAGGGACATCCCGCTAGTCGCGCCAGGCGCCTCGCAATTTCGGTTTTGCCTACTCCCGTCGGGCCGATCATCAAAATATTTTTGGGAAGAACATCCTCGGCAATTTCTGGCGGCAATTTTTGCCTGCGAACACGATTGCGCAGCGCTACGGCTACGGCGCGCTTAGCAGCATTCTGGCCGACTATATATTTGTCGAGTTCGCCAACGATTTCTCGCGGCGTCATGTCGTCGAGAGCCGGAAGAAGTTCCGGTTCTTCAGTGGGTGCGGCGCCGTTGCTGCCCGGAGTGTATACGATATCTTTGTCAGTCTTGGAGGGCATGAATCCTTCTAGAAACTCTTCTAATCGAGTTACGCATTCACACGAACCACCGCTAATGACAGTTGCAATTGTCTATGGCGACCTTAATCATGCTATTCAACAGCGCAATCACTTATTGGATGCGCTGAGACGGTATTGGGGTCGAAATCAAAACACCTAAAGCTCTTCAACAGTAAAATTGGCATTGGTATAGATGCAAATCTCGCTGGTGATCCGCATCGCTTCCATCGCGAGATCTTTGACGCTCAGCTTCGAATGCTTCAGCAGGGCGCGCGCCGCCGCCAGCGCGTAGGAACCACCGGAACCGATGGCCACAAGTCCATCATCGGGTTCGATCACGTCGCCGTTGCCGGAAAGAATGAACGTTGCCTTACTGTCAGCCACGATCAATAACGCTTCCAGATGACGCAGGGCGCGATCCTTGCGCCACTCTTTGGCAAGTTCCACCGCCGCTTTTTGCAGATTTCCAGAGTGTTCCTGCAGCTTGCTTTCGAAGCGCTCGAATAGGGTGATCGCGTCCGCTGTCGATCCCGCAAATCCGGCGATGACTTTGTCGTTGTATAGGCGGCGAGTCTTACGAGCGGTATGTTTCATTACGTGATCGCCCATGGTTACCTGGCCATCGGCGAGCAGCACGACTTTGTTTTCTTTTCGCACGCACAGAACAGTAGTTCCATGCATCCGTGCTTCTCCGTGGGAATTAAGCATCAACCTATTATACCGCCGACTACCTGCTGACCACTAAAATCCTAACAAGCACGTAATCTCTTTAACGAAATATCAGATTCCCTGTAGCGCTTTGATTCCCGCTGCTCGATTCAATCTTCCTTCCCGCCATTCACAATCGTGCCGCCAGCGCCGAAGCATTCCTGTGCGCGATGGCTTCGATGGTGATCATGGGATTTACGCCGGAGGCGTTTGGGAAAGAAGATCCGTCCATGACGAAGAGATTTCGTGCTTCCCAGGTCTCTCCTTCGGGGTTCGTCGCAGAAGTCCTTGGCGAACTGCCGAGACGGGCCGATCCCATAATGTGAAATGAAAAGAGCGCGACACGCCCGGCATCCCAGCCCGCGGAATCCATCGCTTGAGTATAGGAATCCAACGAACCATTACGGCCAGGCTCATAGCCGCACCACTTGGCGTGCGGTGAAAAAATCATTCGCGAGCCAGCAGCTTCCAGGATACGGGCTGCAGCGATAAAGCCATGCCGCAAGTGCAGGCGGTCAAACTCGGAAAGGGCGTAGTGCGACACGGGGTGGCCCTGCGCATCAATCGTTACCGTCCCGCTGCCCTTATCGCGAAGAAGCACGCCGATTCCAACGGTGTTTGCAAGCCGCTGCAAAACGCTGCGGTACTGCGCGGGCGCGCGCCAGGGAAGTACTGCGGTGGCAATGACCGGCTGCAACGCTGTGGTCTCATATTTGACCCCATAATTTCCCGTGAGGAAACGGTGCTCGTCGGAGTAGATCGCTTGCATAGTGCCTTCCCACGGGCGAATCTCTTCATCGAAAACGCCACAAACGTTCGAGACGGGATGTAAATGCAAATTTGCACCGATATGTTTGTTACGAAGACCGGAGTGCAGGAGAAGTGCCGGGGTATGAATCGCGCCACCAGCGACTACCACAGCCTTGCAGCGAATGCTGACGAGGTGGCCGCTTGTCGTTCGTGCTTCAATCCCTGTTACCTCTCCACGCGTTATTAGAATTTTCTGCGCGCGAGTCTGCGTGATTACCCGCGCACCATTTTTCTGGGCATCCACCAGCCAGGTTTTGGCGACGGATTGCTTCGCCCCGAGAGGACATCCGTATCCGCAAAAGCCGCAAAGTTTGCCTTGCTCGCAGGCAACCACATTGCGCGGCATGGCAGCCACGTGCCAGCCGAGCGAACGTAATCCGCGATCAAGGACCTGTTCGCGCGCGGAAACACGATTGTTGTTGGTGTTGACGGAAAGCCGCGTGCACACAGCGTCGAGGCTTCGGGTGTATTCCTCACTCATGAACCACGACACGCCGAAGGCGGCCCATTCCGCGCGAATCTCGTCAGGCGTGCGAAACGAGGTTGCGTAGTTGACCACCGTCCCGCCACCGAGGCATTCCCCAGCCAGTAGCCCAACACTGTGATCGATCGTAGCGGCAAAACCGCCTTCGGCGTACAACCGCCGATACCCGCCAAGCTCCGCACCGTCAAAGTCGGCGTTGTCGTAATAACCGCCCGCCTCGAGAACGATCACATCTTTTCCGGCAGCTGCCAGAACGGCAGCGGCAGTTCCTCCGCCTGCTCCGGAACCGATGACACAAACCTCGCAGGAAAGACTCATGGGCTCGGTTGGAATCGTCACGCTGAGCTCGCGCGGTAAAGCCGAGTTTTGCGCCTTCGGCGGCCCAGGATATTGAAGGCGATCCCATACCGGAGTCCGCGCACCGTGCAACGTAGGAATCATCACGTAGAGGAACGCCACTGCTTTACGCAACGCCTGGAACGTGGCTCGACGTCTTCCAATCGAACTGTCTGCCCACGACACCAGTACGCGAATACGCGCTTCCTCGGAAAGCGCCGAAAAACGCGATGCCTGGCGGATCGAAAGCAAACCATGCATTCGCGAATCCCAGATATTTAATAATTGGCGGAATTGCCGGTGGTCCGCTTCTCGCGGATTAAAATCCATGGCCTCGGCAATTGCTCCGGGAATGCCCAATTCCGAAGCGGAGGGCCACCCTTCGGAACTTGGGGCGAAAGTATCGCAAATGGACTGCAGCGACCGCTGCTGGCGTGGCGTAAGTTTCATGACGGAGGCATCAGATTAGCAGAAAGCTATAACAGGATAGGAAGACGGAAAACACCCCGAAACGGCACTGAAACCAAAAGCTTCGCAGTATCAATCTTTGCTGTTTTTATATTTATCTTTATCTTTCTTCGTGCCAACTTCGGCAAAACGCCTCTCCAACCCGGCCTTCGTGAACATATCGTCTGGAAAGTTCGGATGGAAAGTGCACGTCTCATAGAAGGCCTGGAAGAACCGGTGCCCATCACGTTCGCGTGAAACTTGCAAAGGCACCATCACGCCATCTTTTCTTTGATAGTTCGTGTAGATAGTAATTTCTTCGGTACGCTCGCGCGTGTTCTCGTCCACGGAAGCCATAACGCTTCGCAACAATAGGTGTGAGGAGCGGTCCACCGCCAGTCGCAAAGTGCGCTGCTGATCGGAAACTTCTACCCAATCGATCGGCAGCATGTCCGCGATGTCCCGGCCGGCATAGCGGACATTCAAGTTGCCGTCTTTCAATCGTGCGCGCAGCAGATTGTCTACGCTGTACTTAACCAGTTTCTGAAAATCGTGAACGGCCTCGGCTGGTTCCTCGCTCACGCCACCGCGGTCCATAGTCCATCCCTGATCGCCGTTGAAAAGATCAATAATATTGCGTTTTTTCGAATAATCGACGCGGTGTTTGTCGGGATAACGCCAATAATCCTTGAAATCAATGAAGCCTGTCAGTTCCCCGTTTTGTCCAAATTGCGCGCGACGGCCGTCGCATTCTCGTTCGCGAACTTCTAGATACGCAGGCCCGCCAAGCGCGTCAACCAGTTGCCTAAGTACCTCGCGTGCCTTGGCCGCATTTTGTTCCGGCATCATGGTGTCGGGGTTTTGCGGCGGTTGAGCTACAATAGCCAATGGGACTGCCCCGATCAAAAACAGCACTGCGGCGGCCATTTTCATCCGCATACCCGAAAACATCAGCCGCACAATACCGAGCCTCCATTTACATTGATGACCTCGCCGGTCATGAAGTTGGCCAGGTCAGACGCCAGAAACAAAATAGGTCCGGCGATCTCCTCAGCCGTCCCCGCACGTCCCAGAGGAATGGCGGCGGCCACCATTTTTTGTCCGGCCTTGCTGTCCAGCACGGCATTCGACATATCCGTGGCGACCCATCCGGGCGCAACGGAATTAACCAGGATGTTGTGTTTCGCCAGTTCGCTGGCCAACCCCTTCGTCAAGCTGATGATTCCGCCCTTGGATGCGCCGTAATGCGTGTGCAGAGATTCGCCGCGCTGCCCTGCCGTGGAACTGATGGGGATAATCTTTCCAGATTTCTGCTTGATCATGTGCGGTACCGCGAAATGAATAATCGAGTACACGCTTGTTAGATTCACTCGAATCATGTCATCCCATTGTTTTTCCGTCATTTTTTCGATGGGCAGATCATCCGTGTTCCACACTCCCGCATTGGGTACGAGAATATCCAGGCGCCCGAGCCGCGCGATAGCGTGTTCAACTAGCTTCTTATTGTCGGCGTGTCGGCCAACATCCGCTTTGAAGGCTTCCACCCGTGTGCCATGTTTCTGCGCTTCCTGTTCAATCTGAAGTGCCGGATCTTTCGCCTTGTTGTAACTAAATACAACGTCGGCTCCGGCTTGCGCGAACAGCTTTACCGCCGCCGCCCCGATGCCCCTGGAACCGCCGGTAATCAAAGCGGCCTTGCCTGCCAATGAAATCATTTATCCCCCGAAATAATTTGAAGCGAAAGGCGAAGACTGGTAGCTGTGTTAATGATTACTTGCGAGTGCTCCGTGGGCACTGCGAGCAGCCGCTATAAAGTGGCGAAACAACCGGTCAGAGAATGCGTCGCCAACCATGCGTTCCGGATGCCATTGCACTCCGACGACCCAGTTCGCGTCGCCTGTCCATTCGATTCCTTCGATCGTGCCGTCCAGCGCGTGCGCGGTAACCCGCAAGTTTTTTCCCACTCTTTCAACCGCCTGATGATGAGAACTGTTGATCCGGGCTTCGACGCCTTCTGCGATTCTGGCAAGACGACTAGTCTCAGCAAAAGCCGCACCGTGGACGGGATCGGTGCTGGGCTTAGGAATAACATCGTCTTTCGAGTGCGGCATTGTTGTGCCAGTTTCCGTGGGCAAATCCTGAATCAGCGTCCCTCCCAGGTAGACATTCAAAAGTTGACACCCATAGCAAATGGCCAGGACGGGTTTTTTTTCGCTGAAAGCGTGTTTCAGAATGGCGCGGTCCGTCGTTTCGCGGGGTCGATCCGCAGGCGCCGACTTGCCGCGATTGACGGAACCGTAGGCGGCAGGTTCGACATCTGCGGGACTGCCCGGCAAAACGAAGGCGTCGAGAGCAGGTAGCAGTTCTTGAAGTTGCTGCAAGTCCTTCAACGAGAGCAACACCGGCTCGCCACCAGCGGCGCGAACCGCGTCCTGGTAATTCTGAACCTTCGCTAGATTGCTCTCAGTTTCCTCGAGAGAAGTGCGCCACGGAATTCCGACCCGGGGACGATCTATTGTTTGGGGGGGCATGGAACCCGTAAATCCTAGCATCCCGGGTAGAAGAGCGGCAACCAGCCGACCATTCCAGCCTCACCCCCAACCGAGTCCACATAGGAATGTAATCGCTTGAGGGCACCGAGAAAATATTCAAGCCGAGATGGAGGACTCGCTGTCCAAACAGAACTCTGGTTGGTGAAAGAACGCAGGCAAATTGCGCAGACTGGACATTACCTGCTCGAAGGAATCAGCACATAACGTGACATGGCCGAGCTTGCGGCCCGGGCGCGGAGTTTTGCCATACAAATGAAGATGGGCGCCTGGAACGGCCAGTACCTCGGCAGTGGCCGGAGTTTCACCAATCAGGTTCAGCATGGCGGCGAAAGCTGTCGTGGCTGTGGAACCGAGTGGAAGATCCAGCACGGCACGTAGATGGTTTTCAAATTGACTGGTGATTGCACCCTCGATGGTCCAGTGACCGGAATTATGCACGCGCGGAGCCATTTCGTTGGCCAGAAGCCGGCCTTCGCATTCGAAAAATTCAATAGCCAACACTCCCGCGTAGTCGAGCGACTCGAGTACGCTGCGTGCAATATCTTCGGCGGTGTGTTGCAGCGCTGCATTCAGGGAAGGCGCCGGAGCCAGAGACAGTCTGAGAATTCCGCCGCGATGGCGATTTTCTACCAGAGGGTAAAACGCGATATCCCCGGAGCGTCCCCTGACGGCGATGACGGAAAGTTCGCGCGTGAACGGAACGAATTGCTCAAGAATAAATGGAGCGGTATCCGACGAGGGCGCAGCTCCATTTTCGTTAGGAGCGTCGGCAAGGGAATCTGCCAGCTCATTTTTCAGGCGAGTGATATCGGCGGCGGTGCGCAGCGTCCATTGGCCCTTACCGTCGTAACCCAGGCGGCAGGTTTTCAATACCGCAGGGAGACCGATAGTCCTGATTGCAGCATCGAAAGTTTCGATACTATAGACGGCAGCGAACGCGGTAGTAGCGATCCCCAATTTGTGAAATAGAGCTTTTTCTTTTAAACGATTTTGCGCGACGTCAAGTGTGGCGGGCGGTGGAAACACCGGGACGCGCTCGGCCAGGAATTTCGTAGCCTCGAGAGGCACGTTTTCAAATTCGTAGGTGACCAGCTCAAGGCCATTGGCAAATTTTTCCAGCGCGCTTTGATCCGAAAATTCGGCTGTCACCCGCTGTGCGATACGTCCCACGGGCGCTTCCGGGGAAGGATCCAGAAACCGGAACCGCAATCCGAGAGGATAGCCCGCAAGCGCGAGCATATAACCAAGTTGCCCACCGCCAAGAATACCGATAGTCACGCGCGCTTCCCACTTTTTTTGCGGCGTTGAGCGCTGCGATCCTTCCAGCCGTACGCCCGCCGGCCATGGTCATTCTTGTTTACCGGCGGACCTATGGACGGATCGGGAACAGCTAGAACTCGATTGGTCTGAAGATCTCGGAATTTTCGGAGCGCTTCCCGGATCGCAGGATATTTGACGCCGAGAATGGCCGCTGCCAGTAGCGCCGAATTGATTGCGCCCGCTTTGCCTATTGCCAGCGTTCCCACGGGGATACCGCCTGGCATTTGGGCTATGGAAAGCAGCGAGTCCAGGCCTTGGAGCGATTTCGATGCCACCGGCACACCCAGCACCGGAAGCACGGTTTTTGAGGCAGTCATGCCCGGCAGGTGGGCCGCTCCACCAGCACCCGCTATGATGACTTCGATCCCGCGTTGTTCCGCAGATTCCGCATATTCAAACAGCAGGTCGGGCGTGCGGTGCGCGGAGACGACGCGCGTTTCGTGCGGAATGCCTAAACCGGCGAGAGTGCTCGCCGCATGCTCGAGGGTTTCCCAATCAGATGTGGAACCCATAATCACGCCCACCAGCGGGCGGTGCCTGCTGAAGTTCCCGCCAATGCTCCACTTTTCCTTGCGTGACCGTGATTTTTTGCGAGTCATTTTTGTAAAACGCTTGCTTCAAAGTGCTTAAACAGCTGCGGTCGGCGAGAGCAAGATTGCCACTCCAATGAAGATCTTGCGCCATCGGATTTCCAACCCTGAGGCGATTATTCTACGGTGTTTTCGATTTCGCCGCGACTGGCGACCGGGTATGCCAGCAGGCGCGCAGTTGGCCCACCAGATACAGTGATCCCGTAATGAAAATGGCATCCTCCAGCTTGGCTGCGGACAAGGCGTAATCCAACGCTAGTTCAGCGTCGGGAATGACTACCAAACGTGACGCATGATGACCTGCTATTTCCGCCAATTGGGCGGCGGAGATAGACCGGGTAGTGCGCGGCTCGGTGAGGATCACTTCCGCGGCCAAAGGAAAAAGCACCCCGGCAACTTCGTCAACGGCCTTGTCGCGCAGCGCTCCATAAATCAGGAATATTTTTCGCTCGGCGAAATTCTCAGTGAGAAAAACCGCCAGTTCCCGTGCAGCAGCGGAGTTGTGTGCTCCATCCAGATAAACATCGGGTCGGAATTGCAATTTTTCCAACCGCCCTGGCCACGCGGTGTTGGAAATTCCCAGAGCAATGGCCGAGTCCGAAATTTCAAATCCACGTTCATTGAGGACGCGTGCCGCCGCAAGGGCGTTCAATGCGTTCTGCAATTGAAATCGTCCGAGCAAAGAAGGTGCGATGTCTATCGACCAGCCCGAGGATCGATCCACGATGTGAGCGCGCGCTGGTGAATCTGCCGAAGTTCGGGGAGTTGACGGCGTGGCGTTCGGCTCGTCCTCAATGCGATATGCGGCTTCAGTTTCGATGATCGGAGAACCAAGGTCGTTCGCTCGTCTCAAAACTACTTCGCGCACTTCGGCTAATTGCCCGGCAAGAACAACCGGAACTCCGGGCTTTAAAATACCCGCTTTTTCGCCTGCAATTTCTCGCAACGAATGGCCAAGAAAGTTTTCGTGATCAAAATCGACGCGGGTAATGATGGTGACGGCAGGTTTAATAATGTTTGTGGCATCCAGACGGCCGCCGAGTCCGACTTCGAAAACTCCGATATCCACGCGTTCTTGCGCGAAATAATCGAAAGCCATCGCGGTTACACATTCAAAATAAGTAGGGTGAGCACGGAGTTTGCCAGCGGCAAGCAGCTCTTCAATAACCTTGCGGATACGCGAAAACGCAGCCGCGAACGCCTGGTCGCTGATTTCTTCGCCGTCGATGCGAATGCGTTCATTGATTTTTTCTAGATGCGGTGAAGTGTTGAGTCCGGTCCGAAAACCGGCGTGCCGCAAGATGGATTCCAGGAACGCGGCCGTCGAACCTTTTCCGTTGGTGCCCGCGATGTGCACGGTTGGATAAGCGCGGCTGGGATGCCCGAGGGCTTCATCCAGCACGCCGATGTTTTCCAGATCGAATTTCGCCGCTGCAGCCTGTGTTGGCGCGGCTAACTCTCTGCCGAGCGAGAACAGATAGCGCACCGATGAATCGTAATTCATAGTGCGGTGGAGATCAGCTGAACAATAGGTCCAGCGACGTGGCGATGAAGGATTTGAGCTCCTTGCGGGGGACAACTGCATCCAGAAATCCATGCTCGAGCAAAAACTCCGACCTCTGAAACCCTTCCGGTAGTTTCTGACCGATGGTTTGTTCAATGACCCTGGGCCCGGCAAACCCGATCAGCGCGCCCGGTTCAGCGATATTCAAATCGCCGAGCATCGCAAAGCTGGCGGTAACGCCCCCTGTGGTCGGATCCGTGAGCAAAGATATGTACGGCAACTTTTCATCATCCAGTTTCGCGAGCGCGGCGGAGACTTTTGCGAGCTGCATCAAGCTGATGGTTCCTTCCATCATGCGTGCGCCCCCCGAGCAGGACACAGCGATAAACGGTTGCCGCGTCTCAATGGCCAGTTCAATTCCCCTTGTGACTTTTTCGCCAACGACCGCGCCCATCGACCCGCCGATGAAGCCAAACTCCATCGCGCAGCAAACGACCGGACGTCCGTTAAGCTGCCCTTCAGCGGTGATTATCGCGTCGTTCATTCCCAATTTTTTACGTGCCTCTTTCAGCCGGCTGGCGTAAGGCTTCGTATCGGTAAATTTCAACGGATCCGTCGAGGTCATCCCCGCATCGTGCTCGGTGTAACCGCCATCCAGCAGCATCTCGAGACGCTTTTTCGCATTCATCTTGAAATGAAACTGACACTTGGGGCAGACAAAAAGGTTAGCTTCCAGATCGTTGCGAAACACAATCGTGCGACAGGACTCGCAATTGACCCACAGACCTTCGGTGCGGACGCGGCGTTCTTCCGGCGGCGTGGTCTGTTCGATAGCTTTCTTGTCGCGCTTGAACCAGGTCATAGAGAAATTTTATCGACAACTGTCAATTAATAGACAGCTCCGCGTTCGTTTTTCGCGAGGATCTACTTCGACCTACAAAAGTGGCCGCTAATAGTCGATACCCCGCTGCGCAAGTATACCCTTGGTGTACGGGTGTTTCACCTCGCGCATTTCGGTGACCAGGTCCGCGAGTTCCGTTAACTGCGGGTGGGCATTCCGTCCTGTACAAATCACGTGTACACGCTCCGGACGGTTTTTCAGTGCGTCGACAACTTCCCCTGCGTCGAGCATCTTGTAGCTGATGGTGTAGTTAATTTCGTCCAAGACGACCAAATCATATTTGCCGCTATATATAGCATCGCGGCCAGCCAGCCAGCACTCCTGCGCCAATTTTATATCTTCCGGGTCGGTTTCCGCTCCGCCGATTTTCACGAAACCACGCCCCATCGGACGAATTTCAAATTTGTCGTCGCCCAGCATCTTCGCGGCGTCCAGTTCGCCGTAGTGCCAAGAACCTTTGATGAATTGCACCATCAGAACGCGAAGGCCCTGCCCCACCGCGCGAAAGGCCGTGCCAAGCGCGCAGGTAGTTTTACCCTTACCCGGCCCGGTGTAAACGATCAGTAGTCCTTTTTCTTCCGGCATGCGTAGCGACCTACTAGAGAGAAGGATTCAAAAATAAAACGCGAAAGGAATAAAGTGTGAGGACGGATCAATTAAACGTCAAGCCGACGACTTCTATACCTCGTTTCAATCACGAGACAACGACTCACACCAATTGCAGGCGTTTTGTAAATTCAGATGCGATGGATTGAATGCGCTCCTGCGTTGCAGCGGGCAGCGCCGTTTTCGGCTTGGCGTGAGGATCGGACAGCACGATCCACAAACCAGGTCTGTAAACCTCGTCGTCACCGGGACAAATCGCGCCGGTCAACTGAACGAGCTCCAGCGGCAAAGGAGTCGAATGGGTGAAATCCAGATTGGCGTTCTCCGGTGAATTCCCTTGAAGCGGAGGATGTGCGAGAAGGTCCATTAGCACGCCACGAGCGTCATCCACCAGATCGCGAAATCCTTGTGAGACGAGAATCGAATCGATGTCCCGCGGAGTAGGCTGCTCCAATTCGTTCAGATCGTAATCGGGCAGCGGCTTATCGAGCGGAATTTCTATAGTGGCGCAGGGCTGGTTTTCGTCGGCAACGACGCGGATGGACATATTTACCTTCAGACAGAGACTACCGGGGATAAGCGCTACCGGAGAGAATTGCAAAAGCGCGATAGAGCTGCTCAGCGAGCATAGCACGGGCAAGTTCATGCGAAAAAGTCATGGCGCTCAGGGATACTTTCTGATTCCCTCGCTGGCGAATTTCATCAGGGAATCCGTCGGCCCCGCCGCAAACGAAGACCAGTTCCCGCGTGCCGCGATCGCGATGATCGGCGAGCCATTTCGCAAAAGCATTTGAATCGAGATTTTTTCCTGAATCGTCCAGAAGGATCACCGTAGCCCCGCGATCGAAGACCAACTTTTTGAGAGAGGCCTCTGTCTCTCGAACTTCGGTAACCTCGATGGGCGAGAACCGGCTGATACGTTTCACGTAGTCGTCCACCATCGCCCTGATTTCCGGGCGCCGGGTCTTGCCAATCATCGTCAAGCGCAAACGCATTACTTCAAACCGTACTTTTTGCGCTTTTCCAGCAAAGTTTTGCGGCTGATACCGAGGCTGTCGGCAGACTGGCTGATTTTGTAATGCATGGCCTCAAGCGTGGCGGCGATCGCTTCCCGCTCCACATCTTCCAACGATCGAAGATTCGTAAGTACTTTTGGCACGAGTGCGCGCAAATTCTCGGGAAAATCTGAGGGCTCTAGCAATTCCACTACCTCACCGGCAGCGTCGTGGTTGGAAGGCGTAAATACGACTGCCCGTTCCAGCACATTGCGGAGCTCGCGCACATTCCCAGGCCACGAATAAGCAACCAGCATCCGGCGTGCAGCTTCACCAAGCTGAATGTTGGGGCGCGCGTGGATTGTCCGTAGTGCGGTCAGGAGGTGACCCGCGAGTGGCAGGATATCGGCACGACGTTCACGGAGCGGCGGCACAGCGAGGGCCAGTACATTCAATCGAAAATACAGGTCTTCGCGAAAATTGCCTTCCTTCACCGCCGCCGGCAAATCCACGTTGGTGAGCGCAATCAGCCGAGCCTCGATGTGAATTGTTTCAGTGCCGCCGAGCCGCTCGAAAGTGCGCTCCTGCAAAACTCGCAGCAGCTTGCCTTGCGCACCGGGCAACAATGCCGCCACCTCATCAAGAACGATGGTCCCCGCGCCGCCCAACTCGAAGCGGCCGAGCTTACGTTCTACCGCCCCGGTAAATGCACCGCGCTCATGGCCGAAAAGTTCGCTCTCGACCAATTGCGGCGGCAGGCTCGCGCAATCAATTTTCAGAAATGGCGCATCACGGCGAGGACCAAGCTCGTGGACGAGACGCGCGAGGTAATCTTTGCCCGATCCGCTTTCTCCCGAGATCAGAATGGTAGTGGCAGCGGCGGAAACTTTCTGCGCAAGTTCGAAGAGGCGAAGCGATGCGGGATCCTCACAAATCCACGGCAATCGCTCCGAGGCCATCAGGAAACTGCTTCACCTGAAAAACGCGTGGGATCTTCCGAGGAATGACGTTGTGAGATTTCGTGTCCCAGGCTTTCAGGAGCGTCCGGAATTTCCAACTTCGGCGCGGATCGCCACAATCTCTCCAGATCGTAATACTTGCGGGCCTGTTCGCCGAACACGTGCACCACAAAACTTCCAAAGTCCAGCAGTGCCCATTCCGCGGAGCGTTGTCCTTCGCGGTGTACCGGCGAGCGTCCGGCATCTTTGTGCAATTGCTCCTCGATCTCCGAGCAAATGGCTTGCACCTGCGGCGTACTGAAGCCCGTGCAGATGATGAAGTATTGCGTGAATGCACCAAGGCCGCTGAGATCCAGCACGGTGATGGCGCCGGCCTTTTTTTCTTGCGCGGCTTCCACCGCGATTCGCACGCTTGTTGGAAAGGATTCTAATTTCACTGGTATAAGCCCTGTTTCAAAATGTATTCCTCGACTCGGGCGGAAACAAGCCCATGGATGGATTGACCGCGATTCGCGCGGCGGCGAATATCCGTTGCGGAAACGTCACTGGAAACGTTTTCTAACAAATAGACAGTACTGCGATTCAAATGCGCGATGACTTGAGAAGGATGAGCAGCTTCGGCTTCTTTTTTGGCGTCGGGCCGCGCGATCAGATCGGGCGGAATCACCAAACGAAGCGCTTCGGGCCGGATACCCGGGCGATTGGCGACGATGAAATCGCACAAGCCTAGCAAGGTCTCATATTCCTTCCACATGGGAATATCCAGAAAAGCATCCGCGCCGATAATAAAAAATACGCGGTCGCCCAAGCCGTTGTAAGCGTGGCGGAAATAGCGAACGGTATCCACGGAGTAATGCAATTGTGTGCCGCTGAAGTCTTCACCGGCTTCAGCCAGCGAAGGAACGAAATGCGGATGCTCGGTGCAGGCCAACGACACCATGGCGAAACGATGCGGAAAGGGAGCAAGGTGCTGTTTGAGTTTATGCGGCGGACGGCTGGCCGCAATAAAATGGATCTCGTCGAAATTGAATCGCCGGTCTGCAGCTCGCGCAATCGATAAATGGCCATTATGAATAGGATCGAATGATCCGCCGAAGATGGCAACGCGACGAGGATGGTGCTTCGCGGCGGTGCGGTGCGCTTGCGCTATGGTCAATGCTTCTCCGGAGGTGGAATTGCGAGCCTGCTCGCATCCGATGTGTCTAAAGCAATTCTCTCATGAATCTTTGTGGCCGCTTTATCAAGGATAGCTGTGTATCAACCTCTCGGATCGTCCGGCGAACTGGCTGGTACCGAGTCATCTTCTACTAACTCTGTATCGGACGGCAAAAGTGTTGATGACTCAGCAGGGTCTGGTAATGCGCGCGGAATTTTATCCAAAGCATCGGCGATTGAACGGACAAGATCCTTTACGCCTTCACCGGTAGCTGCCGAAATCGCGTGAAACTCCAGCTTGTTCTGCGTACAGAAATCGCGTAGCTCATCCAGTCGCGTGCGATCGGTTGTGGCGTCAAGTTTTGTGGCCACCACGATCAATGGCTTTGCCGTGAGCGTTTCGCTGAAGGCGCTTAGTTCGCCGGAAATAACTTCATAGGAGTGGACGGGGTCATCCACGTTAGCGTCACTGGTATCGATCAGGTGAACAAGTAGTCTGGTGCGTTCCACGTGTCGCAGGAAGCGCATGCCGAGGCCCGCACCCTCATGCGCACCTTCAATCAGGCCGGGAAGATCGGCGACCACGAATGTGCGCCCGAGTTCCGTGCCGTGCGTCCCAGTTCCGCCATCGGCGTTGACCACGCCAAGGTTGGGCTCGAGCGTTGTGAATGGATAGTTGGCGATTTTTGGGCGCGCCGCGGAAATTACCGAAATCAGCGTGGACTTGCCCGCGTTCGGAAATCCCACTAAGCCTACGTCAGCGAGTAATTTCAACTCTAAACGTAGGTGGCGTTCTTCGCCCGGATGGCCTTCCTCGTGTTCGCGCGGAGCCTGGTGCCAAGGCTTGGCAAAATGCTGGTTCCCGCGGCCACCATGACCGCCGTGCGCGACAAGCACACGCTGACCGGGTGTCGCCAGATCCGCGATGGTCTCTCCGGTTTGCTCATCAAAAACAACTGTGCCAACAGGTACCTGCAAGATCATGTCTCCGCCGGAGTGCCCGGTGCAGTTGGAGCCTTCGCCGTGACGTCCCCGGTCCGCTTTGAATTCACGGTTGTAACGGTAGCGAAGCAAAGTGTTGTCGTTGATATTCGCTTCCAGCGAAATGCTTCCGCCATTGCCGCCATCGCCGCCGGACGGTCCACCACGGGGAACGTATTTTTCCCTGCGGAACGCTACGCAGCCGTCGCCGCCGTCGCCTGCTTTTACGAAAATTTTTGCTTCATCGGCAAACATCAAAAATCCTTTTCACGGAACGCTTCATGCAAAAAAACAAAGCGGCCCCGGCTAACCGGGACCGCAAAAATTCGCAGACCGAAGTCCGCACTATCCACTGCCTTCAACTCGCGGGAGATTCCGCTCGATCGGCGGGTTGCACGCTGATGAACCGCCCGTGACGACCCTTGTCCTTGAATTCCACAATGCCGGTCACCAGCGCGAACAGCGTGTCGTCCTTACCTTGTCCCACATTGACACCGGCCTGGTGCTTGGTGCCGCGTTGACGGACGAGAATTGTTCCGGCGTTAACTAGTTGCCCGCCGAAACGCTTGACGCCTAGCCTCTGGCCGTGCGAATCGCGGCCGTTTGTAGAGGAGCCGCCGCCTTTCTTATGTGCCATGATGAAATCCTTTTCTGACTGACTTAATTTGGTGGTAACCCAGAGTTCATATCAGCTGCGCCGAAGTCCCAGTGGTCGATGCGTTTACAGCGTGATGTCGCTGACCTGCACCGCGGTGTAATTCTGCCGATGACCACGAGAAATCTTGTACTGATTGGTCTTCTTGAACTTAAGGACCGTAACTTTTTTCGAGCGGCCTTGCTGGACAATCTTTCCGGTAACTTTAGCTTTAGCAGCATGCGACCCGGACAGGACCTTCTTATCTTCCGTGTGCACGGCCAGAACCGAGCCGAACGTCACTGCTTCGCCCACATCGCCGCTAACTCTCTCAATTCGAATGGTATCGCCGGGCGCGACACGATATTGTTTCCCCCCGGTTTTGATTACCGCGTACATCAACCCTCCACAGGCTAAAGACAAACAATGAGTATACGAGTTACGCAGCAATGTCGTCAACGCACGAAATTCAATGGGATTGGAAGGTTCATTGTATACCTAGCGAATTGTTGTGCATGAGCCCCAAGGCGGGTACAGGAGTTCGCGGCCCGGCTGGGGGGAGAGCCGGGACGGGCGCCGCCCGCGGAGAATCCGCCTATGGCCATTACGTAGCCCCACCCCGGGTGTTTTGGCAGCAAAGAGTCCACAAAGCGTTGAAAACAAAGGACGGAACAAAATAAGAGTGCGAAAGAGTTCACAAGATGATGAATATTAAGGAGATACGGTAGGGCGGGTGGTACGGGAAGGAGGAAACTGGATTGAAGTGCGACGATCATTCGCAAGTATACTATATAAATATAGTAACTACAAGTATAATCAGGGACAATTGCGTTTCTGGAAAGACTTAGGTTTCGAATGAATGGAAATTGCTGGATCGACGCAGCCGTTAGCGCTACATCGAGGAAGGAAAAATTCGCCAAAAGTACCCGCGCAAAAATGTACAAAGGGGTTCGTGGCTGAGTCTTTGGATGCGCTTCGTCCGTATTTCTTCGAATGTGAAGTTCAGTGCCTCCTGACGTTTTCTTTTAAAGTGCCCGCCTGCGCAGCGTAAGAAAAGTCGGAAACTAGAAGCGGAGCAAAAAAGGGTGTCACCCGAAGATCGGGTTTATTACGCGTGGGGATGCGATTTATCGTAAATATCCATCAGTTGGCGAATCGAAGCGTGGGTGTACTTTTGCGTGGTCGACAGCGACTGGTGACCCAGTAGTTCTTGAATGGCGCGCAAATCGGCGCCGTCGGCGAGCAAATGCGTTGCGAAGGCGTGACGCAATGAATGCGGATGCAAATCCCAATTCATGTTCACCAGCCGCACGTATTTCTTGACGATGCGTCCCACGGATCGCTGCGTAAGGCGGCGCCCGGCGTAGTTCAGAAATACCGCTTCACTATGCGGTGTCGCGTTACTGCTGACGTAACCCCCAGAAGTTTGCAGCAAAAGCGTTTCCCGCAACGGCCAGTATTTGTCGAGCGCCTCCTGTGCCTTACTTCCATACGGCACGATGCGCTCCTTATTGCCTTTGCCGCAGACACGCAGGACGCGCTCTCTTTGCTCGATATCGACGAGATCGAGACCGGTGAGTTCGCTGACGCGCAGACCCGCTGCATATAGCAATTCGAGGAGAGCGCGGTCCCGCCGCAACAACAGACTTTCATCACGCAGCTTGTCTTGCGTTAATGGCAACAGCCGTTCGGAAGTTTGCCGCCTCCGGGTCAGATCGTGTTTTCGATTGGGCAACGAGCCGCCCATTTCCGCGAGGTAGTTTAAAAATGTGTTCATCTCTTCGGCGGTGAGTACGGATGGAATTCGCTTCGGCAATTTTGGCGTCGGTACCAGGCGCGCCGGACTTTCCTTTAACTTGCCTTCACGCACGCAGTATTTGAAAAACGAACGCAGCGCCGCCAGTTTGCGCGCGATGGAGCTCTTTTCCAATCCTTGATCGTGCAAATGCGCGATAAATTCGCGAATGATCCCATGAGTGATGCTGTTCAGCGCGGGCAGCTGTACTCCTGGCGGAGTAAGAAATTCAATGAACTGGCACAAATCGTTCCCGTAATTCGCGATGGTATGCGGAGAAGAATTTTTAACCGAGCTGAGATACTCAAGGTAACTTTCGATGGCCTGCTTCATGGGGTCGAGCAGACTCCCTGAAAAATCATACTAAACATTTGGATGCGTAAACGAACGCTGGTGTCGGCTCGGTAACTCAAAGGCGGGAAACTTCTTGAGGTCAGTATCTGGCTTCTAGTGGACAGCGGCTTCCTCGGCAACGACCGATGGCTGGGCCTCCGGAGCGAGGACTTCCCAGTCGCAGCCGTCCTTTAAACAGGTGTGAACGACTCCGATCTTGCTGCGCTTCTCCACGATGAAAGGAGCTGCGCATTTTGGGCACGGTTCAGGAATCGGCATATGCGGGGTGGTGAAATCGCAGTCGGGATAGCGTGAACAACCGTAAAAGACTCTTGGGCGCCCGCGTCCGCCTTTGCCGGCACTGCCTCGGCGCACAAATTCCCCTTCATTGCATTTCGGGCACTTAATCCCCATGGTGATCGGACGGGTGTACTTGCATTTCGGATAGTTCGAGCACCCGATGAATTCCCCGAAGCGCCCATGTTTTTTTACCAGACCCGATTCGCAGAGCGTGCATTTTTCGTCGAGCGGCTCATCCGGCTGACGTGCAGTGCGCGTGCCTTCGACCAGCCTGCGGGTCGTCTTGCAATCGGGATAACCCGTGCACGCGAGGAACACACCGAAACGGCCGCGTTTAATGGCCATCTCTTTGCCGCAGTTGTCGCAATACTCTGTCCTGTTTTCATCGCCGGGAGCCGCTTCTCCCAGTTCCGGCGAAAGGTCTTCGATAAAATCGCAATCTGGATAACGCGAGCAGCCAAGGAAAAATCCATGACGGCTGATGCGCTCCAGTAGTTCACCTTCACCGCACTTCTCGCACTTTTTCCCGGTCGGTATGCCAGCTTTGTACGAAAGCATTTCGTCGCCGGCCTTATCGAGATCGATCACAAATTTGTCCCAGAACTCCTGGACGGCGGTGCGCCACGGAAGTTTGCCTTCTTCGATTTCGTCGAGCTCTTCTTCCAGCCGCGCGGTAAACGTCACGTCGAAAATATCTTCGAAGCTGCGCACCAGCAAGACGCTGACGCGTTCACCCAGCATGGTAGGCGTAAATCGGCCTTGATCTTTTTTTACGTACTCGCGATCGACAAGTGTGGAGATGATGGAAGCGTAGGTGGAAGGGCGGCCAATTCCTTTTTCTTCCAACTCTTTCACAAGCGTAGCGTCGTTATAACGAGGTGGAGGCTCGGTGAAGTGCTGGTCGGGGCGAAGATTCTCCAAACGCAGACCCTGCCCTTCACTGACGCGGGGCAATGCATTGCCTTCGCCTTCATCCGCCTTCTCATCGTCTTCGCGGTCGGCAATCGCGGCCGGCGTTTGATAGACGCGCAGATAGCCATCGAATTTCTGAACTGAGCCGTTGGCCCGAAAAGTGTAGTCGCCGGCGGTGATATCGATCGTAGTCTGGTCGAAAATCGCGGGAAGCATTTGCGAAGCCACGAATCGCTGCCAGATCAATTGATACAGCTTAAAAAGATCGTCTTCCAGATACTTGCGCACGTCTTCCGGCGCGCGCATGGCGTCAGTCGGACGAACCGCTTCGTGCGCCTCCTGCGCGTCTTTTTTCGATTTGTAGTAGTTGGGCTTCTCGGGAAGATAATTCGAACCAAAGCGCTCAGGAATCAGTTCGCGCACTTGCGCCAGTGCATCACTGGAAACGTTCACGGAATCCGTGCGCATATAAGTAATCAGCGCGACAGAGCCCTCTTCGCCAAGCTCGACGCCTTCATACAAACGCTGTGCCAGAGACATAGTGCGCTTCGCGGTGTAACGCAGCCGGTTATAAGCCGCCTGCTGGAGCTTTGAAGTCGTAAACGGAGGAGGCGGATTGCGGCGCTTTTCCTTCTGGGCAACGCTCGCAACTTCCCACTTGGCACCGGTGACAGCGGAAACGATCTTGTCTGCGGTCTCCTGATTGGAGACTTCGATATCTTCGCCCTTGTGTTTAAAAAGTTTAGCTTCGAAGAGCGGCGGCTCGCCCGCATCCAGCATCGCGTGAATGCTCCAGTATTCCTGGGGCACGAACGCGCGAATCTGCATTTCGCGTTCAACGATCAGCCGCAATGCCACGGTCTGCACGCGCCCGGCGGAAAGCCCGCGCCGAACCTTATCCCAAAGTATCGGAGAAACTTTGTATCCCACAAGCCGGTCGAGAACGCGCCGGGCCTGCTGCGCGTCTACCAGGTCGGTATTTACGTCGCCTGCTTTTGCAAAAGCTGCCTTGATGGCTTTGGGCGTAATTTCGTTGAACATGACGCGGCGATATTTCGCGCGGTCCGATTTCTTGGTGGCGAGGGTATCGAGCAGATGCGCTGAGATGGCTTCCCCCTCGCGGTCAGGGTCAGTCGCCAAGTAAACGTTGGGAGCGCCTTCGGCGGCCTTCCGCAGGTCAGCGATCACCTTAATTTTGCCGGGAATAATTTCCAGCGTCGGTTCAAAAATGTTTTCCGAGGTCACCACTACAGCTTTTACGGGCTTCTTCTCTTCAACCTTTTCGCCGGTTTTACCCTTCGCCTTGGTCTTTCGTTTTTTCTTCTTTTTGCCGTTCTCGCCGCCGGGCAGCAGGATACCCAGGGTCTTTTTGGGCAGGTCCAGCACGTGCCCAAGGGACGCTTTTACGACATATTCGCGCCCCAAATACTTGTTAATCGTCTTCGCCTTAGCGGGCGATTCCACAATAACCAGCGAACGAGCCATGTTGCCTTTGTAACTCCGTAGTGTTCCGCAGGAAGGCTTGACCGCAGTGGGGTGTGTCCTTCTCGCTACCTTATGCAGATGCTGAGAAAGAGGATACGGGTGCTTTTTTGCACGCGTGGCGACTGGTTACGCGACTGCAGTTTGTTCACTAAATCCCGCTACAACATAATCTTACTGAATTGTTTTCCGGGCATTTGCCGAACCAAGCCTTTCATCTCCAGATCGAAAAGCGTAGCCAAAACCTCAGACGAGTTCAATCTTGAGCCTTCCACGAGGTCGTCGATGTGGCGCATTTGATCTGCGTTAAGCATCTCGTAAAGTTGCTTCTCCAATGCGTTTAAGGAAGCCACTGCCAGCAGATTTCGCTGCTCGGCCTCAGGCCGCTCCGCTTTAACGAGTGCGGCTCTGACCGGAGTAGGCAGTTCCTCGATAACGTCTTCCGCGTTGGTAACCAGCTTGGCTCCTTGCTTGATCAACAAATTGGGCGCGAAGCTCACCGACTGCGTCACATTGCCAGGCACCCCAAAAACTTCCCTACCAAACTCCATTGCGAGCCGCGCAGTGATCAGCGAGCCGCTAAACTCCGCGCCCTCCACAATCACAGCTCCCAAGGGCATCCCCGCCACGATGCGATTTCTAATCGGAAAATTTTCCGGCGCGGGATGCGTACCAAGAGGGAACTCGCTCACAATCGCGCCGCGCTCGAGAACTTTTTCGTACAGCTTTTTGTTTTCTTTCGGATAACAAACGTCAATACCCGTTCCGAGCACCCCGATCGCGCGGCCGTTTGCCGCCATGGCACCCTGATGCCCGATGGCATCGATGCCGCGAGCCATTCCGCTAACAATTACAAGTCCTCGCGCGGCTAAGTCACGACCGAGCCGCTCGGCCATTTGTGTGCCATACAGCGTCGGTCGACGCGTTCCGACTATGCTTAAACTCGGCATATTGAGGATTTGCGGATCGCCGCGCAGGTAAAACAGCACCGGAGGATCATAGATTTGCAGCAACGTTGCGGGGTATTCCGGCTCCGTCCAGTTGAGGAGCCGACAACCGGCGATATTTTTGATCGCGGCTAGTTCCTTTTCCGCACGCTTAAAAGCTTCTTTTCTGAAAACAGCCTGCGAGACCTGCGCCGGGAGACCGCAGCTTTCCAACTGGTCAAGCGAAGCGCGAAAAACTCCGTCAGGGGAGGCGAATTTGCGCAGTAGGCGCGCGGATAAGCGGCACGCCAATCCCGGCGTGAGCGCCAGCGCGAGCCAGGGGAGGGATACGTCTAGCTCCATCGCTAGGCGAGCCTACCCGCTGTGTTACCTAGTTGTCAACTAACATTATATATATAGTTACTTAGTCGGCTGCGCCGAATCCTCATTCAAAATTGAGTGAAGTGTTTCTGCCAACAGATCGGCGTCGCTCTCCGAAACAATTAACGGCGGGCGAATCTTGATCACGTTGTGATATGGACCATCGGTGCCCGTCAGGATCCCGTAATCGCGAAGACGATTCACAACATACGCGGCTTGAGAGGAGGCGGGGGCGCGTGTGTCGCGATCAAGCACCAAGTCAATGCCCAGAAATAAACCAGAACCGCGCACATCACCGATAAGCGGGTACTGCTCCTGCAGCTCTTGCAATTTATTTTTCAGATAGGCGCCAACTTTTAGGGCCCTCTCCTGCAGATGCTCTTCGTCCAGAACCTGCAACACCGCGAGGCCTGCGGCGCATGCGACGGGATTGCCGCCAAACGTGCTGAAAAATTCCATGCCATTAGCGAACGAACGAGCAATCTCCCGAGTGGTGATGACCGCCCCCAGTGGAAAGCCGTTGCCGATTGGTTTGCCGAGCACGACGATGTCCGGCACTACGTTCTGCGTTTCGAATCCCCAGAAATGTGATCCCAGACGACCGAAGCCAGTTTGCACTTCGTCCGCGATGCAAACTCCACCTGCGGAACGAACGCGCCCGTATACATTTTTTAAGTAGCCTTCCGGAAAAACAATCTGCCCGCCGACGCTGGGCAGCGTTTCCGCAACGTAGGCTGCGACTCCTTCGCCTTTCGCGTGTAGGTCATCCAGAATTTTGCCAACGTAAGCCGCGTATTTCTCCCCGGCGCTGGTGTCGTCGCGCCGGTGCGGTCCGCGATAATCATCGGGAAGCGGCGCTACGTGCACCCACGGTGTTTTTCCTCGCCCTCCTGGGCCATTGAATTTGTACGGGCTAATGTCGATGAGCGTTGTGGTGTTCCCGTGATAGGCATGTTCCAGGACGATCAGGTCTTCGCGGCCGGTGTGCGCTCGCGCGAGACGCAGTGCGAGTTCGTTTGCTTCGCTTCCGGAATTTACGAAAAAGCACAGGCTCAGAGATTCTGGCAGGCGTGCCGTAAGCTGCTGCGCATATCGATTCGCGAGGTCATGAAGGTAGCGCGTATTGGTATTGAGCAATCCGACTTGCTCCTGGATCGCTTGCACTACCAGAGGATGACTGTGCCCCACGAGCGGAACATTGTTATACAGGTCCAGAAAAACGCGACCGGTGTCGTCGTAGAGGTGCTGCATCCACCCGCGAACAATCTTCAACGGCTTGTCGTAGGACAGACTGAGATTCGTCCCAAGCACTCTTTGCCGGGCCGCTAAAGTTTCCGAAACCGGGGGCTCTGTTGCTGGAAAGCGCTCCGCGGGAATCCCAACAAGCAGGTTTGGGTCAGGAGACAAGTTGGTCCAGATAGAACGCTGCGAGGCGAACGCCACGCCGGGAAAATCAGCATCGAGCTCCAACAGGTCAAGAATGATTTGAAAATGCAGGTGCGGCGGCCATCCTCCATTTTCCAGATCATCGCCAATACGCGCGAAGTTTTCGCCGCGCGCGATTCGTTGCCCAATTTCCAGGCGCTTCAACGTATCCGCGGAAAGGTGGCCGTAGAGCGTGAAGAACGAGTCTCCGTCCGCATCATGTTTTAAAATCACCACCGGGCCGTAATCCAAGGGCGCGGTGTTGTTCGCGACGATGTGGACGACCCCATCGAGAGGAGCTCGGACTGGAGTTCCCGGTCGGACGAAGAGGTCCATGCCGAGATGAATCGTTCGCCGCTCCTCCAGTGTGTTTGCCACGTTGCCAAACAGCGGCGAAGTGTAGAGCAAGCGCGGCTCGTTGTACCGGCCGACTCCGATCGAAACGCCCGCGCCCTTCATGCGACTGTTAATTTTCGGGCTCAATGAGGCGGTTTCGGCGGTCCGCGGGTCAGCGCCCAGAAAGCCACTGCCAATGCTCAAGTCAAATACCACACTTGGCGCAGTGCGCAGATCTTCTGTCAGCAGCGAAGCCGACGCGCGACCATGCTCCTGGAGCCAACGCTGCACACGCGCACTTTGCGGCATAGGTGGCAGGCCGCAAGCATCGCGAAACACATAATGCGCAAAGCGCGGATTTATTTCGGCCAGCCGCTCTAGAGCTTCCCACGCGGAATCCTCGCTGATGGTCACGTAAGAATCGTCTGCGTTTAGGGTCTTGCGACGCGCGGAATTCGTGACGCTCACCGCGAGTCGCATGCCGATGAGGTTGTAGAGCGCGGCAAGTTCAAGATCTTCCAGCGGAAAAGCTGAGTGGTAGCCCGCAACCACCGCTGCCGCGGCGGCAAGCACATCCTTTTTTCCGAGTATCGCGTAAGCCGAGGCAATGGCGACTTCCGACACCGTCACCCCGTAGTGCATGTCGCCAAAATCGATGACGCTAACGGTCTTGAGCGGAAGCGACCGAAGATCGCTGACGAGCACGTTGTGATCGTTCGCGTCGCCGTAAATCACACTGCGGCGGAGCTGCGGCAGCACCGGCAAGGTCTCCGTTTCATGCAACGCGATAAATTTTTCGACCAGCGAACGCCGCGGTGGCCCACCGATATTTTGCAGATGGTTCTTGATCCAGCTTGCGGCCGACAGGTCCCACTTCAATTCACGTTGCGCCGCGGGGTGAGAAAAGTCCTGCAAGGCACAATCGATTTCACCGAGCAGGCGTCCCAGACTATTAAGCAACTCTCCGCTGTGTGGCCGGAACTTAGCGAGCATCGTGCCCGGCAAAAAAGTTAGCAACCACACCAAACGCTTTGTGCCGTCCGCCGCAGTGACTACAGTACACAGGTCTCCACTGCGATTAGCAACCACTCGTGGAAGAGAAAGTTTCGGAGCGCGCCGCGCCAGGTGTTGCAGCGCCTGGCATTGTAAATCGATCAAAGAACGCTGACGCGCCGGATGCATCACCTTAAGAACAAAGCTGCGGCCGTCGACTACAGTCAAATGGAAGTTATCGTCGTATTCCCCAGGCAGGGACTTCGCGGAGGACTCAATGCCGTAGAGATCGCGGGAGAGTTGCGCGGCTTCTTCCACACAGATGGGATTGGCGACTCGTGTTTCCAGAAGCATGTGACAAATCTTAACTACAACGGCGGAAACCGTCCATCCTCATGCCAGGAAGTCGCAGTTAGGGTAGCCAATTTTCATCGTCGCCGATGGGCGGTCCGTCCGGAGGTTCCGCCGGCGCCGGAAGCGGAATGAACTTCGGATCTTTCTGAAATTGCGCGATCTGTGCGGTAGCAAAAAATAAATGGGCGCGCTCTTCTTCGTCTTTCGCCGCGCTTTCCGCAGTTTTAGTCCACGCTTTCAATTCCTCAAGTTTTAACCCGGCGATAGCTCGCGATTGCGGGGCGGCACGTTCATTCGCGGCCAGCGCCATCAAGTCATAGAGGACCGCATAGTCCACAACTCTAGAGATCTCCCCTGGATATCCCGCCTTTCGGGCAGACTTCCATGTCGCGTTCAAAATGGTATCCAGAGTGTCTTCAAGACTAGGGTTTGCCGCGTCCCGCGCATGAAATTCCACCAAACGCGACGCGCGTTCGGGGTTGAAGAGAAACTGTACCGTGTGTTCCGCCGCAGCCTCGGCTGGCGACAGTGCGTCAAACGCCGGGCTGGTGCGTATTTTGAAATGTTCGCGGCCGCGTTCGTAATCCGGAACGCGAGGAGGAATAATTTTAAGCAACGCTTCCGGCAGAGCAAGCGCATCGGGTTTTAAGGTGGCGAGTACACCATCCAGCGCACGCCGCTGTTCCGCAGGTGCGACGATCTGCGTAGGTACTTGTCCATCGCCGCGAAGTGCGAACGTATAATCCATGCCCCCGATCAATTTGCTGGCCGCCTCCACCTGGTATCGGTGCAGCATGTAAATGGGTGCAAGTGCGTCTTCAATGGTCGAAAGCGGAGTTTCTTCGCGGATATTATTCTCGCCGAATCGCCGCAGTGCCGCCGCCCGCACGTGCATGATGCGGTTCAATTCGTCCACAGCGTTGGAGCCGGAATCCCAAAGATGTGCAAGGCTGCTTGACGAGCCCGGGGGTCGCGCGTCCTGGTCTGTCAGATATCGCAAGCCGCGGCCGAGCGCGTCAGAAATAATTTTATTCAGCGCGGCGTGCTCGTCGACGCCGGGCGCAAAATCCTGATACCCAAATGTGATTGAAACCTTGTCCCACTCGCCTATCCCGGTCGCGTACGCCGATGACACGTCAGGAATACCGTCGGTCCCAAGTGTCACCACCGGCGGAGGATAATCCATCACCGATGACCGGTTGACGGTGCTCGCCGAATAATTATGTTGCAGTCCGAGGGTGTGTCCCACTTCGTGCGCAGCAAGTTGCCGCAGGCGGGCAAGCGCCATTTCCAGCATCTTCGGTGAAAGCGGCTTGCCTTGCTCATAAGGCGCAAGTAAACCTTCCGCGATTAAATAGTCCTGGCGCACGCGTAACGAACCGAGGGTCACATGTCCTTTAATGATTTCGCCCGTGCGAGGATCTACGACGGCCGCTCCGTAAGACCACCCACGCGTCGCGCGATGCACCCACTGAATCACGTTGTAACGCAGGTCCATAGGATCCGCGTCTTCGGGCATCAATTCCACTCGAAACGCATTCTTGTATCCTGCCGCTTCGAACGCCTGGTTCCACCAGCGCGCTCCGTCGAGCAACGCGGAACGAATCGGCTCCGGTACTCCGCGATCAAGGTAATAAATGATCGGCTGTACCGGCTCGCTGATAGCCGCAGAAGGATCTTTTTTCTGCAGACGATGACGCGATATGAAACGCTTCACCACCGGTTCGCTCACTGGCGTCGCGTAATCCATGTACGAAATCCCAAAAAAACTGGCACGCGGATCGTAAACACGCGTCTTGTATCCGGGCAGCGGCAGTTGCACGAAGGAATGATGCTCGCGAACGGTGATGGAGTCAGGCGATGGAGTGACTTGCTTAACCCACTGGCCGGAATCTTCTCCGGCGAAAGTGAGCACCGCTTCGACTTCCGTGTTCAGCGGAAAATTTTTGGTCCGCGGCAGGTAGATCGCGCATCGCGCAGGGTCAATCTTGTAATTGCCCTGCTTAGTTCGACGAAGCGTGGCCGGTATGTCATGGACGTCACGCAGGAAAAATTCCGTTGCATCAACGAGCACTTGCCCATTATCTTCGGCGGCCACGCTGAAGCCAGCTAACACCGACTCCGCGAACGAATCATGTACCGCCCGCTTTTCCGCCTGGTCCTCGCTGACCGCGCGGTAATCAAGGTTTTCCTGCACCAGCATCACTTTCGGCCCGCTGCGTTCGAAGCGCACCACGTGGGTAGCGCCAAGTTGTCCTCGATCAAGGCCGATATCGTTCGAACCTACTCCCGCAGCCAAGGCACTCTGGTACAAAAACTCCGAGTTCCACCTATCAATCTCTAGCCATAACTTTCCCTGCTTGGCGTCCCAGTACAGGTTGAAGTAGCCCGGCAACTTTTGCGTCCCAGCAGTTTTCTCGGCGATGGTGACGGATTTGGACGATTCGGACTTCGCGGATTCAGTTGGTGTTGAATCATGTTGCGCAAAGGCTAAACCGGTGAGCATTTGCAAGGTCAACAAAAAAACAAGCCAGCGCGAATACTTCAGCATTTTCGAATCCTCCGAATACTTGGAACCTATTTGCCGCGGATGAGCGCAGGCTCGGCGACAATTTCCGTCTGCTATACTAAATATTCCGCGAGCATTATCACCCGTGAAAAGAATCCGCATATCCATCGTGCAGTATTTAAACACGGCCCCGCTGGTCAGGGGCTTTACTCACGGGCCACTGCAGGGCAAGTACGAGCTGTCTTTTACCCTTCCTTCGCAATGCGCTGACGACTTGAGGGACGGCCGGGCGGACGTGGCCATTATTCCGGCAATTGAGCTGCAGCGCATCGATGATCTGGTAGCGTTGCCAGATCTGGCTATTGCAGCAAAAAATCGCGTGCGCAGCCTGCTGCTTGTGGCTAGCAAGCCCATATTAGAAGTCCGCAGCATCGCGCTGGATCTCAGTTCACGCAGCACGCAGGCCTTGACGCGAATTTTGTGCGCCGAGCATTGGAACATTTCGCCGAATTTCTCGGAAGCACCACCAGACGCCGCGACCATGCTCGATAACGCGGATGCCGCTCTGATAATCGGCGACCCCGCGCTGCGCCTCGCCATCTCAATTAGGGACCTCGCCATGAACGGCTCCGCTGGCGAATTGGTGTGCGATGCCGCAAAAATAGGAATGAGCGCCGGCGCGGAATTGCACATATACGACGTGGTGCAGGAATGGCGGAATTTTACCGGCCTGCCTGCGGTGCTTGCGATCTGGGCAGCGCGACGCGATGTGCTCACGCCGGAAATAATTGCGGACTTTGCTGCGTCCAAGGCGTACGGCGTCGCGCACATCGCGGAAATCAGCGCCGAAGCCGCCAAGAAGCAATCTTTGCCCGTCGGCGAGCTAGAGTCTTATCTGCGCGACAACATTGATTACACCTTGGACCGCGATAACATGGCCGGGCTGGAAATGTACTATCAACTGGCCGCCAAGCTGGGCCTGATTCCACGCGCCAAACCAATCGAGTGGGCGACGGCTGGAGATGTGGTTCGCGTGCCGCTCAGATTTTAGTGGACGCGGAACCTATTTTGGGGCGGTGACATTCGAATTAGTTGCCGCCATCCGATAGAATCATAAGTGGTACCTTCGATGGCACCGTCAGTATCGCAGCCCGACAAGGAATTTGAGTGAGCCTCTCGAAACAGGAAGCGCTGGAAATGCTGGAGTCCGATGACCTGCTGGGCATCGGAATGGCCGCGCACCAGATGCGCCTGGCCAAAAACGATCCTCGCGTAGTCACCTATCAAATCGACCGCAACATCAATTACACCAATTTCTGTACCGAGTACTGCTCATTCTGCGCGTTCTACCGGCCGCTGGGAGCTAAAGACGGCTACATTCTCTCGTTCGAGTCCATCTACGAAAAGATCGATGAAATGCTGGAACTCGGGGGGACTGGAGTTTTACTGCAGGGCGGCCTGCACCCCGACTTGCAGATTGGCTACTACGAAAATCTACTGCGCTCGCTTAAGCAGCGCTATCCACAGGTGCATCTACATTGCTTCTCCGCGCCGGAGATACTTTGCATCGCGGAAGTAAGCGAGCTCAGCGTTCGCGAAACGATTCAACGGCTTATGGACGCTGGCCTGCAATCCATCCCCGGCGGCGGCGCGGAAATTCTCGATGATGAGATCCGCTCAAAAATCGCTCGCCTGAAATGCACCAGTGATGACTGGGAAGAGATGCATCGCGTCGCGCATTCCCTGGGCTTGCGCACCACCGCTACGATGATGTTTGGGTGCGGCGAAGAATTGCGGCACCGCGTGAATCATCTCGAACGGTTGCGAAGAATTCAGGAAGATACCGGCGGATTCACCGCGTTCATTCCCTGGATGTTCGCCACCGATAACACCGCTCTCGGCAAAAAAGTGCAGGAAGCTACCGCTGTCGATTATCTGAAAACCCTTGCGGTCAGTCGCCTGTATCTCGACAATTTCGACCACATTCAGTCAAGCTGGCTAACACCTGGAATCAAAGTGTGCCAAGTGGGACTGCAGTTTGGCGCCGACGATGTGGGCAGCATTCTGATCGAGGAAAATGTGGTATTCGCGGCGGGGGTGAAAAATCGCACCAATGAGAGTGAACTTCGCCGTATCATCTCCGATGCCGGTTTCGTGCCCGCGCAGCGCGATACGCTCTATCGTTCTTACGCGCTGAAATAATTCGTCCGTAATTATTCTTTTGGTGCGGGCCGCAGCAGAATTTCTACTTCCGTGTTTTCCGGCAAATCTAGCGGCCCCAGGAGATGCAGCCCGCCATTGCGATATATCGCCCGCAGCTTTCGAGGCGCGGAATTTGCTCCCGGTTTCTCGCTCTTCAGCGTAGCTGTTTTGTTTTCGCCTGGAGTCCGGACTCTTCCCTCGGTTTCATCGAGTGCTTCATTCGCAAGTGCATCCGCCTCGCTGTTTTGTTCGCGATACACATGTTCGATGTGGAATGATTCGAACGTTTGCGACATTTTCTTGGCGCGCTCGAACAACGGACGCAAATCCGCGCTCTTAACCTTGTATTGCCCGCGCATCTGCATCACCAGTAGCTGCGAATCGCTCTCGATGCGCAACGCGCGCACGCCACTCGACTGCGCATAATCCAGCGCCGCAATCAAACCGTAATATTCCGCCACATTGTTAGTCATCCGACCTATATACTTTTTTAGCTTCGCAACAATCTCGCCGTGTTGATCGCGCACAACCACGCCATAGGATGCCGGACCGGGATTCCCTCGCGAACCCCCATCAATATTTGCCCGGTATGCCACTGGAGGGGATTCCACTTCAGGCCGCACATCCGCAAACAAACCGGCGCTGCGTGTAGTTTTTAGACGGCGAATCATCAGGAATTCAATGCAGGCGTAGCAGGACTGTTGGACTCATTCGCGCCCGGATTGGCCACCGGGATCGGCTCCAGCGAATACAAAATCAGGCCGCAGCTTTCACAGCGGTAAATCTCTTCGTTAGTTTCCTGGAGCAGTTCCTGAATAATGTGCGGCAAGACGCGCATTCCGCAACCCTTGCATTGGCCGTCGCGGGCTTCCGCCATCGCGGTTCCGTTATGCCTCTTGGCGATGCGCGCGTACAACTCGCGCAGATCGTCGGGCACCGGGGAGATTATGCGTTCTCGTTCCGCCATCGCCGCACCCCCCAGTTTTTGTTTTTCCAGGCGGCGCGTTTCGATTTCCTTACGCTCCACCGCAACGCTTTGCTCGGCTTCTTTCAAGTCCGCCTCGGCATGCCGGACCCGCCTGTCGAACTCCTCGCCGGCCATCATCACTTCCAGTTGCCGGTCTTCCGCTTTGGCAACTTCTTCCTCGGCATTGGCGATCTCATGCAGCAGAGCCTTGTACGCTTCGTTGGTCTTCACCGCGCCGCTTTGGTCGCGATACTTGCGGGCGCGATCTTTCCACTGATCGACGTCCAGCTCAAATTTCTTACGTTCCTTCAATCCGTTGGTATGCGCTTCTTTCGCTGCGGCCACTGCCGCGCGTGCGCCGATCAATTTTGCGTCCAGGTCGCGAAGGCGCTTCGGGTAACTTTCGAGGTCGGCGCGCAGAGCGCCAATCTGATGATCGATGCGTTGCAACTCGATGAGGTGAGGTATTGCCGGGTGCATGGAGGCCACAATTCTAACACGGCTCCTCGGCCCGCCCGATTGAATCGGGATGCCCAACCAAATGTTGCGGTGTAGCCAGCGACGCAGAGTAATTGTCGGAGAAGTCCCAGCGAGTTCTACCTACTTCATTTCGTGAACGTTCATATCTTGATCGATAGCTAGATTCGGGTAGCGGATCGGCGAATCTGCAGCCGCCGCAGCATGGCGCGCAACGGCGTTGAACTCCGCGTTCGAACACTCCACCGAGTATTTGTAGCCATCCCGCTCCGTCCTCGTCATGGCTAGCATGCTCGAAGAAATTAGCTCGTCGAGAGGCGCACAATGTCCGTTCGTCGCGACGAAGGTGCGCTCTGCCTGCGCGATCCGCAACAGATCGCTGCGCACACCGGTAAGACTGATCGCTTGTGTGGGCGCCGTGCCGTCATCGGTGACCGGTAGCTTCCTCAAATAAAAATAGTACGCGCCCAAAAGCAGCGCGGCCGCGACCAGCAGAACAGCGAGGGCTCTCATAATTTGAGTCTGGCTAACCTGGCACGACGGAGCAAGTTCCTAATGGAATACCGTGCGCAGGAAACAACCTCTATCTTTGCATCGGGCTGCGCGTGCGAACTTGCTAAACTTTGTTTACCGCAACCCCCTTTCGCGGTGCTGGCTTTCCCATCAAAAATATGATCACCATACCGTCCGTCATCGAAGCTCGCGCGATTGAATCGCTCCGCCAGGAGGAGCTTGAGGAAGCACGCGCGCTTCAAAGTGTGCTGTTGCCCGCTGAGGTATTGCGATCGGGGCCGGTAACCATCGCTCACGAATTCCAACCGTTGTATGGCGTGGGCGGCGACTTCCTGGATTATTTTCAGCTGGCAGACGGAACTGTAGGACTATACATCGGCGATGTTTCCGGCAAGGGCTTGCCCGCCGGAATGTACGCGACCCTGGTGATGGGAATTTTACGAGGCGTCCATAAAACCGGTCAGCCTCCCGGCGAGGTTCTTTGTTTACTCAACCAGCGGTTGACGAGTCGCGGACTTCTCCGTCGTCACGCCGCCACACAGTACGCTGTTTTTGACCCTAAAACTTCAGAGATGCGCATCGCCAGCGCCGGAATGCCCGGACCAATGCATATTTCAGGGAGCAATTGCCGCGTTTTGGAACTCGCTGGAATCCCGCCCGGCCTCTTCCCGAACGCGGATTACGAAACCCAGTCAGTAACCCTTCGGCCCGGCGACTCGTTCTTATTCTGTTCAGACGGTATTCTCGAAGCGCAAAACGCACGTTATGAGGATTTTGGAATCGACCGTTTGACCAAGCTTTGCAAGGCCGGCTCCGGTCTGACGCCGCCTGAATTACTGGCCAACATTTTTTCAGCGGTGCATGAGTTTAGCAAAACCATCCAACAGCATGACGACATGGCCGCGGCGATCTTCCAGCTCGCCCGCTGAACCCAGCACCAAATAGACTCCATTTTGACGCCAGCTTCCAGCACTCCTTGCCTGGGGCTTCGTCCTTATTCTTTGGAACACAATCGTTTCTGCAGTGCAACGGTCTGAGCCATCAGCCCATCCAATAGAACGTCGCCCTTGTTGCATGTTTGTGCCGTTCCCGGACGCTGGCGTACACTGACTAATTCGTGCTCCCGTCAAATCGCTTGTGAGGCTCCCTTGATCTTATGGATGCGTAGTCGTTGGAATATCGTGTGTATGTTGACCGTGCTCGGCTCGGCAACACCATCTCTGCTTGCTGCCCCCCCAGATGCACCTGCCAAACGCTCGCCCGTCCTTGCGGCTTTGCAGGCGGAACTCGAACGTTCCTTCAAAGCTTTGAAAGCGCAGGACCCCCCTGCGTACTTTGTGGGTTACACCGTCACGGACACGCAGCGCGCGGATGTCTCCGGTTCGAATGGAGCGTTATTGACCAGCACCGAGGCACGCAATCGCTGGCTAGAGGTTTCCGTCCGTACGGGAACGTACGCACTGGATAATTCCCATAAAGTAGGCGAGCGGCAGCAAGCGAATGGCGGCCCTGGAACATCCGTACCGGTCGACGACGATGCGGAGATTCTGCGCCGAGCTATCTGGCTCGAAACGGACAAGCAATACCGCGCATCCTCCGAAGCGCTGATCAAGATCAAAACCGGAAAAGAAGTGAAAGTAGAGACCGCGGAAGGTCGCGCCCCAGACTTTTCCAGGGAAGATCCTCACACCTATGTCGGTGAACAGGTTTCCATGGCTGTCGATCGCAAGCCGTGGGAAGAAAAAGTCCGCGCGTATACAAAATCTTTTCGGGATTCCACGGCAGTCATCAATTCCATTGTAACTTTCAGCGGACAGGCCCAAAACGACTACCAGGTAAATAGCGAAGGCACGCAACTGCAATTCGGTCAGATTCGCTATCGCTTGGAACTGTTCATCCAGGGCAAAGCTCCGGATGGCATGGATATCAATCGTTATTACAATTTCGACTGGGTGAATCCCGCGGATGCTCCCGACGAAAAGGCTGTTTACGCCGCGGAAGCTACGATGCGCAAGGAATTGGAAGGACTTGTCGCCGCGCCCATTAACGATCCGACCGTAGGCCCTGCTTTACTTACAGGACGCGCGGCGGCGGTCTTCTTTCACGAGGTATTTGGCCACCGCGACGAAGGTCACCGGCAAAAAGATGTTACTGAAGGCCAGACCTTTTCGAATAAGGTCGGCGAGCAAATTCTGCCAAGCTTCCTCACCATCGTGGACGACACCACAAAAAAACGCCTCGGCTCTCAGGAACTGCTGGGCTTTTATCAATTCGACGATGAAGGCGTTCCGGCGCAACGCGTCACCCTCGTGGACCACGGAGTGCTAAAAAATTTCGAAATGTCTCGCTCACCGCTGGCGGACTTCCCACATTCCAACGGCCATGGCCGACGTCAGCTGGGTGCCACGCCGGTTTCCCGCCAGGGCAACCTCATTGTCGAAAGCAATAAAACTGTCACCAACGATCAGCTTCGTGCCAAGTTGATCGAATTAATCAAAGCGCAAAACAAACCTTTCGGGCTCTTGATTGACGATATCGCCGGTGGCTTCACCTTCACCGGCCGCGGCCAGCCGCAGGCATTCCAGGTGCTCCCGTTGGTCGTCTATAAAGTATTTGCGGATGGCCGTCCCGATCAACTCGTGCGCGGTGTGGACATTGTGGGAACGCCGCTCGCGGCGCTCACGAAGATCGTCGCCACCGGAGATACGCCGGAAGTGTTCAACGGCTATTGCGGCGCAGAATCCGGCTCGGTGCCAGTTTCGGCCGCATCTCCGGCGATTTTGACTTCCGAACTGGAAGTTCAGAAAAAGGAAAGCTCCACCGATCGCCCGCCGATTTTGCCCTCACCCGCGCACGATACTGCCGTGAATGCGAAGACTGGCGGTGTGCTGTGAAAACCGCGCGCTTCCTTTTTGCAGCTGTCTTCCTGGTTTCAGCGCTGGCTTGGGTCACTCCTGTGTGGGGTCGCTCCGATGCTCAGGAATCGAAAGATAACGACCAGACGCTGCGAGCCATGCGTGATGAAATGGCGCGCGCCAAAACTCGGCTCGAGCTGAAAATTCCCGGTACTGACCAGCCGGTCAAGCCTTACTACGTTGAATATCGCTTGCTTGACTTGGACTTCCGCGAAATTAGCGGAGAGTTCGGCACCCTGCTTTCCAGCAATCATGCGCGCAGCCGTTTCATGAATGTGGGAGTGCGCGTAGGCAGCTACAAACTGGACAGTTCTAACTTTGTAAGTGATGACGGTTTTCGCGGCTTCATTGGTTCCACTGGATCGGTCGGCATAGATCGCGATTACGATTCTTTGCGTCAGGATCTCTGGATCGCTACGGATCAGGCTTTTAAGGAAGCGGTGGAGACCTACTCGCGCAAGCAGGCCTATCTCAGCAGCCTCGCGCGTCAGTCGGACATCAACGATTTTTCCAAAGCTGAGCCCGTTCATTCGATCGAGCCTTTGGTGATGGCCGATTGGAGCAACCGCAATTGGGATCAGGAAGCGCGGGAAACGTCAGCCGCCTTGCGCGCCTTCCCGCAAATTTACGAAGCTCGCGTCACCTACTATCTCGTCTTTGCCACCGAATATCTCGTCACCAGCGAAGGCACGGAGATTCGCACTAACCGCAGCTTCGCGGCTGTCGAGTCCGGCATGAACGCCCTTGCCGACGATGGCATGCCCATCAATCATTTTTACGCAACGTACGCCGTTCGCCCGGCGGACCTCCCGGCACCCGACGCCGTCCGCAAAAGCCTCAATGTTACCGGCAGCGAATTGATGGCCCTGCGCTCCGCACCCAGCGCGCAGGACTATACCGGACCGGTGTTATTTGAGGCGCGTGCCGCAGGACCTCTGCTTGCGCAGATTCTCGGTCCCGCGCTGAATGGTGCACGACCGCCCGTTTCATTCACTCCGGTGATGGAGCAACTGCTGAGCGGACTGGGCGGAAAGAGCGACTGGATCACCCGCATCGGAGCACGCGTTTTACCCGCTTCGGTCACGGTTGTCGATGATCCCGGCGCGAAAGAATTTAAAGGCACGCCGCTATTGGGCGCTTACTCGGTCGACGATGAAGGCGTTCGCGCGCAAAAAGTCACTGTGGTCGAAAATGGCAATCTCAAAAATGAGCTGATGTCTCGCCGGCCCGGACCAGATTTTGATCGTTCTAACGGTCATGGGCGCTCTGCCTTTCTCAGCGACGCCAAACCCACGATGAGCAATTTATTTTTCACCTCTACCGAGACACTGTCGCCCGCCGACATGAAAAAGAAATTTCTCGATGAGTGCACTGCGCAAAAACTTCCATACTGTTTGGTTGTCCGCGAGATGGATAATCCCACCATCAGCCTGCTGCATCAGGACGATTTCCAGGCTCTGTTGGCCAGTTACGGAGGTGGCGCTGGAACGGGAGATCGACTGCCGCTGGTGATCTACCGGGTGTATCCGGCGGATGGTCGTGAAGAAATTATCCGCGGTGCGCGAATCATTGGAATTAATTCACGGGCCATTCGAAATATCGCTGGAATCGGCAACGACAACTACGTTTACAACTATATGCAGAACCAGGGAAACGGATTTGCCGGAACCGCGCTGGGAGCATTTGGCTCGGCGCAGAACGGCTTACCCGCTTCTATCGTGGCGCCGTCTCTGCTATTCGAAGAAATAGAAGTTCGGGGAGCACGGGGTGAGCCAAAGCGGTTGCCGCTTTTACCTGCGCCGCCGATGACCGCAGCGAAGTAAGCTGCCGCTCGGTCGTCTCGTCTTCAGAATTGGAACGGCTTGCTTATGAATGAACTCACGCGTCGCGGCTTTGTGTACGCGGCCGCAACTCTTGGCGGCTACGTCGTTCTCGTAGGCGTGCAACGTGTGTGCTCATCCGCTTTTGCCGATGGCGTCGAGCCTGACGACGCTAACGATGCCAGCCCAATAAAAATAGCGAAATTTTCTGATGATGGCGCTGCCCTTGGCGCCTCGGCAGTGCCCAAAGTACGCAAAACCGTTGCGCAGTGGAAGGCGCAGCTTGCGCCGCTGCAGTTTGATGTAACTCGCCGCGCTGCCACGGAGTGGGCATTTACCGGTGCGCTTCATGATGAACATCGCCCTGGCTTATACCGCTGCATCGATTGCGACACTGCGCTGTTTGATTCACGCAGCAAGTTCGACTCCGGCACGGGCTGGCCAAGTTTCTTCGAGCCCATCGCCAAGGAAAATGTACGCGAACGAAAAGATATTTCTTTCGGCGTGGTCCGCACGGAAGTTAAGTGCAGCCTGTGCGACGCGCATCTTGGCCATCTGTTTACCGATGGCCCCCGTCCTACGGGGCTTCGCTACTGCATGAATTCTGCCGCGCTACGGTTCATTCCGCGCAAAGTGTAAACTCAGCAGCTTCCTCACTTTGAATGTCACGCGTCATACTGGCCTTTCTACCGGGACAACTCATAACTGCTCAATCTTAAGGTAGTCTAATCGCACCAATGGCACTCCGCGAAAACCTGGAAATCCGCGAAAAAAAACGCGCCGCGCTGCTGAGCGTTGGCTCCGCGATAGTGTTGTTATCCCTTAAAACCTTCCTCGTAGTCCGCACCGACAGCCTCGGCATCTTATCCGAAGCTTTGCACTCCGGCCTGGATCTGGTCGCCGCGGTCATCACGTATCTTTCCGTGCGCATGTCTGATCAGCCTGCCGACGAACGCCATCCCTACGGTCACGGTAAATTCGAAAATTTCTCGGCCTTCGTGGAAACCGCCTTATTGATCGTCACGGCCGTATTCATCATCTACGAAGGCATCGATCGCTTGTTTTTTCACCATGTGCATATTCAACCCACCGTTATTGCCGTGGCGATCCTGCTGGTGGCTCTGACCATCGATTTAACGCGAGCGAAAGCGCTGGATCGCGTCGCCCGTAAGTACAAAAGCGAAGCCATGGAAGCGGATGCTCTGCATTTTTCGACAGACGTGTGGAGCACCATCGTGGTCATCGTAGGCATCGGCTTGGTGTGGGCTGGAGATGCTTGGCATCTTCCCTGGCTCGCATATGCCGACGCAGTGGCGGGCTTGGCCGTAGCCGGCGTGATTCTCTGGGTCGGTTCGCAGCTTGGCAAACGCACCCTCGACGCTCTCGTCGACGCCGCGCCGGAAGGCCTGCGACAGGAGATTGCTCGTGCCGTCGCGCGCATGGAGGGTGTTTTGGACGTCGACCGCGTGCGAGTGCGACGCGCGGGCAATCGCCATTTTGTCGATGCAACGGTGAGCGTGGCGCGCACGGCCAGCCTCGAACAGGTTCACGAGCTAAGCGACGCCATCGAAAAGCGTATCGGCGAAATTGTTCCCTCCGACGTGATGGTTCACGCGGAGCCTCGCGCTCCCCAAGGTGAACATCTGTTTGAGGCCATTCGCGCGCTGGCGCAACGCCTGGGCTTGGCAATTCACGACGTGACCGCGCTGCAACAAGGTAACCAGCTTTTCATCGAACTGCATCTTGAAGTGGACGAAAATTTAAGTTTGCGCGACGCCCATCGCCAGGCCACTAAATTGGAAGAAGGCATTCGCGCTCTGCGTGACGCGGCAACTGACGTGAACATTCATATCGAGCCGCTCGGTACGCATATCGCCACACCCGATGCAGGCGCCGGCGAAATGAAGCTGCTAGCCAACGCGGTCGAGCATTTCTTGAATTCCTTGCCGGCCGAATACGATGAGCTTGTCAATTGTCACGATGTACGCGTTCGCCAGGTAGAACATCGCATACTGGTTTCGTGTCACTGCACCATGAAGAGCGCGCTGCCCATCACAACCATCCATGACGTAACCGCCGCGCTGGTCGATCGCGTGAAGGAAAAATTTCCGCAGATCCACCGCGTCACCATTCATCCCGAACCGGTCGAGTAGCACACGTTTCTAGACGGGTCTTTCAAGCGCCGTCACACCCACAGCATTAGCCGCACGTATGCTCGCATGCCTGCCTGAAAACACCTGCGCGCCTAGAGCGATGATAGCCGGAAAACAAACTACTACGTAGCGAGGCTCTGGTGTTTCAAGCGTCGCGAGAAACGCCGTGCGCAAGATGATGAAACCAACCAGTAACGCTATAGCTAATCTGGCCCCAGGATGTCTCCACAAACGCCAAACACCCCACGCCGCCAGCCCAAGATATAAAGCATTCAACACCACGAATCCCACGGTGACCGACTGATCCACCGGATCTTCTTCCCACGCCGCTGCCAACGGAAACACTTTCCCCGAGAAAGGCAGTAGCTCAATGCGCGGAGTCATCCACATCATAAAAGCACGAGCCCCCGGCACCCACAGATACCTGCGCAACGGATGTCTGGCAGTACGTTCTTTCGCGATCTGTCCGAATGCAGCGTCTTCCTCCAGTGTCAGCGTCACTTCCTCGTTGTACTTTTCAAGCAGACTCGCCACGCGCGTTTTTTCTTCCGGCGAGTCGAATGCCCGTGGGGGAATGTCATCAAGTCGGATAGCCTCATCGTTTAACTTCCACGCAACCAGATAACAGTCTCGCAACTGAAACAGCCAGGTCTTCTCCCAGGCCATAAAACCCTCTGGAACCATCTCGCCAGGCAGGGTCGCGTTCTTCGGCGCAAGAAACTGAACTTCATGTAAAGTCACCACGTTACGTACAGCCCAAGGCGCGAGTGGTAGGACACATCCGAGGGCCATCAGTCCAAAAACTGGAATCACTCTAAACCACTGCCCATCGCGAAGCAGATGCCAGCCGAGCACCAGGCACGCGACAACAAGAAGCAGCGGCGTTTCCGGCCGGCAGAGTGTGCCCAAGCCTGCGGCCACTCCCGCCATCCCGCCGAGCCACTCCGCTGTCACCCGCATATCGACGGACATGCCACCCACGTAAAACGTCGAGCCTCGAAGCCGCAACAGTTGAAGGCACAAAAACAAGAGTGTGAGCGCGGTAAAAAATGTCGCTAGCGTTTCTGTAAGTGGAACCGCGACGTAATTGGCGATAAATGGGCAAAGTGCCGCCATCCACAAGGCCGCGGTAAACAATCGCCGCGGACGCACGGTTTCGAACGCTAGAAAAACCAACACCGCGGCAATGCTGGCGATCGCTATGCAAGTAAGCAAATCGACCGCAACTTGCGCGCTCATCACCCGTAGCCTGGCATCCGCTCCGGTTTTTCCGGTCAACCAGTAAATGATTGCCAAAAACGCCGGGTAGCCCGGCATCCGGATGTCCACCGGCGTGATTGCTCCGCCTTGATCCATCGCGTACCGGTGATATTTCACCCAGTTCGCCGCAATTTGTTCGTACAGGCCGGTATCTCCGGAGTCTGCTGGATACTTCAGAACGAAGAAAAACCGCAGACATGCCCCTGCAATTAGCGCGGCAATCGGATTGGAGAAAACTCGCCTCATGAATGCCACGCATCTTACAATAAGGACAGACGGAATCGAGCACACTCGGCCATCGGGTCGCGATTAATTACCCTACCCTGCCGTCAGGTTGAAAGGTTTCATGAAGGAACGCGGGCCTATATTTTACGACGCGGAGCGCGTGCGCTGGCGCCGCACCAGGTGGGTAATGGAAATTACCGCAGTGCTTTTGACCGTCTCGCTCGCGTATTTCTTCGTAACTATCGCGGTCAGCGTTGATCTTCCGGCCGGATTGCTCCCGGACACCAAGCCCGGACTTCATCCGTTGAAGCTGAATAAGGTCGCTAAACTTTTGCCTATACGCGAGGGCCGCCGCCGCCGTGTGGCCAACATCGGCACCGTTCCTGATAGTTATGATCCGCTTCGCGCGGCGTTTTTTGTGAGTTGGGATCCCAACAGCATGGCTTCCCTGAAGTCTCATTACAAAGACATCGACCTGCTTATCCCGGGACAACTCCATTCCGTCACCGCCGATGGCGCAATTTCCGTCATTGATTATGAGACCAGTCAGAATGCGGTAAAAACATCTCCCACCGAAGCGATTGCGTTGCTTAAAGATGACAAGCTCCATCAATGGATGAAATCCATAAACATCGAAATGCCGATGATGGGCCTCATAGATAATTACGACGGGCTCAATTGGCGTGTTAAGGAATTGATCGAAATGCTGGCTAGTCCCGCCGCGCGCCGCAATCTTGAGAAAGACCTCGTCGAATATGCATCGAAAGCGCACGAAGCAGGCATCGTTATCGATTTCGAAGAAATTCCCGACCCCAGTCAGGTTTATCTCCGCAAATTCACCGCTGAACTCGCATCGGCTTTACATTCTGCAAATCTAAAACTCATGATTGCGCTTCCCGCTCGCGACAATGCTTACGAGTACGGCTTCTTTGGTAAGCAGTGCGACGCCATTTTGCTGATGAATTACGATCAGCATTGGCTTACTTCGCCGCCCGGACCTATCGCGTCGCAGGATTGGTATGTGGAGAACTTGCACCAGGTCTTGCAGGTTGTGCCCGCGCAAAAAGTTATCGCCGCGGTTGGAAATTATGCTTACGACTGGTCCCAAGCGCCTAAAAAGAAAGCGGAGCGTCCCGAGTCACTCACCATTCAAGATGCTCTGGTGCGCGCGTCCGAATCTGAAACGCCAGTCGAAATTGATCCCGTTTCGCTGAATCCGCACTTTTCTTACAACGACGATCACGATCACATTCATCAAGTGTGGATGCTCGACGCGCTCACTGCGTACAACCAACTGCGTGCCAACGAACGCCTGGGTGTTCAAGGCACAGCGCTTTGGCGCTTGGGGTCCGCCGATACCTCGATGTGGGCCATTTGGGATGCCACCCACCCGAGCGACGCCATCCGCCAGAAAATTGCCGATATTCCTCCCGGCCCCGATTTAATTTTTGAAGGCGAAGGCGACATTTGGCACTTTATTGACACGCCCAAGCATGGCCGCCGTAGCTTCACGTATGACGCCGCGACCGATCTTTTTACCGCCGAGAAATACGAAGTGTATCCGCTGGCATATCACATCGATCAAATGGGCGCTGTGAAGAAAAAACTGGCCGTCACGTTTGACGACGGCCCCGATAACCGCTGGACGCCAAAAATTCTAGACGTCCTCAAACAAAAAAACGTTCCCGCTACTTTTTTCATTGTCGGCGTAGCCGGCAGCCAGTGGCCCGAATTGCTCAAACGCGAATACGCCGAGGGCCACGACATCGGGAATCACACCTATACGCATCCGAACTTTGACGACATCTCGCACACGCAACTTCGCTGGGAGCTGAACCTGACGCAGCGCCTGATTGAAAGCACCATTGGGGTAAAGTCCATCCTCTTTCGCCCGCCGTACGGCATCGATCATGAGCCCGAGTACGCAGAGGAAGTTGCGCAACTGCCCATCGCGCAGGATATGGGTTACGTCATCGTGGGACAAAGAATCGATCCGCACGATTGGAAGCAGCCCGGCGGCAAACAAGTTCCGGCCGCGAAAATAGTCGACGCTGTACTGAATCAGGCCGCTGACGGCAACATCATTCTCTTTCACGATGGCGGCGGCGATCGCAGCCAAACGGTTGCGGCGCTGCCCCAAGTCATCGATGCGCTCCGCGCGCAGGGTTATCAGTTTGTGTCCGTGCCCGATCTGTTGGGCAAATCGCGCGCGTCCATGATGCTGCCGCTTTCGAGCAAGGAGCATTTCGAAGCCCGTGCTGACGGCTTTATCTTTGCTTTGTACCGCTGGTTCCGCGTCGGATTCGCCACTATCTTTGTATTAGGAATTATTCTCGTCAGTGGCCGCGCGGTAATTATCGGTATTCTCGCATTGATCGAAAAACTTCGTCCGGACCACACGGTGATCTCCGATCCGCCGCCGGATGTGACCGTCCTCATTCCCGCGCACAACGAGGAAAACGTTATTGTCCAAACTGTCGAGTCCGTTCTTGCTGCCGGGACCACGAACTTGCAAATTATCGTTGTCGATGACGGCTCTAGCGATCGAACCGGCACGCTACTCGACGAGCATTTCTCCACCGACCCTCGGGTACACATCATTCACCAGATGAACCGCGGGAAGTCTGCAGCACTGAGCCTGGCCATGTCTCAGGCGCAAACTCAAATCGTAGTCACCATCGACGCGGATACCGAAATCGAACCCGACGCCATCACGAAACTCTTACGTCATTTTTCCGATCCGCGTATCGGCGCAGTCGCCGGCAACGTGAAAGTCGGCAATCGCACACGTTGGCTCACGCGCTGGCAAGCTCTCGAATACATCACTAGCCAGAACATGGAAAAGCGGGCCTTTGATCTCCTCAACTGCATCACCGTAGTTCCCGGCGCTCTCGGCGCGTGGCGGAAAGAAGCCATCGAAGCCGCTGGCGGTATCAGTTCCGAAACGGTCGCCGAAGACGCCGATCTCACCATTGCGATTCGCAGACTTGGCTGGCGCATCAGTTACGATGAAGAAGCTATCGCCTGGACAGAAGCGCCGGAAACTCCCGGCGCGCTCATTCGCCAGCGCTTTCGTTGGACCTTCGGCACGCTGCAATCTTTCTGGAAGCATCGCGACACGCTGCTCCGTCCGAAGTACGGCACCCTCGGCTGGATAGCACTGCCAAACATTTTTGTGTTTCAGCTTGTGCTCCCCTTGATCTCGCCGATCATTGATTTGATGTTTCTCGGTTCGCTCGCGCTGTGGAGTATCGGGCAGCTTCACATTGCTCGCCTGCCACAGCTTTGGACGACTGCGGACGTCCAGCGTTCGGTATTTTTCTTCGTGGGATTTATCCTGATCGATGTGCTCACCTGCATGGTGGCCTTTGCGCTGGAGCGCAAGGAAGACTGGACGTTGCTTCTTCCCGTATTGCTGCAACGTTTTTACTACCGCCAGTTAATGTACGTCGTGCTTTTCCGCTCCGTAAAAGAAGCGGTGAGCGGTCGCCCAGTGGGTTGGCGCGGCGTCGAACCAGATGTGCCTCCCGGCGCGCCTCGCGCTCCACAAGCGCCTCCCAGAGCCGTACCTGCGTAACTTGTTGTGAAAGCACCTTTATTTAGCTCGTAAGTGGAACTGGAGGTTTGCGCGGTCGCGGCGAGCAATGTGACAATACGTATATGAAAAAAACATGCCCTATCGTTTTGAACCTGTTGATCGCCGGTCTTCTTTTCGTCTGCACCTCGAATGCGCAGGACACTCCCAAGGCGAGTTCTCCGAGCGCTCCCGCAGCGAAAACTACTCCGAAAACTGCGCCGCCTAAACCGCGGACTTCCGCCAGTGCAAAACCACAGACGGGCACCACGCCCCTTGCACTCAAGACGCAGAAGGACAAGGTAAGTTATGCCATCGGATTAAATATCGGCAAGAGCTTGCACAAAGATGCGGTGGAGGTGGATGCCGCTATTTTTATGCGCGGTCTGAAAGACGCTCTCGCTGGAGGCAAGATTCTCTTGACCGATGAAGAAATGAAAACCGTAATGACCCAACTCCAGTCCGAATTGCGGAAAAAACAGGAAGAGGTCATGGCGCAGGTTGGCGCCGCTAACAAGCAAGCAGGCGAGGCGTTTCTCGCCGCCAATAAAACAAAAGAAGGCGTGGTAACTCTGCCCAGCGGCCTGCAATATAAAAGTTTGAAAGAAGGGACTGGACCCAAGCCTGCGGCCACGGACACCGTGATGTGCAACTATCGCGGAACGCTTCTGGACTCCACGGAATTCGACAGTTCCTATAAGCGCGGCCAACCTGCGGCCATACCGGTCGGTGGTGTGATCAAAGGCTGGACGGAAGCGCTGCAACTCATGCCCGTTGGATCAAAGTGGCAACTCATCATTCCCGCGGACCTCGCCTACGGCAATCAGGGTGCAGGACCCGATATCGGTCCAAACTCCACGCTGATCTTCGAAGTGGAGTTGCTCTCCATTCAGGAAAAGACCAAGTAAACCGCCGAATTCTCCGGAGTAGAAGGCCGAAAAAATGTTGTACGATACCTCACTTCGTGCAGGGAGGCGCCGGTGGCCATTAACTTTATTCTGAACGGCAAGCCGCAAACCGTCGATGTCAGTCCAGAGATGCCGCTGCTGTGGGTGCTGCGCGACACGTTGAATATGACCGGCACGAAGTTTGGTTGCGGTATGGCACTCTGTGGTGCCTGCACCGTTCATATTGAGGGCGAGGCCGCGCGCTCATGCGTCACACCTGTGTCAAGTGTGTCGGGAAAAAAGATCACCACCATCGAAGGACTTCCGGCCGATGGCAGTCACCCGGTGCAGAAGGCCTGGATGGAGACTGACGTTCCGCAATGCGGATACTGTCAGCCCGGGCAAATCATGTCCGCTGTCGCGCTTCTTGCGAAAAAACCCACTCCTACTGACGCGGACATCGACGACGCCATGAACGGAAATATTTGCCGCTGCGGCACATATCAGCGCATTCGAAAAGCCATTCACCGCGCCGCCGCCATGCAGGCCGAAAAGGCGTAATCCTGCACACAAGAAGTACTACTAACGGTCAATCCAACGTTCTGGTCATCCGCACGGAATTTTGTTATTCTGCGCTCAGATAAAGGTACAGGGCTGCATCCTGCGTTTAAGGAGCGGCACCGGAGGCCATCATGAGTGCTGTTTCCAACGTCGGCGGCGGCAAGGTTACCGTCCCCGATATCCTGCAGCGTAAATCCTCCGCCGCAGGTTCTTCCTCAAACTCCTCCAAAATTACGTGTCTGACGGCCTACGACTATCCGACTGCCCGTCTGCTCGATGAAGCGGGGGTCGACGTAATTCTTGTCGGCGATTCCTTGGGCATGGTGGTGCTCGGTTATGAGACCACTCTTCCCGTCACCATCGAGGAAATGTTGCATCACACGCGCGCGGTACGGCGCGGCGCGCATCACGCGCTGGTAGTCTGCGATATGCCCTATGGCAGCTACCACACCGACAGCGCCGAATCGCTGCGTAACGCCGTGCGCTTCGTCAAGGAAGCTGGCGCGGAAGCCGTAAAAGTGGAAGGTGGCGAACGGCGACTGGAATTAATTTCGCGGCTAACCGAAGCGGAAATTCCGGTGATGGGCCATGTTGGTCTTACCCCGCAATCGGTGAATGCGCTGGGAGGTTACCGCGTGCAGGGTAAAACGGCGGACGCCGCGGAACAATTGTTGCGTGACGCACGTGCGGTTGAAGCGGCGGGAGCGTTCGCCATCGTGCTGGAAGCCATGCCGCGCGAGCTGGCCGCCCAAATTACCCGCGAAGTGCGCATCCCCACGATCGGCATCGGCGCGGGCCCCGATTGCGATGGACAGATTCTGGTCCTTAGCGACATGCTCGGCCTGACTTTTGGCCAGTCGCCCAAATTTGCCCGTCAGTACGCCAACGTGGCGGAAATTATTTCTGGCGCGGTGCGTGAATATTGCGAAGACGTACGCAGCGCCGCGTTTCCCTCGGACGCGGAATCCTATCACGCAATAATCGGCAAAGGCCGCAAGACCATTTCCATCGCCAGCTGATTTCATTTTTTCCGATTCAGCCAATCGCGAGGCATCATGTCGCCAGAAGAGATTCGACTCCTTTACGATTACAATGCTTGGGCAAACACGCGCGTTCTAGATTCCGTCGCGAAGCTCGCGACAGACCAATTCACCAAGCCGCTCGGCTCTAGTTTTTCTTCCGTGCGCGATACCCTGTTGCACATTTGGGGCGCCGAATGGTTATGGCTGGAACGCTTCCAGGGCCGTTCGCCATCTTCATTGCCTGAAGTAGGACAGTTTGCTGAGATTTCCACTCTCAAGACCCGCTGGCAGGTAGATCAAGCGCGCCTTAATAAATTTGTCGCTGCGCTCACGCAAGAAGATCTCAACCGAATCCACGAATACCGCACTCTGAATTTCGGCGAATATAAAAACCCGCTGTGGCTTTCGATGCAGCACGTGGTGAATCATTCCACGTACCATCGCGGTCAGATTACTACCCTTGTAAGACAGCTGAACGCAACGCCTCTCTCAACCGATTTGATCCATTTTTATCGCGAACGATATGCCGTTGCGAGTGCCTGACCACCGAATCCCCACGTGGAAATCATACGAACAGTTTCCTGGATGAAAGAATTTTGGCGCAAGGAGCGCGGGGGAAATCGCATTCTCGGCCTCGTGCCCACCATGGGAGCGCTGCATGACGGGCATTTGGCACTGATAAAACGGGCGCGCCAAGATTGTTCTTCTGTAATTGCGTCGATTTTTGTGAATCCCAAACAATTTGGTCCCGCTGAGGATTTCGCCAAGTATCCGCGGGCGTTGGAAGCCGACACCGATAAGCTGGCCGCTGCCGGAGTCCAGTGCATCTTCATGCCGGATGTCGCGGAGATTTATCCGCCGGATTTCTCCACTTACGTGAACGTGGAAGGACTCAGCGACCGCCTGGAGGGCCGATCGCGTCCCGGCCATTTTCGTGGCGTAAGCACCGTTGTGCTCAAGCTGTTGCAGATTGTGCAACCGGACTTCGCGTATTTCGGCAGGAAAGACGCGCAGCAATCCCGAATCATTTCGCGAATGTCCACGGACTTAAATCTGGATGCACAAATTGTGGTATGCCCCATTGTGCGCGAAGCCGGTGGTCTGGCCATGTCTTCCCGCAACGCCTATTTGAGCGGGGAAGATCGAAAAGCCGCCACGGTGCTGCATCGCGCTTTGCAAGCCGCGCAGCAGGAAGTGCAGAAAGGCGTTCGAGACGCTCTTCACCTGCAGTCGGCAATGCGTCGCGTTCTCGATACCGAACCCGCAGTAAAAGTCGATTATGTGGAAATCGTGGACGCTGAAACCTTCCAGCCAATCGCTCAACTCAATCGCTCCGCCTATGCGCTCCTCGCGGTGAATATAGGAAAAACACGCCTCCTCGATAATATGCGAATCGATTTCAACGATGCGACCGGAAGTAATGAACCCGTATTGGAGCTCTGACACAAATTGAATAATTCTGCGCCGCAACGCACGACCTCTGTAGCGAAACCCACGCCGCAATCTCTCTAATCAGTAAAGATGAAAATACCCATCGTGCCTCCCGAGTCGCACCGGTACACCAAATACTTCTGAAAGTTGCTCCCTAGTAAGCACCGACGATTTCGGACCGTCAGCGACAACTCTTCCCTCCTGAAGCAAAATCACGCGCTCAATCTCGGGAATAATTTCAGAAACATGGTGCGTCACCAGCAGAATTGCCGTGCCGGACTGTGCCAGCTTGCGCATGCTTTCGCGGAGCTGCATTTGCGCGGCGATGTCCAGCGCATTGCTCGGCTCATCAAAAAGCAGCGTTTGGGGGTTATGAACTAGCGCGCGGGCTATCAACGTGCGTTTCGCTTCTCCGGACGACATCTTCTGAACGGAACGGTTCGCCAGATGCGCGATACCCAGCCGTTCTAGAGCGCTGTCCGCCCGCGCCAACTGGCGCGCATCAGGATGTTGGTGGGGAAAGATACGCGTGCTGCTGAAGAATCCCGAAAGCACTACATCGCGGCCAGTGCTCTCTGTAGTGCATGAGGCCAGCAGGTCCGGCGACACGATACCGAGGAGTGAGCGCAACTCAAAAACATCCCAGCGATCACGGCCCAATATGGAAATCGAGGAGCCTTCCCGCGAAACCGGATAGCATTCGCGCGTGATAGTTTTAATCAGTGTAGATTTTCCGCAGCCATTGGGGCCGAGTATGCACACATGCTCCCCTGCTTCTATGCGAAGCGTTACGTCATTCAGAGCGAGTTGCACAGTGCGTGCATTACCAGGCTCCCCGACTCTACTGTCCGCAGGCTGATGCCGAACAACGGTGACGTGTTTTAAATCGAGAAGCGGGGCAGACGAACTCATTCGAGCGAGAAAGGCTCCGTGAAATCTGCGCACATCTTATCCCACTGGTGGGCGAGTAGCGGAAAGCAAAGCAGAGGAAGGCAAAGCGGTAAGGCCACTCAAGTGACGCAAAAAAAGGAGGTGAAAACCAAAGTTTTCACCTCCCGGGGTGGGGTGATGCACGACAGCCTCTTGGAAGCGCAGCAGACCTACCCTGCCAGGCAGAACCGCAGCCTCACTCACGTACTGCCGATAAGCAACGCGTTAGGAGACTCACCGTCCAAGGGCTCGTCTTTGGTGCGTTTTTAGCATTCAGAATGTGTAGGTGTCAACGACAAAAGCTCCTGCACGGCCCAGTTTCCCCCGTCAAACTCATTTTAGTCCCTGCCTACCCTGGCCATCTCAAAGTGCACCCTCCGCCGACGGTTCCAAAGCTTCTCGATGGTCGAGAATTTCGCGAACCACCCGCCCAAGCATACTCGGGCTATAGGGTTTTTGCAGGAATCGGGCGTTTACGGCGGCTAACGAGGCTCTATCGCTTTGCTGCGAATAGCCACTGGTGTACAACACCGGCATATTCTTAAACCGTTCATATAGTTTGACTGCCACGGCAGGTCCGCCAAGCTTAGGCATGATGACGTCCAGAATGGCCAGCGCGGGTGTTTCCTTGTCGCAAATACGCAAAGCTTCCTCGCCGTCCGATGCGGCCAACACTCGATAGCCCAGGCCGGAAAGAGTCAGACAAGCCATTTCTCGAATGGATTGATGGTCTTCAGCAAACAGGATCGTTTCTGTCCCGTGTAAATCCGTCAACGAAGCAGCAGTAGTCTTCCCTGGCTCGGCGACCAAGCCTCCTTCCACTATCGGAAAATAAAGGCGGAAAAGAGAACCTTCGGACGGCTCGCTGTAAACATGTATAAATCCGTTGTGCTGTTTAACAATGCCGTAGACGGTTGCCAGGCCTAGACCCGTGCCTTTGCCAACCTCCTTGGTAGTGAAAAATGGTTCAAAGATCCGCTCGCGGGTGACCGCGTCCATTCCGAGACCGGTGTCTGAAATACTAAGGACCGCGTATCGGCCCGGCTTCACGTATGGATACGTGCGGCAAAAACTTTCGTCAAGATCGGCCATTTCCGTTTTAATCACCAGACAACCTCCCTCCGGCATGGCATCCCGCCCGTTCAGGCACAAGTTCATCAGTACTTGCTCCATCTGCGTGAAGTCAGCCTTGATTGGCTCCAGAGGAGCGGTCACCACTTTCAGAAGAATATTTCGCGGAATGACTTTCTCGAGGAAGCTGAGCAAACTGCTGGTCACCTTATTCAAATCCATGGCGCGCGGCTGCAACGTCTGGCGCCTGGCGAACGCGAGTAATTCGCGAGTAAGCGCCGCGGCGCGTTCCGCCTGTTCCCGGATACGCGCGAAGCGATCCGCATTTTGCGTATTCTCCCGGTTCTGATCGAAACCTATTTCCGCCCACCCAAGTATCGCGCCAATTACGTTATTAAAATCGTGGGCCACGCCGCCCGCAAGCTGACCGATCGCTTCAAACTTTTGCGCCTGCCGCAATTGCCGTTCCATCACTCGAAACTCCGTCACGTCCTCTACGACAAACTCCATGGCGCCGTGGCAGTAGCTATCGGTCGGCATCCTTAGATGTAACCGTACCGTGATGATCTGGCCGCCACAGCGGCGCCACTCTGTCTCAGCGCCCCGCACTCGGCCGACGGCTCGGCAACTGGCCATAATTTGCGCGTATTGTTCTGGAAATCGAAAAACGTCTCTTACAAAGTTTAGCGACAACAAACTCGATTGCGAATCGCAGCCCAGGATAGTCACGAGAGCCGGATTGCCATCCACGATAGTGCCGTCGCCGTCGATCTGGCAGATGCCAAATATGGAATTGGCAATTTGTTCGCGGTTGCGGGCTTCCGAGAGCCGCAGCGCCTCCAGCGCCTGGCTATTCTCGTCACGCATGATTTTTTCATCGATGGCGCGCCGCAGTGCCACCGGCAAGCGGGACAAGTGTTCTTTCAGAATGTAGTCGCTTACCCCTTGTTTCACGCATTCCACGGCTGCTTCTTCTCCCAGACTTCCGGTGATAAGAAGAAAAGGCGTGTCCTTATCAATCGTCCGCAGTTCGCGAAGCACCTCCATGCCGCTCCAACATGGCAGCCGAAAGTCGGAGAGAACCGCGTCGAAACTTTGATTTTTTAATGCGCTATGAAACTGCTGCCTGTTTTCCACCGTGGTGTGCTCGATTTGCACCCCGGCTCTACTTAGCTCGGTTAACATCAACTCCACGTCTACGGAGGAATGTTCGACTATCAAAAGTTGTAACGGCGTGCTCTTCACGTGAACCAGCGACTCTCCCACAGTCAGCAGATTCATATGCGGTCCCCTATGTCCCGGGATGAAAGGCCGCAAACCGGCGGCGGTATATTCACAGCCTGCCAGTACGCGAAAAGCCAAGTAGCCAGGGTTTGTACCGCTTTTGTCAAAAGAATGACATTCTTGCGCGGCGCTTTTGTACGCACCCTCCCGCAGGGTGCGGCCGAAGCGGACGGGTCAAAAGCGAATCCCGTAGGAATGTTCATTACTTTAGAACCGTTGTGACGAGACTGGAGAGGTAGTCCTCTGACCGCAGCTTAAGAAGGGAATTCTATTGTGGCGCTATTTTGAGGCTAGTCAAGAAAAGTTCCCACACGGTTTCCGCACGGCTACGGGTGAATTGGCGCGGTTCGCGACCGATCCATCGCTGATTCTAGATAAGGGTAATGCACTGCGATTAACCGCCAAAGATTTCGCTGATTTTCCCAGCAAGTTCGAAATCCAGATTACTGATGCCCTTCACGCTGTGCGAGTTCAAATCAATGACCACCTTGTTCCACACATTGCTCCAGTCCGGGTGGTGGTTCATGGATTCGGCCACGAGCGCGACTCGCGTCATGTTGCCGAACGCGGCCACAAAGTCTTTACACTCGAACTCGCGGTGCAGTTTGCCTCCAGCTAAACTCCAGCCTTTGACCTCGCTCAGACGCTCTTGAACTTCAGCTTCCGTAAGTTTCTTCGCAGTAGGCATCACAATTCTCCAGTCTGATAACGCTTCGTAGCACTTTTCGGTTCGAGCGGCGGTTTCGGCATGCCGGCATCCTTGGGCCCTTGTTGAAATGATTGTGCTCTTCGCGCGCCGGCCAGGCTTCGATTATCTTGCCCTTCCGTGTCTTGGCGCAAGAAAAGATGCGTTTTTCGCGGGTTTGGCGTTGCCTGCACTGTGGAAATCCTTTATCGTAGGGGTTTCGTTTCCAGACAAAATGCGCGTTGTGCCTGTGTCGCATAAAAGGCAGAGATCTACGTGAAAAAGAAAATTCGCGCTATCCAATATGGCGTTGGCCCGATCGGCGCATCTATTGCCAACCTGATGCACGAGAAACGAGCCATTGAGATCGTCGGGGCCATCGACACCGATCCGGCGAAAGTTGGCCGGGACCTGGGAGAAGTTATCGGCGCTGCAGATGCGCCCTGGGGTGTCAAGATTTCCGCAGATGCTGCGGATGTGCTGGGGCAGGCTGCCGACGTGGTCATTCATTCCACTTCATCGGCGCTGCCCAAGGTTATGGAACAATTGCTGGCTTGTCTCGAAGCGGAGTCCTGCATTGTCTCTACCTGCGAGGAGTTGTCCTATCCCTATCGGACGTATCCCGAGCTTGCGGCCCGGCTCGATGCCGCCGCTAAAGATTGGGGCGTCGCGCTCGTCGGTACCGGAGTAAATCCCGGATTTGTATTGGACAAGCTGATCGTAACGTTGGCGGCGGTGTCCCAGCAAATCGAGCACGTGAGCGGCAGGCGCATCGTAGATGCCTCCACGCGGCGGCTCCCATTGCAAAAGAAAATTGGCGCCGGAATGACCGTCGAGGAATTCCGCGAAAAAGTAAAAGCCGGCACCATTAAACACGTCGGCCTGCCCGAATCGGTGGCCATGGTGGCGGACAGTCTGAATTTACCGGTAGACGAAATCACCGAGACTATCGAACCAGTGGTTGCCGAAGAGCAAACACGGACGCAATTCCTAACCGTGGAAGCCGGCCAGGCGGCTGGCGTGCATCAAATCGGCCGGGGACTTTCCAGCGGCAAAGAATTGATTCATCTCGAATTGCAGATGTATGTCGGCGCGAAAAATCCGGGAGACACGCTGGAATTGCAAGGCCACCCTAACATCAGTTTGACCATCCCGGGTGGATCGCCCGGAGATATTGCCACCGCGTCCGTGGTGGTGAATTCTATCCCGGTAATTCTCGACGCGCCTGCGGGCTTACGCACCGCCCGGGATTTGCCGATTGGATTTTTCTCGCCAAACGCTCGACCGTAATATCCAGCGCCGCGAAAGGTCTTTAGAAACGCGAATCCTAATTTATTTCTTCCAGAATTTCATGACTGCGGAATAATCGAGGTCTTCTTTCGCGTCGTTCTTCACTTTGCTGTACGTGCCGTGCGCCGCAGCCGCCGCCGGCAAATCGATTCCCACTTGCTTGGCCAAGTCGAGTGCCAGCCCCAAATCTTTGTGCATCAGCCGAAGCGGAAAGCTGGGGGTGTAATCTGCTTTCAAAAGGTTCTGCGATTTAATGTCCAACACCGGCGCCCTGGCCATGCTCGATTGCAACACCTCGACAAGTTTTTCACCTTCCAACCCCGCGCCAGTAACCAGCGCGAGAGCTTCCGCCAACGCATCGACCTGCAGAGCCAATATTAAATTCATCGCCAGCTTGATCGTTTGCCCTGCGCCATTTGCCCCCAGGTGAAACCATTTCTTTCCCAGTACCCGAAGGACCGGCTCAGCATCCGCGAGTGTCGCGGCATCGCCACCCGCCATGAATATCAGCTCACCTTTTTTCGCTCCCCAATCCCCGCCGGTAACCGGCGCATCGAGGAACCGTACACCGCGTTCGGTGCAGGCTGTGCCTACCTTGCGCGCAAGCGCGGGAGAGACGGTGCTCGAATCCATGTAAATGCTTCCGCGTTGTAACGACGACATCGCGCCGTCTTTGCCCCAGAGAACTTCTTCCAGTGCTGGGGGATCGCTGACAATGGAAATCACAAATCCGCATTCAGCTGCCAATTCGTGAGGTGACGCCGCACGCGTCGCGCCCGCCGCAACCAGTTCGTCAGCGCGCGACGCGGTGCGATTCCAGACTGTCAGCGGGAATCCGGCCTTTAGAAGATTTGAGCCCATCGGCCGCCCCATCAGGCCGAGGCCGATTAATCCGATCTTTGTTTGGGATCCAACGGCAGAATTCACACAATCTCCAATGGCATCGACGTAAAACCGTCTAACCGTCCAATAATCTTCCGGAATCGGAATCCCAATTGTAGCGTAACGACGGAGTTTTCCTACTAAGCGAGGCTCATCGGTGCCAATAGGACTTAATGGTGGAAACTAAATCACAACTGTTCGCTAGATACTGGATAGTAGAGCGCGGGGAAATATCATGGAAAACGCCGACGTGCCCCCTGCCGCTGCGGACGCAGATCGTTCACGCTCTTCATGCGAACTCGTATCCTGCGCAGCATGCTCGGTAGAGGAAGATGGGCTGGCAAGAGGAATTTCCACGATCACCGGCGTTGCAGAATCCGTTTTTTCCGCAAGTCGCACAAGATATTGATAGGGGATTTCCCAACGAAAATGTCTGCGCTGGCCACGCAGTTCTAAATTCTGTTCCAGAAAAATGGACCGGCCGGTATCGCCGACGAATGTTCCCGAAGCAGGCAGAAGGATATCACCTGCGCGATATTGCACTTCAACTTGAAGACCGAGGAAAATCGAATAACGCGCCATAGTTTCCAGTTTCCAAGCGCGCGTTTGTACCGTCAATAGTACGGAAGTGCTCCCCGCAGAAAGCAGTTTGAACTGTGGAACCTGCAGGTCAGCGAGCAAGATCGGCCAGAACTGCTTCTGCCGCCCGGCGGCCACTAACCATCGCACCCTGAATCGACGCATTATCGCGATGGTCGCCGCAAACGTAAACTCCAGGACGAACGCGCACGGATCGTTCGGGCGGATCGAGCGCTCCCGGATATTGTTCTGGCTGCGCTTGTGGGATGCGGTAGGCCTTCAATAATTTCCAGGAACGCGCGGCCAGTCCAAACCAGTTCTTCATTTGCGCAATGATGAAGCCGCTGAGCTGAGCATCGGTGAGTTCCTGTATACCCAGTACCGACGCGGAAATGAGGTGCTTCCCCGCAGGCGCACAAGACGGCGCAACCTGACTGACGACCGCGAGATTATTCACCGGCCCCGCACCATCGCCATTTAGCATCAGCATCGGGTACGGAATCGGAGACTCATCCGCGGCGAAATAAAAGCACGTTACGCTGCGTGAGGCGTGCTCAGCTTCCCCAACCAGGTGCGCCGCGGCCGGACCCTCCGTGGCCACGACAATCGCACGCGCGCGTAACGTTTCGCCGCCATCGAGTGTAATTTCGTTTTCGTGAAGGGAATCAACTCGCGCGTTTATTCGTATGCTGTCGGCTGGAAATTTTTCTGCAATCTGCGCGGGTATGGCCCCCATCCCGCGTGCCGGAAGACTGGTATCTCCCTCCGAAATCATTTTGAACACAAACTGAAACATCCGGCTGGAAGACTTCAGGTCGCCATCCAGAAGAATGCCCCCAAAGAATGGCCGAAAAAAACGATGAATCATCTCCTGGCTGAACCCTTCGGCGCGCAATGCATCCTTTGTCGCGCGCTCTGGCCGTCGAAAAATCTCTTCGATGGATGACCCTTTCATGCGCCTACGCAGCCGTGCCAGTCGTAGTTTGTCGCCAAGCGTCCCGAATTCCGATCGCAAAGCCTCGCGCCACATTCCGGGCATGCGCCACGGATCGACCAAGCGGTTCATGCGGCCTGCAAACCAGGAAAATGCGCCGGGAGAGAATGATCTGAGGTCAAGCCTGGAGTAATCAAGCACCCGCTGAGCTTCCGGGTACCCCGTAAGCAAAACCTGGAATCCGCGGTCGAGCAGAAACCCTTCCACTTCGTCAGTACGCACGCGGCCGCCGATGCCGTCCGAGGCTTCGATGATCTGAAAAGTGATTCCGTCTTCCGCCAGCCGGCGTGCGCAGCATAATCCCGCGAGGCCTGCACCAATAATCAATACGTCCGCACTTGTCGACATGCTCTCGGATCCTTCTAGGAGCTGGACAGTAGCCCGAATTGACAAAAAGTGAAGCCTAATCCTGAGGCATCACCGGGATGCTTGCAAGTGGAGTGGTGAAGCCAAGCGTAACTGTGAAAACATACCAACCATTCTAGCGTTCGACGTTTCCCACGGCGGCAGGTTCACCGGCAAGAGCCTCGGCGGTCAGGTTGTGACGCCAGGCGAACATGCGCGCAAGCCGGCGACGCGTGTAAGCTCCCGCTACCATCGTCCCAATCCAGCCAAGCGGGAATTCGTACTCCACACGGTCTTCCAGCCAACTGGCGTCTTCTCCGTCGGGAATAAACAGGTGCGTATGTTCCCATCGCCGAAATGGCCCGGAGATCATGACGTCGCGAAACATGCGTCCCGGCTCACAAGCCGTGTGCTCCGCGGTCCATGTCTGGGTAATTGGACCTACACGCAGACGAATTTTGACGCGCGATCCCGCCTGTTCGATCCCCCCTGTGCGTTCCACAACACGGGCATTCTCCCACGGCGGCGTTAAACGCTGGAGCGCGTCGGGAAGAGCGTGCCATCGATACACCGCTTCCGCGGAAGCTGGCATTGGACTGCGATAAACAAAAAGTTCACCCATAAAGTTAATGATACGCGGAGGAGACAACGCGATTCGATTTACCGTGATCGAGCAAACGGCCAGAAACCGTTAGCGGCGCGATAGCTTTGCCGCACCGTGACTGGATCGTTCTAAGGCATCGGAGTGGAGAAATTGCTTTGCCCCGGCATCGCCTTTGAGATACGCATCCAGGAAAGCGAGTGAGGCGGAATTCGTATATCCGAGAATCGCGGCAGCTTGTGAAGAATGCTTTCCCATCAGGGTTTCATCAGTGATGAACGACATATGGTTCGCGCCAGTGATGAACACTTCGTATTTGTCCCCAGCCTGGCTGCGCTCAAAAGGAATTTTGTGCCAGGCGGCGTTCGCAAGCGGTCCCAAATTATCTTGCGATCCGGTAACTCCCATGAAAGGAAGCGACATTTTGTCGAAAGAACGCGTCGTCAAACCAAACTGGCCCGGGCCTTGCGGAGAGAGGCAAAGAACCGCTTTCACGCGCGGATCGGAAAAATTTGTGCCCGGATGTCGGGGAAGATCCACAAGAGCGCCGGCCATCGCCTCCGCCGTGTAGGAACCCATGGAATGACCAGTAACGCCGATTCGATCGGAATCCATTTTCCCCGCGAGCCCACCGATCCGTTTCTGCAATTCCGGCAGCGAATCAAGAAGAAACGCAATATCTTGCGGGCGGCTTTCCCACAGTGCCGGCTTCTTGAGCGCTTCCCGGACCGCCTGGAAGAAGCGCAGATTTTCTTCACCGCCCTTGTTTCGCTGCGTCATGGAATCATCGTGCGTCGGCTGAAGAGTCACGTAGCCGTAGCTGGCCCAGTGCCGGGTCAGCGCATCGCAGCAATTCTCCGAACCTCCTGCGCCATGGGAAAACACGATCACGGGATATTTTCCCGTGGTCACTGGATAGAAAATACGAAGGTGCACATCTTTATTGCGCTTGGCGTCGTGCAGCACTGCGTCTGACACTTCGGTTACCGCCAACGGTCCCGTTTCCAGCTTGTAGCCATCCACGGCAGCCTCCGCAGCGGATGCTGACTGATCTGCGCTGACGGCCGAATGGAGTTCTGTGCCACCCGTTGACGGCAACGTTGCAGCGTCCGCAGCATGACCGGAAGTGGGGAGAGAAAATCCCGGGCCTTTCGTCTGACGCGTCATCACAAAAACGGTGCCAATGCTAAGCACGGAAATAACCACAATATTTGCGAGCAGTTTCTTAATTCTTCGGCCCCGGAGGCGATCTCTCGGCGCGAAGTTGGGTTCTGGTTTAAACAACTTAGCAGTAGGCATGCAGCCTCTCTAATTTCAAGTACTGACACTGCTGAGGTTTACCAATATATTCCGGAAACACTTACAGCGGTCTAGCGGCGTGCGCAACTGAAGACCAAGCTCTTGGGGAATACGGGAGAAGCCAGGTTTTACTGGATCAGGAGGGGGCGGGGCCTGATGCCGCGGTAAGTATACCAAACGCAGTTGCCTATAACGCAGCAGGCGCGTCATCACATCAGAAACTCAACGTCGCCTGCTTCGTCCCGGCGTATTTTTGTATGTAATTCTTCACCGAAATCTTTCGCGCGGTATTCTCCGAGCTCATGTAACGAATCATGCCGAAGATCGGGCGCACCGGGCCCCAGGGACGATCGTAGCGTCCCAGACACCAGAAAATTCCGCTGTAAGAATTGGGATTGCGTCCGTCCAAACCATATTTGTTGTTGAGCTGGATCAGAATGGCAGCAGCAGCCTGAGGCGAGGCGGACCACTCGAGAATTTTCTTGCCCCACAACATCCGCAGGTAATTATGGATATGCCCATCGCGCATCAGTTGCCCCTGAGCCGCATTCCATAGCGGGTCATGCGTAGCAGCCGCTTCAAATTCAGCGAGCGTGTACAAATGGGCACGCTCGTCGCGGGCATGTTCCGCTAAGGTCTTCTGCGCCCACGGTGGAAGCGATTCATAGCGGTCGTAGTCTTCCCTCTGCGAGCTGAAGTTGTATCCCACCTCTCGCCAGGTAATCAGTTGATCTAGAAAAGCTTCAGCCGGTGCGCTCATATTCCACCAGCCTTCACGCGCGCCATTGCTGCGAAGAGCAACTTTTTCAGGTTTCCATTTTTCTCGGTGCGCCACCTCACGGAAGGCTTCGTGCGCTGAGATATGCCCAAAATGAAGATAAGGAGATAGCCCGCTGTTCGCGTTTAATTCGGGCTCATTATGCTCTTCGCTGTACACCCCGAGCTTTTCTTCCATGAATTGGCTCATGCGCCGTTGTGCCGCGGTGTGGCCGCCGCGCATTTCAACCGGTTTCACCGCATGATCAATTGCAAAACCATCAAGCGATCCGGGCTTAGCAGCGAGCAGTGCGCTGGAAGCCTCTGGCCACCGTCCCGTGATGCTTTTGGGTAGCTTAGGCGAGACAGGTAGGCCTGCATTAGCCAGTGGATCCGCTAATGGAAACTCCATCAAGTGAGCTGGCAAAACTTTTTGCAGATGGCGACGAAAGTCAAATGCCCGAATAAAGACGTGATCGGCAGCACGCAGCGGTAGTAAACCGTTGGAATCGACAGCTTCAAGGCAAACAGCCAATCTCTTGGCTGCAGCCGAAACCATGCGTGGCAAAAAGAAACTGGGGAACTCGTCGGTGACGACAATGCAAGCGTCAGAAGCCAATTTTTCAAGAAGTCCTTTGCCAGCGCCCGGAACAGGTTCGACGTAAGGATAATAAAGTGTCTTGTGATCAGCGCAAACGCGTGCATTATCCGCCATCCCGTCGATCACAAACCTATGAAGCCGTTCGTTAGCCCATTGATACCCGCAGCGCAGTGCTTCAAAAATTATCAACGGCTTGCCCAGTTTTTTGCAGTGTTCCAATGCGCGATCAAGCGCGAAATTGTACGAGAGCCGGCGATTGGCAATCATCCAATAAAGGATGTATTTGCCGGAACCGTTCACCGCTGCTTGGTTGCAGTTGCGAATGCGGATTGTGGGCACCACTGGGCCAACTCCATCAGGTAAAAATCATTCAGGCGTGTAGGTACATACTCAGCATACTGGAGAGAGGAACTACTGCCATACCGCGAGCCCTTGACATTTTGTTATACCGGGCTATCGTCTGCGTTCGGCTTTAATGTGCGCTTGAGGAGACCAACCTATGTTTAAGGCGGCAGGAGTTGCAGTGCTGGCACTGATCGGTATCGCGAATCCGGGATATGGCCAGACAGAAGCGCCAAAACCGGAGAGCAAAACCATCGCGCTGAAGGCCGCAAGACTTTATGACGGAAAAAGTAACGCAGTCGTCACGCCCGGGATTGTGGTCGTTTCCGGCGGAAAAATCACCGCAGTGGGCGCGAACGCATCCATCCCCGCCGGGGCCGAAGTTCTCGATCTGGGAGATGCGACGTTGTTGCCGGGCTTTATCGATGCGCACACTCACCTGACCATGATGAACACCACGGACTACAAGCAGGCTGCGCTCGATTCGCTGCAAAAAACTATTCCGGAGCAGACCCTCGATTCGATCTCCAACGCCAAAGTTACCTTGATGGCCGGCTTCACCACCGTGCGGGACGTCGGGTCACGCAATTTTATCGACGTGGGTTTGCGGAACGCCATCCGCAATGGCAAAGTGCCCGGCCCGCGGATGCTCGTATCCGTGCATGCCATCGGCGCCACCGGCGGACACTGCGATGACACCGGGTATCGCTCCGGAGTGTTTGGAAAGGAAACCAGCCCGGAAGATGGTGTAGCCAACGGCCCCGAGCAAGTGCGCTACGCGGTTCGCCTCGCCCACAAATATGGCGCGGACATCATCAAGACCTGCGCTTCCGGCGGCGTGTTGTCGCCAGCCGACGATGTGGATACGCCGCAACTGACGCAAGAAGAGCTGAACGCACTAATAGACGAAGCGCACGCTCTACGCAGAAAAGTTGCTGCGCACGCCCACGGCGCAGAAGCCGCCAAGCGGGCCATCCGTGCGGGAGTCGATTCCATCGAACACGGATCATTTCTCGACGATGAAGCGCTCGATATGATGAAGCAGCGCGGCACCTATTACGTACCTACGTTGATGGCCCTGCAAGGATTGTCAGAGCAGATGCAGGCTGGAATGTATATTCCACCGGCGATTCGCGCAAAAGCGGAGCTGGCCATGGCCTCGCTCCACAAAACTTTTCAGAAAGCGTTGGCCAAGGGCGTAAAAATTGGCCTTGGCACCGATGCAGCTGTATATCCCCACGGGCGCAATGGCGAAGAGTTTCATCAGATGGTCGATCTGGGCATGAAGCCTATCGACGCCTTAAAAGCGGGGACCTCGGCGGATGCCGATCTTCTCGGCCTCGCCGACAAAATTGGCACGCTGGAAACTGGAAAGCTCGCCGACATTGTTGCAGTCCCGGGCAATCCCATCGAAAATATCCGGCAGACCGAGCATGTGCTCTTCGTGATGAAAGAAGGCATGATCTTCAAAGATGAGCACGCCACCGCGCACTGACAGCCGAATCATATTTTGCTGACCATCAAAACAATCTTCGTGAATCACGCATGACAGATTCCCCGGAAGCTCCAATCGCTTCAACTGTAGCGGTAACTCCCAATCGCGTCTGGTTGCTCGCGTTTTCTTTGTCTTTGGCAACAGCACTGGCGGTCATTTCCCCTTTCTTCTGGAAAGGAAATGCCTCCGGCCACGATTTTGCTTTTCATGCTGCTTCCTGGATGGAGGTGGCGGCTCAATGGCGCGACGGCATCCTGCTTCCGCGCTGGGCAGAAGGAGCAAATCACGGATTTGGCGAGCCACGTTTTATTTTTTACCCGCCGCTCTCCTGGTCGTTAGGAGCCGCGCTTGGTTTTGTGGTTCCTTGGATTTACGCCCCGGCGGTATTCATCGTGCTCACGCAAACGCTGGCCGGGCTCTCCGCGTTCGCATTGGGGCGCCGTGTATTGCCGCAACGCGGCGCGCTTTTCTGTGCCGTCTGTTACGCCGCAAATCCGTACGCGCTGCTCATTGTTTACATGCGAAGCGATTTCGCGGAACAACTGGCGCTTATTTTCTACCCTCTGCTGATGCTCGCGGCACTGGAAGTTGTGGGACTCGTGGATGCGGCGCCCCGACACAAATCCGTTTCCATCGTTCTACTGGGGATCCTTTTTGCCGCCGTCTGGCTATCGAATGCGCCCGCCGCCGTCATCGCCACCTATAGCCTTGCCGCTATTTTTGCGTGGGAAACCATCTTCAGAAAATCCTGGCGGGTAGCGGCTCATGGAACCGCGAGCCTGGCACTAGGTTTTGCCCTTGCCGGATATTATTTATTGCCCGCGGCCTACGAGCAGTCTTGGGTGAATATTTCTCAGGCGCTGTCTTCCGGATTGCAGCCGGCCCAGAATTTTCTTTACACCATAATTGAAGATCAAGAACACAACGTGTTTAACCACGTCGCGTCGAACGCCGCTGTTCTTCTACTTACGCTCACGGGAATATTTGCGGCGGCCGCCTACCCACGTAACAACAAATCGCAAGCGCATGGTGTAACGAAGAACGTCTGGACCGTTTTAGCAGTACTCACCGTTATCGCCGCATTCTTGATGATCCGCATAAGCGGCAATTTCTGGGCGCTGCTTCCCAAATTGCGCTTCGTGCAATTTCCCTGGCGGTGGATGTCCATCGTCGCGGTGGTATTTGCGTTTTTTGCCGGCGCAGCAATCTCGCGAAGAAACATGCGCTGGTATTGGATAACCTTGATCATTCCCGCTGTCGCTGCCATTCTCGCGGTCACTGCTGCTCACATGATTCGCCACACCTGGTGGGATGCTGAAGACATTCCAGTTCTGCAACAAGCGCTCGACAACGACGAGGGATTTGAAGGCACTGACGAATATGATCCGGTGGGCGACGATCATTCCAATTTACCGGAAAAATCTTCCCGCGTGAAACTTTTGCGCGCCACAGATAGACCTAGCCCTGCGCCCGTCGGGAAAATTTATGTCGAGCAATGGTCCGCCGAGAGGAAAGACCTGCGCATTACCTCTCGGCAACCCGTGCGCCTGGCGCTGCGACTGCTGAACTATCCCGCCTGGCGTGTGCAGGTCAATGACGCAGCCGTGCTTCCCGAGCGGACAGAAGAATCCAATCAAATAATTGTGCCGTTAGCTGCGGGAGCATCACACGTGATCGTGCGGTTCATTCGTACGCCAGATCGCACGCTTGGGGGTGTAATAACCGGTGCTGGCCTGCTGATCGCGCTGTTCCTTCTTATCAGGCGCGTTCCAACGTAATCCCTAAGCGATCAGCGTCGATCCACCGTCGGGTGTCGGACATCCTGGCCTTGCACGATGTAAATAACATCCTCGGCGATGTTCGTGGCGTGATCGCCGATGCGTTCCAGATTTTTCGCCGCGAGAATTAGTTCAAACGCGGGAAACACTACGCTCGAATCACCCATCATATAGGTAAGCAGTTCTCTGAATATCTGGTCGCGATAATTATCGACCTGGTCGTCCGTAGCCAGGACTTTCTGCGCCAACTCGACATCTCGGCGCACCACGGCGTTCAGCGCATTGCGCACCATCTCTTCGGTAAGTTCGCTCATCCGCGGCAGGTCCACGTATGGCTTCACGCGCGGGTGCCGCAAAATTCGTAAAGAGCCCTGCGCGATGTTGACCGCCTGGTCGCCAATCCGTTCCAGATCGTTATTGATGCGCGAGACTGCCAGCACAAAACGCAGGTCCACGGCCATCAATTGATGCAGCGCCAGAAGCTGGACGACGCGATCATCGACTTCGATCTGCAGCTCGTTGATGGCGTCCTCTTCGGCCAGCACGCGATTGGCGAGCTGCTCGTCGGAATCCAGCACCGAGTGCACCGCTTGGTGCACGGCACGCTCCGCTAGGCTGCCCATCCAGAGCAGCCTTTCTTTCAGGTCGTTTAAATCTCTTTCGAAATGGCGTTCCATCTTCCCCTCAAGTATTTACGTGCGAAACAACTGCAATCTCGCAGGCTAACCGAAGCGCCCGGTGATGTACGCCTCTGTCCGGGCATCGGCCGGCGTGGTGAAGAGATGCGGCGTCGTACTGAATTCGATCAGCTGACCGGTCAACAGAAATGCCGTGAAATCGCTGACGCGCGCCGCTTGTTGCATGTTGTGCGTGACGATTACGATGGTGCACATACTCTTCAGCTGCACGAGCAACTCCTCAATTTTCGCCGTGCTAATAGGATCCAGCGCAGAACAAGGCTCGTCCAAAAGCAAAACTTCCGGCTCCACAGCCAGCGCGCGTGCTATACATAGGCGCTGTTGCTGGCCGCCGGACAGCTCGTACGCGGACTTATGCAACTGGTCTTTCACTTCATCCCACAGCGCGGCGTGCCGCAGGCTCTTCTCCACCGCATCCGATATCGACAGCTTCGTCCCATTGATACGCAATCCATAAGCTACATTTTCGAAAATAGACTTGGGAAACGGATTGGGCCGCTGGAAGACCATGCCGACTCGGCGGCGGAGTGCCGTGACATCCTGCGCCAGAATGTTTTGGCCATCGATCAGGATTTCGCCTTGGAGCCGCGCGTTGCGCACCGTCTCGTGCATGCGATTCAAGGTGCGCAGCAAAGTGGACTTTCCGCATCCCGATGGACCAATCAGCGAGGTCACTTTATTCGAAGCGATATTCAGCCCGACGTCGAACAGCACCTGCTTCGCGCCGTAATAAAAATTTACGTTTGCGATGGTCATGCGCATGACCAGCGGCGCTTGCGGTTCGCGACTCGCTGGAGTTGTCGTGGGTGGTGTGATGTTTACAGACACTGCCGGCCTCACAGACGCGTGCATGATTAAGTCCTCGGAACCGCAACGCCCCGGGAAAGAATGACCCGGGCCACAATATTGATCACCAGTATCAAGCCCAGCAGCACCAGCCCCGCGGCCCATGCCTGGCGATGCCAATCGTCATACGGTGCGATGGCGTACGTAAAAATCATAACCGGCAACGAGGCCGTGGGCTGGCTCCAGCCAGGACTCCAGAATCGGTTGCCGAATGCCGTGAAGAGCAATGGCGCGGTTTCACCTGCCACGCGTGCAAACGCCAGCAACACCGCGGTGAGAATTCCGCGATACGCCGCAGGAACCACCACGGACGCAATCGTTCTCCACTGGCTCGCGCCCAGGGCCATTGCTCCCTCGCGCAGAGAACGTGGCACCGCGCGCAAAAATTCTTCCGTGCTGCGCAGCGTAATGGGAATCATCATTAGCCCGAGAGCAAAACCACCCGCGAGTGTCGAGAAATGCTTGAACGGCAGCACCACCAGGCTGTATGCAAAAATTCCAATCACGATGGAGGGTACGCCATTCAAAAGATCGGCCGCGTAACGTACCACAAAAGCCACCGTGCCACCGCTGAATTCCGCGAGGTAAATCGCGCCGAAAAACCCTATCGGAACGCCAAGCAGGCACGCCAGGAGCAAAAGTTTGGCGCTGCCAACGATGGCGTTTGCCATTCCGCCCCCGGCCTCGCCCACCGGCGTGGGCAGCTTGGTGAAGAAGGCCCAATTGACGGAGGTCCCGCCATGATAAATCAGGTAGCCCAGAATGAAGAAGAGCACCGCCACGGTGACGAAAGCGCACAGACCGGTCAGCGTCAGCATAAAATTGCTCACCAGTTTACGCCAACGTAAACGGGGACTCATGCTTGGCTCATTCCGCTGCCACGCTGCGACGTGACCACGATGAGCAACCGCGCCAGTCCGTTCAGCAGGAACGTGAGCAGAAATAGCACCAACCCCAACTCGATGAGCGATTGCAGATAAAGATCGCCGGTGGCTTCGGTGAACTCATTAGCAATCACGGCAGCGATGGAGTAGCCTGGCGAAAAAAGTGACGCGCTAATGGTCGGAGTGTTTCCGATCACCATGGTGACCGCCATGGTCTCTCCCAGCGCGCGCGCCAACGCCAGAAAAATCGAACCCATAATGCCGGTACGTGCGAAGGGTAGCACCACTTTCCACGTCGATTCCCAACGCGTGGAGCCCAATGCAAGAGCCGCTTCTCGCTGATCCCGTGGAACGGAGAGCAACACCTCCCGCGAGACCGAAATAATGTACGGAATCACCATAATCGCCAGAACAATTCCCGCCGTGAGAAACCCCACTCCGTAGGCAGGGCCTTGAAAAAGTGGCAGAAACCCGAGCGACTTTTTTAGCCCGGGCTGGATATATTCCCGCATCACTGGAATCACTACAAAAACACCCAGCAAGCCGTAAATGACGCTGGGTACCGCAGCGAGCAGGTCGATAAAAAACTGCAAAGTATCCGAAACTTTCGCAGGCGCCAATTCCGCCAAAAAAATAGCGGCGCCGATTCCCAGCGGCACCGCAATGAAAAGAGAAACGCCGGCAGTTACCAACGTTCCGTAAATGAACGGCAGCGCACCGAAATGATCGAAAATTGGATCCCAAACGGAAGTTCGGAAAAAAGCGAACCCAAATTTGTGGCGTGGCAAAAAAGAACCCTGCCAAAGTTCATAAACCAAAAGCAGCGTAACTAGTACAACGGAAGCCGCAAACAAAAAAGTAACCAGGCGAGCAATTTCGTCGCCATCCCGCAGTCGGCTGATGAAAGAGCGCGAACCCGCGGCTGGGCTCGCGCTCGGGACGGTTGTAGCTGTGGTTGCCATCGTTGCGACGCGATGAGGCTATTGAATGCTGTCCAGTGCCTTAAGTTCCTTGGCCACCACTTCTTTAGGAAGTTTGGCGTAGGAAAGCGCTTCGGTCTGGTTCTGCCCCTCGGCCAGCATCCACTTTACAAATCCCTTGATGGCATCGCGCTTGGCAGCGTCAGAAAACTTCGCGGGAACGAGAAGCCACGTAAAGCTCGAAATGGGATAAGCGGTCTTTCCGGGAGCGTCCGTGATGGAAACGCGGAAATCGTCCGGCATGCTTTTGGCCGCGCCAGCTGCCGCGGCAGTCACGCCTGCGAGATCCGCCTTCACGAATTCACCCGAGGAATTCTTCACGCGTCCATAAGGCATCTTGTTCTGGATGGCATAGATGAGCTCGACGTAACCAAACGCATTGGGCGTTTGCTTGATTAGACCGGCCACGCCTTCATTCCCCTTGCCGCCGAGGCCTACTGGCCAGTTCACCGACGTTCCTTTGCCAACTTTAGTTTTCCATTCGTCGCTGATCTTCGAAAGATAGTCGGTCCAGATATAGCTGGTGCCGCTGCCGTCCGAGCGGTGCACCACCACGATGTCGTTGCCAGGAAGGGTTACGCCTTTGTTCGCGCCGGCGATGATGGGGTCATTCCACTTTGTAACTTTGCCGAGAAAAATTCCCGCAATCGCTTCCGGCGTAAAGTTAAGCTCCGCACTGATGCCGGGAATATTGTAGGTCGGCACATCCGCGCCCAAAACCGTCGGAAAATGCAGAATGGCGAATCCATGCTTCTCCTGAAAGGCCTTCAGTTGGTCATCGTTCATCGGCCCATCTGACGCTCCGAAATCGACCGTGCCTTCCGTGACCTGCTTGATGCCGCCGCCGGAACCGATGGACTGATAGTTGATCTGCAAGTTCTCATTCTTCTTGTGGTATTCGTCGAACCACTTGGAATACATGGGATAAGGGAAGGTAGCACCGGCGCCGTTGATGGAAAGCGTGCCTTCCGCTAACGCCATTGTGCCGACCGTGAAAACTACGAGGAGCAGTGTTGCGATGCGCTTCATGCGTTTTTTCTCCACACTAATGTATCGATCTGAAAGAGCGCGTTAGTTTGGCTTGTTTGTGTTACAGAATTGTTACAATCGCTCGGCGATCTATTAAAAACTATGGCCCTTCGCAACTCACGTATCCACAAGCGATTAGCAGCTCACCGGCTCCGCCGCCGCAGTTTTGCTGCCGTAAACCGTCCCTACTCCAGGCTCTATCCAGGTGCAAAAGCACGTTACGCTCTCGATTAATATCTCTTGACCCAATAGCTACCTCGCTTTTAGGATATCCTCACCGGAGTAAGGCTTGTCTTGGTACAGAAGGGAAGTAACCGTCACTGGGAGAAGTACGAAATTGATTTTCAGGCTTCCACAGCGCTCAAGAATTCCACAACACGTTGGTAAGCAGTTTCCCACCATTTCGCTTGGTTGTTGAAGCCGCCACTTTCCCGAACCTCCATTTCACCACGGTTGGTGCCGATCCTGATGGATGTGTCACACGATATTCATATTGGATTGACGCAACCGTAAGACGGAGCCTTTACCGTTTCTGCTCAAGTCATACATATACATCGGTACTTTTTTAACCTTGTTCAAAAAAAGAGAGAGGCAATGAAAAAACTAGCTGCACTCACACTATCGCTGTTCCTGTCGTCCGGAATAGCATTCGCCGATTCGCCCAAAGACGCCGAAGCACAACCGGCAAATACTACTGCGCCGGCCAAAACGAAGGAAGCCAATAAGGCGGTGAAGTCCGACTCAGCCATCGCGGCCGAGATCGAAGAGTTGCGTCAGGCGTTGCAGTCGCAGCAGGAACAGTTGCAGTTGTTGAAGGAAGAACTGGGCAAGCGTGATCGACAAATCGATGAAGCTCGCGAAGCCGCTGCCGCTGCAAATTCACGTGCCGCCGAAGCCAATCTCAAAGTCACTGCCGCCGTGACAGCAAATAGCGGGTTTAAAGCCTCTACGGAAACCATTGCCTCCAATGGCGGGGGTGAATTACGAAGCCCGGTCGTAGCTCAGCAGGCCGCCGACTCCAAAGATCCAAAGTCCAAGCCCACAGAGGATGGTCCGGGATCCATCCGGTACAAAGGCGTTTCTTTAACGCCCGGCGGATTTATCGCCGCGGAAACAATTTTCCGCACTCGTGCCAACAGCGCCGACATTAACACTCCATTCAGCGGCATCCCCTACCCGGGAAACTCGTTGAGCAGAGTGTCTGAAATCAATCTCACCGCCAGACAGAGCCGCGCCACGTTGCTGGCCGAAACCACCATCGGTAGCGCCAAAGTCACCGGATATTACGAGGGCGACTTTCTCGGTGCCGGCACCACTTCCAACAATCGCCAGAGCAATAGTTACGTTTTTCGCCAGCGCCAGCTGTTCGCGCAAGTCGCATTCAGCAGCGGCCTGTCGGTGACCGGTGGCCAGATGTGGAGCCTTGCGACGGAAAATAAAAAAGGCATTCTCAACCGCCAGGAAGCCTTACCGATGCAGATCGATCCGCAATACGTTGTCGGATTCACCTGGCAACGCGCGTACGGCCTGCGTGTAACGCAAAGCTTGTTTAACAACAAAATCACCTTGGGCGTTGCGGTGGAAGGTCCGCAGACAACTCTCGGCGGACGCGGCTTCAGCGCGTACACAAATACAACGGGAACAACCTCACAAAATTTCTTTATCAATGCGCCCGGTGCGGGCGGTGGTCTGTACAATGCTTTCGATCCGACAGGCTACAGCACAAGTCAGCTGCCCGACTTCATCGTGAAGGCCGCAGTCGATCCGGGCTGGGGTCACTACGAACTATTCGGAATCGTCAGCACCTTCCGCGCGCGCATTTATCCGTGCGCTACGGTTAGCCCTGCTGCGAGCACCCCCAAAGTGACGCTTGTTGGCGCGCCCCTTAGTTGCTCTCCAAATCCAGGAGCAACCGCGCCTACGGCAGACGGCGCCTTTAACGATTCCCGAGTTGCGGGGGGAATTGGAGCCAGCCTCAAAGTACCGCTGCTCACCAAGAAGGTGGAATTCGGCCTGAAGGCAGTTGCCGGCGATGGCATCGGACGCTTCGGGTCAGCGCAGCTTGCCGACGTCACCGCACGTCCCGACGGCACTCTGGCTCCTATTCGAACCGGTCACGGCTTGGCCGAACTGGAATTTCATCCGAATGCGAAACTCGATCTGTACGCGTATGTCGGCGATGAGTACGCTGCACGCGCGGCCTATACCGGCTACTCTTCGGTGAAGCTCACCACTAACACCTTTACCGGCGCGGCTCCCGGAGCTCCGGTAACCACCACTACTACGGTCGCCACCTCCTCGAAGGGAATCGGCGGGTATGGCTCACCATTTGCCAACAATTCCGGATGCAGCACAGAGTTAGCTCCGACCAACCAGAACTCGCCCAGCGCTGGTGGCACTTGCGCCGGCGATATCCGCAACATCATCGAAGGAACCGTCGGCTTCTGGCATAAGTTTTACAACGGGCCAAAGGGCCGGCTGCAGTGGGGCCTGCAGTATGCTTACTTCACGAAGACCGGATGGTCCGGAAACAATGGCATCACGCCAAAGGCCGTCGACAACATGGTGTGGAGCTCGTTTCGTTATTACCTGCCTTAATCCAGGCAGCGTCTCTCTCAATAAGCGAATGAGGAAGGGCGGCTCAATCGGGCTGCCCTTTTTTTGGGGGGGACCGGCAACCCGCGACTTGAGTTACCAATCACCCGCGTCTATGGTTTTATACAGCACGAAGTTCAAGACCTAATCAAACTTCCGACAGGAAAACCGTGGGTTTCAGCCGAAGGARAAACAGGGACCAGAACCAGGGGTGCTCTGGTCCCCGGGGTAGGAATTAAACAGAAGATCAAGCGCCGTCAGTCTTGCAGTTCCACTAGCGGTACGGGATGAATACTCTGTGAATTTTCAGTAATGCGCGAGGTCGTGGTGGACCCACCATCTTCAGATCCCTCTACCACGACCGGCAACCCTCGCCCGTGCCGCACATCCAGGCCGCGCACCCAAAAAATAATGTCCTCGGAAATATTCGTGGCATGATCGGCAATGCGTTCCAGGTGCCGCGTGGCCAGTACGTACTGCAGGCTGGGGCTAACCACCAGAGGTTCCTGCATCATGCGGCGAAGCAGTTCTTCGAAGATGCGGTCGCGATAATTGTCCACGGCATCATCGCTCTCCAGGACCTGCAACGCCATCTCCACATTTTTGAAAATCAGAGCCCCCAGGCTCTTGCTGACCATGGCGCGCACGGATGAAGTCATCGGCGCAAGTTCTTTGGGAATTTCCGTTTTGGCCATTTCACGCAGTGAAATCACACATTGCGCAAGATTCACGGCCAGGTCGCCAATGCGCTCGAGATCGTTGGTGATCTTTAGCGCCGCGACAATCAGGCGCATCTCGTCGTCATTGAAAGAAGACCGCCGCAACAAACGGATCGCGTGTTCATCAATGACCACTTCCATTTCGTTTATCCGTGGCTCCAAGAGAAACACTTCTCCCGGCAGTTGGGCGGTGCGAGTACTTTGGAGATCGACCAGCGCGTCCAGCGCGCGATTCATCGCGCCTTCCACCGTGCGGGACATCGATACCAGATAATTCACCAGCGTGTCGTACAGCACGTCTCGAGTGATTTTTGTGGCGCTTGCCATGCTCTCTCTCTTTCGGGGCGGGAGGCGCAACCGCGCGCTTCTCGCTGCCCGCGAAACAGTCTCCTTCGCGCGGATTACGGCGTGTTCACGTAAAGATGAATACTCTGATTATTTTGCTTTCGGAGATCTGTCGCGATTCACGGAGATTCGTCAGTGATCAGCACGTATCGCCGACCACTTATGCAGGAGTGGTACGGCCCCCGTTGAGCCGCGGAGGAATTGTCCCCGAGGAAGGACGGGCCGCTGTTCGTTGCGGGTTGAAGATCGGAACGGAAAAATGAAATTGCGAGCCCTTGCCGATTTCGCTTTCCACCCAGATGCGCCCGCCTTGCGCCTCGATCAGGTGTTTGGCAATTGCCAGTCCCAGGCCCGTTCCGCCGGCCTCCCGCGAACGCGCTGCATCCACGCGATAGAAGCGTTCAAAGATACGCGGCTGATCCGCCTGAGGAATACCGATGCCGGTATCGGACACCGTAAAAACCACTTCCGATTGGCTACCTTCGGCGCTCAGCACAATCTCCCCGCCTGGCAATGTGTACTGCCTGGCATTATCCAGGAGGTTTTGCAACACTTCCGCAAGCCTTCTGCGATCTCCCGCGACGTCCGGCAATCCGGGAGGAATATTCACCGACACGCGCAACCCCTTTTCCAGCGCGCGATGTTGCGCCGTCGCCACGCAACTGTCGACCATTTGCGCCACGCTCACTTCACCAATCTCCAGTTCCAGCCGGTCGGAATCCATCTGCGAAAGCCGCAGCAGGTCATCCGTCAAACGTGCCAAGCGTCTGGAGTGCTCCAGAATAATTTCCAGGAAACGTTCGCGATTTTGCGCGTCGTCCATGGCCCCCGCTAGCAGTGTTTCCGCAAAACCCTGAATCGCCGTGAGTGGAGTCTTGAATTCGTGTGACACGTTGGCGACAAAATCCCGCCGCACCCGTTCCAATCGCCGTAATTCGCTGATGTCGTGCAGCACCACCACTGCGCCTGAGGTGTCGCCCGCTCGCACCGACGCGACCGTCGTAGCAAAAAAGTGCTGTCGCAGCGTTCCCGTGGCGATTTCGGCCTCTACTCGTGCCTCGCCCAGCAACACTCGACGCACCGCCTCGATTAATTCCGTTTGCCGGACAATCTCTACCAGCGCTCTGCCCGATTTCAGTGGCAGTTCCACACCTAAGATTTCAGCAAATCCTTGATTGGCAAACAGTACGCGCTCAGCACCATTCACAACCGCCACGCCCTCGACCATGCTCCCAAGTATGGCCGCGGACAAATTTCGCTCCTCTGTCAGCGTACGAATCGTTTCATCAAGCCGCTCTGCCGTGCGATTCAGCGAAGTCCCCAAAGCCTCCAATGCATCGCCCGAACTGTCCGCGGGAATAGGCCGAAAATCGCCGGCCGCCACGCGCCGCGAAAATTCTTTCAGCCGCTCCACCCGGTCCGTAAAGCTGCGGGAAATCTTCAACGACGCGGCTCCCGCAATGAGCAAAATCACGAACGAGGAAAACCACAAGCTCCTCCGAAACGATTGCAAAACTTCATCCACGGTTTCAATAGGCAGCGCAAACCGCAGAACTATGGGTCCTCCGCCCGGGGTATTCTGGCGCACCGCGTAATACAGCAGGTCACGGTTCAGTGTGACACTATGCCGGATGGATCGCCCGTTGCCATTCGCAAACGCTTCGCGAATTTCCGGGCGCCCCG
>JRHI01000091.1_pt1 | contig 92328 bp, 79 predicted proteins | sample 215371 | NCBI WGS metagenome assembly JRHI01 (sample SAMN02929681, study PRJNA255918) | sediment metagenome | biome: cave system; feature: Ice Cave; material: Sediment; isolation source: sediment from deep within a dark volcanic ice cave with no known source of... ... | reverse complement strand
GGTGCGTACCCTGCCTGCGGCAGGCAAGCCATTCCTGCGGCAGACAGGCTCAACGGCGAACCTGGGGTACTCTCCGTGGTTTTGTGAATTGAGTAGGTCACGTTTAGCGCTGATTTACTGTAGCGGTTTTGGTTCAGGTGCGTCTTTGTAACTAGAGGTTCTTGCGAGACAATGAACTTTCAGGCTTGGGGTCAGCGCTTGCGCATCCGTCTTCAAAAAGGTTTTTTCACCTCTATCATTGGCCTCACGATTCTGGGAATTGTTTTCGCTATTGTCCTGACCACCGCGGGGATTTACACCTACTACTACGTTAAATATTCCAGGATGATTGACGCCCGGCTGTCCGGCCGGGTCCTGCAAAACACCACGCAACTGTTTTCCGCGCCACAGTCGATCGCCAAGGGACAGGTCTGGTCACAGGACGAATTGACCACCTACCTAACAAAGGTCGGTTACCGTCCCGTCCGTGATGATAATTCGCTGGGACAATTTACCGCGCAGGGGAATGCCGTAGATATTCGTCCCTCGAAGCTCTCGTATTTTGCCGGCACGAACGCGCTGAGCGTACAGTTCGCCGGGAAGAAGGTACGCAGCATCCGCCCGCTTTCCGGCGGAGGTGATCTGGATAGCGCTGAAATTGAGCCGGAGTTGATTACCAATCTTTTTGACAGCGCACGCGAGAAGCGCAGGCCGGTTCTATACCAGGACCTTCCTCCCAACCTGGTGCATGCCATCTTGTCGGCGGAAGACAAGCGTTTCTTTGAGCATGGCGGCTTCGATTTTGTGCGCATCATGGGCGCGGCGTGGGCAGACCTGCGCCATACCAGCAGTCATTATCAAGGCGCCAGCACGCTCACCATGCAAGTCGCGCGCACGTTCTTTTTTTCCAACGAGCGCACCTGGCGGCGAAAAGTTGCAGAGGCCATGGTGTCTCTGGAACTGGAGCAGCGTTTCTCCAAGCAGCAGATTTTTGAGCTTTACGCCAACGAAGTGTATCTCGGCAATCGCGGGAGTTTCGGAATCCGGGGATTTTCGGAAGCGAGCGTCGCTTATTTTGGCAAGGATATGCGGCAGCTCACGCTTGCCGAATGCGCGTACCTCGCGGGAATTATTCGCGCACCCAATTATTATTCCAGCGCGGACCGCCATCCCGAGCGGGGTGCGCAGGCGCGCGACCGCGTACTGACGCAGATGCTGGACAATAAATACATCACCGAGGCAGATGTCCAGGACGCCAAGCGCGAACCCATCAAACTGGTGCGCACTTCGGTCGCGGGCAGCGAAGCGCCGTACTTCGTGGACATGGTCAAAGACCATTTGCTGGAGAAATATTCCGAAGCTGAACTGGTGAATCAGAATTTTCGCGCGTACACGACTCTGGATCCGGCGCTGCAGCGGGCCGCGGCGGCGGCGGTCGAAGCAGGCATGAAGAATGTGGATAAGCTGCTGGCGAAAAAATATGAGCGGTGGCGTCGCGCTCAGGCCAAGAAGGGAAAGTCTGAAGCGATTCCGCAGGCCCAAGTGGCCCTTGTCGCTTTGGATCCGCACACCGGAGAAATCAAAGCGGTTATTGGCGGGCGCGATTACGGGCAGAGCCAGCTGAATCACGCGCTGGCGCACCGGCAACCCGGCTCGGTGTTCAAGCCGTTCGTGTACGCGGCGGCATTCGACAACGCCGTGGACAACGTGCAGCCGATCGTTACTCCGGCAACCACACTGGATGACGAGCCGACGACCTTCAGCTTCGATGGAAAAGATTACACCCCGAATAATTACGGCGAAAAATTTATGGGGCATGTGACCGTGCGGGATGCGCTGACGAATTCGCTGAACGTCGCGACAGTTAAGGTTGCCGAGTTGATCGGTTACGGCCGCGTTGTGCAAGTGGCGCGGCAGATGGGACTGGGCACCAACATTCAACCGACGCCGGCGGTTGCGCTCGGCGCGTACGAAATGACGCCGGTAGATGTCGCCGCGGGATACACAACCTTCGCGACGCTCGGCACGCGCGCGGAGCCGGAATTCCTGAAGCGCGTGGTGGGCGCGGATGGCAAAACGCTGGAAGAGGTGGAACCGCAGACGCGCAGCGCCCTTGATCCACGTGTCGCTTACCTGGTCACCAGCGTAATGAAAGACGTGCTGAATCGCGGAACAGGCGCGGTGGTACGCGCAAAGGGTTTCTCTTTGCCGGCGGCGGGAAAGACCGGAACGTCGCGCGACGGCTGGTTTGCGGGATTCACGTCCAACCTGGTCTGCGTGATCTGGATTGGCTTCGACGATAACCGGGATCTGGGCCTGGCGGGCGGCGTGGCTGCCGCGCCGATCTGGGCGGACTTCATGATCCGAGCGACCGCACTGCCGGCGTATCACGACGCCAAGGACTTTTCTATTCCTGATGGCGTTCAAGCGGTCATGATCGACCCGGAATCCATGGAACTCGCCACACCAAACTGTCCGACGACGCGATCGGAGTTTTACGTGGCAGGATCGGCACCCACGCAACTCTGCGAACTTCATGGTGGGCGAGGGGCGGCGGCCGGATCCTGGCTCTCCCATATTTTCGGCGGGGGACCACCGAAGCCACCGCAGATCGGTCCCGATGGGCGACCGTTGCCTCCGGATCAAAATCAACCCGCGCTCGGTTTACAACCGCCCGTGGACGTCAACGGGCAGCCCGGACAAAAGAAAAAGGGCGCTTTGCAGAAGATTTTTGGTATCTTTGGGGGCAAGAAGAAGGATCCCGACAAGGCCAAGCCTCCGCCGGAGAAGGGAGACTCCCCATGATGAAGTTTCATGCGGCAGTTCCAGCAAGCTTTCTCCTTCTAAGTATTTCCGTCACTTCCGCAGGGCAAACTTTCGAACGTAATGGTGTGATAGGCGATGCGCCGGTTGTTCAAGCGCCGGCGGAATCGTCGGTGATCGTGGTGCGTCCGGAACTCACCACGGAGCAGTTGGCCGACCTGTACATGTTGCGGAAGGATTACCGCGAAGCAGCGGAGACTTATAAACGGCTGACGGATGAAAACCCGCGCAATCCGGTGTATTTGAACAAGCTGGGAATAGCGCTGCATCAACAAACCGCGCTCTCCCTGGCGCTGAAATATTATGAGCGGGCCACGAAAGTAGACCCGACCTACGCGGACGCGCAGAACAACATCGGAACGATCTGGTATCAACGCAAGAAATACGGGAAAGCCATCAAGTCGTACCAGAAAGCGCTGGCGATTCGCGGCGATATGGCGGTGCTGTACAGCAACCTGGGCTACGCTTATTTTGGCGACAAGAAATATCCACAGTCGTTGGCGGCGTTTCACCAGGCGTTGATTCTCGATCCACAGTTTTTCGAACGCAGTAGCGGCAGGAATGGTTCGGTGTTGCAGGATCGCTCGGTCACCGATCGCGGGCGCTTTTATTTCATGCTGGCAAAATCGTTCGCGCAATCCGGCAATCTCGAGCGCTGCATTATTTATCTGCGGAAAGCCAAGGATGAGGGTTATAACGCGCTAGGCACAATAAAGAGCGATCCGGATTTTGCAGTGATGCTGAAGAGCCCGGCAATTCAAGAGATACTCGCGCCGAAACCGGTCGAAGAAGCGCGGCAGTAAGCAGCGGCGCTTCCACACGAAGCGTTATTGAAGAATCCTTCGCGAACTATTTAGATAGCGTCATAGTGCCGCGAGTAGCAACCGCAAGCGGTTGAGAGTGTTTCCCTCTGATACAATGCTGGTACATGGCACGGCGTCGTTCCATCACATTTTTTCCCGCTCTATTCGTCGCTAGTCTGTTGGTTTCCTCTCCGGCATTTTCTTCACAAGCAGGTTTGCAAGCGGCTCCAAGTTCCACGGTCACGCCGAATCGTCCTTCGCACGGCATCTATCTGGTGTTTCCATTTCAAAATGCGGGAGCTTCCGCAAGGCTCGATTGGCTATCGGAAGGGCTCGAAGAGCTGACCATCCAAGCGCTATCGGCGGCGGGCGAGCAGGTGTATTCGCACGCGGGGCGCCTTGGGGAACTGGAGCGCTACGGCATTCCAGCGACCGCTAAATTGAGCCGCGCGACGATGCTGCACGTGGCGGAGGATTTGGACGCGGACTTCGTGGTATTTGGATCGTTTAGTTCGGACGGCAAGAAGTTAACGGTCGAATGCCGGCTCCTGCGGGTAAATCCGGCTTCGCTGCTGGCGCCTCTGCGCGAAAGCGGCGACCTGGATGCGTTGATGGATCTCCACACGCGTCTTATCTGGCGCACGCTGTCCGAGAACGACCATGCTTATCCCCTCAGCCTGACGGAATTCAGCAAAACGCATCCGGTGCTCCGCCTGGATGCATTCGAACACTACATTCGAGGATTGGTCACCAACGATGATGAATCGCGCTTGCGGGAACTGCATGAGGCAGCGCAACTGGAACCGGACTGGGCCGATCCTGATTTTGCGTTAGGCGAAGCGTACTTTACGCGGCGAGATTGCAATTCGGCGATGCCCTGGTACACGCGCGTACCCAAGACGCACGATCGATATACGGAATCGCTATTTTCCAGCGGCGTCTGTCGGCTACTGATGAACCAGCCGGACCGCGCGGAAGAAGTTTTTTCGTTGCTGCAGAGTCTACTGCGCACCAGTGCCAACGCCGGCGTGGATTTCCCTGAGGTTCTAAACAATCTAGCCATCGCGAAAGCGCGGCAGGATAAATTCCCCGCAGCGCAAGCGGATTTGCGGCGCGCGGCGTCTCTCGATCCGGATGAAGACGACTACCTGTTTAATCTGGGATTGATCGCCATGCGGCAGGGAGATTTTATCGCCGCGGCAGGATTTTTCCGCGAAGCTTCGCAGCGCGAGCCAGATGTTGCAGAGGACCATTCTTTCCTGATCGTTGCGTTAGAGAAGGCGGGCAAGAAGGACGAAGCGGACCAGGAACGAAATGTCGCGACGGAAGCGTTTGGGCCGAACGGTTTACCCGCGACGCACGTGGATTCGCGCAACGATTCGCTGGTGCGCTTTGAACGGGTAAAAACGGAGCTGGATCCCGAAACGTTGCGATTTGAAATGGAGTCCGCGCAGGCGCAATCACCCGCGAGTGGGTCGCAAGAAATGCACGATACTCCCGCGGTCCATTTGCGGCGCGCCCGGCAGGAGCTCTCCGCAGGCCACGTCGACAAAGCGGAATTTGAGTACCGCGCCGCGTTATCCAGCGACAAAGGGAATGCCGCCGCGCATTTGGGATTGGCGGAAATTGCGCGGCGCCAAAACAAGCTGGACGAGGCCGTGAAGGAACTGCAAGCGTCGCTGCAGACGCGAGATTCCGCAGTGGCACGGATGGCGCTGGCCCATGTGTATCTAGAGCAGAAAAAAATTCCTTTGGCGCGCGCGGAAGCGGAACGGGCGCTGAAGCTGGCGCCAAATTATTCAGAAGCCAAGCAACTTCTTGAGCGCCTGCCGAACGGCAAGCCCACGGAAGTCCCGCCGAAAGGGGGAGCGCGATGAAATCCTGGACGGAATTATTTCTAACCAGTGAACGTGCAGGGAAGAGGCTAGCGTTGTTTGTGGCGATTCTATGCGTGGCCTGCACGATGTTGTTTTGCTCTGCCCCAACCGTTGCAGTCGAAGCACCAGCCTCGGCAGAAGTACTGGAACTGAAGCTGAACGGCGAAGTGGAGCCGATTCTTGCGACGTACATTGAAGAAGGTCTTGCGGACGCGGCCCGGCGCCACGCCGCGCTGGTGCTTATCACCATGGACACGCCCGGCGGGCTGAGCGACTCGATGAAAGATATTATTCAGCACATCCTGGCGTCGCCGGTTCCGGTTGCGGTCTATGTGGGGCCGTCAGGCGCGCGGGGAGCTTCGGCGGGATTTTATATTTTGCTCTCGGCGGACATTGCGGTGATGGCGCCCGGCACGCACGCCGGAGCAGCTTCGCCGCTGATTATGATCGGCGGATTTCCCCAGCAAATTGACGAAACATTTCGCAAGAAAATCAATAATGACGCCATGGCGTTTCTGCGCAGCTTCACGGAGCGGCGTGGACGCAACCCAACTTTAGCGGAAACGGCGATCACCGAGGCCAAAGCGTTCACGGAAAAAGAAGCACTGGATAACAAAATGATCGATCTGGTGGCCAGCTCGCGGGAAGATTTGTTGCACCAGTTAAATGGACGAGCGATTACGCGCTTCGATGGCAGCAAGATGAACCTGGCACTGGAGCATCCGTCGCTGGTGCCATTCGAATTATCGGCCCGGCAGAAATTCCTCGCGCGCATTGTGGAGCCCGACGCCTTTTTTATTCTGCTGATTCTGGGGGTGCTGGGTCTCTACACCGAATTTACGCATCCGGGAGTGGTGGCGCCGGGTGTTTTTGGCGGCATCAGCATGGTGCTGGCGTTATACGCGATGCACTTGCTGCCGGTAAATTTCGCCGGGCTTTTTTTAATCCTGCTGGCGTTGGGATTTTTTATTCTCGAAGCAAAGTACACCAGTCACGGGGTATTGGCCGGTGGCGGCATACTTGCGATGTTGCTTGGCGCGATGTTCCTGATCCGTTCGCCGCTTACGAACGGCGGCGTGAGTCTGGGAATCGCCTTGGCCGTCACGCTGCCTTTCGCGGTGATTACCATTTTTCTGATGAGGCTGGTGCTGCGTTCGCGTAAATGGAAGTCCGCCACGGGAATGGAAGAATTGATTGGCGCGCAGGGAATTGCGGTGTCGTCGTTGCGCGCGGGCGTGGAAGGCCTGATTCGCATTCATGGTGAACTGTGGAACGCGGTGTCGGCGCAACCGGCGGCGGAAGGCTCGCCGGTGCGCGTGCTGCGAATTGAAGGACTAAAACTTTACGTCGAACCGGCGAGTGGCCCGGCAAGCGGAAATAGTTAGAATTCGTCGTCGTTTGAGGGTTGAGGAGGAGCGTATGGAAATCGGTTTTCTGGGAATATCGGTAATTATCGGCGTGGGGCTTATCTGGTTCTGGAATTCACTTTACATCATCAAGGAATGGGAACGCGGAGTGGTGCTGCGATTGGGACGCTTATTGCCGCACGCGAAGAGCGCGGGCCTGAACCTGGTTTTCTGGCCGATCGAAACGCTGTACCGCATACCGCTGCGCATCGAGACGCTGGACGTTCCGCCGCAGGACATCATTACGCGCGACAACGTTTCCGTGAAAATTAACGCGGTGTGCTATTTCCGCGTGGTAGATGCGAACATGGCGCTTTCCCAGGTGCAGAATTATCAGTACGCCACTTCGCAACTGGCGCAAACCACGTTACGCAGCGTCGTCGGACAATTTGAACTTGACGAAATACTGTCGCAACGCGACAAGGTCAACGCCAAATTGCAGATCATTCTCGATCAGGACACGGAACCGTGGGGCATCAAAGTTTCTAAAGTGGAAGTGAAACAGGTCGACATTCCCGAACAGATGCAGCGCGCCATTGCGCGCCAGGCGGAAGCGGAACGCGAACGTCGCGCCAAGATCATTCATGCGGCGGGCGAGTTCGAAGCTTCGCAAAAACTGGCCGATGCGGCGAAAGTTCTGGAGACCCAGCCAACCGCAATTCAGTTGCGTTACCTGCAAACGCTGACCGAGATAGGTGTCGAGAAGAACACAACGATTGTGTTTCCGCTGCCCATCGATATTATTAACCAGTGGACCAGGGCTTTCGGGGGGCAAACTAAGTAGATGGCTTCGGGGAGCAGAAGAGGTGGCACGGGAGATCGTGTGCTTGAGAGCAAGCACGTCATCGGCTTGTTCATGCTGGTGCTGCTGTTTTCCGCGATATTTTTCACGCTTGGCTACGTGATGGGCCGCAATCAGTACGACGGCCAGGTGCGCGCGGCCATGAATCCGCACAGCCCGTCGGATCTCGCAGTCACACCGCGAACTGGATCCAACGCCAAACACTCTTCGAGCGCGAAAACCGCCGATGGCCCGGCGGATGCCGCACCGGCAAATTCCGATTGGGAGTTTTACGGCGCGGAAAAGCAAAAACCGGCAGAAAATCATTTGAAGGCTGGAGCTCCAGCATCTTCCGCAGCGGCAAATTCCTCGACTGCTACGAAAACCGGTGTCGAAAGTAAATCGCCTGCGCCACCTAACGTATCGAATGTGCCGCGAACATCCACAGGCGGAGGCTACACGTTGCAGGTGACGGCGGTTCGGCGAGAATCGGATGCGCTGGACCTCGCGAAACGATTGCAGAAAAGAAAATTTCCCGCTTTCGTTTTATCGCCGCAAGGAACTAAATACTACCGCGTGCTGGTGGGTCCTTATGCGGATCTGAAGTCCGCGGAAGCCGCGAAGAAAGGTCTCGAGAGCGCGGGATTCAGGGCCATCGTGAAGCGCGGATGACGGAAAAAAACTGGTTCGGCGTTTTTCGGCCGGGTCCCGGTGAACGCATCTCCTGCAGTTTTCGCCTGCTGATTGCCGCGGTTTCCGGCGCGGCACTTTCACTCTCCTACGTAGGCTTCTACCTCAGTATTTATTCCTGGATTTGCGTCGGCATCCTGCTAGTAGCGCTGTTTGGAGCGCGTCCGCGCGTGGCGTTTGCCTGCGGCTTTCTTCACGGCTTGTTTTTTTGCCTGAGCTCGCTGCCGTGGATTGCCACGGTATTGGCAATTTATGGCGGAGTCTCGCGCGCGGGAGGATGGGGGCTACTGCTGCTGATCGCCGCCGCATGGGGGATCCTGACCGGAAGTTTTGCATGGACCGTTCATCGTCTTGCGCAGCAAAGCATAAAATTAGCTTGTGTAGGCGCGCCCTTCGTATGGGTCACGTTCGAATTTGCGCGCGCGCATCTCCCGGAGATTGGCTTTCCGTGGAATCTGCTGGGCTATCCGGCGTCTACGAATCTGGGCCTGCTGCAACTGACGACCGTCACCGGCATTTACGGATTATCTTTTTTGGTAACCGCATTCAATGCAGTGCTGGCGTGGAGCGACGCAGCATCTTCCGTTCCCGCTCGGCGCCGTCTGTCTGTGTTCGCGGTCGCTTCGCTGGGCATTATCGTGGCGATGGTTGTTACACCTCGACTGGTTCCTCAAGCGCAGGCCAGCCACGTCGCCCGAGCCGTACAACTTAACTTCCCTGAAACTCCTGCATATGGCGCGAACTGGTTTTTCGCGCACGCAGGCGATCTTCAGGATGCATCGCGTTTCAGCCTTGCCACCACGAATAGCAAACCGGATTTGCTGGTATGGCCGGAAGCTCCCGCGCCATTTTCCTACCAGGATCCGCAATTTGCCAAAATCGCCGCAAACCTGGCGATGGAGTTTCATCATCCTTTCCTAGCAGGCGCCATCGAATTCAAGCCCGCGAACGACTCAACGAGCACGACGACGCATACCGCGTCCGTGCCGTATAACAGCGCGCTGCTTTTCAATGCGCAGGGACAACGAATTTTTTCCTACGATAAAATTCACCTGGTGCCGTTCGGCGAGTATGAACCTTTCCCCCTAATTCATCGCTTGGTGAACAGCGTTTCGGATGAGGTCGGCGGTTTTCACAAAGGCCAGAGTTACGCTGTCGGCCAACTACCCGGCGGAAATTCTTTCGGCGTCTTTATCTGCTATGAGGCAATTTTTCCGGAAGAAGTTCGGCGTTTTACGGCCGACGGCGCAAATCTCCTGATCAATATTTCGAACGATGGCTGGTTTGGGCGCTCGGCGGCACCGCAACAGCATTTGCTGATGGCGCGGGTCCGCGCCGTGGAGAACCGGCGCTGGCTGATTCGCTCCACGAACAACGGATATACCGCGTCCGTCGATCCGTACGGCCGGATTTTTGAGCCGTTGCCTCCGGATGTGCGTGCGGGCGCGGATCTGCCTTACGATTTTCGCACCGACCGGACTATCTACACGCGCTTTGGCGACTGGTTCGCCTGGCTCTGTATGCTGGTTTCCGCTATTCTGTTGGCCTCAACTTTTTGGAAGGGGAATGTTTCGCGCGACAGTATTCCGGTGCCGGTGGATTTTCTGGCCTCTCCGATTTCCGTTGTGCCTCGCGTTTACCCAGTATGATTCTTGAAGATTTGCAGTATCGCTATGAAGGTCTGAAACAACGCATCGCGCTTGTGCGGAGTTATCTTTGACGCACCGCAGTATCGCGAACGCCTGAAATCCCTCGAAGAGCGGGTCGCTGATCCAAATTTCTGGAACAATCAAGAAGCTGCCCAGGCGGTGCTGCGCGATCGCAAGCGCGCGGAAGATCAGGTTGGCGCGGACGATAAGCTCGCGTCGCTCTCCGAAGACATCGAAACGTATATCAATCTGACGAAGGAAGAAACGAATGCGGAGCAACGCAACGATCTGCTGAAGGATCTGGATCGCGAACTGAATGGCACCGAGACGTACATCGCCGAATTAGAAACCAGAACTTTGCTCTCCGGCGAGAACGATCACCTCAACGCCATCATGACCATCAAGCCAGGCGCCGGGGGCACGGAATCCCAGGACTGGGCTTCGATTCTTTTGCGCATGTACCTTCGCTGGGCGGAGCGCAAAGGGATGAGCACCACGATTCTGGATGAAACGCCCGGTGAAGAAGCGGGCATAAAATCCGCAACCATCCAATTCGGCGGTGAAAACGCCTACGGTCTTCTGGCAGGAGAGACAGGGGTTCATCGACTGGTGCGGATTTCGCCGTTTGATCAGGCCGCGCGACGGCACACCTCGTTTGCTTCCGTGTTCGTGATTCCGGAAATTGACGACCGCATTGAAATTACCGTGAAGCCGGAAGAAATTCGCGTAGACACGTTTCGTGCAGGCGGCGCAGGCGGACAGAACGTAAACAAGGTGGAAACGGCGGTGCGCATCACGCACCTGGCTTCCAACATCGTGGTGCAGTGCCAGGCGGAACGCAGCCAGCACAAGAATCGCGAGATCGCCATGAAGATGCTTCGCTCGCGGCTCTATGACCTGGAAATCCAGAAGCGCCAGGCGGAAACGGACAAGCTGGACGAAACCAAGCTGGATATCTCCTTCGGGAGCCAGATCCGGTCTTACGTGATGCAGCCGTACCGGTTGATCAAGGATCACCGCACGAAATTCGAAGTGGGAGACGTGGACCGCATCCTCGACGGCGATCTCGACCCGTTCATCCGATCCTACCTGATGGCGAAGAAAACCAAAGGCAAGCTGAGCGTGCAACTGGACGATGCGGACGTGGCATAAGACTGCTCTAAGAATTGATAGTTGCGCCGCTTAACTGCATTCTGCGACCGTTCAATCGCCATCTAACGCATTTGAATTCAACGATTTGATTCTTGCCATTTCGAATGGTACCGTTGAAATGCAACGATTATAATAAAAAAGCCGCGCGATACGCGCCGTCTGGCCGCCGTTTTCGGCACCTGCACGAAGGAGAACCTGCTTTGAGCGAAGCCTTACGCAATTTCCTGTTTACTTCGGAGTCCGTGACGGAAGGTCACCCGGACAAAATAGCCGACCAGATTTCCGACGCAGTGCTGGACGAAGTTTTGCGGCAAGACCCCAAGGGGCGCGTGGCCTGCGAGACGTTGGTGACCACCGGCCTGGCCGTGGTTGCGGGAGAAATCACGACGAGCGCGCATGTCGATTACGACCAGCTGGTCCGCGACACGATCCGCGGCGTTGGTTACGATCGCGCTAAATACGGCTACGATGCCGAGACCTGCGCGGTAATGTGCACCGTAAAACGGCAATCGACCGACATCGCCATGGGCGTCGATACCGGGGGCGCGGGCGATCAGGGCCTGATGTTCGGCTATGCCTGCGATGAAACCGAAGAGTTGATGCCCATGCCCATCCAACTGGCCCATCGCCTTACGCAACGCCTCGCGGAAGTTCGCAAGTCCAATAAAGTCGATTTCCTCCGTCCTGATGGAAAATCCCAAGTATCCATCGAATACCGCGATGGCCGACCGGTTCGCGTGGATACGGTGGTGATCTCCACGCAGCACGACCACAAAGTTTCGAACGATGATCTTCGCGAGGCCATTACCGCGCACGTCATTCGTCCCATTATTCCCGCGGCGATGCTGGATTCCAAAACCAAATACCACATCAATCCTACGGGCAGGTTTGTGATTGGCGGACCCATGGGCGACGCGGGCTTGACCGGCCGCAAAATCATCGTGGATACCTATGGCGGTTACAGCCGGCATGGCGGCGGCGCGTTTTCGGGCAAGGACCCCAGCAAGGTAGACCGTTCGGCGTGCTACATGGCGCGTTATATCGCCAAGAATATTGTTGCCGCAGGGCTGGCACGCAAGACGGAAGTGCAACTCGCTTACGCGATTGGTGTGGCGGAGCCGGTGTCGGTAATGGCCGATACGTTTGGTACGGGAGTTGTGCCGGAAGAGAAGATCAGCGCGCTGATTCGCGAATTTTTCTCGCTCACTCCAAAAAGCATCATCGAAACGCTGGACCTTCGCCGTCCCGTGTACAAAGCGACTGCGGCGTACGGCCACTTTGGCCGCACCGGGCCAGGCTTCACCTGGGAGCGTACGGACCGCGCGGATGCGTTGCGTAAGGCTGCTGGACTCGGCGCAAAAACCGCTTCGATACCGCGCCCGGAAGTTGCGGCACGGGTTTAATTGATTCAGTGATCCTCACCATTCAGGGATCTAATTCGTTTCTACATCCGCGAATCCGTTTGCGATACAAATTTAATTAAGGAGCACATGTGGCTACTGCCGAATTGAAAAAAGGTGATGTGAAGGATATCGGGCTCGCGGATGCCGGGAAGCGCAAGATCGAATGGGCGCAGCAGCAGATGCCCGTGCTGGAATCGATTCGCAAGCGTTTCCTGAAGGAACAGCCGCTGAAGGGCTTGCGCGTATCCGCTTGTTTGCACGTAACCAGCGAAACCGCGAACTTGATGATCGCTTTGAGAGACGGCGGCGCGGACGCGGTGTTGTGCGCGTCCAATCCGCTTTCCACGCAGGATGAAGTGGCGTCTTCGCTGAACCGCGATTACAACATACCCACGTACGCGATCAAGGGCGAAGACAACGAAACGTATTACACGCATTTGCGCGCGGCGCTCGATCACAAGCCGCAATTCACCATGGACGATGGCGCCGACCTGGTCACGATGCTGCTGACCAAGCGCACCGACCTGGTGCCTAACGTTATTGCCGGAACCGAAGAAACTACCACCGGCGTGATTCGTTTGCGCGCGATGGCCAAGGACGGAACGCTGAAGTATCCGATCGTGGCCGTCAACGATGCGATGACCAAGCACTTTTTCGATAATCGGTATGGCACCGGGCAGTCCACTATCGATGGCGTGATTCGCGCAACGAACGTGCTTATCGCGGGTCTGAAAGTGGTGGTGGCAGGATACGGCTGGTGTGGACGCGGCGTAGCGATGCGCGCCAAGGGATTGGGCGCGGACGTAATTGTAACGGAAATCGACCCGGTGAAGGGAATTGAAGCGGTGATGGACGGCTTCCGCGTGATGCCGATGGAACAGGCCGTCAAGGAAGGCGACATTTACATCACCGTGACCGGAAACAAGAGCGTGATTCGCGGAGAGCACTTCGAAAAGATGAAGGCCGGCGCGATCGTTTGTAACTCGGGGCACTTCAACGTGGAGATCGATATTCCGGCGCTGGAGAAATTGTCGAGCGGCAAGCGGGAAGTCCGTCCGCTGGTGGACGAATACACGCTGAAGGGCGGCCGCAAAGTTTATCTGCTGGGAGAAGGCCGGCTGGTGAATTTGGCTACGGCCGAAGGACATCCCGCTTCCGTTATGGATATGAGTTTTGCGAACCAGGCGCTGTCGGCGGAATACTTGCGCGCGAATTATAAAACCCTAAAACCGCAGGTGTACGTTGTACCGGAACATCTCGATAAAGAGATTGCACGGTTAAAACTGGAGTCCATGGGACACACGCTCGACAAGTTGACCGCCGAGCAGGAACACTATTTGGCGTCGTGGCAGGAAGGCACGTAGTTCAAACCGCGCGACACAATTCGTCTTTCGCAGGATGTTATTTAGGGTTGCAGGGGCGCCGTATTTCGCGCCCCTGATTTTTTCAGGTAAACTTTTCGCGGATCGCAAACCTTATGTGGGCTCTCTGCATACTCGCTCTGGAAACTGCTCGCACGCGCGGGGCTTCTTATTCCGACGTGCGCGTGATGCATCAACGTCAACGCGATCTGACCACTAAAAACGGAAAAGTGGGCACGCTGGCGCAATCCGAATCCATCGGGTTAGGGATTCGCGTGCTGGCCAGTGGCGCGTGGGGGTTCGCCTCGACGGATCGGCTGACTCGCGACGGCGTTGCCAGTTGCGCGGCGAAAGCCGTATCGATCGCCAGAGCGTCGGCGATCGCGAAACGAAGCGAAGTGGTTATGGCCGACGAAAGTGTGTACATCGACAGCTGGCAAAGTCCGTTTCGCAAAGATCCCTTTGAAATTCCGCTGGAAACGCAGCTTGCCCTTTTGCTGGCCGCCGACGCAGAAATGCGGCGAGTGAAAGGCGTAACGCTCACGGAAACGGACATGCAATTTCGCAAGACCGACAGCTGGTTTGCGTCCAGCATCGGCTCGCGGATCCATAAGAGAAAAGTAACGTCCGGATGCGGGATCGTGGCCACTTCGTTCAAAGGCTCGGAAATTCAGAAGCGCTCGTATCCAAATAGTTTCGGCGGGCAACACGCGTTGCAAGGATACGAGCTGATTGAGTCGCTCGACCTGGTGAAACATGCGGCCGTGATCGCCGAGGAAGCAGTTGCGCTTCATCGCGCCGCGCAGTGTCCGGAAAAAAACGGCACGTTGCTTCTTGGCGGGAGCCAGCTCGGGTTGCAGATCCATGAATCCATCGGCCACCCGATTGAGCTGGACCGCGTGCTTGGCGAAGAAGCCAATTTTGCGGGCACCAGTTTTCTTACGATGGATCAGCTGAATCATTTGAAATACGCGTCGGACATCGTGAACGTGGTGGCGGATGCGCGCCTCGAGCATGGCGCGGGTCTCGGAACGTTTGCGTACGACGACGAAGGAGTTCCGGCGCAGCGCACGGATATCATCAAGGACGGCGAATTCCGCGGCTACCTGTCGAATCGCGAAACTGCGCATCTGGTCGGGCTGGATCGTTCATCGGGAACGATGCGCACCGAAGGCTGGAACCGGCTGCCGATCATTCGCATGACCAACGTAAGCCTGCTGCCCGGCACGTGGGACTTCGACGATCTCATCGCAGGCACCGATGAAGGCATTTTGATGGAGACGAATCGCTCGTGGTCCATTGACGACCGGCGATATCAGTTCCAGTTCTCCACGGAGATCGGCTGGGAGATTAAAGGCGGCAAGAAAATTCGCATGCTAAAAAATCCCAGTTACAGCGGGATCACCACGGAATTCTGGAACTCCTGCGACGCGATCTGTAAAGCTGAATTCTGGACATTATGGGGCACGCCAAATTGCGGCAAAGGCCAGCCGATGCAAACCATGGGCACGGGTCATGGCGCTTCGCCTTCGCGGTTTCGCAACATCCATATCGGCGCGGCTTTTTCCGATCAATGAGCAGAAAAACTAGTGCAAACAAGAATCGTGAGATCGCGACGGAGCTGTTGTCCGAGCGGGAGCTTCGCGGCATTGTGGAGACGGTTGTGCGGCTGGCCAAATCCACGGGTGCGGAGGAAGCCGAAGTACACGTGGATCAAGTGGCCGATGCGCTCACGCGCTTTGCGAACAATGCGATTCACCAGAACGTAGCGGAGAACGGACTGACGGTTTCGATTCGCACGGTTGCGGAAGGTAGAACCGCGCGGGCGACGACCAACCGCGTCGACGAAGATTCCCTGCGCAGCGCAATCGACGCATCGCTTTCGCTGGGAGCTAGCCAGCCCAGAAACCCGCTGCTGCTTTCCGTTCCCGGCAAGCAAAAGTATCGGCGCGTGAATCGTTTCGTGAAACAAACCGCGAGCATCACTCCTCAAGGGCGCGCGCAAGCAGTACGACGCGCGTGCGATCTTGCCGTCAAACGTGGACAGGTGGCCGCGGGAATTTATTCCACAGGACAGAGCCAAACCGCGGTTGGGAATTCCCGCGGACTTTTTGCGGCGTACCGGGAAACACATGCGGAATTTTCCATTACCATGCAGGAAAAACCGGCCGCAAGCTGGGCTAAAGCCAACTCGCCGGATGTGCGCAACTTTGACACCCAGAAGCTGGCCACGCGTGCCAGCGAAAAAGCCCACATGGCCGTACACGCGCGGGAGCTGCCGACCGGACGCTACACCGTGATTCTGGAACCGTCGGCGGTGCTGGACCTGGTGGGATTTCTTTTTTACGACTTCGCCGCTACCGCGTTGCAGGACAAACGCTCCTGTCTGAACGAGCGGATGGGCAAACAACTATTCGGCAAAAATATTTCCATCGTGGATGACGTTTATCATCCGCTGCAACTCGGCGCGCCTTTCGATGGCGAAGGGATGCCACGCCAGCAGATTCAGCTTGTAGATCGCGGCGTTCCAAAGAACCTGGTGTATTCGCGCAGCAGCGCCAAGGTTTCCGGCAAAAAGCCCACCGGACATGGCTTTGCACTGCCCAATGAGTACGGCGAAGCGCCCATGAACCTGGTGTTTTCTGGCGGCACTTCGTCGCTCGACGACATGATTGCCTCCACAGAGCGCGGATTACTGGTGACGCGCTTGTGGTACATCCGGGAAGTTGACCCTTACGAAAAGGTGATGACCGGCATGACCAGGGATGGGCTATTTCTGGTCGAAAATGGGCGTGTCGTTTCCGCCGTGCGCAATTTCCGCTTCAATCAGTCGCTGCTGGAGATGCTGCGCAACGTGGAGCTTCTGGGGCCGGCGGTCCGCGCGACCGGGGAAGAAGCCTTTGAAATGGTCGTTCCCGCGATGAAAGTACGCGACTTCCACTTCTCCGAAGTCACAAAGTTTTAATCTCCCGCCCCCTTATCTCGTACTTATCAGAAAACGAATCCGGCAAATTCAAATTCTGAGTTTTACTTGGTGCCTCCCGCAGGCCTATACAGTTGTATGCGTGAGGGGCGCCAGCGCTCACAACACGAGCAGGAACTTGTCCGTTCGCACGTCGACCGGCATCCCAATTGGGGTCATCCGGACCACGACGCCTGCGGGACGGGTTTTGTCGCGCGCCTCGGCGGTCCCGCCGGTTACGACATTATCCAATATGCCCTGACGGCACTGGAACGCCTCACACATCGCGGCGGCGTAGACGCCGATGGGGCCAGCGGCGACGGGGCCGGCCTGCTCACTTCCTTGCCAGAGGGATTTTTTCGCGCCCGTGCAAAAGAGCAGGGCATCGACCTACCTGAAACTTTCGGCCTGGGCTTCGCTTTTCTCGCGTCACATGCCGCTGCGGACACCCGCGCGGCGATAGAGGCTGCCGCCGAGAGCGAACGCCTACGCATTCTAGGTTGGCGCCGCGTGCCGGTGAATACGCACTCGCTCGGACGCAAGGCACTGGAAACGATGCCGGAGATCTGGCAGTTTTTCGTCGAGCCTTTTCACGCCGCACGAGTAGCGGCGCGATTTGAGCGGCGCCTGGCGATGCTGCGCAAACGCGCTGAGATCAGCATGCCGCCGCGATGTTACATCTGCTCATTGTCCTCACGTACGGTGGTCTACAAAGGCCTACTCACGCCCTGGCAATTTCCGCAATTTTACGAAGATTTACGCGACACTTCGTTTGCCACAAATTACGCCATCTTTCACCAGCGCTACTCCACCAATACGCAACCATCATGGGATCTCGCGCAGCCCTTCCGGCATGTCGCGCACAATGGAGAAATCAACACCATTGTTTCCAACCGGCGGTGGCTATGTGCGAAACAACGCGAACAACGCGCGGTTCTGAAGGTGGGAGCATGGTTCCGTCCGCTGGAACCAAATGTCAGCGATTCCGCAAGCTTCGATAACGCCTTCGAACTGAAATTGCTGGAGGGACTCTCTCCAGACGAGGCCATGCTTTCTCTCGTTCCTCCGGCCTTCGAGAAAGATCCGCTGCTTTCGCGCGACGTGCGCTCCGCCCTTACTTCGGTGTCTCAGCGCGGCGAACCGTGGGATGGTCCCGCGGCGCTGGTTTTTTCCGATGGGCAGTTTGTTGGCGCAAAACTGGATCGCAACGGCCTGCGGCCTCTTCGTTACACGCTGACGCACGACGGTTTGTTGATCGCCGGCTCTGAAACGGGCCTGATCGATTTTGACGAATCGCAAATTGCCGAGCGGCAGAGGTTAGGTCCCGGCGAAATGATTCTTGCCAATCCTGCGACCGGAGTGTTCCTGCGTTGGCGGGACATCCTCAAACGCCTGGCAACGCAACAAGCGCGCAATGGAGTAGCAACCCGGCCGATAACCGGCCGCGGTATTAACGCGCCCTCCGCGGTGGAGCTACCTAAACGCGTGGCCGCCGCGGCTGGCTGGACCGAAGATCAATTCAAATTAATATTTTCCGCGCTCGTGCATGGTAAAGAGGCCGACTGGAGCATGGGCGATGACGCGCCGCCGGCGTTTCTCTCGGCTTTGCCGCGCTCTTTGTGGGACTACTGCAAGCAGCGCTTCGCGCAGGTCACTAACCCTCCCATCGATCCGCTTCGCGAATCGCATGTGATGTCGCTGGAAGTGCATTTGCAGGGAGGTCTCACTTTAGCCACTCCTTTAATTCACGCCGGCCAGCTCGCGGAGCTTACAGAATCGTGCGGGCCCGTGCGACAAATCGATTTTACTTTTTCCTCCGCCATGGGAGTTCCGGGCGCGCGCCGCGCAATTGCTCAGTTATCTTCTACCCCCCTGAGCAGCGGTGGGCGTCCGGGACTCCTCCTCCTTTCAGATCGCGCGATCGGCAAAGACCGGGCGTGTTTGCCCGCGCTGCTGGCTACCGCCGCCGTCTGGAAGGCCATGGTTCGCGAAGGACTGTGGGACGTTCCGCTGGTGGTGGAATCCGCGCAGGTGTTCGACACGCATCACCTGGCGTTGCTGGTGGCCAGCGGCGCGAGCGCCGTACTGCCGTATCTGGCCGACCAATTTGCAGAAACTGTCGAAGCCGGTGGCGCGGAGTGCGTTCGCACGGCGGTAACTGCCGGACTTCGAAAAGTTCTGGCACGCATGGGCGTGTCCACGATAGCCAGCTATCGCAACAGCCATCTTTTCGAGATCGTGGGCCTGTCCGAAGATTTGTGCGCGAATTTTTTTGAGGATGCCGCCGACTTTCCGGGGCAGAAAACTCTGGATGATTTACTCGCGGATTATTTGAGCATGCATCAGAAGGCTTTCTCCGCCGCATCGGACGACCTCGCAGATGCGGGCTTGTTCCGCTTCCGCAAGGGCGCGGAGCTGCACGCCAATTCGCCGGAGATGGTGCGGCGCCTTCACGCGCACGTTCGCGCGCCAGACGCGAAAAAATATTCACTGTTTGAAGAACTTGCGGAGCAGCAGGGAACGGTATTTTTGCGCGACTTGCTGGACACCATTCCGGGAACGCCCGTGCCCGTGGAAGAAGTCGAACCTTCGGAGTCGGTGCTGCGCCGCTTCAGCACGCAGGCGATGTCCTTAGGCTCGCTCGGTCCCGAAGCTCACCGCACATTGGCCCTGGCCATGAATATTCTTGGCGGGCGCAGCAATACCGGGGAAGGCGGGGAAGATCCCGCCACTTATCGGTTCGAGCCTGCCGCTGCCAACAAAATCAAGCAAGTCGCTTCCGGGCGATTTGGCGTGACCGCGGATTATCTGGTGCACGCGGAAGAGTTGGAAATCAAAATGGCGCAGGGCTCCAAACCCGGCGAAGGCGGGCAGTTGCCCGCGCGAAAGGTTACGGAATATATTGCGCGCATCCGGCACGCGACGCCCGGGACGCCGCTGATTTCTCCGCCGCCACATCACGATATTTACAGCATTGAAGATCTCGCTCAGCTGATTCACGATTTGCGGTCTGTAAATCCCAGCGCGCGCATCGGCGTGAAGCTGGTGTCGGGCGCGGGAGTGGGAATTATCGCCGCGGGCGTGGCGAAAGCGGGCGCCGACGTGATCACCATCAGCGGACACAATGGCGGGACGGGATCTTCGCCGCTGACCTCCATCAAAAACACCGGTCTTCCCTGGGAAATTGGTTTGCGCGAAACGCACGACACGCTGGTTCGCGCTGGCCTCCGTTCACGTCTCTCTCTCCGCGTGGACGGAGGCCTGAAATTTTCGCGCGATATCATACTGGCGGCGATTCTGGGCGCGGACGAGTTTGGTTTCGGCACCGCGTCGCTTCTTGCGATTGGCTGCGTGATGGCGCGGCAATGCCATTTGAATACCTGCCCCGTGGGAATCGCCACGCAAGATGAAACTCTGCGCGCGCGATTCGCCGGCAAACCAGAAATGGTCGTCGCGTACTTCCAATATCTCGCACAGGAAGTGCGAGTCCGCATGGCGGAACTCGGCGCGCGTTCGCTTTCCGAATTGACCGGCTGGTACGACCTGCTAGGGACGCGCTCGGGAATGGACGCGCTGCTTATTGTGCCCATTTCGGAGTCTCGACGAGTTGCGCCGCAACAGGAACCGGCGCTGCACGCCGCGGCGCGTGACGCTTCGATTCAATTTGCGCACGATCTTTCGGCGAAATCGGGGAGCGAGCCGATACGTAACTCCGATCGCAGTGTCGGCGCAGGCATGAGCGGCGAACTAATGCGACGTGCCAAGCATGGCCGTCCGCTTCATGGCGAGATCACGCACGAATATCACGGCTCCGCGGGCCAGAGTTTTGGCGCGTTCCTGGCTGAAGGCGTCACATTAAGTTTGCGCGGCGAAGCCAACGACTATGTGGGAAAAGGATTGTCCGGCGGGACCATCGCCATTTCGGCGGGGAACGCGGCTTCGCGACGTGGAGATGTTCTGGCGGGAAATACCGTGCTGTACGGCGCTACTTCCGGCCAACTGTATGTGGCAGGCCGCGCGGGCGAACGCTTCGGCGTGCGCAATAGCGGCGCCCTCGCGGTTGTGGAAGGCGTAGGGCAACACGGCTGCGAATATATGACCGGCGGCGTGGCTGTGATTCTCGGTCCGCTGGGATTAAATTTTGGTTCAGGGATGACCGGCGGTTTGGGGTATGTACTGCGCTCGGAAGCCGAGGACGTATTGCACCTGGATTTCGTGGCGTTGGCGGCTATCGATGCGGAAGAAGAAATTTCACTGCGGCGCGTTCTGGAAGAACACGTGTACCTTACGTCGAGCCCGCGTGCGGCGCGTTTGTTATCGCGCCTGGGCGCTCTTCCGCTGATGCGCGTGCAACCAATTCATTTCCAGGGCACGATCGAAGCTACGTGGAGACCAGTGCTCGCCAAACTGAAAGATCGCGACGCGGTAATGCCTCCGGCGCCAGACGTGCCATCCGCACAATCGGCTTTACATGCCTGAAAGGAAAAGGATATCGACGCAGTCGGCTGTATAAATCCGTTATAATCTCAGCCGAGCATCCACTATGGATTTCGACCAACTCGCTACCTTCGTGTACGTCGCTAAACTGAAGAGCTTTTCGCGCGCCGGTCAGAAAGTTTTCCGTTCGCAATCTGCGGTCAGCGCGCAAATTCGCCAGCTGGAACAAGCCTATCGCGCCAAACTTCTCGATCGTTCCGCCAAATCCGTCGAACTGACGCCTGCCGGGGAGGTGCTGTTCGAATACGCCGAGCGGCTCCTGCGGCTTCGCGACGAGTCGGTTCAGGGTGTAGCGGATCGCGGCAACGTAGTGCAGGGCACCGTGCTCTTCGGCGCGAACGAAGCCACCTGCCTGTACCTGCTTCCGGATATTTTCGCGGAGTTCCAGCGCCGCTACCCGCTCGTGCACATCAGTATTTACCGCAATTTCAGCCATAAGATTCTGCAACGCATCGAGGACGGCTCCATTGACGTTGGCATCGTGACGCTGCCGATCAAGTCGCTCAACACCAAGGTGCACAGCATTTACCGCGACCGACTGCGATTCATGGTCAGCACGCGAAATCCCCTGGCGAACCGTACGAAAATCACCCTTGAAGAAGTGGCCGCGCAGCCGTTAATTTTTCCCAGGACCGGATTTACTCGGCAGGTATTGGACAAGCTTTTCCGGCCGTACCGTTCGCGGCTGCACGTGACCATGGAACTGCCCAGTATCGGAATGATTAAACGGTTTGTTGGCGCGGACGCGGGCGTTTCTTTTATCAGTGAGAGTTTCGCAAGTGATCAGGTGAAGGCCGGGGAAGTGAAGCTGATTAACGTCGAAGGCGTCGACCTGTGGCGGGAGCTTGGACTTGTGTATCGCAAGGATCGCAGCCTGCCGCGCGCCGCGCAATCCCTGATCTCAATTATTCGCGAGCACCGAAAACTACCCGAGCCTTCTTCTTCCGTAGCCGCTAAGGTTTAATTCTTGCGTTTCGGCTGGCCACGAAATCCAAGCAGTTCAATGTGAAATGAATTCCAGGCTCGCGATCGCCCGGGCGATCACATTTTCCTGGATCTGGATCAAATCGCTGCCGGAATAGGTCATCCCGAGGACCGAGAATATCTCCTCGCGACGCCCCACTACCATGATTGTTCCCGACCAGTCGTGATTGTCGGCCAGCCCGCGGTAATGGATTTCGATGGCAGGGAAGCCGCCTGCGACTGTTTTGCGCTGGGAAATGCGGCGATAGTTGCCGTAAATATCGCGCAGGCGTGTTTCGACATTTGCGGCTGTGGCCTCCAAAGAGTCCTTTGTTTTTTCCTCCGCCACCACCATCAATGTGGACTCATCGGCAGTTCCCATGGCCATGACCGCATTGGGTAATGATTGGCGCGCATCGGCGATTAATTTCCAGCTTGGTGGCTTATACATGCGAAAGCCGTGACTGTAATTGGTGTACACGTTGCCTTGCACCGCTTCGCGGTTTACCGGCGGCTCGATGGCTTTTGACTTGACTGGCGAGGGGCTGACAGGAGCCGTTGGAGTTTTTGCCGTCGCAACAGGCTTGGCGGGCGGGATTGCTGCTGACGTTGTAGCTGAACTTGAGCTTGGATGAGCTGGTTCCTTGGCAGACGCAGAATTTGAAACGCTGGTTGCATTCGGCGAGGATTTGACCGGAGGTTTCTCGATCGCCGGTTTGCTCGCGTCCGGAGCCGCTGCAGATTGAGACGCTGCGGGCGGGATAGAAACTGCGGAGCGCGCGGGAGTGGCTGCAGGTGTCGTCGCTTCCGCCGCTTGTTTATTTAGTTTTGCGCTTTTTGGTGTACTCGACGACGCCGTGGTTTTTGCAGTGTTCACCGATGGCGCGGAGGTTGCAGTTGCCTTCACTTCCTTCGGGGCAGCGGTAGCCGGAACCTTTGCCGGTACAGGCTCGGATTTTGCGGGAGCCGGTTTGTTTGCTGCAGCCGATTCCGCTTTCGCTGCTGGATGGCCGGCCGGGACGCTGGGGTTGATCGACGCGATTTTGTCTTTTTCGATCAGAACAAATCCAAAGTCGGTCTTCACTTTGAACATGTTGTCTTCGTAGCCGACAATCACGCCGGATAATTTCTTGCCGTCCTTAAGCCGAATTTCGTCCGCTCGTGCAGGCGCACTCGTGACAATTGCACCCATCCACACAAGAATTGCAAGCGAAAGCAAGCTTCGCACGGCGCCCATGCCTGTGAGTATGCTGCCGAGCACGCTTGCGTGGCAACATACTCCGTGGCCGGATTGTCCACCGTGGCATCTCGCGGGCGGGACTAGCCAAGAATTAGCCTCGTCACCGTAAACACGCGGAAATCAATGTTTCCGCAAATCTGGATGCAACTTGTTTATGTCGCTCTGAGCGTGGAGTAAACTAGATTCGGAAGCGAGCGCCGAGGGAATTCCAGTTTTAGCCCTGTTCTGAACTCGACGACCGCACGATTGCAGGATCGAGAGGTAGAAATGTCCGCACTGAACGAAACAAAAAGTTTTGACACCGTCGATCATATCGCTGTTCCGGTTACGGATGTGAAGGGAACAGTCGACTGGTACACCAAGAATTTCAATTGCAAGATCGCCTACCAGGATGAAACCTGGGCCTTATTGGAATTCGCCAATATTCGCGTCGCGTTTGTCCTGCCCGAACAGCATCCGCCGCACTTTGCGCTGCTGCGCGATCCTGCTGTTTTTGGCGAGCCTAAAACCCATCGCGACGGCACGCGTTCAGTTTATGTGAACGATCCGTCCGGGAATTCCGTTGAAGTTCTGGCATTGAAATAGGTACTAAGAAAGCGGAAGGAATGAGCCGGTGCCGGCTCTCGTGAATCGCGATTTTTAATTATTTATTCGCTTTCTGGAACTTCGCGCAGCGTTGCAACGGCGTCCTTCCTTTGCCCAATGCGGCTATTCGCGATGGCAATTCCTGCGAGCACCAGTGCTCCGCCAAGAAATTGCGAAGCCGATAATGGTTCCGCAAGAAGCAGCGCCGCCATTACCGCCGTCAGCGGGCCTTGTGACAGCAAACTGATCGATGTCGCGGTGGCGGGCAAATGCCCCATCGCATAGGTGAGCGCCAGATACCCGCCAAGTTGCGAAACCAATCCCAAGCCGAGAAGCGCCGCCCACGAATGGCCCGGCGGCACGGCCAGCGAAATGCCGAGCGCAACGTTAATAATCAGAAGAAATAAGGCGCTGGAAATCATCGCCAGTCGCAGGAAGACTAAGGTACTGGTGGTCATTCGCACGCGCTCGGTGGCCATCAAATACAGAGCGAAACACGCGGACGCGGTCAGGGCCATGGCGTCACCGGAGCCCAACTTGACGTGTTTGGCAAGATCGCCCCAAACGATCACCACCGTTCCGCTGAGTGCAAGCAGTAAGCCGAGCCAGAAGGACACACTCGGTCGCTCGCGGAAAAGTAACCACGTAAACAAACCCACAAAAACGGGAGTGTTGTTGCCGAGCAGCGTGGCATTCGCCGCGGAGGTGCGCAGAATCGAAGTATTAAAAAACGCGAGATCGAGCGCGAAAAAAAGTCCGCCAACGGCGATGACCAGCAAGGTTTTCCGATTTACGCGCGCCGAGCCACGATCGAATAGCCATGTCGGCAGCAGCACTACGGCCGGAATCAACATGCGATAAAACGCGGAAGCCGGTCCGGGCATGTTCGTCCAGCGCACAAAAATGGCGGACCATGCGATGCACAAAATTCCACCCGTTAATACCAAGTAGGGCCACGCGCCTGGCGTGGTGCGCGACTCCGTGTTTTTCAGTTCGTACGCTCCTTCCGCGTGATAATGCTGCGCGAGAGTCGGAGTATCGCACACAGGGTGAGCCAAGGCAGGTGCCGAATTGGCCTGTATATCTATTTACGGAACATTGGTTCGGCGTGAGGTTAGGATTACTAGGTAAACGCTGCGACGCGAGGCAATACAGGAATATAATCGCCACGCTCAAAAATATGGTGAGGTTTCCCGGATGAATGACGAGAAGTGCCACGATCGAAAGCTGGGCATGCGCAGCAAAATAACCCGCCGCGACTTTCTAAACGGAGTTGCCACCTGCGCCGGCGGGGCCGTTGTCACCGGAGCCGCAGCCTTCGGGACGTTCAACGCCGAAACTTTACTCGCCGCTGCTGCGCTGGATGAGTTTTCGCCGGAAAAAGCACCCGACTACTATCCGCCCGCCAAAACGGGAATGCGCGGAAATCATGACGGCACCTTCACCTTCGCTCATCTGATGCGCGATGGACAAAAATGGGACGACCTTGGCACTGCCACTAAAAATGATGAAACCTACGACCTGATCGTTGTCGGCGGCGGGATCAGCGGACTCGCCGCGGCGTATTTTTACCGGAAGCAAGCAGGGAACAGCGCGCGGATATTGATTCTCGACAATCACGACGATTTTGGCGGCCACGCCAAACGCAATGAATTCCAGGTTGGCGGCCGCATGGTGCTGAGCTACGGCGGAACGCAATCGATCGAGAGTCCTGGGAAGTACAGCGAGGTAGCAAAAAGGCTGATTCAAGATATTGGAGTTCGCGTCGAAAAATTTGATATCGCGTACGATCAGACGCTTTATTCGAAAATGGGCACGGCAGCGTTTTTCGACAAAGAAACGTTTGGCGAAGATCGTCTGCTGACCGGCATGAACGCGACGCCGTGGCCGGAATTTCTGGCCAAGGCGCCTCTTTCGGATGCCGTGCGGCAGGATATCGCGCGTGTCTATACAGAAAAAAAAGACTATCTCCCTGGCATGCCTGCGAGCGAGAAAGCAGCGCTCCTCTCGAAGATCAGCTATGCGGAATATCTGACGAAATATTGCAAGCTAACGCCAGCCGCTTTGCCGTTCTTCCAGACTTTCACGCATGACTTGTTTTGCATTGGGATTGAAGCGGTCCCCGCGATGGCGTGCTATGAAGCGGGCGATGATTATGGCTCCTTCACCTATCCCGGATTCGATGAACTGGGTTTCCCCGCCTCGGGGAAAGAAGAGCCCTACATTTACCATTTTCCTGACGGCAATGCGTCCATCGCAAGGCTACTGGTGCGTTCGCTGATTCCTGCAGCGATGCCCGGCAACTCGATGGATGACGTAGTAACAGCGCGAGCTGTTTACAGCAAGCTGGACGTTCCCGAAGCGCCCGTGAGAATACGACTGAACAGCACCGTGGTGCACGTTAGCGACAATGTCGAGCAGGGAGCGGCGAAGGCAGTTCAAGTCGCTTACATGCGCGGTGGGAAATTACACGCGGCAACCGCGAAAAACTGCGTACTGGCTTGTTACAACGGGATGATTCCCTATATTTGTCCCGATTTGCCGGCGAAACAGAAGGAAGCGCTGTCGTACCTGGTGAAAGCGCCGCTGGTGTACACGCATGTCGCGCTGCGAAATTGGAAAGCGTTTGAAAAGTTAAACGTGCACCATATCGTCGCTCCCGGCAGCTATCACACATATGCGGCACTGGATTTCCCGGTCAGTGTAGGAGGTTACAAATTTCCTTCCGGTCCGAGCGAACCCGCAGTTCTCTTTATGTTGCGCACACCGTGCAAACCTGGATTGTCGCAGCGCGAACAGAATCGCGCGGGGCGCAGAGAATTATTGGACACACCGTTTTCGACTTTCGAGAGAAATATTCGCGATCAATTGAACAGAATGCTGGGCGGAGCAGGTTTTGATTCCGCACGAGATATCGAGGGTATGACCGTGAATCGCTGGGCGCACGGTTACGCGTTTACTCCCAACGCATTGTTCGATCCGGATTGGAAAGAACAGGACAAGCCATGGGTAGCCGGCCGCCAGCGTTTCGGCCGAATCGCCATTGCGAATTCCGACGCCGGAGCGAGCGCCTACACCAACGTCGCGATAGATCAGGCGTGGCGCGCCGTAGGGGAATTACACGACGCCTGACGCTCTGATGGGTTACCACGCGTGGTAGTTCCCTGAAGCTTAAGACAGGGTTCCAGACGGCCCCCTGCTCGCTCGCGCCAAATGAGCATTCGATTTTTCCGATGCGATTATGATATCGTCTGTGCTTAGGCTCCCGAAGTCGGATTGCCTGAACTCCCTGGAACGTGCGCTTTTCGGCCTTCCCTCCACTGGTTCAGCCAATTTTCAGCCAGGTTTTGCGGTGCTCAGGAAACGGCTGTGCCGAATTCTTGCACGCGTGGCACTTCGAAGGGTACCGGGAGAATCAAGATGAAGAGTTTATTTGTAGGGAACATGAGCTTTCAGACTACCGAAAGCGACCTGCGTACATTGTTTGAGCCGTTTGGCCAGATCACGCGCGTGCACATGGCCATGGATCGCGAGACCGGACGCGCACGCGGATTCGCGTTCATTGAAATGCCCAACGACGAGGAAGCCGCGAAAGCCATGGCGGGACTCGACGGCAAGGAATTGGGCGGGCGCAATTTGAAGGTTAACGAAGCCCGGCCGAAGGGCGAAGGCGGGCCGCCACGCGGTCCGAGAAGCTTTAACGGACCCAACGCTGGCCGCGGACCAAGCGGAGGCGGTGCCGGCGGCCGTGGCAAGAGCGGTGGCGGCGGGCGCGACCGTTTCTCCAATGAAGATTATCGCGAGTCGGCCAGGCAACCGCGCGAACCGCGCTGGTAACTTCTGAACCTGGAACGGAATCGCTGGACGGCCTCGGCGGTGACCGAGGCCCACTCTGTTGTAAGGAGACGCTATGACAACGACTTTTCAGAAAAGGCAGAAAGAGATGAAGCGGATGGAGAAGCGCAAGATGAAAGAGGAAAAGCGCTTCCAACGCAAAACGGACAAGACCACTCCCAAGGAAACCGGAATAATCGACCCCGCGCTGGATCCTACAATCGATTGGAATCACTCCGACGATTTCATGACCCCGGAATAGCCTCAGATAAATAGTCGGGAAGAATCGCCTATTTTGCTTTTTCTCTTGGGCCGTAGTGTTGCAATTTTCCGTCGGCCACGACGTTAATATAGCGACCTGCAGTTAAAAACTGCATTACTTTCGAGCCTTCACGCGCCAGTTTCGCCCATCGCGAAGTCGTGTGAGGATTCTGTTCCAGCCCGCGAATACCTATTCCTTCAACCTCGAAATCGATCTGGGCTAGTTTGTGTTTGGAAGCTCGCCGCACGGGATACGTATCTTCGCCGACCGTCACAATCTTCTTCCGCTCGACCAGCGCCTGATGCCAAACGGAAATTAGCGCGGCATCAAGTGCGGAATCGGTGTCGGCTGTCACGAAGAATCGCATTACTTCACAAAATAAAATTGGCTCCGGGGCGTGGACTCGAACCACGATAGCCAGATTCAAAGTCTGGAGTCCTACCGATTAGACGACCCCGGAGTAGTCTGAAGAAGTTTAGCAGGGCATACGCGGTCTTAGAAGTGCGCGAACACAATATGACGAAGAAATGTGCCGGCAAAAGTGGGGCTGAAAGCTCACGAAAAGGCATCGACGAAGCCTCGTTTTTCTTACTCACGCGATCACGAACGCACGTAAAAATAAGTTCATAAATGTCTCGATGGAATGTGCGATGAAAAGGACTTTCTGCTAGATTGATTAAGTCACTCGCCACACGACGGAGAGGTGTCCGAGCGGTTTAAGGAGCACGCTTGGAAAGCGTGTGTAGGAGAAATCCTACCGTGGGTTCGAATCCCACCCTCTCCGCCATTTGTCAACGTGGAATTTCAACCATTTGCAACCGATTGTTCTTCACGCCGATGCAGCGTCGATTCATGACCGCCCGAGTGAAACATTAAGATCAGCATTAGCGGTGAAGAGCAACCGGGCCGAAAAACTCAACATTGGCCAAAAAATCCAGCAGCGATAAAACGAGCGCGAGGCGAAATTATGAATTCAGAGTGGCGGGGGAAATGGGCGCTAATCACTGGGGCGAGCGCGGGAATTGGCGTGGCGCTGGCGAAAGAGTTGGCCGCGGGCGGAGCAAATCTGGTGCTGACCGCGCGGCGACAAGACCGCCTGGAGAAATTAGCGAGAGAACTCGCTGCGAAGCACCACATTAAGACTGAGGTGTTTGCTGCGGATCTGACAGAACCCGCGGCGCCCGAGAAAATTTATGCCTTCACATCCGAAAAAGGGATTGAGATTGAACTGCTAATCAACAATGCAGGTTTCGGTGCTTACGGCGAGCTGCCTTCCGTCGAGGTTAGCCGGCTGCTGGAAATGGTGCAGGTAAACTGCAGCGCCGTCGTGCATTTGACCCGGCTGGTTTTGCCGCAGATGGTCGAACGTAAGCGCGGCGACATACTGATTCTGGCTTCCACTGCATCGTTCCAGGCGGTGCCGTACATCTCCACCTATGCCGCGACGAAAGCGTTTGATCTGCTTTTCGCGGAAGGGTTGGCGGAGGAGATGAAGCCGTATGGCATTCGAGTTTGCGCATTGTGCCCGGGCTCGACAGAGTCGGAATTTCATGCGGTGGCTGGCCAACAGGCGTTCGAGACAAAAGGTGAAACAGCCGAGAAGGTGGCGCGTACGGGGCTGAAAGCGCTGGCCGCCGGAAAAAGTTATGTAATCTCCGGACTCGGAAATTATCTGGGCGCTCAAGGGGAACGATTGGTTCCACGCAGAGTGGTCACCCGTATCGCGGCAGGAATGTTCAAACCGCGTGGAAAATAGTTTTGCGTGGTTCGATTTCTGCAAACGCAGAGAAACACGGATTCCCGCTCTATCACGACTCCACCCTCCTCGCCGCGAACTGCGCCGCGAGAAGGGCGTGCCGTCTTCAGGAGAGAGGATTTTCAAATTGGAGGCAGACGGTTGTCAGTCCATCGGCGCCGGTGGCGGTGCGTCGGGCGGCGGCGGTCCATGTTTGCGTCCCCCGTGTCCGCCAAAACCCCCTGTTTTAATTGTGTAATCCGAAGGAACGGCGAAAAGCGTGGCGGCCGGCTCGCCTTTCTGAATACTGGTCAACACGTAAGTTGACGTTCCGAATCGCGGATCGGTGCGCGTGCTCTTGACGACGGTTTGCAAATCGGGCGAATACCAGCGCTCGGACACCACCAGGATTGGCTTGTCGTTGCCGATCTCGCCGGCTGCAATGGTGTGCGTGGTGCGCGTGCCTTCCGCATTGACGCCATTCACCAGCTGCGTGCCCAGCGACTCGGTTTTTAGAGCGCCGGAAGCTTCATCCTGCAATTTACGAGCGTGCATTTCTTGCTGGAATGCGGACGCGCCATCCGAATTCCAGCCGTCTTTACCTTTGCCAGGCAAGTTCATCTTGTGCGCTACTTTTTTATCCGCATTCAGCATGTAGTGAACGCCGGCAACCGGGTCGGCAATCATCACCAATGTATGCGCGCCGCCCGCGGCTGCCAGCGGGCCAATTCCGGAGAGTGTGGCCTCATGGCGCAGGCGTCCTTCGCCGTCGCGATACAGCGCACCCTGCGAGGTACGATGGATCACGGTTCCATCCTGCAGCGTTTGCGTAGTCTCTGAATTCGACTGCGCGGAAAACGGCGCTCCTTTTACGAGTTTGCCGTCGTGCATTCCTTCAAAACCCATCAACTCAATTGGACCGCCGAACGGATGTGGATGACCCTCGCCGCCGGAACCTTGCGCGCCAGCGTTTGTTGCCCCCAATACCAATCCGACACCCAAAATTACCTGCATCAACGTTCTACGCATTCTCGTATTTCTCCTCTTCTCTCCATACCGCAGCGCAAACGGGCCGCGGGAAATCCTGGTGATGAACATTATTGCGGTACGCGCAACGCCTGGGGCGAACCATCACTCGCTAGCAGCAAATCCACTTGAACATATTCGGCTGCGCGTTCTTCATTCACGGGAAAGCCCAGCGCGCTAAGCTCAGCCCTTTGCATTGCGACGCGCACAATGGTCCCGTCGTCTGTTTCCTGCCAGATTGTTCCGGGGAGTATCGTAAAGTCGCCGCCATTGTCCGCGACCAGCGTTGCAGTTTGTTCAGGTCCAGCCAGTCCGCTTTGTTTGCGCGGCGCAGTCCAAGCTATATTTGGGGTTCCGGGACCATTCTGGCTTATGAGACGCGCATTCGCATCGCGCTGTGACATGCGCCAATTCCAGGTGATCACCGCGCACAGCAAGATTGCCGCTGCTGCCAGCGCCCACGCCGCAAACTTTGTTCTCCTGCGCACTTGCACAGAATGATGTTTCGTCCGAAATTCCTGTAACACTCGCAACTTTACGCGGGCAGGCGATTCGTGGCCTTCGGTGAAATCGCGCAGCGTTATTAATTCTGTTTTGGCCGACTCCCAGGAGTCTTTGAGCGCCGCACAGCTGGCACAAAGTTGCAAGTGCTCCAATGCCTGGCTGCGAAGTTCGTCGCTGAGGGAAGAATCCCGCTCGGCGTCCAGACCGAAAATTTCAAATTCATTGCAGTTCATCTCATATCTCTCATTCGTACCTAAAGTCATCGCACCGCGCGCCAACGCTGCGGCGTATCTCGAAGCATTTCCAGCTTAGCCAGCAGCAACGCGCGACCACGATGCAATCGCGAACGAATCGTGCCGATGGGACAATCCAGCATCTTCGCCGCCTCATCGTAAGTAAGCTCTTCCAAATCACACAAAACTACGGTCTCGCGAAACTCCACGGGTAACTCCAAGACCGCTGCGCGCACTTTTTCCAGACGCTCCCGTTTCTCAGTTAACAACGCCGGCGTGATGGAGTGCTGCAGGGAAATTCCAGCGCCGTTGCCATCTTCATTACGCCCTGTGATAGAAATCTCGCGAGGCAATCGCTCGTTATGCTTCATCACCTTGTTTCGCGCGATTCCGAAAAGGAACGCGGCCAGCGCGCCTCGTTGCGGGTCGTACTTGCTTGGCTCGCGAATTAACGTCATAAAAACATCCTGAACAATTTCTTCCGCTCCCCATGGACTTCCGGTCATGCGCAACGCGAAGCGGTACAAAGCGCCTTGATGTTTTTCATACAGAGCGGAAAACGAGTCTTCGTCGCCCCTGGAGGCCCTTCGCAACAGCATGCCGTCCTGCTCGTGATCGCCGGTTTTCATTTCGTCCGATTAGGCATTCCGTGCGTTGTCATATGTATTTCCCGGCGGGACAGTCAAAAGTTCCCGAGTCGTGTCGTTTTCTGGCGTTGCTGCTAAGTAAAGTGTGCGCAGTGATTTAGACGGATAGAAGTGAACCGCGGTTGCTACAGTGGAGCGTTTTCGCTGTGCCGCAGGGCTAGAGCAGCGGCGCCGCGAATCGGTGACTGCGGATTGTTCTGAACTGTGGTGACGGCGGTTAGGGGCGGAGGGCCTGATCGAGTAGTTCGATTACGTGTGCAACCTTTTGATTGGTCTTATGAATCTGGGCGCCGGCCCGCAGTTGTAAAAGGCACCCGGGATTTGAAGTGGCAATGACTTCGGCGTGCGTGCTTTCGGCATGACGCATCTTTTCGGCAAGCAAATCCAGAGATGCGTTTGTTTCGGTGACGTTGTAGACGCCCGCGGACCCGCAACAAATTTCGGAGTAGGGCAATTCCACGAACTCGAGACCGGGGATGGAGCGGAGCAGCTTTCGCGGGGCTTCGCGAACTTTTTGTCCGTGCAGCAGATGGCAGGAGTCCTGATACGTCACGCGTACTGGAAGCGGCTTGAGCGTTGCCGAAAGGCCCAGGTTCGAGAGGAATTCGGTAACATCGCGGGTTTTTTTTGCGAATGCGCGTGCCTGCGAATATTCGGGCTCGTCCGGCGTGAAGAAATGCTCGTATTCCTTCAATGTCGACCCGCAGCCCGCGGCGTTGGTGACAATGGCGTCAACATCGAGGTGCAGGAATGCCAAAAGATTCTTGCGCGCGAGATCACGTGCCACGTCTCGGACGCCGGCATGTGCGGCGAGTGCTCCGCAGCAAAGCTGACCGTCGGGAACCACCACTTCGCAGCCGTTCGCGGTTAACACGCGGATCGTCGCTTCGTTCAGTTGAGCAAAACTGACGTTGGCAACGCATCCCGCAAAGAACGCGACATGGGCGCGAATCGGCCCAACCGCCGGAAACGCCTTGCCTACATGGCCGAAGAAAAAAGAATCGTCAATGCGGGGGAGCAGACCTTCGCGTTCGGAGAGGCCCAACACTTTCAGGATCCCTGTTGACCGCGCGACGGACTGCAAACCCGAGCGCTGGTAAAAGCGCAGCAGCCTCGCTGCCGCAGCGATGCGAGTCGGGTGCGGAAGCAAATGGCGGTACACCAGATCGCGCGCAGCTCTCGCGAAAAACGGGCGCCTGTAATCGCGTTCAATGCGTGCGCGTGCGTATTCCACGAGCTTGCCGTACTCAACGCCGGACGGGCAGGCCGTTTCGCAAGCGCGACAATCCAGACATTTGTCGATGTGATCGACGAACGAATCCGTGATCGGGACGTTGCCTTGCTCGACCTGGATCATTTGGTGAATGCGGCCGCGCGGAGAATCAGCCTCAAGATTCCAAAGTCGATATGTGGGACAGGCATTGAGGCAAAGCCCGCAATGGATACATCGCGCGTAGTCTTCGTAGACCGGGTTCAGGCCAGGAATTGTTTGCAGTGTCATGAGGCGATGGTTTATCCATGATAAGGCCACTGCAATTTGCGGCGAAGGCGAATCGACACACGGTGTATCGTTTTCGAGATCATTGGAAAGGGGCAGCGGTTCTAAATGCCTGCGACGAAACGGCCGGGAGCGAAAATATTGTGAGGATCGAACGCGGTCTTCAAGCGACGCATGAGCGGCGCGTCTGGAGCGGACGGCCCCCAGATATTGACGCGGCGTTTTAATTCCGTTGGAGAAAACAGAATCGAGGCGTTGCCTGCGTGCGATCCCGCGAATTCAAAAACCGCTGACGCAACCTCGGCGAGAGCGGCGATCGTCTCATCATCAAGAACCTTGGGTAAGAGTGTGAAGTATGACGGACCGGAACCGCCGGCCATTATTGACCACGGAATTTTGTGGCTCGCAGCGAGATCGCGTAAAAACAAAACGTCACGTGGCATCGTCGGAAGAAGATTGATTTTGAAAATCGTTGCAGCCGCAGTCGACGATAGCAAAGTGGCCAACAGTTCCCTGACCCCAACGTGGAGAAGTCTGCCGGCGGTGTCGTCCAATAAAGTGTAATTGGCGGCTCCGGATTGTTGCGCGTACTGAATCAGTTCCGAGGAATAACGCCCCAGAATCGCTTCTGTGCCTTCGAACGCAATGCACACATGCCAATGTCCGCACAGGAACCATGGAGGCAGACGCGAGCCGTGGTGGTCTTGTGATCCAGCCAGGCGTTCGGCAGAATCTTCGTCCAGGATTTCGAATGAGCTGGGTTGAAGATACGATTTAGCCACGCGCGATTGAAAGCGGAGGATGGCGTCGACAGAATCAAAAGCAATCACGAGATGTCCGTGGCCTTCGGGAGACGGGAAGGTCCGAAAATTTAGACGAGTGATGACAGCGAGAGTTCCCAGGGAACCGATCAGCAATTTGTGCAGGTCGTATCCGGTGACATTTTTGACCACGCGGCCGCCACTTTTCGTCATCGCACCGGCACCATTTACGAATTCAGCGCCAATGATGAAATCGCGCGGGGAACCGTAGCCCGGGCGCAAAATCGAATTGATACTCGAAGCGATGGTTCCCCCGATGGTGGATTCCTGAAAGAACGGAACGGCCAGCGGAACGAATTGATGGTGCTCGCCAAGAATATTCGCGAGTTCAGCCAGACCCATTCCGGCATCTACGCTGAGAGTCAGGTCGGCGTGGTCGTAATGCGCAATCTGATTGAGGCCAGTCATATCCAGCGCAATATCGTAGCGGCTCGGCGGCATACCGATGCCGAGTTTAGTACGACCTCCGCACGGGATCAGGGCAAGCTTGTCCTGGAAGGCAAATTTCACCACTTCAGCGACTTCCGCTGCCGATGTTGGTTTTACAATCGCCGAGGGAAGCACGCCATCGACGGCGTACTTTTGGCAGGACGCCGGATCACCACTGACCTGTGTCGTTGCGATAATAGATTCGAGCCGCGACCGAACACTCGCCATCAAGGTGCTCATAGCGGAGCAACTCTGACCGCAGCCTGCGCGCGCGGGGTTATTTCGCCGCAGCCTTTGTTGAGCGGAAAGATTTTGCCGGGATTGAGCGCGGCGATGGGATTGAATGCGTCATGAACGCGCCGCATTAATGCAAAATCGTCATCCGAGAAAAGCAGCGGCATCAATTCGCTCTTCTCCATGCCCACGCCGTGCTCTCCGGTGAGCGCGCCGCCAATTTGCACACAATAGCGAATGATTTCCGCCGAAGCTTTTATCGCTCGCTGAAATTGTTCCGCATCTCGGGGGTCGAACAGAACGATGGGGTGCAGATTTCCATCGCCCGCGTGAAAAATATTTCCAATCTTGAAATCATATTGCACGCCAATTTCGTGGATGCGACGGAGCGCCTGGGGGATTTTCGAACGCGGAATGACGCCATCGAGAACGTAGTTGCTGGGAGCCAGCCGCCCCATCGCGCCAAACGCGTTTTTGCGTCCTTTCCACAAAAGCTCGCGCTCGCGATCATCGCGAGCCACGCGCACTTCACGTGCGTGGTGCTGGCGGCAAACATCGTCGACCGCCGCGACTTGGGCGGCAACCGCTTCGGCCAACCCCTCGAGCTCGATCAACAGTACCGCCGCGCTATCCATGGGAAATCCCGCGTGGATGTAGTCTTCGACGGCGCGCAGAGTCCAGCCATCGAGCATTTCGCAGGCCGCAGGAGTTATGGCACGCGCGGTGATGTCCGCGACCGTTTCGGAAGCGTCGTCGACGCTGTCAAAAATTGCCAGCAAGGTCTTGACGCTTTCCGGTTTGCGCAAAAGTTTGACGGTAATTTCCGTGACCAGAGCTAATGTTCCTTCGGAGCCTACGAAAAGTCCGGTGAGATCGTAGCCTGACGTGTCCCCATGGCGGCTGCCGATGCGACAAATCTCACCGTCGGGGAGGACAAGCTCCAACGCGGTCACGTGGTTGGTGGTGACTCCATACGCCAGCGTGTGCGGGCCGCCGGCATTTTCCGAGACGTTGCCTCCGATCGTGCAGGACTTCCAACTGGAAGGATCAGGCGCGAAATACAGCCCGGCGTGTTCCACCGCGTGCGTCAGGTCGTAATTCACGACCCCAGGTTGCACCACAGCGCGTTGATTATCGGCATCGATTTCCAGAATGCGATTCATACGCGCAAAAACGATCATGATTCCGCCGGTACGCGCGAGCGCGCCGCCAGACAAACCGGTTCCGGCACCGCGCCCGATGATCGGAACGTTGTGTTGCGCCGCGAGTTGCACAATGCGGGAGACCTCTTCCGTTGAGGTAGGAAACACGACGGCGCCCGGTCGGCCTTTTTCGACGGAGCCGTCATATTCATACAGCAGCAAATCTTCGGGGCGATGGAGGACAGTAGACTTCCCAAGGATAGCTTCGAGCCCGCGGATAATTTGACGATCCATTTTTTGCTTAGCGATGCCTCGGCCTGGAACAGCGCCTGTTGTCACTATAGAGACTGTCAGAGCGTGCGCGCAACGTGCGTTCACGCAGGCAGTAACCTGTGTTAGTGTAATTTTTCAACAAGAGGAAGCATGGCTCGTCCCAAAGTGTTTTCCACACGGCCGCTGTTTGACGCGGCGCGCAAAATCCTGCAGGAGAAGTGCGAACTGGAATATTGGAAGCTCCCTGAGCGGATTTCGCGGCCGGAACTTCTCGCACGCGTGGCCGACAAACAGGGACTGGTGTGCCTGTTGACCGAGCGCGTGGATGATGAACTTTTGAACGCCGCGCCGCACTTGCGCATCGCCGCCAATGTAGCGGTAGGCTTCGATAATATCGACGTCCCTGCGTGTACCCGGCACAAAGTGGCCGCGACGAATACTCCCGGAGTGCTGGACGAAACGACGGCGGATTTTGCGTGGACACTAATGATGGCGGTGGCGCGGCGCCTGGGCGAAGGCGAGGCGCTGGCGCGCTCCGGCAATTGGAAAGGCTGGGACCTGGATCAATTAACCGGAACGGATGTGTGGGGAAAAACTCTCGGGCTTGTGGGCTTCGGACGGATCGGTCGAGCGATGGCGCGGAGGGCCGGCGGCTTCCAGATGAAGGTGATCTACACGGATGTCCAGCGTGTTTCCGAGAACCTGGAAAAAGAATTTAACGCCGAGTACCGCGACCTCAGTGCGCTGCTTTCGGAGGCGGACTTCGTGAGCGTGCATGTGCCGCTGCTGCCGGAAACACGCGGACTGTTTAACGGCGCGAACTTCTCCAGGATGAAGCCAACCGCGTATCTCATCAATACCTCGCGTGGCCCGGTATTGGATGAAGCGGCGCTGGTACACGCGCTGGAGAGCAAAAAGATCGCTGGAGCAGCTTTGGATGTTTACGAAAACGAGCCATTCATTCATGCGGGTTTGAAGCGCCCCAATGTGGTGCTCGCGCCGCATATTGCTTCGGCTTCGCTGGAAACGCGCACGAAGATGGCGTGCATCGCAGCCGAAAACATAATTGCGTTCTTCGATGGAAAGCGCCCCCCCAACGTTCTGAATCCCGAAGTAATACGATCCACGTGAGCAGCGCTTAATTTTTGATGACAGATTTGAAGCAACTCGCCCGCAGTATTTTCAACGAAACATTGGCCGCAATTGATATTCCATTGACGATGCAGCGCAAGTTGAGTCGTGACGGGTCGCTACTCCGTTGCGGTGGCGCATCGATAGATCTTCACGAGTTTCGCGATATACGCGTGGTGGCGATTGGAAAAGCAGCTCACGCGATGATGGACGGCCTGAAAGCTTCGATACCGGCAGACGTATTGTTCGAAGGTATCGTGTCGGCACCCACCAAACCGTCGAATTATCATAAAGGCGTGAAGTGCTTCGCCGGCGGACATCCAATTCCGAACCGGGAGAGCTTGCAGGCGGCCACTGCAATTCGCGGACTCCTGGCGAACGCAAATGAGCGGACGCTGGTATTTTTTCTTTTGTCGGGAGGCGGATCGGCGCTCGCTGAGCTGCCACTCGACGATCGGATTACCTTTCCGGATTTGCAGGATATGCATCGCATCCTGGTGCATTGTGGTGCGCCCATCGATGCAATCAACACGGTTCGCAAACATATTTCGGCAGTGAAAGGTGGGCGCCTTGCTGTCGCGGCCGGACGCGCAACCAAAATAACCCTCGCCGTAAGCGATGTGCCTCCCGGCAAGGAATCGGCGCTGGCCAGCGGGCCCAGTTTGCCTGATCCCACAACCTTGCGTGACATGGAAAAAGTTCTGGACGAGTATTCGATACGGGCAAAACTTCCCGCCGCGTTTCAACGATGGATGGATTCCGGCACCGTGCCAGAGACGCCTAAGGCCGGCGACCCCGCGTTTAACAATGCTTATTTTTCTGTGCTCCTCGGACTGGACGAATTATTCCACCCCGCTCATCATGCCGCCGAGGCCGCAGGCTGCGTGACCTGTTGCGACAACAACACCGACGACTGGCCGATTGACCTCGCAGCTAAATATTTGCTGTCGCAACTCGAAGAGTTGCGCAGAACCAATCCATCAAGGCGCGTGTCGGTAATCGCGGATGGCGAAGTGAGCTCACCTGTGCTTGGTCATGGAATCGGCGGCAGAAATGCCGCGTTTGTTCTGGAGTGCGTGGAGAGAATTGCCGGGAAAAAGATCTGCGTCCTAAGCGCCGGGACCGACGGCATCGATGGAAATAGTCCTGCCGCAGGCGCTGTAGCGGATGGCAACACTCACGCGCGTGCGCTGGCGGCTGGGATCGATCTTCGCGATGTTTTCCTGCGCAGCGATGCGCATACGTTTTTCGAGCGTCTGGACGACGCCGTCGTCACCGGGCCAACCGGCAACAATTTGCGAGATTTGCGAATTCTAATTGCCGAGCCGTAAGGAACGCCGATTGCTGTCGTGGTCAAACACTCCGTTGCAGACGCTTCGAGAAATCTGTTTTGCCGCGACGTATACGTCACCGTTCGGCCAGCAGATTGTCCAGACGCGTTAATGTTTTACCGGCGGCAATCGCGTTTCGATAGACTTCAGCCGGTCATTCATTTCCTCGATCAGATGCTCGAGTTTATCCAGCCGTCCGCCGACGTTCGATCGGTCGTGATCGCCACCGGCATTCGTAGCATCCTGCTCCTCTCCATCATCGCCATCATCAGCCGCGTCGCGATGGGCCGCTGGCTTTTCTTTTGCCGGGCGCTTCAGGCGCGCGATTTGCGTTTTGATCATCGGCGCCATTTCAATGCTCAGGCTGTCACTCTTCAGCAGTTCTTCTAGAGCAGGAATGGCCGAAGCATCTTCGCGCGCGCCAAGCGCGTACAGCGCGGCCACGCGAACGGGAAAGTGCGGCTCCGAAAGATACGCGGAAAGCTGTTTGGTAATTTCCTTGTTGTCCTTTTGCAGCCGTCCCAGGCTGGCGATAGCAGCCTCGCGAGAGGGCATGGTCTTGCCGGCGACCGCCCACTCGCGCAGCAAGGGCACCGCTTTGTCGTCTCCCAGCGGACCGAGTGAACGTAAAGCGGCGTTGCGAAGGAAATCGTCCGGCGAATCCGCCGCAATCGCGGCATTCAAGGTTGCGAATGCGTTGGGAGCTTTCAATTTGCCTAGCGCCTGCAAGGCCGCGGCCCTGGCGCGATAAGAGTTATCGTGGTCCGCGATCGTCTGAACTTTGTTTACAACATCGGAGTTGTCTTTAAAATTTCCCAGCGCGGTAACCACGCGAGAGCGCAACCACGGCTCTTTTGCCGAATCGACCGCGTCAAGCAGTTGCTTCGCCGCCGCTAATCCGCCGAGTTGTGACAGGCTGTCGGCTGCCGTCGCGCGAACTCCCCACGCCTTGTCGCTGCGCGAAGCGTCTCCCAAGGCGGCGATCACGTCGTCATTTTTCGCAGCGGTTTTCGCAGCAGGGGTGTCAGGGTGGGCTTTTTCATCTTTCGTGGCATCCGAGTGCCCGGCCTCCTCTTTGAATTTCTTTAGCGCTACCGCGGCGTCGGCGCGATCCGAAACGTCAGCCGCATTCTTCAACTGGTAGAGCCATTCTTTTTTTTCTTTATGAACTTCGGCAGTCTTGAGAATATGGCCGCCCTTATCGAATAGCACCGTCAGCGGCTGAGAATTTGCCGGCAACGAAAATGTTTCCGTCGGCTTTGATACTACCAGCGGATACAAATGTGCTCCCGCTGCAGTAGTAATTTCGACGTCGACCGGCACGCGGAAAATGCCGACGCGTCCCTGGACCTCTTGAGTTTGCTTCACGGTCAGCGCGATCTGATGCTTCGCATCGTCATAGGCATAACCGACATCGAATCTGGGAGCACCCGCGCCGTAGACCCACTGAGTAAAGAATTCGTCGACATCCGAGTGTGTGGACTCCTCGACGGCTTTCACGAAATCCGACGTCACCACATTTTTACCGCGATTGACCTCGAGATAATGCTTGAGCGAGCGATTGAATGCGTCTTCGCCGAGTTGGTGCCGCAACATGTACAGCACCCACCCGCCTTTGTTGTAGGCGTTGCCGTCGAATTCGCTGGAGTCGTCAAAGTCGTGGCGTACGATCGGTTTTTTGTAGAGATTGCTCTGCGCAAACCATTGGCGGGCATTATTCCAGCGGTCGTATTCGCTTTGGTCTTTGGGGAAGTGCGCTTCCATCCAGACGGTTTCGCCGAATGTAGCAAAGCCCTCATTGAGCCAGATATCTCCCCAATCTTTGCATGTGACATCGTCGCCAAACCATTGATGGGTCAATTCATGAGAAATCAGATCGTCTTGTCCCGTGGCATATTCGCTGACAAGCTTAGGGTGCACCAGTGAAGAGCTGGAGTTCGTCGTGGCGCTGGAATTTTCCATTCCGCCGGCGACGAAATCATCGACCATAACCTGCGCGTACTTTTCCCAGGGATATTCCACGCCGTAAGTTTTATTGAAGAGCTCAATCATCGCGGGCGTACGTCCATAGTTCACCGCCAAACGATCGCCGCGGCCTTTGGGCGCGTAGTACGTCACCGGAAGGCTCCGCAGATTGTCTTTCACTTCCTCAAATTCGCCCGCCACCACAGTGATGAGATATGTGGAGCTGGGAACGGACTCCTTCCAGGTCCAGGTTTTCATGTTGTTGGCAGCGGTCGATACCCCAATCAGCTTTCCGTTGGCAACCGTGATCCATGAAGACGGAACCGTGAGAATGGTTTCCGTGGTGAGGCGGTCGTTGGGATAGTCATAGGTCGGCAGGTAATACCGCGTGTCTTCACTCTCTCCCTGCGTCCAAATTTGTGCAGGGCGATTGGGGTAGTCTTTGTCCGGCAAAATAAAGTACATGCCCTTGCTCGGCTTCCCTTCGTAGCGAATGGCAATGTCAAATTTATCCCCTGGTTTAGCGGCTGGAATGTTCACAATTAATTTGTTGGCCGTGATTTCAAATTGTGCCGGCAACTTGTTGACCGAAATGCTTTGAATGGTCAGCCCAACGGAATCAAATGCAATTCTGGAAGTAGCATCACGAAGGATGGAAAGGGTATGCGTAACTTCGCCCAGCACCTTTTTCTGCTCCACATCGAAACGCAAAACAATTTTCGAATGCTGCAGGTCATAATCGCGGCTGCGCGCGTATGGCTCGTCGGCCTTTAAGGGCAACGTGACGACTAGCAGGGCGATAACAGTTGCCAATCGGAACCAATGGCCACGCGTGCACAACATTCCATTCTTATTAACAGTCCTGATCATCAGTGCCCTTTCTGGAGACACATATCAAATTATGAAATCGATCCCGCATCGTGAACCGTGTGCCCAGCTTTGTGCAGTGTCGCGACAGCGTTGCTCAATGCACGGGAATCCACCAGCAGGTAATCCGTATCGAACGTGGAAATCGTAAACACTCCGATTTGCGCTTCGGCCAATGGCACGACAAGAGAAGCGAGCACGCCGACCTCTGAAAACGCAAAAGGTCCGTGAACTTTCAGAACGCGCCATACAATCTGCGGGTGTAATGGCGCAGGAACGAAATCCATATCGGCAACAATAGAGAGTTCATCCGCAGTGCGCGTGATGGAATAAAACTGCCCCTGCATCGCCCACTCCGGTAGCGCTGCATCCGGCGCGAGTCTGCAGATGGCGAAGTATTTCGAAAGCAAAGAAAGTACTAAAGGACGCTCGATTTCGGACATCGACTCTAGAGAAGACTCCTGACAATGCCCCCGTCCACGGCGATGGAGGTGCCGTTGACATAGCTGGCGCGTTCGGACGCCAGAAAAGCAACCACTGCCGCGAATTCCTCCGGTGTACCGATTCGCCCGGCGGGTATTTGGCGCTCCCAGCTTGCAAACACCTCTTCCGCTTTCGCGCCCGTGCGTGTCGATACAGCGGCTGCAAGATCGCCTAGTCGGTCCGTGCGCGTGTAGCCGGGACAAACATTGTTCACCGTGATTCCGTGTGCCGCATATTCGTTTGCCAAAGTACGAGCCAAGCCCGTTACCGCGGCGCGAATCGAGTTAGAAAGCAGCAGGCCATCCACCGGTTGTTTTACCGCGTACGAGGTAATGGTAATCAAACGCCCCCATTTATTTTTCTTCATGCGCGGCAGGGTTTCTCGCGCAAAAAACACGGAACTCATCAGCAATTGGTTAATGGCCGCTTGCCAGTCTTCGTTTTTCGTATCTTCAAACAGTTTAGACGGCGGGCCACCTGAATTAGTGACGCAAATATCTACGCGTCCGAACCGCGTTTCCACCGCCGAAACAAAGACTGTAACTGCCTTGGAGTCAGTAACATCTAGTGCCTGATGGTATACCTTGCGCCCGGTAGACTGTTGAATTTTGGCCGCTGCGGATTCAAGGTTGCGTTCGGAGCGCGCACAAATCGCGACATCGGCGCCTTCCTGGGCAAGTTCTTTCGCAACGGCGAAACCCAAGCCGGAGCTCGCGGCAGCCACGATCGCAACGCGACCAGTTATTCCCAGATCCATGCAGAATCCTCAAGTTAATACTCTCGCGAAAGAAATGTAGCGTCAAACCACCCGGTCTATCCTCGAAAACTGATTTGCGCCAACTGAATCGGAATCTGCACTCTGCGCATCAAAAGATACGCGCGTATAATGCTATCGACAGTGGACATTTAAATTTCGGAGAATGCGATGAGCGAAATTGCAACTTTTGGAGCCGGATGTTTTTGGGGTGTGGAAGAAGCGTTTCGACAATTGCCGGGGGTAATCGATACGACCGTAGGCTACTCCAATGGGCACACCGCTGACCCGACGTACAAGGACGTGTGCACCGATGAGACGGGTCACGCAGAAGTCGTGCAGGTCGCCTTTGATCCCACCAAGCTGGCCTACGAACAACTGCTCGATGCTTTTTGGAAAGTCCATGATCCTACCCAGGTGAATCGCCAGGGCCCGGATTTTGGCTCGCAATATCGCACGGCCATCTTCTTCCATTCACCGGAGCAGGAAGCCGCGGCAAAAAAATCGCTGGCGGCTCTAAACGCCGGCGGCAAATTCAAACGCCCAGTGGCTACTGAAATCACCGCCGCGGGACCGTTTTATCGCGCCGAAGAATACCACCAGAAATATCTGCAAAAGCGCGGCGTCTCGTCCTGCCACTTTTAGGATTTGCAGTACGCGACCTGTCGAATTAACGGGTGGCTAGCGTGAAGAAAGACAAAGCCCTCGCTCGTTATTTGTTTATGAGGTCAGTAACTAATCCACGAAAATGGCGGAGAGGGTGGGATTGTACTCCCATTTGTTTCTAGGTTGGGTGTAGGTTGGGGATCGTTGGTATGCGTCTTGTTATCAACGAGTGGTTTCGAATATGCATAATCGTGAGTGCTGGAGCGGATTCTGAATGCTCGTAATCGACCGTAAATAGTAGCAAATCAGAGGCAAATGAGCATACTCAGATTCATGTCCAGTTAAAGCTGCCAGCTCAACCGGTCGATGCACCACCCATCTAGTCGGATGATCCGACAATACTTCTCAGAGAGAACCGAATTTTCAGGCGTACCCGATCACCTGCGAACAAATTTAGCCTTTCAGAATCCTGCCAGTTAGACTTCGAACGAGTGTTGCGTCGACCCATTGAGACCACCCGCATAACCGGACAGGTTCATTTCTGTGCGTCAGAATTATGCTCCCGTCGGGAATCTGACATAATCGGCTACTACATGCGCGAAGTCGTCATTCAACAGGTCAGCCTCGGTGCCAAAGGCGGATTGCGTCTCCGACCGCGTCTCCGACCATCTCCCATTGGGCCGTCAGGATATAAATACATCTGGCGCGCCGCGATGAGCGTGCGCTGGGATGAGCATGACGCAGAGCTGTATGTCGAGTATGTGGACGGTGTCCCCGATTTAACGCTTGTTGAGGATTTCCGTCTAATTGTCTCTGCGGTAGCCAGCGAGCACGGTGACCGATTAGTTTTGTCGCCGTCGACAGCATTTGTTGGTGTGCCCAGCGAAGTGGTTGCAGCACTGCGCCGTATGGCCACGTAAATACCGATTGGCTCAACTCCTGATAAGTCGGGTAACCGGACATTTGAAATCTGAGATATCTCAGCTTAGAAGCGATTAGTCAGCTCATAACTTTTCTTTAGTCCCATCCAAATCAGCATTGTCGCAGTAAAAACCACGAACTGCGACCAACCACTTTATTCGCGTGAGGTCGTGATGAAAGGCGTTTGCGCTGAAGTATCCGTACGACTTACCGTCTCGGTCAACGATTATCGGAGCCTTGTTAGTAAACGAATTCCATGGACTGTAAGGGCTGCTACCCGGGGCGCTAAAAGCGGAAGAAATGAACTCGAAACTTCTAAGGTTAATGTTGAGGACATTTCAATTGATTTGTCTGTTCGCTGACTATCGGGGAATTGAGATTTCATCTCCACTACGTCGGCTAATACGCGCAATTCACAGCATGGAAGATTCAGTCGGTCTCGAACGACTTTATGTGAATAGGAATTGAGTGCTATACAGAACTCGTTGAGGGTTGACGCTGCTATGCCATCGGCTCTCAACGTCCATTCGACTTCAGCCTTCTCCGGCGTAGAGATTTTCTCGTCCGACATTAAAGTCCTAGACCCAACGGGCGTCCTCAAACCCGAATCGTCCAATGTCATCGCGTATTTCGTGATGGTGTGGCAATTTCCGGGTGAGGTAATCTCGCGCCAGAAGTTGAAAATTCAGGCGGGCTAGGTGGGGTACAAGTTCAGGCGCTTCCCACTTACCCCTGCCGGTTAATGATTGCCTGCTAGGCCCGGTGTATACTGCACCCGGTTTGTTTTGATTGCGGCAGGCATTGGCGGTCGGTTGTTTGAGGGCAATCACGGGACATGGAAAAGTTTGACCTTATCGTGGTGGGCTCCGGTCCTGCGGGCCAGCGCGCCGCTATTCAAGCCGCGAAGTATGGCAAGCACGTTGTACTGGTCGAAAAACTGGAAGTAATCGGCGGCACCGCGATCAACACCGGCACCATCCCCAGCAAAACCATTCGGGAAGCCGTTCTCCACCTCTCTGGATTTCTGTACCAAAGCCTCTACGGCGTGAACTACCGCGTTAAAGAGCAGATCACCATGTCTGACCTGTGCTTCCGGGCGCAGCATGTCATCAAAACGGAAATCGATTTGACGCGCGCGCAGTTGTCCCGCAATGGCATTGAGGTCATGACGGGCGTGGCAAGTTTCCTGGATCCGTTTCACATGCGTATCACCAGCTCGCGTGGACAGGCGGACTGCGAAGCCAAGGCCATCGTCATTGCCACCGGCACCAAGCCTGCGGTATCGCCGCTGGTGCCCTTCAATAACACCACGGTCATTAACAGCGATCAGATTTTACAAATGCCGGAAATTCCAAAAACGTTGATCGTGGTGGGTGGCGGCGTGATCGGCGTTGAATATACCTGCATGTTCGCAACCCTGGGAGTGCGCGTCACGCTGATTGAAAAACGGCCACGCTTGCTGGAGTTTGCCGACACGGAAATGGTGGAAGCGTTGTGCTACCACCTGCGCGATCGCCGAGTGACGTTGCGCTTGAATGAAGAAGTGGAAAGCGTGGAGGAAATTGCGGACAACGGCGTGGTCGCCAACCTCAAGAGCAAGAAGAAAGTCTCCGGCGACGCTCTTCTGTACGCTGTTGGGCGCCAGGGAAACGTCGACGAACTGAATCTGGCCGCAGCCGGATTGGAGTCCGATGCCCGCGGGCGCATTATCGTTGACGAAGATTACCGTACGACGCAGAAACACGTTTTTGCCGTGGGTGATGTAATCGGTTTCCCGAGTCTTGCTTCCGTTTCCATGGAGCAAGGCCGCATCGCCGCATCGAAAGCGTTTGGCCTGCCGGTGCATTCGGATCGCGCTCACTATCCGTATGGCATTTACACCATTCCGGAAATTTCTTTTATCGGCAAGACCGAAGAGCAATTGACGGAAGCGGGCATCGCTTATGAAGCCGGTATTGCGTACTTTCGAGAGATTGCGCGCGGTCAGATTCGTGGCGACACTACCGGGAGACTGAAATTGCTGTTCGATCCGGAAACCAAGCACCTTCTCGGTATTCACATCATCGGCGAAGGTGCGTCGGAACTGCTGCATATCGGGCAGGCGGTGCTTGCCTTGAATGGCACGGTGGAATATTTCGTGGACACCGTTTTTAATTACCCGACCCTCGCGGAATGTTACAAAGCGGCGGCATTTAATGGACTGAATAAATTGACACGCGTTTAGAGAGTCGCTGTACGAGACGGAAAATTGTCGTCGATAGGAAGCAATGAGTAAAACGCTCGGCGTTCTGGTCATGGAGCATATCGCCGTTGGACTGGTCGAGGACGATCGCATCGTCGGAGCCATTCGCGTGTATCCCGAGAAGGGGGAGCAATCGGATCTGCAGAGCATGCCCGCGGCTGGCGTTGCCGATTGCATCAAGCGGCAGATTGAAAGCGTTCTTGCGGCAGCTTCTTCCAACGCCGCGCCTGTAAGCGCAATTGGCGTGGGAGTTCCGGGAATTGTTCGCGAGGGCATTCTGGAGGATTCGCCGAATCTCCAGCAGATGAAGGGTTTTGATTTACGAGGCGCGCTGACCTTGACTCTTAAGACCAGCAACCTTGCAGTGCCGATCCGGATATTCAACGATGCGGACGCGAACGCCGCTGGCATTGCAGCGACCAGAGGGCAACTGAACAAGTTGATTCGCGTCTGGACCATCGGCGATGGAGTGGGATTTGGCCGCTACCCGTGGACGGAAGGCGTCTGGGAGGGCGGGCACAGCACCGTGACTCTCGACCCGAAAGAAAAATATTGCGGGTGCGGCGGGCTCGGTCATCTGGAAGGGTTTCTCGGCTACCGCGCGATGCGCATGCGCTTTCTGGATCTGGAACCCGAAGAAATTTTTGCCAATGCGCGTGCCGGCGACCAGCGGTGCGCCGATTTTGTCCTGAACTGCCACCGCGCGCTCGCCGCCGCCACCTCCACGAGTATTCATATGGAAGGTCCGGGGCAATTTTATATCACCGGACAAAATGCCAGGTTCATCGACGTGAATCTGCTCGACCGCACCGTGCATGAGATGGTGAGGATGAGCCCGCTGCAGGGCAGCCGGTTTGAATTTATTCCCGCGAATGACGAATTAGGAATCATAGGCGCCGCGGTGAACGCGGAACGACTGGCGCGTTGACTCGTTAATCAGAATTGAATTGCCTTTCCGAGCTTCGTTGACTTGCCTCGAGAGCACCAACTAATATTGCGGCGACATGTCTGACGCGCCGTCTCTTACGGGAAAAACCGTTTCGCACTACCGCATCGTCGAGAAAATTGGCGGTGGCGGAATGGGCGTGGTTTACAAGGCGGAAGATTCGCGTCTTCACCGTTTCGTAGCGCTCAAATTTCTTCCCGATGATGTGGCCAAAGGTCCGCAGGCGCTGGCGCGTTTTCAGCGCGAAGCGCAAGCCGCGTCCGCACTGAATCATCCGAACATCTGCACGATTTATGACACCGGTGAAGAGGCCGGTAAGGCGTATATCGTCATGGAATATCTGGAAGGCCAGACTCTGAAACACGCGATTGCTGGCCGGCCCATGGAACTGGAACGACTGCTGAACGTGGCGATCGAGGTGGCGGACGGGTTGGATGCCGCGCACTCGAAAGGCATCGTTCATCGCGATATTAAACCCGCGAATATTTTCCTGACTGAGCGGGACCACGCAAAGATTCTGGACTTCGGTCTGGCCGCGAAAGTCAGTGCGGCAAAAAGCTCGACAGAGATTGCGGACACACTGCTCACACAGGGAGTGGACGCCGACCAATTGACAAGTCCCGGCAGCACTTTGGGAACGGTTGGATACATGTCGCCGGAACAAGTGCGCGCGAAGGAACTCGATGCCCGCACGGACCTGTTCTCGTTTGGAGTGGTGCTGTACGAAATGGGGACGGGGCAGCTTCCCTTTCGCGGGGAAAGTTCCGGCGTGATTTACAACGCCATTCTCGAGCGAAAGCCGCTGTCCCCGCTCCGTTTAAATCCCGACATGCCGCCGGAATTGGAGCGCATCATTTTCAAGGCGCTGGAAAAAGATCGCAACTTGCGGTATCAGGCCGCGGCAGAAATTCGGGCAGACCTGCAGCGCATGAAGCGCGATAGCGAATCGTCACGGATCGTTGCCGTTCCGTCAGAAGCGGGGCATAGCAGATGGTCGCCCTGGTTAATTGCGGCAATAGCCTGCGCGGTGGCCATCGTGGCGGCCGTCCTGGTAGGCACGCGATGGAAAAATTCGCGGACACCTTTGCACACCACGCTGTCGCAACTAACCTTCGCGGAAGGAATCGAAGAATATCCCGCATGGTCGCCTGACGGAAAAAATATCGTATATGCGGGCGAAGCCGGGAAGACGCGCAAGATTTTTCGCAAAGATCTGCCGTCCGGGCAGGACTCGCAATTGACGCACGGCGATTTTGACGAACTCCAGCCGACGTGGTCGCCGGATGGAAAACAAATTGCGTTTGTGCGTGCCCGTCAACCCGGCGTGAAACTACAACCCGGTGATGTCTTTGGCGAATTTGTTGAGGGCGCGGATTTGTGGATGCTGGACGTGACCACCGGCAAGGAAAATAAACTCATCGAGAACGCATTCAACCCGAAGTATTCACCCGATGGCAAGCGCATCGCAGTGGACGCGTCCTGGGCGGGTCCTCGGCGCATCTGGGTGGTTGACCGCGAGGGTCACAATCCGCAACAGATCACCACGGACACCAGCGAAGAAGTCGCCCATGTCGCACCGGCATGGTCTCCGGACTCCGGCAAAATCGTGTTTCAAAATCTGGTGAGAACGAAATTTGATATTCGCGTAGTCGACCTGGAATCAAAACAGATGCATGGAATTACCGACGACTTCTTCAGCAATATGCGTCCAGCCTGGTCGGCGTCGGGAAACTTCATCTATTTCTCTTCCTATCGCAGCGGCGGCATAAACATATGGCGCGCGCCAGTAAAAGCGAATGGAACCGTCAGCGGGCCGTTACAGCAAATAACCACTGGAGCAGGCCAGGACATTGAAGTGGCCGTTTCTCCGGACAGCAAGCAACTTGCATACGCGACGCTACGCTACGCCAGAATGCCGACATCTGGCGGCTTCCCGTTTCTTCGCAAACCCAACAAGCGAGTGGTGCGCCCGAGAGTTTGATCAGCACTACACGAGAAGACAGCCGCGGCGCGTGGTCGCCTAACGCAAAAATGATCGCATTCAACTCCGACCGATCAGGAGACATGAATGTCTGGCTATATTCCTTTGCGGATTCCAGCGTGCGGCAACTTACGACCGGGCACGGCGGCGATTTCCAACCGACTTGGTCGCCGGACGGGAAGAAGATTGCGTTCTTCTCTTCGCGCTCGGGAAGCCCGAACGTGTGGGAAATGGAAGTCACCGGTGGCGCGCCCAAACAATTGACAGCGAACTCTGGCGTGAATGTGAACCCCTTCTATTCGCCAGATGGCGCGCTAATCGCGTACCAGTCTGACCAGAGCGGACGGCTGGAAGTCTGGATTATGAATTCCAACGGGACCGGCGCGCGTCAATTGTCGAATACCGGCGTCACAGGACATTTCATGCGCTGGTCGGTTGGTGGAAGAAGCGTGATTTATCGATGCACATGTGGTGGTAAGCCCGCTGCGATGAAGGTTTCGCTCGACGGGAGCGAGCCGCAGCCGTTTGCTGACGTCAAAGGTGGCTCACACCTCTCGTTGTCGCCGGATCAATCGCGTGTTGTAGACGTTGTTGGGCACAAAGTTCTGTGGGTCTCGCCCGTTAATGGCGGAAAGCCGGAAAAGGTTTACGAGTTTTCCGACTCTGACGTGAGAATCGACTACCCGGTCCTGTCGCCGGATGGAAAGTGGGTGTTGTTCGACCGCTTCCGGTTGCAGGGAGGGGATATCTGGTCCATTAGCGAAGTGGAGTAATTTGAAATTTGCACGAATGCATGAGTCATAGGTGAGTGCGATCACTGGAAAAAAGATAACTATTGCATGCGTTGGGCGTGCTCGGCGTGCGGCGGGTGCGCGAAATGCGGACCGGCCCCGGATTTGTCTTGAGGCGGTCTGAAGCGCGGCTTCATGCAGGAGGTGGCGAGCCAGCGAGTGGCGCGTCTTTTAGCGTCACACAATTTGGTGCAGCCGTGGCGGGCGGTGGCTTCGTGACAAGGGCACGAGCAGGCCGGTGTGGGTACAGTTTGCAGGCGAGAGGGAACGTCGGCGAAGAGCGTGGTAATGGGCAGAGCGATACAAGCGATCAGAGCCAGCAGCAGCGATTGAACAGCAATGCGATACCGACGCGCGAAGAGCGTAATGGCCGAAGGAAACTGCGAGTTCATGATTGATGTTGTGGCGTTATGGCAAAAAAACCCATAGATCGGCGGAGAACGAAAAAGTATTACTAAAGTTTTAGGACTGGGTCAGACTCGGGCGCGTGTGAGGATTCAAGAGGCCAGGTTCCGATTTGGTTTTCTCGTTCCGAATTGAACTGCAAAGGGCGGATTGGAACACGTCGATTCAGTACGAGTTTATCAAGATGAAGATAGCAGGAGATTTAGGGGAGTGAAGTGGGCTGCATGAATGGCCGCGCTATTGCATTACCGGAAAGCGTAGGCGCGTTTCACATGACGATTAGTAAGAAGTGGTGAGTGAGGGGGAAGGGGCTTGCTCGCCATTTTTTGCGAATCGTTCCCACCTGCCTCTGAGAGGGAAGCTAGGATGGATGACCCCACGCGTCGGTGTGAAAACGACACCGACAATGGAGCGCGCCTTCTCGGGGTTCCCGGTCCCAAGCGGGAACCCCACTTTTTTGTGCACATCTGCTCGTTCTTACGTACGCGTGCTTCGTCTCAGCGCGGCTAAAGCACGTTTCCTAGAATTGTCGAAAGCTCCATTGACGCGGCACATATGCGCGAGCCTAATGAATATAATGCTTTACAGGCTCAGCTTCGTACGTTACAACCCTGTCATCATAACGAAACTCTAACAGGGTTGGGCGAGTTGCCGACAAGGAAAACGAAAGACGTAGTAGAAATGCTGGGAGACTTCCTTAGAGAAGCAGCTGTTCTCGTTCCAGTGTTTTTTCTGTTGGAGTACTCGCTCAAATATGACGGAAATCTTCCTGTAACATTTGTTTTGGCGGTCTGTGGACTTTCCTTGTTTCTGTTAACACTTGGAATTGTTTGCGAGAAGTTGCGGTGAGGATACGGGATGAATGATTATGCAGCAATCGCAGTGTATGCTGGTTTTTCCCTGGTTCTTTTCGGTGTGGCAGTCGTATGGCATAAATACCACACAACGCTTCAGAAGCGCTTTCACCTGCTTAACTATCACTCCAAGAGTGATCACCAATAGGGCGGCTCTACAACCGTGCGGCTGGCATTGCCTTTTAATTTCTCTCAACTTCGAAGTTGATCGTGATCATTAGAGTCTAAGCGGGGATGATTTCGTTTCCGTGCTGCGGGACGATGCGTTTGACGGCTACGTTGGCGCCGGCGAGTGCGGCGGCGACTTGCGTCTGGCGGAGGCGCGAGGCGTCGTACTCGAAGGAGATGAAGCTTTTTGTTTCGTCGAGGCGGAAGCGGCGCAGGCCGTAGGTGTTTGCGAATTCGCTGAGATGGCGAAGCTGCGCATCGGTAATGGGAGACTGCAGCTCGAACGTAATTTCCACGAGGGTCATGGGAAGGATTATACCAGTCGCCTGCAAATTTGGACGAGGCGCGGAGCGGGAGGGAGGGACGCACGCACGGTGTGAAGATGTTCCCTCCACTGCCGGGTCCGGACTTTCGCTGGAAGCGAAGTTGGCGACACGACGTTAAAATACTAACGCCGCACACTTCCAGGAATATGCGATGCGTAGCTGTGTGCTGGTTTAACGCAGTACGGCTGGGATTCATCTAAGATAACTTCATGGCTGATCCTGCAGGTCCTTCCAATTTACAAAATTCTGGGCTGCCTATTCTTGGAGGCGGAGCGCGCGTGAAAGATCCCGTCTGCGGCATGACGGTGGATCCGGAGAAAGCTGCGGCAAAGCGAGAGCATGGCGGCAAAACCTATTATTTTTGTTCGGTGCGTTGCGCGGAAAGATTCTCAAACGAACCGGGCAAATTTTTGGCGGCGCCCGGAAGTGCTGGCATGGACGGCGGGAGTGCTGCGAAGAGTACCGCCGCAAATTTAGAAAAAACATCTTCACCAAAGTTGGGGACCACGGAGACCGCTGGTGCTGCGCCCGGCGGGGAGGGCGTGCGGTACACGTGTCCGATGCACCCACAGATTGTGCAGATTGGTCCGGGTTCGTGCCCGATTTGTGGTATGGCGCTGGAGCCGATGGAAGTACTCGCGGAGGCGGAAGCCGATCCGGAGTATGACTCCATGCGGCGAAGATTCTGGGTCAGTGCGGTGTTTTCGGCGCCGCTGCTCCTGCTGGCCATGGGCGAGCACTGGCTGCCGATGCACATATCGGCGGCGACGCGAAACTGGATCGAGCTGGCGCTGGCTACGCCGGTGGTGCTGTGGGGCGGGTGGCCATTTTTTGAACGGTTCTGGATGTCGCTGGTGTTTCGCAGCCCAAACATGTTTACGCTGATTGGGCTGGGCACCGGCGCCGCTTATCTTGACAGCCTGGCGGCGACAATTTTTCCGCAAATATTTCCTCCTTCGTTCAGAGCGATGGATGGCGGCCCTCCAGTTTATTTCGAGGCGGCGGCGGTGATCACGACGCTGGTTCTGCTCGGACAGGTACTGGAATTGCGCGCGCGGCAAAAAACCAGCGGGGCGATTCGCGCGCTGCTGAATCTCGCTCCCCAGCAAGCACACTTGATAGCTGCGGATGGCAGCGACCGCGACGTTTCGTTGAGCCAGGTGCAGCGCGGCGAGCGGTTGCGAGTGCGGCCGGGCGAGCGGGTTCCGACGGACGGCGTGATTCGCGAGGGGGCCAGCGCGGTAGACGAAAGCATGCTGACCGGCGAAGCGATGCCGGCGGAAAAATCGATCGGAGACAAAGTGACCGGCGGCACGCTGAATGCCAGCGGGAGCTTTGTGATGGAAGCGGAGCGCGTGGGCAGCGAAACGATGCTGGCGCACATCGTGAAGCTGGTCAGCGAAGCGCAACGAAGCCGCGCTCCGATGCAACGGCTGGCGGACAAGGTGGCGGGATACTTTGTGCCGGCGGTGATTCTTGCTGCGCTGCTGGCGTTCGCGGGCTGGGCGATTTTTGGTCCACCGCCGAAACTGGCGCACGCGCTGGTCAGCGCGATCGCGGTGGTAATCATTGCGTGTCCGTGCGCGCTGGGGCTGGCGACGCCGATGTCGATCATGGTGGCGGTGGGACGCGGCGCGCATGCCGGCGTGCTGATTCGCAACGCGGAAGCGCTGGAGACGCTGGCGAAAGTCGATACGCTGGTAATCGATAAAACGGGGACCTTGACGGAAGGGAAGCCGCAGGTCAGTTCTATGGAAGTGCTGGGCGGCGGGGGATATTCAAAGGATGCGCTGCTATCGCTGGCGGCGAGCCTGGAACGCTCGAGCGAGCATCCGTTGGCGCGCGCGATGGTGCAGGCGGCGAACGAAAAGAAATTGCCGCTCAGTGAAGCCAACAAATTTCTGGCTACGCCCGGCGGCGGAGTGGAAGGCGAGCTCCTGGGTAAAAAAGTAATCGTGGGGACGGAGACATTTCTTCGCGCGCGAGGCGTGGAGTGGACTGGCGCGGAAAGCGTGAAGCGCGACGACGCGGCGATGACGCCGGTATACATCGGAATCGATGGACGCGTCGCGGGCGTGTTTTTGTTGAGCGATCGGATTAAAGCGACGGCAGCGGAGGCGCTGCGTGAACTGCGCGGGGAAGGTTTGCGCATCGTAATGCTGACCGGAGACACGCGCGCAACGGCGATGAAGGTTGCCGGGGAATTGGGAATTGAGGAAGTGGAAGCGGAAGTGAAGCCGGAGCAGAAGAGCGAAGTGGTGAAACGGCTGCGCAGTGAAGGACGAACTGTGGCCATGGCGGGGGATGGAATTAACGATGCGCCGGCGCTGGCAACCGCGCACGTAGGAATCGCCATGGGTACAGGGACGGACGTAGCGATGCAGAATGCGGGCATCACGCTGGTGAAAGGGGACCTGCGCGGAATTGTGCGGGCGCGAAGATTGAGCCGCGCGACCATCGGTAACATAAAGCAGAACCTGGCTTTCGCATTTTTGTATAACGCGCTGGGAGTTCCCGTTGCTGCGGGAGTTTTTTATCCGGTATTTGGTTGGCTGTTGAGTCCAATGCTGGCTAGCGCGGCAATGAGTTTTAGTTCGGTATCGGTCATCGGCAATGCGTTGAGACTGCGTAAAGCTTCGCTGTAAGAAACGAAAAGTCAGTATCTGGCGGCTAGCCTTCCCTGGGAGCCGCCCGCTAGTTTGCTCGCGGTCACCCCCCTACCCCCCCATTTTGCAGCCAAAGAGTCCACAAGTTCTTGAAACTAAAGGGCCGAGGTAAAATGAGAGTGCAAAGAGTTTGTAAGTATCTGATGCTAAAAGACATATGTGATAAAACTAGGTTCGTTGGCGCTAAAATGCTGACGATCTTCGTGGGAGCGCAGATTGCTACCGGGAAAGTATACTATAGAACATAGTTACAGGTCTAGTTAATATTTACCAGGATCGCTAGAGGGTGCACAGTTCCTAATAAGTGGTTGGCCCAAATTTGCCAGAACACGGAGCTACGATGCTATCGAATCCACGCTTTCTTGCCGTGTATTCAGGAGTGCTTACGGTCATCCTTGCAGTACTCGTAATTTTTGGAAGCCTGCAACTTCGCCGGCAGTCGTCCGGGATCATTACGGCTCGGCGCATAAATATTGTGGAACCTGACGGAACGGTTCGCCTGACGATTTCGAATCGCGCCGATTTTCCCGGTGCGTGGAACCGCAAGAAGGAATATCCACGTCCCGACCGGCAGGACGCGGCGGGCATGTTATTCATGAGCGAGGAAGGGACGGAGCAGGGCGGCCTGATCTGGGGAGCAACGCAGTTGCCTGACGGAACAATTCAAAATCACGGGCACCTAAGCCTTGACCAGTACGAGGAAAATCAAGTTTTCGGTATCGACGCAGGGCAAGAGGGCAAGGACAAATTCTCGCGCATTACTGTCGCCGATCAAGGCAACTATGCCATTGAGGAGAAAAGACGCGCCAATGAGCAGATAAAGAATTTACCGAACAACGAGCAAGATGCGGCATGGGAGAAATTTTTCGCAACGCACCGGCACGATGTGAAGAGACTGGTCCTGGGCCGCGCCGCGGACGGTTCCGTCGGGCTGGAACTTCGAGATCAAGAGGGGAAGGTGCGAATCGTGCTGGCGGTGCGGCCAGATGGAGAACCAGTCCTGCAATTTTTGAACGAAGCCGGGACTGCGGTCCGTGAATTCAGCGCCAAGAAATAGGCCAAGAACGCCGCGACCTTTTTTACTAGGCGTTGCGGGCGGATTTGGAGCTGAGCAGGGCCTGAAATTCAGGATCGTCGTGAAGGCAGGCGAGATCGGGGTCACGCGCGGCCCAATCAAGATTGGGAAAGCCGGTATCCTTTGCTTTTCGGAGCAGGTCGAGCGCTTCTTTTTTCTGGTTGAGATGCCGTAGATGCAAGCCGAGTTGTAGATGATGTTGCTGTCATTGGGCCGCATGGCCAGGACCATTTGCACTTCGCGTAGAGCGGCTTCGCGCTGGCCGAGAATGGCGTAGTTGTTCGCCAACATGCCGCGGGCCCGGGTGTCATCGGGGACAACTTCTACCTGCTGCTCAACAGCGCGAGTCCATCTCCGGCGGAGGTCTCGCACGGTATCTTTGCGGCCGATTTTTTCCAGCGAGTAGATATATGGGATTGCGGACTAAGCGCGCTATTTATTCAATTATTCGACGGGAAGGTAGCAAAGTGCTGGAGGTGAGCAATGAGAAGGGTACGTTACGTGGTCGCAATGAGCCTGGACGGATACATAGCGGGACCGAACGGGGAGGCGGACTGGATCATCATGGATCCGGACGTCGACTTCGGCGCTCTGTTCAAACAGTTCGATACCGTGTTTCTGGGGCGCCGAACGTTTGAGGCTATGGCGAGCACAGGCAACGCACTGATACCAGGGATGAAGACATTTGTTTTTTCACGGACGCTGCTGCAAAGCGATCACCCGGAAGTGACCGTCATTGGCGAAAATTCGGAAACTGTGTCGGCCGAAGTGCGTGCGAGTTCCGGCAAGGACATTTGGTTGTTTGGAGGCGGGTCGTTATTCCGCAGTCTCACCCAAGCTGGGCTCGTCGATGCCGTCGAGGTGGCCATCATTCCAATACTGCTGGGTAGCGGCATCCCGTTGTTGCCTACGTCAGGCAAGCGGACCAAATTGAATCTCACTGCTCACAGAATCTACAAGACAGGCATTGTGTCTCTGGAGTACGCGGTCAAATAACTTTCTGTCGAAACTGGCCGACGGACGCCAACTTCAACGTAAAAACGCGTGGTATTGCCTACGCAAGGAATTTCGCCAGCTGCTGGATTCCCGTGCGTATGGAATCACAAAGTGAGAAACGTTCAAAGCAACGCCTTGCCGCACAGGCAAAGGGTCTCCTGGGAGACTTCCGCGGGCGATAAACGGTAATTTCGCGAGAACTTTTACACCCAAAGAGCAGCCGAGGATTGGCTTTACAGCCGTGATTCCGGTCAAAACTGACCAAACTGGCGGGGGCTCGTCTAAGAAGATGAGAATTGGAACATTTCCAACCAATGTGCGTACTGAACTACAGGTGGCGGTGCCGAAGGTAGAGGTCCGGGGGTCGATATGTCGAGCAGCAGCAACGGAATAACAAACGGAAAAAACGGGAAGAAAAGACGGCGCCGGATCATTTGGCTGGTCGTGGTACTGGTGGTGCTGGCGGCGGCAGGGTACGGCGTGATGGCGGCGCTGCGGCCGAACCATGCGATCGATCCGTCGAAGCTGGCGGCCGTTGAGCGCGGGGACCTGGCGCGCGTGGTGGTGGCAACGGGAAAAATTCAGCCGCTGTCAAAGGCGGAGATCAAGTCCAAGGCCAGCGGCATCGTGAAAAAGATTTATGTGGATTACGGCGACCACGTGAAGACCGGGCAAGTGCTGGCGGAGCTGGACAAAGTGCAACTGGAAGCGGCGCAGCGTGCGGCGAAAGCAAATTTGCAAGCGGCAGAAGCGGCGCGCAATTCGTCGATGGCCACGCTGGAGCGCTACAAGGTGGATGCCGAAGGGCCGGACGTACCGTTTTTGAAATTGAGCATGGAACGTGCGGAACACGAGTTCAAAGAAGGTGTGGTGTCGAAATCGGTGGTGGAAGATGCGCAGAAAAATTATCAGCTGGGCTTGAATAAGCAGGCTAGCGCGCAAGCGGCGCTGGCGGTTTCGCGCGCGGATATCGCCAAGGCGGAAGCAAACGTGGCGCAATCACGAGCGGCGCTGGACAACGCGGAAGAAGATCTGCGGAACTCCACGATTGTGAGCCCAATTGACGGGCTGGTGCTGTCGCGGGATGTGAACGTTGGCGATGCGGTCAGCTCGATTCTGATTCTGGGTTCGCAGGCGACTCCGATCATGACGCTGGGAGATGTGAGCGAAGTATACGTGCAGGGAAAAGTGGATGAAGCGGATATCGGCAAAGTTTATCTGAACCAGCCGGCGCGCATCGTGGTGGAGTCGTTCAAGGACAAGAAATTTACCGGGAAGGTGACGAAGATTTCTCCGCTGGGAAAAGAGAAGGACAACGTGACGACCTTCGAGGTGCGCGTATCGATTCAGAATTCGACGCTGGAATTGAAAGCGAATATGAGTGCGAACGCGGAAATCATGCTGGAAGAGAAGAAAAACGTACTGATGATTCCGGAAGCGGCGCTGATCTATGACAAAGAGCGCAAAGCATCGGCGGAGATCCCGGATGCCAAAGGCGAGAACGGCAAGAAAAAAGTGAATGTGAAGCTGGGAATTTCTAATGGGGTAAAGACGGAAATTCTTGAGGGATTGAACGAAAAACAGCAAGTGATTCTGCAATAGCGAGCGGCGAAGGCGGCGAGCATTGTCATTCCAGGATTTGCTGAAGGATACGCTGGCAACGTTGTGGGCGCACAAGCGCAGAACCATGCTGACGATGTTCGGCATCGCATGGGGAATCATTTCGATTACCGTGATGGTCGCCGCCGGTGAAGGCCTGGGCGTGGGAATCCAAAGAAATCAAGAGACGTTTGGGAAAGACGTGATTATTGTTTTTTCCGGGCGGACCAGCATGCAAGCCGGAGGAACGCGCTCCGGGCGCGCGGTGCATTGGGGCGAAGACGATCACGTGCAAGTGGCGGCGGAATCGCCGGCTTGCAAATACGTGATGCCGGAGATGGGAAGCAATGTGCAGGTGCACAGCATATACAACAGCGGAAGCATTCCGACAGTAGGGTCGATGCCGGAATTTACGGAGATTCGCAGCATCGCGGTGGCGGAAGGACGCTTCTACAATCACGAAGACAATGAGGAAGCACGAAACGTGGCATTCCTGGGGAGCGATACGAAAAAGCAGTTGTTCTCCGATCACGAGGCGGTGGGGCAGCAGGTGTGGATGAATGGAATCCCGTACGCGGTGATTGGCGTGATGAAATCGAAGGACCAGAATTCCAGCTACGACGGAATGGACACGCGCAAGATTTTTATTCCCTACAACGCGATGCGGCGGGATTTTCCGAACAAACCGCCCACAGTGGAGCACACGATTGACCGGCTGCTGGTCGCGCCGAAGTCGTTAGCGACGCATCCTGATTGTGTTTTGCAAGTGCGTCGCTCGCTGGGGCGGATACATAATTTCGATCCGCGAGACAAAGAAGCCGCCGGGATGTGGGACACGGTGAAAAACGCGGAAGCCAACCGCATGATTATTGTGGGCATGGAAGTGTTTATGGGGGCGGTGGGAATCGCAACTTTGTTTCTAGGCGGGCTGGGCGTGATGAACGTGATGCTGGTGTCGGTGCGCGAACGGACGCGGGAAATTGGCGTGCGCATGGCGCTGGGAGCGACGCGGCGATCGATACTGCGGCAATTTTTTATGGAGACAGTGATTGTGGTGGCGCTGAGCGGCGGGACGGGGCTGTTAGTGTCGTACGGATTTTGCGCGCTGGTGAATCTGCTGCCGATGCCGCCGTTTTTTGCAGGATTGCTGGCGAGCTGGAAGCTCGGCGCTTTGTCGGTGACGCTACTGGGACTGATTTCCATTTTATCGGCGCTGTATCCGGCGAACCGCGCCGCTTCGGTGGATCCAATCGAAGCACTGCGGTTTGAGGCGGGAGGCTAAATGTTTCTCGAAATATTCCGCGAAGCGTGGGCGGCGCTGGGACGCAACCCGGTGCGCAGCCTGCTGACGATGACGGGCATCTCTTGGGGAATTGTGGCGGTGACGCTGCTGTTGAGTTATGGATCGGGATTTCGCAATGTGCTGATGTACACATTCGAAGTGTTCGGTAAAGGCGCGGTGGTCTGCTGGCCGGGAACGACCAGCGAACAGGCGGGCGGCGAGCGCGCGGGAAAAGCGGTGCGCTTCGAGCAGGAAGACGCGGACTGGATAAAAGCGCAGTCGCCATTAGTGAAGCGCGTCACGCTGGAAACCGTGAAATTCAAGGGGATTTCGCACGAGGAACGCCTGTCGGATACGGCGATTCGCGGGGTTTATCCGGAATATGGAGAGATGCGCAACGAAGTGCCGATGGAAGGGCGATGGATTTCGCAAGAGGATATTGCGGAACGGCGGCGGGTGGCGTTTCTTGGCGCGATACTGTGCAAAAAATTATTCAGCGGAACGCCGGCGATTGGGGAAGCGGTGCGCATCGATGGCGTGAAGTTTATCGTCGTCGGATCGATGGATACGAAATTCTCGGACAGCAATTATTTTACCAGCGACGATGAATCGGTGTTTATTCCGTACACGGCGGCGTCCGATATGTGGGACGCGCGGTATGCAAGCGTGATGCTGTTTGAGCCGGTGGCGCCAAATTTCGAAGCGGACGCAATGCAACAGGTGCGTACGGCGGTGGCCGGCAGGCAGCGGTTTTCCGCGGGCGACAAACGCGCGATTCAAATGTTCGGGCGGCAGGAATTCAAACCGATTTATGACGGGATTACGCTGGGGATTCAGGCGCTGCTGTTTTTTGTTGGCGCGTTGACGCTGGGAATTGGCGGGATCGGCGTGATGAACATCATGCTGGTGTCGGTTGAGGAGCGCGTGCGGGAAATTGGCTTGCGGCGGGCGCTGGGTGCGAAGAAATCGCATATTCGCGGGCAATTTTTGCTGGAAGCGCTGGTGATGACACTGGCGGCCGGAGTGATTGGGATGCTGCTATCGGCGGTGATCACCGCGGCGGTGGGGACCCTGCCATTTCTGGGCCCTGCTTACGAGGACGATTCCGGCAAGGTGGACATTCACCTGACCTTGTCACTGGTTACGATGATGCTTTCGACGGGGATACTGATTGTCGTGGGCGTGGTCAGCGGATGGCTGCCGGCGATGCAGGCGGCGAAGCTTGATCCGGTAGAGGCGCTGCGGTACGAGTAGGACGATCCCCTATAAAATATTATTGTTGCGGTGCCGCGGAGAGAACTAGGTCTGGCCGAGGAGCGCGTCGAAGTACGCGAGCATTTCCGGGCTATCCCACTGCTGCTGGCCAACGAATTTGCGCGCAATTTTCCCGTGGCGATCGACGATGTACGTTTCCGGGTACATTGAGGTGCCGTAGTCGGCGGCGGTTTTTTTCGTGGCGTCGCGATAGGTGGGGAACACCACGGATTGATCCTTCAGGAATTTCTCGTAGGCGGGCCCGTCCTCATCGACGCTGACGCCTAAAATCATTCCACCACGCGAATCAATATATTTTTGCAGGCGATTGAGCGCGGGTGTTTCTTCCACGCACGGAGGGCACCAAGTGGCCCAGAAATTCAAGACGACGACTTTGCCTTTGAAATCGGAGAGATGCTCGGGCTTGCCTGCCAGGGTGAGGGAGAAATCCTGCGCGGGTTTGCCGGCGATAGAGGCTTCGCCCTGTCGGTAACTGGGCATCGCAAACACCACCAGGATGCCCGCAATGACGGCCAGACCGGTCCAGGTGGCGACTCTTTGAGGGGCGGCCATCGAGTTATACTAGCTTAAATGGACTGGTATCGGAACCGGTGCGCTCTCCCTACCAAAAATGATTCGTGAGACTTCCAATTCGATGATCGATTCGCCCGCCTCGGCGGGCAGGCCCGCCGGGACAGGCAGACCCGCCGGGACAGGCAGRMYYGCCAAGGCGGGCAGATCAACAGAGGGTAGATCTACCGACGGCACGTCTACAGAGGCGGTCGCGCCGAGGGAGAATGCGTCGGAGTCTGGCCGTGCGGTTGCGGAGATCGCGGCTTTCGCCGGCATGGGGACCGCGGATTTTGCCGGGACGGTAATTACGGCGATTGTGCCTGCGCGCGATGAACAGGCGGTGATCGCGGCGTGCGTGGCGTCGCTCGAGAAGCAAAGCGAGATTGCGGAAATTCTGGTGGTCAACGATCAGTCGCGGGACAAGACCGCGGCGATCGTTCACGAGCTCTCGACGCGAAATGCGAAAGTGCAATTGCTGGAGGCCGAGGAACCAGCGGCCGGATGGGTCGGCAAGAACAATGCGGCAGCGTTGGGCGCGAAAGGCGAGCACTCCCCGTGGCTGCTTTTTACAGACGCGGATGTGGAGCTGGAAACTGGAGCAGTGGCGCGCGCGCTGGAGATTGCGAGAGAGAACAAGGCGGCACTGGTGTCGTTTTCTCCGGAACAGATTACCGAGCGATGGTACGAAAAGGCGCTGATTCCGCTGGTTTATTGCAGACTGGCGAGGCGATTTTCGTTTGCTGAAGTGAACGATCCGAAGCACGCGGCGGCCGCGGCAAACGGACAGTTCCTGATGATACGGCGCGAGGTGTACGAGGCGGTCGGTGGGCACGCGCGCGTCTGCGGCGAGGTGCTGGAAGATGTGGCGCTGGCGCGGGCGGTCAAATCGGCGGGTTACCGGTTGTGGTTCGGTTCCGGGCGGGGAATGGTACGCGCACGGATGTACCGGTCATTTGGAGCGATGTGGCAAGGATGGCAGAAGAATTTGTACCGGTTGATGGGCGGAACACCGTGGCTGGCGTTTCGGGAAGGCGAATCGGTATTGCCATGGGTGCCACTACTGGTGATTTTGCTGGGGCTCAAGTTCCCGATGGCGGCGTTTGTGGGCGTTTTGCTGCTGATTCTCCGGCAAATGAACTACGGATCGGAGCTGGTTCGTAACCAATACCCCCTGTCGTTCATCTTCTATTATGTGCCTGCGGTGTTTTTGTATACCGGCGTGCTGCTGGCGTCGTATTGGAGCTACGCGCGAGGCCGAGTGCAGTGGAAGGGACGCGAGTATCGCGTGGAAGTTCCGGGTACATCAAAGTAAATATGGTGGTGATTACACGAAGAATTGAATTCTCCGCTTCGCACATTTATCACAACGCGAATTTTTCGCCGGAAGAGAACCGGCGCATTTTCGGGAAATGCAACAACCCGCACGGACACGGGCATAACTACACTCTGGAAGTTTCCGTGGCCGGCGAACCGGACCCGGTTACAGGTATGGTGCTGGACCTGAAAGAGCTCAAGGAAATACTTGAGCGCGAAATCATGCACCGCATGGATCACCGCCACTTGAATTATGAAGTGCCGGAACTGGCCGGGCAGATTCCGACTTGCGAAAATATTGCGCGGGTGATCTGGCAACTGCTGGAGCCGAAAATCACTCATGGCAAGCTGCAGCGGGTGAGATTGTATGAATCGCCGGACTTGTTCGCGGATTGTTTTCGGAATGGGGACGCGGCGAAGAGGGAAAATTCCCGATGAGCGCCACGGGCAACGGCCGAGATGATGAAGGCGCACTGAAGATGGAACTGGGGCGGCGATACCACTTTTCTGCGGCGCATCGATTGCATAGCGCGCATCTAACGGAAGAGGAGAATTGCCGGGTCTTCGGTAAGTGCAATAACCCGTACGGGCACGGCCACAATTATGTGGTGGAAGTGAAGATTTCGGGCGACGTGGACCCCGCTACCGGAATGATTGCGAACCTGGCCGATCTCGACACCTTCGTGGATGGCGCGGTGCTTCAGGCGTTCGATCATAAATCGCTGAACGAAGATGTGGCGGCCTTCAAAGAAAAAGTGCCGACGACGGAAAATTTGTGCATTGAGATTTTTGAACGATTGAAAGGTTTTTCCGGGGCGAAGCTCGAGCGCATCCGGATTGAAGAGACGAGAAACAATAGTTTCGAGTATACGGGCGATAAACTTGCTGAGATTGCCGTAGCGAGCGAGAGGGAAGAGGAGTAAACGTGAGCAAACCTGCCGAAGAGTTGTTGCTGCACGAAACCAAAGACGACGGGAAAGAAGAGAATGTCGCCGCGCTGGTGCGCCGGATGATCACCTTGATCGGTGAGGATCCGAACAGGGAAGGGCTGCGCAAAACTCCGGAACGCTTTGAAAAGGCGCTGAAGTATTTGACCAGCGGCTATCACCAGAATGTGGATCACGTCCTGAATGGCGCGACGTTCAGTGTGGCGTACGACGAAATGGTGGTGGTGAAGGACATCGAGTTCTTCAGCCTGTGCGAGCATCACCTGCTGCCATTTTTCGGCAAGTGCCATGTGGCGTATCTGCCGAACAAGCGGGTGATTGGATTGAGTAAAGTGGCGCGGTTGGTGAACATGTTTGCGCGGCGGCTGCAGATTCAGGAGCGCTTGACGAGCCAGATTGCGCAAGCCATTGAAGAAAAGATCAGTCCAGAAGGCGTGGGCGTGATTATTGAGGCGCGGCATTTGTGTATGCAGATGCGCGGCGTGGAGAAGCAACATGGCCAGGCGGTGACCAGCGCGATGCTGGGATCGTTCCGGCACAACAAGCAGACTCGCGATGAATTTTTGTCGCTGGTGCGCACGCATTCATGATGAGAAGGTCCCTCGCGGAAGTGCGAAACGACGGAAGCTGGGTCAGTTATTTATTTTATTTTTTTACCACGAATACTGGAAAGGCTGACAGATGAGCGATTCATTTAAAGGGAAAGTAGCATTAGTGACCGGTGCAAATCGCGGAATCGGATTTGAAACGGCGAAGCAATTAGGGCAACAGGGAATGAAGGTTTTGCTGGGCGCACGGAACGAGGCGAAAGGCTCCGAGGCCGCGGGTAAATTGAAAGCCGAAGGCCTGGATGTCGACTTTATCCGGCTGGACGTAGACGACGAGAAAACCCACGCGAAGGCGGCAAAGTTTATCGAAGAGAAGTTCGGGAAGCTCGATGTGCTGGTGAATAACGCCGGCATTATGATCGATGAGAAGAATAATGGTGGGTTTGTTGCGGCAAGCAAGACATCGGCGCAGGTATTCCGAAAGACATTTGACACGAACTTCTTCAATATCATCTCGCTGACGCAAACGCTAATCCCGCTCATTAAAAAATCTGCCGCTGGACGAATTGTCTTTTTATCCAGCATTTTAGGTTCCTTGACTTCCCACAGCGATCCCAAGTCGCCGATTTATAATTACAAGGTGCCCGCCTACGATATTTCCAAAACCGCGCTTAACGCTTATGCGGTGCACCTGGCGTACGAATTGAAAGACACGCCAATCAAGGTCAATGCGGCGCACCCGGGTTCGGTGGTTACGGACATGAATGCGCACGGCGAGTTGAAGGTGGAAGACGGGGCGAAGACTTCCGTCGCGCTGGGGACGCTACCCGCCGACGGCTACCATGGCAAGTTCATTTATCTGGGCAAGGAATTGCCCTGGTAATCCACGTTCCGATCAATTTGATTTAGTTTTAGACGAAGTTTTTCTACTGCGGGCGCGGGCGCGGGAGCGGCGAACGCGATCGCGATTCCCGCAGGTTCGATCATTGCACCAGCGGCGCGTGTTACCTTTTGTCCGGTCAAAGAAAACCCAACGGCATCCGTCGTTGGGACAAAACTTCAGCCGATCATTGCGATTCAGCGCGAGCGTTTCTCCAAACGAAGCAGCTATGCGCGAAAGTATCCAGGGCCATCCGGGATGCAGCGGGACGAGTCCGCTATGCACGCCATTTTGGCGCTGGAAGAGGCGCACGCGCACAGGTACGTTCAAGCGGGAGTTAAGAGTCGCGAGGTCTCGCGCGTCGACAGGATTGCCGGAGGTGATTTTCCCGGCCATGCGGCGCAGGAGTGAGCGAAGACTGACGAGTTCGGCTACGGGGACGGGGCAAAGAAGCGTATGGGCGAAGTTCCAATGCTTGAGGAACCGAGGAAGCCATGCAGGATTCTTCAGATGATCGGTGCGCTCGCCGAAACCATTCCACTCCAGGCTATTCGCCAAATCGAGCCACGGCCAGGCAAATTCCTTGCCCAACTGCGCGGTGCGGTATGCATTACTCGATTGGTTCATGGTAATCAGTTAAATTGATTTGACTCGTTACAAGCAATTCGCTATATTTCTTACGTAACGAGTATAACACCAAGTGGGCATTACAAGCAGTTTTGGTGACGGGCAATGAGCACCCCCACAATCTCCGAGACCATCACCAGCCCGGCGGTAACGGCTGCAAAGACGCCGTCACCGGCAATCGAAGCCGCGCGCTCCAGCCGGCTGACGATTATTTTCTGTTTCCTGGCCATCTACGTTATCTGGGGCTCGACGTACCTGGCAATCCGCTATGCGGTGGAAACCATACCGCCGCTGTATGCCGCGGGCATCCGGCATCTGACTTCGGGTTCAATCCTGCTGCTGTGGTGCGTGGCGAAGAAATTAAAACCGACGGCGGCACAAATCCGCACAAGCGTGGTAATCGGAATTTTATTTTTCCTGATCGGGCATGGTTCGCTGCACTGGGCAGAGCAACGCGTACCCTCGGGACTGGCTTCGCTGCTGGTGGCGACTGAGCCGATCATGGTGTTTTTCCTTGCGGCGTACGCGGCGAAGCGGTGGCGCTTCAACTGGATGCTGCTCACCGGTGTGTTTCTGGGATTGGCGGGCGTGGGTATGCTGGTATGGCGCACGACGCTCGCGTCGGGCCCGGGAATGCTGGTGAGTTCCTTCGCCGTGCTCATCGGCGCGTTTTCGTGGTCGGCGGGGATTGTTTATTCGCGGACATCGAATTTATCGGGACATCCGTTGCTGCTGTCCGCGCTGTCTTCACTTTCTGGCGCGATTTTGTTATTGCTGGCGGCAACCATTGCGGGGGAGTGGCGGGGATTTTCGCTGCGAGCGGTTTCGCTGCGTTCCTGGGAAGCGCTGGCGTATTTAATTATATTTGGATCGGTGATTGCGTTCAGCGCGTACAACTGGCTGCTGGAGCGGTATTCTCCCACGCTGGTGGCTACACACACGTATGTAAATCCGATCGTGGCGGTATTGCTGGGCTGGATGCTGGCAGGGGAAAAGGTGACATTGAACGCCGGCCTGGCGGCGGCGATGGTGATTGGCGCGGTGGTGCTGGTAGACCGAGGCACCGCGCCAACCCAAGATACGCGATAAAAATTACTTGGTGATGTCCACGGATGCGCGGCTGGTTTCCCATTCGGCGCGCAAGGTGCAACCCGCCGCAGTCTTGTCAAACGCGATGGTGAAATTTTCCGCGGCGGAAGGAAGCTTCGAAGCTTTCATATCCACGCGGGCGAAATCGGAATCCGCTCCGGGATATGGAACGCCCCATTCGCCGGTTTTCTTGCTGATCACCAGCGACCACTTGTCGGCATTGGGCACGGCGAACAACGTGTAGCTTCCCGCCGGAACTTTTGTGCCGCCAACGGTTACGTCCGCGGTGGTAACGAAGGTAGTAGCTTCGTTGGCGCCGAGACGCCAGACTTCTCCGTAGGGAACGAGTCCGCCAAAAACTTTGCGGCCCTTCACGCGTGGACTGGAATAATCCACGGTGATGGTTGCGCCGCCATCGATCGAGCAAGATGCCTTGGCCGGAGGGCTTGGGCGGGCGGCTTTATCCTGCGCGAAGGTCATCGAGGCGAAAAGCAAGAGACTGAGACTACAAGTGGCGATTGCTGCTGTTTTCATTTTCTCTCCTAGAAAAGCCGGACACGATCCGGCTAAACATTGAACCTAATTTAGAGGTTTGGCGCAAGGTGGAAGGGGCGAGCGGGGATTTATTACTATTTTTCGATACACCGACAGGAATTATCAGATAGTAGATGAGGTTGAAACGTATGGCGGAAGACTTAGCGCGTGCCTCCTTCAGCCAGACGATGAACAAAAGTATGCGGAAAAGGTGAAGAGGAAGCATTTCATTTTGTGAGTCAGCAAAAGCGGCGAGAACATCGGATTTCTAGGCCGGCAAATGCAACAAGGGACGCAACGAATCACGCTGCAACGAACGCACCGCGTTCAGAGGCCGGGGCTATCCGTCCTAGCGCTAATCATCTTGTTTTGTTATTACGAATTTGACCGTTGGGTTCCACTGCAGGCGTGGAATGGGCAGTTTAGCTGGCCAGTTCATAATGATCAGTTCTACCCGGACATAATCATCGGCGTTCTGCTGATCTGGATGATGTGGAACTATGCGTACTCCAAACGTTTTGGCATGTGGGTAAGTGAGTTGCTTCTTGCGATTTGGCTCATTCTGCACATTCAAAGTTTCTGGGTTCCCTATGTGCAGGGGAGCGGGAGCAAGTTTCAGATGGGTCGGCACAACTTCGAGAGCGGACGAACCGAAGTTTTGCCGATCTTTGATTCGCATTATCCGCCGGATGCAGAGCACTTCTTTATCGACGTGTTTGTAGTGATTGCGTTTGTTAACTGTGCCGTGCGCCTGGCCCAGATACGAAAGAAAGATCCGAGTGGTCTGATAACTTAATCCGAATCGTCAATGAAGTTTAAAGGAAGCGTGGGCGTTGCTTACTGGAATTGTTAGCAATTCTTTACAGTGTAATGAGTATTGTGTTAGCCTGACTGAGTCGAAGAGAAGAGGAAATTTTTTAGGGGACTGACGGAGAGGGGCACTTGAGCGAGCTTAAAGCAGTGTTGATCGAGCAATTCCGCACGCACATTAAGGATACCGGATCACCCGAAGTGCAGATTGCGCTCCTGAGCGAGCGGATCAACTATCTGACCACGCACCTCAGGTCGCATGTGAAGGACCACGCATCGCGTCGCGGGTTGATCATGATGGTTAACAAGCGGCGGCGTTTGCTGGACTATCTCAACCGCCGCGACCCGGATCGGTACCGCGAGATTGTTGACCGTCTTAGCCTACGTAAGTAACCGTCTTCAGGATTTGGGGCGGAATCCGCAACGCATTCGCAAACTGACAAATTCCAGAGGGAGTCTGTCTGCCGGCAGCGGTATCGCCGGAGTGGATGTACGTGTTACGCGGATGCCAGCGAATGGCATGGGCTATCAGGTCGTATGCTGAACAGTTTTATCGCGGTGTTATCCGTTTGCGGTTTGTAATTTCCCTCCCACGGTAATTGCCTCTTGTCTTCCAGGCTGTCAGTCGGGCCAAACGCCGGTAGCATGCCGGTTGTTCGATGACCAGCCAACTGCCCGCAAAGACAGTTTCATACGCGGCCGTGCAACGGCTGACGCTCTTTGCAATGCTTTGCGTGAACGCGAAGCCAAAGGAATAAATAAATGTCTGAACAGTCACACATACCCGCACCGCACCAGGTAACGGTCGAAGTCGGCGGACGCCCGCTGATTCTGGAAACCGGAAAAATAGCCAAGCAGGCGAACGGGGCGATTCTTGCCCGCTACGGCGACACGATTGTATTGACCACTGCTTGCATGTCGACAACCGCGAACGATCGCGACTTTCTGCCCTTGACGGTGGACTACCGGGAAAATACCTATTCCGCGGGAAAGATTCCCGGCGGATTTTTCAAGCGGGAAGGCCGGCCATCGGAAAAAGAGATTTTAACTTCGCGGCTGATCGATCGCCCGATGCGTCCACTGTTCCCGGAATCATGGCGCAACGAAACGCAGATTGTCAGCATGGTGCTTTCGGCGGACAGCGACAACGATCCGGATGTGATTGCAGTGACCGGGGCGTCCGCGGCGTGCTATTGCTCGGACCTGCCGTTTGAGAAGCCCATCGCGGCGGTACGCGTGGGACTGCTGGACGGCCAGCTGGTGGCCAACCCGACGGTAGCCGACCAGAAAAAAAGTTTGATGAATATTGTGATTGCGGGCACGGAAGACGCCATCGTAATGGTGGAATCCGGCGCGCTGGAAGTTTCCGAAGAAGCCGTGGTGGATGCGCTGGAGTTCGGGCACGCGCAAATCAAGAAAATCGTTGCGGCGATTAAAGAGCTGCACGCGCAACTGAAGCCGAAAAAAGTAACGGTGGCTCCGCTGCCGTTCGATGAGTCGCTTTTCAAGGAAATCGAAAAGAAGTACGGAGCGAAACTACACGACGCGGTGGACACCGAGAAGCATCCGAAGAAAGAAAGCTACCTGCTGATCGATGCGCTGAAGGATGAGCTGAAAGCGTCGATCCCGGAAGAGCAGGAAGAGAAGCGCGTGCTGGCCAAGCGCGCGTTTGAACGCCTGCGCGAAAATATCTTCCGCGATGACGTTCTGAATAAGCGGCGGCGTCCGGACGGACGCGGCTTCGACCAGATCCGGCATATTTCGTGCGAAGTAGGATTGCTGCCGCGCGTGCACGGCTCGGCGCTGTTTACCCGCGGCGAGACGCAAGCGCTGGCGACGTTGACACTGGGCACAAAAGAAGACATGCAGCGGCAGGACCTGCTGTTTGCTCAGGATCAATTCAAGCGCTTCATGCTGCATTACAATTTTCCGCCGTTCAGCGTGGGCGAAGTGAAATTCCTGCGCGGACCGGGCCGGAGAGAAATTGGACACGGCGCTTTGGCGGAACGCGCGCTCATGAATTTGCTGCCGCCCGAGGCGGATTTTCCGTACGCGATGCGCCTGGTTTCAGACATTCTGGAATCGAACGGCTCGTCGTCGATGGCGACGGTGTGCGGAGGCTCGCTGGCGTTGATGGATGCGGGCGTACCGTTGAAGGCGCCATGCGCGGGAATCGCCATGGGGCTGGTGGTCGGCGACGACAAGAAATACTCCATCCTGACGGACATTGCCGGAGCGGAAGATCACTACGGCGACATGGACTTCAAGGTGGCCGGAACGCGCGAAGGCATCACCGCGTTGCAAATGGACATCAAGGTTCTGGGCATCAGCATCGGCATGATGCGCGAAGCGCTGGCGCAGGCGAAGAAAGCTCGCTTGCAGATTCTGGACACCATGGAAAAGACGCTGGGCGAAGGCCGCACCACGATTTCGGCTTTTGCGCCGCGGCTTTTCAAGTTGAAGATTCCGCAGGACAAGATCCGCGACCTGATCGGGCCGGGCGGAAAGAAAATCAAGTCCATTATCGAGACGACCGGCGTCAAGATCGACGTGCTGGAAGACGGCACGGTACATATTTTCGCGACCAGCGGAGCGGGCGGAGACGCCGCTTTGCAAATGGTGCGGGATATTACCGCGAGCGCGGAAATCGGCAAGACCTATCTGGGCAAAGTCGTGCGACTCGCGGAATTCGGCGCGTTCGTGGAACTTTTCCCGGGAACCGATGGACTGCTGCACATCAGCGAAATTTCCGAGCATCGCATCCGCGATGTGCGGGATGAGCTGAAACTTGGGGACCAGGTGCTGGTCAAGGTGCTTTCGATCGAAGGCAACAAGGTACGGCTGTCGAGGAAGGCGTTGATCAAGGAAGCTCGCGAGAAGCAGCAGAAGGCTGCGGGCGCGGGAGCTTCGGCGACGACCACGGAAGACAGCACGGCCGGCGGAAACTCGAATATTTCGGAGTAATGGGTGGGTGGACCGATAAGGCGGATGGCACGCCTTTGTAGGCTTACCAAGATTTCCACACCCAATTATGGGCGGGGCACCCAAACCTACAGTGGCACTGAAAGATAGGCTACAGGATTAATGTAAAAAAGACCGGCGATTTTCGCCGGTCTTTTTTTTTGCGTTTACTACGCGAATGAAATGCGCCGAATACTGCGAACGCGAGAACTAATTCGTTGCTGCCTGGTTTTGCTGGCAGGACTTGGGGCAATGCACGGCGTCCAGCGCGCCCCAGAGGGCGTTCAAGGCGTCTTTGGTAGTGGCGAGTATGCTTTCAGTGTTTTCGCTGGCATTATTTTCTAGCCAGCTGCGCCACGCAGCACGGTGAGCTTTGTCGGCTTCTTCGTGGACCGTGAAATAGGCCAGAGCTTCCGGCTGGTTAATGCCGTAAAAGTCTTTCAGGCCGGCAATTTTGGTGGTGGCGATTTCGGGGACTTGCGATTCGTAAGCGTACAGAGCGGCAACCGCTTCGGCTACGGGCCGATCGCCGCAAATTTCGCGGAAGATTTGCACCACGGCTTGCGTGCCGGGAAGGGCGGGGCAGCAGGTGATGTCGTCTTCCTGTACACCCAGGGCTGCGGCGAAATCGCGCCAGAGCTTGGGGTGCGATCCGTTGGGATCTTCTTCCTCAGCAAGATTTTCCTGCACGATTTCACGAAGGTTGCCGTCGGTACGGGCCGCGAGCACACGGAGGTGCGCCGGGAACGCTTCGACGTGGCGATAATACTGGGAAGCATAAAGTTGCAGAGCTTTGCGGCTAAGTTTGCCGGCCTGCCAGTCCAGGTAGAAAGGATGATGGAGGAGGTTCTTCTCGGCGATGGCGGCGTCCAGTTGGGACAGCAATTCGCTGTTCGGCATTCACGTATCCTTCGGTGCGAGCGACCGCGCCAGGCGCGATTCGCTTCTAATGGCGTTGGCGGATTGTAGCAAAAATCGCGGTAGTTTGCTTTGGGGATCGAATCAGGAAGCGTTCTGGGAGCCGGCGGGGCCGTGGATGCGTTCGATCTGGGCGCCTACGCCGCGGAGTTTTTCGACAATCCGTTCGTAACCGCGGTCGATGTGATAAACGCGATCGATGATGGTTTCGCCGTTAGCAACAAGGCCGGCGAGGACCAGGGAAGCGCTGGCGCGCAGGTCGCTGGCGATGACGGTGGTGCCGGTTAAGGGCGAAGGGCCGCGAACCACGGCGCGGCGCCCATCGACGGCAATGTTCGCGCCCATGCGAAGCATTTCGCTGGCGTGAAGGTAGCGATTCTCGAAAATAGTTTCGGTGATGACGGATGTGCCTTCGGCTTGCGTAGCCAGCGCCATGTATTGCGCCTGCATGTCGGTGGCGAAGCCGGGATATTCTTCGGTGGTGACGTCGGAAGCGACCAGTTTTTTTGCGCCACGAACACGCAACGTGCTTTTGTCCTTGGTTTCGATGCGGGCGCCGGCCTGTTCCATCTTGCTGATGATGACGCCGAGATGCTCGGGAGCGCAGTTGGTCAATGTCAAGTCGCCGCCGGTAATCGCGCCCGCGACGAGGAACGTGCCGGCTTCGATGCGATCGGGGATTACGGTGTGTTCCGTGCCGTGCAAGCTTTCGACGCCACGAATACGCAGAGTCGAGCTGCCGTCGCCTTCGATGTGTGCGCCCATTTTGCGCAGCATTTCCACCAGGTCGGTCACTTCCGGCTCCCGCGCGGCGTTGTGCAAAATGGTTTCGCCATCGGCAAGCGCCGCCGCCATTAAAATATTTTCCGTTCCGGTGACGGTAATTTTTTCAAAAGTCATCTCCGCGCCTTTGAGGCGGCCGTGGTTGGGCACCTTGGCTTCGATGTAGCCGTGCGACGTGGTGATCTCCGCGCCCATTTTTTCCAGGGAGGTGAGATGAAGATCGACCGGGCGCGCTCCGATGGCGCAGCCACCGGGAAGCGAAACGCGAGCTACGCCCACGCGCGCGATTAAAGGGCCGAGCGTGAGGATGGACGCGCGCATGGTCTTGACGAGTTCGTACGGAGCGACCGCGTCGTTGAGCGTGGCGGCCTGAATGTGGTAATCGCTCGCCGGGAATTCGGTGATGGAGACGGTGGCGGACATGAACGCCAGCAACTTGCTCATGGTGATAAGGTCGCGGACCTTGGGAATGTTATGGAGCTTCACAGGCTCCGCGGTGAGCAGAGCGGCGGCCATGACGGGCAGCGCGGAATTTTTCGCGCCGCTGATGGCTACCGTCCCCTGGAGAGGCTTACCGCCCTTGATTAGAAATTTATCCATGCCTTCTCTCAGCCCCTGGATTGAATTGCCAAACGTAAATTGCCGTGCGCTCGAGCGATGCGTTCGCTCGCGTGGTGCACGTCCACCCCGCGCTTCAACATCACCAAAGCCAGACGCAAATTGTGTTGCGACTGACGCAGTGCGCGTCTGGCCGCGGACATATCCGCGCCGCTGGCTTCCGCGAGGATGCGTAGACCGCGTCCGGAAAGCTTTTTATTTGTGAGCGCTACATCGATCATAAGATTTTCGTAAGCATGTCCCAGGCGAACCATCGCAGCGGTAGAGAGCATATTGAGCGCCATTTTTTGCGAGGTGCCGGCTTTCAAGCGCGTCGACCCCGTCAATATTTCGGGACCGACATTCGGAGCGATGACGATGTGCGCGAGACGGGCGAGCGGCGTGCTGCGATTGGAAGTCAGCGCGACGGTGGTGGCGCCGGCTTTGCGCGCGTATTTTATGGCTCCCAAAACATACGGCGTGGAACCGCTGGCGGCGATGCCGACGACGACGTCGTGCGCGGTCAGTTTTTGCTCGCGCAGATCGCGCGCGCCGTTGGATGGCGAGTCTTCCGCGCCTTCGACAGCCGAAGTGATGGCGCGATGGCCTCCGGCAATCAGGGCAACGACGAGATTGGAAGATGTGCCAAAAGTTGGCGGACATTCCGCGGCGTCGAGAACGGCCAGACGCCCGCTGGTTCCGGCGCCGACGTAGATCAAGCGGCCGCCGTTTTCTATTCCGCGCACGATGGCATCGACGGCACGGGCGATAGCGGGAAGTTCGTGGCGCACCGCGAGGGCGACCTTGCGATCTTCGCGATTCATGAGCCGCACAATGGCCAGCGACGACATCCGGTCGAGATTACGCGAGGACCGGTGGCGAAGCTCCGTAGTGCGACGTTCTTTAACCGCGCGGGGCATCTTTGCATTATAGCCGCGAGGCGGGAGACGCCGAGAGCCACGGAGGTAAACGGAGCGAAAAGAACACGTGTTTTGCAGTGAGATCGCCAATAACTTCAACGCGGAGAATCGGGAAGTCTGGCGAGGCCCAGGGACTGCATCACCGCGTCATGAAGCGCCGGTCGGACCTGAGCGATTTTCTGATTCTCGCGGGTGGGATGGACGCGATTGGTGAGCAGCACAACGAAAAGGTCGCGGTCGGGATCGATCCAGATGGAAGTGCCGGTAAATCCGGTATGACCGAAACTGTGCGAGGAGAAAAAGTGTCCGCTGGAGCCCCCTTCGGTGGGCACGGCCCAGCCGAGCGTGCGCGTGCCACTGGAGAGCTGCTGGGGTGAAGTGAACTGCGCAACGGTGGCGCGACGCAAAATGCGATGGTGGGCGTAGCTGCCGCCGTTCAGGAGCATCTGGCAAAAGGCGGCGAGGTCGGGAGCGGTGCTGAAGAGACCGGCGTGACCGGAAACGCCGCCGATGGCAAACGCGTTTTCGTCATGCACTTCACCTTGCACGAGGCGGTGACGGAGATTGTTATCGATTTCGGTGGGGGCGATTTGCGGCCAGAGTTTTTTAGCCGGGCGGAACGTGGTTTCGGACATTGCCAGTGGATGGAAAATGTAGGTGTCGGCGAGGTCGTCGAGAGGGCGGCCGGTAAGGCGCTCGACGATTTCAGCCATCAGAATGATTCCCAGGTCGGAATAAACTTCCTTGGTTCCGGGTTCGTAATCGAGCGGCTCGGCAAGAATTCTAGTTAAAGTTTCCTGTTTGCTTTTTGAGGTGCGCCAGTATTCCTTGAATGGCGGCAGCCCGGAGGTGTGGGTCAGGAGATGACGCACCGTCACTTTACTGCGCCAGTCGGCCTGGGCTGATTTGGGGTCGGCGGACCATTCGGGAAGATAGCGGTCAATTCTGGCGTCCAGATCCAGTGGCACGGGGAAGTCGCCTTCGGCGAGTTTGGCTACGAGGGTGGTGGTTGCGACGACTTTTGTCAGCGAAGCGATGTCATACATCGTTTGCGGCGTGACGCGCGGCGATTGCGCGTCGTAGCTGAGATTGCCGAAAGCATGAACCGCGACTTTGCCTTGGTAACCGATGGCGAGTGTGGCGCCGGGAAAAGCTTTTTTAGCGATGGCTTTCTCGAGTACCTGATAGGCGGGTTTTAATTGGGCGTCGGTGGCGTCCATGGGCTGGACGGTCATGGGATTAATGGGACGCGCGATACCGAATCCGGCTTTCAGATCTATGCCCGGAATGGTGACGGGTAAATGCCCGCGAATGGGAATTTGCGCGAAGAGCGCGCGGGCAACGGAAATCTGGGCGACATCGCTGATACCGAAGACGGCAAGCCACGTTTCGGCTTGCGGAAAATTTTCAATCAGGTACGGGCTACCGAACCCGACAGTCACCACGGGTTTGCCGGCATGGAAAATCTGTTCAGCGAGCGTGGCCTGCTCGGCGGGAACGTCGACGTTTCCTTTGCGATCGCTGACGCGCACGAACAACGCGAGAATGGTGAGGTCGTAGGATTCGGGCGGCGGCAACTTCAGCGTGTCGGCTTTTACGAAGCGGGTGTCGGCGCGAAGGACGGTCAGGGAATCGAAGCGCGAGCGGAGTTCGCGCTCCAGATCTTCGCCGGGATAGGGCTCCGGGTCGGCATACATGGCAACGAGCAATGCCCGCGTGGGCTTAGCGGAATTCAAGGGCAAACGATTCGCTGAGTCGCGCAAGAGCGTGACGCCGCGGTCAGAAATGTCCTGCGCTTCTTTTTGCCACGCGCTACTGCCGAATTTCTGGTTGATGGCGTTCAGGTCGACGAGCTTGTTGTTGTTGAGCTCAAGACGGGCTTTGGCTTGCAGGATACGGCGAACGGAGGCGTCCAATCGCTTGTGCGAGATGCGACCGGATTTCACAGCGGACTGCAGCGCTTCGAAGGCAGCGTCGGGAACCGGGGGCATGAGTAGCGCATCGGCTCCAGCAAGAACGGCGCGTACGGCGGCTTCTCCCGGGGCGAAGCGCGTGGTGATGCCGCCCATGTCCATGGCATCGGTGACCACCAAGCCTTCAAAGTGCAGTTCGTTGCGCAACAGGCCGGTCAAAACATTTTGCGAAAGTGTCGCGGGAGTATTCGGGTCAGGCTCGAGCGAGGGAATAGAAAGATGGCCGGTCATGATGCTGCTGACGCCCGCAGAAATAGCGGCGCGAAAGGGAATCAATTCCAGATGTTCCAGGCGATTTTTGTCGGCACGAATTACCGGAAGATCGATGTGCGAGTCCGCGGCGGTGTCGCCATGGCCGGGAAAATGTTTAGCGGTCGCGAGGCCGCCGTTTTCTTCCACGCCGCGCACGAAGGAAGCGACGAACTCGGCGACACGCTGGGGATCTTCGCCGAAGGAGCGCGTATTGATGATGGGATTTCCGGGATTATTGTTCACGTCGGAGACGGGAGCATAAATCCAGTGGATGCCGACGGCTCGCGCTTCGAGGGTGGTAACTTTTCCCATGGTGTAGGCGTCTTCGACGCTGCCGCCCGCGGCCAAAGCCATGGCGGTGGGGAAAGATGTTCCTTCGTCGAGGCGCATGGCGGAGCCGCGTTCGAAGTCGGCGCCGATGAGCAAGGGTAATTTCGATCTGGCCTGAAGTTGATTGGTGAGCACGGCGGTGGGATACGCCTGACTTTTGACGATGCCTAGCGGCGACATCTGCGTGACGTTGATAAAGCCGCCGACGTGCAGGTCATCGACGGCGTGCATCATCTGGCGATATGCGGCGGCGTCGGTGGAGGTAAAACTGCCGTGATAGGTGGCGAAAAGCAGCTGGCCGATTTTCTCGTCGTCGGACATTTTACGCAGCGTGGTTTCCACCCATTGTTGATTGGCGGAGGAAAGGTTTCGTGGTTTATGCGCTGGTTTTGTAGCAACGGATTTTTTTGCGGGCAGGGGACTGGTTTGCGTGCGCGCGGTGTAGGCCATAAAAAGGATGATGGTGACAGGGAGCAGCGGTAAAAAGCGGGCGCGGCGCTCCTTCATCGGAGGTGTAATTTTCCGGTGTCTTCCATGCTCTGAATTGTATATAGCACACGCACTTTCACGCGACAAACAACACGCGAGCGGGACGTTCCAGAATATCATTGCGACTTATGAGGCAAGCGATGCAGGGAATGCGAGGATGCAGATTCGAAGTGTGGCAGCGGGTATTTTTGCTGCGGATTATTTGCTGCGCTGGCGCGGTTTGCGCTTTTGGGAGCGCTGCTGTTGTTCCGGCGGTGGGTTCGTCCACGCGAGGTCGCCCAACGCATCGGGCGCATCGCGGAACAAAGGTGCAGCTGGGTTTGGATGTGCTGGAGGCGGAACGATTCGCGCCTTTGCGTGGCCAGCGAGTGGGATTGATCACAAACCATACGGGTCTGGATGCAGCGGGGCGCAGCACGGTGGATGTGTTGACGCATGCTGCGGGAGTGCAGGTGGTCGCGCTGTTCAGCCCGGAACATGGGCTGGCGGGGCGTGCGGACGAGCGCGTGTCGTCGGCGAAGGACGCGGTGAGCGGGCTACCGATTTACAGTTTGTATGGAGAGACGCAGCGTCCTACGGACGAAATGCTGAAGGATATCGATGCGCTGGTTTTCGATGTGCAGGATGCGGGCGTGCGGTTTTACACCTACACGACGACGATGGCGTACTGCATGGAGGAAGCCGCGAAGCGGAATATTGCGTTCTTCGTGCTGGACCGGCCCAATCCGCTGGGAGGCGAGATTGTGGAAGGGCCAATGCTGGACGCGGACAAAACCAGTTTTGTGGGATATTTTGCGCTGCCGGTGCGATATGGGTTGACGATCGGAGAACTGGCGCAATTGTTTAACGCGGAAAATCACATGCGCTGCGACCTGCACGTGATCGCCATGAAAAACTGGCGGCGAAATTATTTTTACGAAGATACGAGAGTGCGATGGGTGCCGCCTTCTCCGAATTTGCGGACGATGAAGGGCGCGATTCTTTATTTGGGACTGGAGATTTTGCAAAATGCCGGCGTTTCCGTGGGGCGCGGAACAGAAACACCGTTTGAGGAATTTGGCGCGCCGTGGATTTCGGGTGAAGACGTGGCGGCGAAATTAAATGCGCGGCATCTTGCGGGGTTGCGATTTGTGGCGCAGTCCTTCATTCCGGTGGCGGGATTGTATGCGGGACAACGTTGCGGAGGAGTGGGTATTCGCGTCGCTGAAAAGCGGGAAGTGCGGTCGATGCGCATGGGGATGGAAATTGCGGAGGTTTTGCGAGAGCTTTATCCGGAGCAATTTGATGCGGCCAAGATTTTGTTGCTGACGGGAAATGCGGAGACCATTCGTCAATTGCAGGCGGGTGTTGCGGTGGAACAGATCGTTGCGGGGTGGGCAGAGGATTTGAAAGCGTTTGAAGCGATGCGCACGAAGTATTTAATTTACAGATAAGGCGCGCGGGATTGAGTCGTCGCGCCCGTGATAAGGTGCACGCATGCGGATTGTTTCGTTGTTGCCATCGGCCACGGAAATACTTTTTGCCCTGGGATTGGGCGATGACGTGGTGGGGGTGAGCCACGAATGTGATTTTCCGGTGCAGGCCGGTGAACGGCGAGTGGTCGTTCATTCGCGGCTCCCGCACGGGCTCTCCGCGGTGGAGGTGGACACACTCGTCCGAGAATTCATGGCTCGGGGAGAGAGCTTGTACAGCGTGGATTCCGGGGGTCTGCGTGATTTGGCGCCTGACCTGGTCGTGACGCAGGACTTGTGTCACGTGTGCTCGGCTTCGCCGGAAGATCTGGCGGCGGTGCTTCGCGATTTTGAAAAGCCGCCGAAGGTCTTGTGCTTGAATCCGCAAAATCTTTCCGACGTGTGGCGCGACATCATGCTGGTCGCGCAAGCCACGTCGCGGGTCGCCGCGGCGGAGCAATTGCTTCAGGAAATTCAGGGGCAATTGAACGCGGTGCAAGGCCAGGTGGAAAGCATCGCGGTGCGGCCGCGGGTGGTTTTTCTGGAATGGGTTGATCCTTTTTATGTGGGCGGACATTGGGTGCCGGAAATGATCGCACTTGCCGGTGGAGAAGATATTTTTGGGCGCGTGGGCAAAGCGTCATTCCGCGTGGAGATGGATGAGGTGATTGCGGCAGCGCCTGAGGTGATTATCGTTTCGCCCTGCGGGTACAACGCGGAGCAGGCCCGCAAGGAATATTGCGCCGTGAATTGGGCTCCGGAATGGCTGGCGATTCCGGCGGTAAAAAACGGCCATATGTATGCCTTTGAGGCGAACAGCTATGCCTCGCGGCCGGGGCCGCGGCTGGTTACCGGAGTTGAGGCGCTGGCGAAGATATTTCATCCGACGATTACGGCGACAGAGGAAGCGGCGCGGGCGTTTGTTGCCATACAAGCGAGTGCGAACGCGATTGCAAGTGCGCGAACGGCGGCGACATTTAATTCTTAAGAAGAAGCAGCGGTGAATCGATTACGCATGCGGCGTTCACGCGGTGTTCATGCGGCGAGTCCACATTTTATAAAATGGCAGGCCGGCGAGAATTAATAGCAGGCCGATGGAAGAACGGCCAGGCCTCTGCAGCCAGATGTTGAACGTCAACGCGAGCGCGCCGGCCACGAACAGGCCGGGAATGACCGGATAGCCCCAGCAGCGATACGGGCGCGGAAGATCGGGTTCGGTGCGGCGCAAGCGGAACAAGGCAGCCACCGCGAAAGCATAGAAGATCCAGGCCGCAAAAATAAAAAGATTGGTCAATTCCTCGAACGTGCCAGTCAAGGCCATCAGCCCGGCGAGCACGCCCTGAAAAATCAGCGCGCGCGCCGGAGTACGGAATTTAGGGTGGATACCGCCGGCGATTTTGAAAAAGATTCTATCGCGCGCCATAGCGTATCCGACGCGAGCGCCGCTCAAGACTGAAGAGTTCATCGAACCAAGTGCGGAAATTGCCATTGCGAACGTGATCCACGCGGCTGCGCCACGACCGATGACGTGCTCGACGACGTCGGAAGCAATGTGCTGCGAGCTAGCGACGCTCGCGAAGGGGAGAACCTTCAGGCAGGCTGCGCTGAAAAGCAGATAGATCACCGCGACAAAAAAAACGCCGCCAACCAGCGCCCTTGGGAAATTGCGCTGCGGATTTTCCACCTCGGAGCCCACGAGGTTGAGGTCTTCCCATCCGTCATAGGCCCACAGTGCGGCGGCGAGGGTAGCGAGAAACGCCGCGAATATAGTGCCGACGCTTTCTCCCGCTGCGGGCCAGAAGGGATCAGGCGCACGCGGGGGACCGGCGGGCGAGAAAAATGCGACGCCGATGACGATCACGACCGAGGTGATTTTGATGGCGGTAAGAAAAACCTGTACCGCGCCACCGAGCCGCACACCGAGATAGTTCACTCCCGTCATGAAGGCAATCCACAGGACGGCGAGAGGCTGCGCCCAGGTGAATACAAAGTCATACGGCTTGAACCACGTGGCGACGCCGGGAATGTGCACGCTGAACAGCGGAGCGGCTACCGCCGGAATCAGAAAACTGAGGAAACGCATCATGCCCGCGGCGATGGATGCCAGCGAACTGGGCCTGCCGACGATGGAATGCATCCAGCCGAAAAGAAATCCCCAGACGGGGCCGAAGGCGCGGCGGAGATACGCGTACTCGCCGCCGGCTTCCGGAATGGCGGCGCCAAGTTCGGCAAACGATAGCGCGCCGAAGATCGAAAGAACGGCGCCCACGATCCACGCGGTGAAGACCACGGAAACGGTGCGGCCTTCGCGGGCCATCTCGGCGGGCTTAAGAAAAATGCCGGTGCCGATCATGGTGCCGACGACGATGGCCGCGGAAGCCCAGGCGCCGAGACCACGCACGAGTTCAAGACGTTTTTCGGTCATAGAGAATCAGCGATGGCGCGATGGTTTAACGGTTGCCCGGTGTGCGTCAAGAGGCTGACGAGCGAGCCGACCAGAAAAGTGACGCAGGCGCCAATCAATACATACCACGTGAAGGCGACGTTGGTCAGACGCGCGACGCACAAAATTGTGGCGAGGCCGGCAAACATACCCGCAAGCGCACCACCTGCGTTGGAACGGCGATTCAGGGTGCCGAGAAGAAACAGGCCGAGCAAACTTCCGAAGGGCAGCGACGCTACGGTGAGGCCGGCTTCCAGAAGCGGACCCCAGCTCATCAAACCGAAGGCCATCAGGATGAGGCCCCAGAAAAGGGTCATGCGCCGCGAGATGCGCAGGAAGCTTTGATCGCCGGTGGAGCTCTTGCGCAGCCAGGCAAAATCCAAAACGCTGGAGGCCGCGAGAGAATTGAGCGAGCCACTGGCGTTGGACATGGCTACGGCGATGATGCTGGCGAGGAGCAGGCCCGCGAGGCCGGTGGGCATTTCGCGCAGGAGAAAAAGAGGAAGGATGCGATCGGTGCGCTCGCCGGGCGAGAGCAAGGGAGTGTGCTGCGCGAAAACGTAGAGCAGAACGCCGATGAGCAGAAAAATCGAGAATTGGAAAAGGACGATGACGCCGCTGGCCAGGAGCGCGCGGCGGCTGTCTCCTTGATTGCGTGCGGCGAGGAGGCGCTGAACGATGGTCTGGTCAGTGCCGTGACTGGCCATGGTGAGAAAGGCGCCGCCGATCAGCCCGGACCAGAAGGTGTATTTCGTGGCGAGCTGAAATGAAAAATCCAAGATTTGCAACTTGTGACCATGAGTGGCCGCGACCTGCAGGACTTCGTTCCAGCCGCCGGGGATGCGATGGAGAAGAACAAAAAATGTGGCGGCGCTGCCGGCCAGATAGATGAAGAGTTGCGCGACGTCGGTCCAAATCACCGCTTTCATGCCGCCTTCGAAGGTGTACAGCAACGTGAGCGCTATGACGATCACAACGGCCAGATGTTCCGACGTTCCGAGAACCACGCTGAGAACCAGTGCGATGGCGGAGACGCGCACGCCTTCGGCGATGGCGCGGGTGATCAGAAACGTGCCGGCCGCAACAGAACGCATGCGGCGCCCAAAGCGCTTTTCAATGAGCGCATACGCGGTAAAAAAGTCGCCGCGAAAATAGCCGGGGAGAAATAACAGGACGATAAGGATGCGTCCGAGCAAATAGCCGAATACCAGTTGGAGAAAAGTGAGATTGCCGCCGTACGCGATGGCGGGTGTGCCGATGATCGTGAGCGTGGACGTTTCCGTGGCGACGATGGAAAAAGCCAGCGCCCACCACGGAGCGGTGCGGCCACCGAGAAAATATTCGCGGGTGACGGCGTCGCGATCGTCTTTTGGAATTTGCTGTTGCTTGCCGCGAAAGCGCATGCCCAGCGCGGTTACGCCGAGCAGGTAGGCGATGACGATTGCCAAATCCAGCGAATGAATGTGCATTAAGTGCGCTGAGGATACGGGCGGAAGGACAGCGCGTCAAGATGCGTTGAAGAGGTTGCGGATTTGTTGACTAGCGCTGGGGAATGTCTTCCACGCGCGGCGATATCGCTTATGATTTTCGCATGCGTTGTGCATTGGGTTTCGATGGAGGCGGGACGAAGACGGAATGTGTGTTGATGGACGAGGCGGGGAAGGTACTGGCGATGAGCCGGTCGGGTCCATCGAATCCGGTGCGTGTGGGATTTGAACGATCGATTGCCGCGATAAAAGAGGCGGCGGGCATGGCGCTATCGCAAGCGGACATGGAACGCGGCGCGATTGCCGCGGTATGCGCGGGGCTTGCCGGCACGGGAGACCGGGATGCCGCTGAACAAATGCATGGTGGGTTGGCTGCGGCGTTTCCTGAAGCGCTGGTGAAAGTTTGCACGGACCTCGAGATTGCGCTGGCCGCAACGGGTGATGGGCCCGTGATTTTGCTGATCGCCGGGACGGGATCAGCAGCCGTCGGACGCGGGGCGGCAGGGCAAGTGCAGCGCGCGGGAGGTTTGGGCCCGCACGCGGGCGACGAAGGCAGCGCGAATGATATCGGCAAGCAAGCGGTGATTACGGCGAAAGAACATCGTGAACGCGAGGGTGTCGAAAGCAGCCTGGGGAAACAATTGCTTCGGCAAATTGGTGCGACGAATTGGAGCGAGTTGCAGAGTGGCCGATGGGAGAGTCGCGAGGGATTCTATCCAAGGTTATTTCCGGTCGTGGCGAATGCGGCGGATGCGGGTGACGAAATGGCACGAGAACTTCTGCGCGATGCGGCGGGCCGCCTGGCTGCGCTGGCGAAAGAATTGATCGACAGATTGGAATTAGGAAACAAAACATTTCGGTTGGTGAAAACTGGAGGAATGATCGGACGCAGCGCATTTTTTGACGCGGAGCTAGAGCAAAGGCTACGAGGCGTCGCTCCCAGCGCGGAAATCGGGGTGCTGGGGATTTCGCCGGCGAATGCCGCGGCGCGGATCGCGCTCAGTTTGATGGCGAGCGCGAATCCAGGAGAATTGCATGCCTGAACGCGAAGACGCACAGCGGGCGCGAGTGGCAAGCGGCGAAGAACTCGCGGCGTTATTGCACCACCCTTCGAGTGAGGTGCTGCTGGCGGTGCTGGACAATCCTGCGCTGGAAGAAGCGGACGTTTGCGTTTTGTTGGGACGCAAGACCTTGCCGGCGGAAGTGATCGAAGAGATTTTGCGGCGGCGCGAATTGTTGAAGGCGTACGCGATAAAGCGAGCGTTGGCTTGCCATCCGCACACGCCTCGGCTGGTAAGTATGCGGCTCCTGCGCGATTTGTATTTGATGGACCTGGTGCAGATCGCGCTTTTGCCGGGCGTGTCCGCGGAGCTTAAACGGCATGCGGAGGATCAGCTGGCGACGCGCTTGCCGCAACTACCGTTGGGGCAAAAGATCACGCTGGCCCGGCGCGGTCCTTCGCGGGTGGTGGGGTTACTGCTGGCGGAGGGTCACCCGCAGCTGGTAACCGTGGCGCTGGACAACATGCATTTGAATGTCTCACAAATCCTGAAGGTGCTGGCGCAGGAGGGCGTGCCGGAGCTGGTGGCGCAGGCCATCGCGCGGAACGATAAATGGTCGCGCGATTACAATGTGCGGCTCGCGCTGGTACGGCATCCAGCGTCGACGCTGTCCACCGTGCTGGGTTATTTGCCGGAAATTCCAGTTTCGGATTTACGTTTGCTGGCGGAGCCAGGGGTTGTTCCGGATCGGCTGCGGAAATACTTGAATGCGGAAGTGGAGAAGCGCATGCGAGCGAGTGGCGTGACTGATAATGAAGCAGGTAACGACGGGAATTCAGTTGAAGAGAAGTAGCGGGGAAAGTGCCGCTGATTTGGGGAACAAAAGTAGCCATTTTGGCGTCGTATAGCTGTGACGTAAGTGGCGTATGCTGGGGCAGAAAGTACTGACCGGCGGGGAAAGGCAATTATGGATCTTGGGGACACCCCATTACGACGATTGGAGCGGCGCTGGGCTTCGCGCTACTCGTTTCGCACGGACCTGGAGATTGAATGGGGTTCGGCGGTCCTGCCCGGAAAAACGCGTGACATCAGCGCAAACGGAATGTTTATCGAAACGCTGGACACACTATGGATCGGCGCGGGGTTTTCCGCGCGCCTGAACCTGAAGCGGCCGGTGACAGTGGATTGCTCCGTGAAGCGCATTGAACCGGGCCTGGGGATGGGCGTCGCCGTGAACCTGGTGGAACACGAGAATCAAAAAAGTTATCAAGAGCTCCTGGATTCGCTCGCAGGCAATCCTTCTGGCGCCGACTTATAATGGACGTGCGGTCGATGGGCCGGAGTTGAATGACCAGATGCCTTAATTGCGGATCGGAGCGCGTGGCGGACGAGTGCCCCTCCTGCGGACTAACATCGTCGATTGCTGAACTGGTGTTTCGGCCGCGCTTCCTGAAACGCACCGCAGTTTTTCTCGCCGGGTCGTTGTTGTTCCCTTATTTAAGCCAGATTTATCCTCCGCTGGACCTGGACTGGATGCTGGTGTTTTTTGGGCTAATTTTTTTCGCCGGCCTGACGGTGGCGGTATTTCTGGATCGCGGCGCGCGCAACCGGCAGGACATCGAAGTGCTGAAGCGCATTTATGCGGGATTTATCCCGCTGCCATGGATTCTGGCGGCCACGTTGTTCGCTAACGGGCGGCTGGATTCACAAAAAAGTGTCGCGTACTACCCGACCACGGTGCAAAGCCGGTTCAATATGCGGGGAATGGTGCGAGGGAGTCGCAGGCTGTTCGTGCGGTCCTGGAGAGAAGGACAAAAATTTGAGCGGCTCGCGGTGGACTTCGATGATTACGACCGCTTTCACGACGGGGATGCGGTGATCGTAGGTGTTGAACCCGGCGCGCTGGGTATCAGTTGGTTTTACGGGATATACCGGCGGTGATCGAGGCCAGACCCAAGACCCAGGTTCGTGATTTAGGGAACAGATTTGAAGTTGACGCAGAAGAGTTTTCTTCAGTAGGCGGTTTTGCCGTCGGGACGAAGCGGCAATTGCAATTCCAGAATGTGGCCTCCCTTTCCCAAGCGTAATCGGACGCGCTGAACGGGACCCACGTTGCGTTCTTTCCACTCGGAAATTTCCAGCGGCTCGCCCGGAGTGTCGGACGCGGACCATTCCACACCATCGCCCTGTGGCTTTATGGTGCGCGGATCGATGTCGAAGACTTCCTGCTCGGGCAGATTTACGAGCAGATAGCGCTTCCAGAGTTTTACCAGGAGCACTCCGCGTTTGTCGGTGTGATAGATATTCCAGGATTGCGGCGCTTCGTCGTTGAAACGAACGATGGCGAAGGATACGGATTTCCACTGCGTTTTTTTTGCGGGCTCGGAGGTCTGAGCGTCGAGGGAAACGGTCGCGCCGGCGAGAATCGTTGACAAGAGCACGGCGAAAATCGCAAACGAAAAAGTGACTGCGCGCGGCAAACGAGTTCTTAGTCCATTCGCAAAATCCCCACGCGCAAATTCGGCGTGTGGGGCACCCAGGGGCGAGTTTGAAGTTACGGTTGGTGCTGGGTTGGCGCGAAAATATGGCACTAGCTAACGGTTACCTCGCTGAACGATTTATCCAGGAGCTGGATGGCTACGTCGACGTCGCCTTTGGTGGTATTCAGCATGGGCGCGAGGCGCAGCGTGTTGCCGTACAGGCCGCCTTTGCCAATCAGCAAGCCATTGTGGCGAGCGCGTTCCATCACTTTCGTGGTGGCTTCGGGGGCGGGTTCTTTGGTCTTGCGGTCTTTTACCAATTCAAGGGCTTGCATCAGGCCCATGCCGCGAACATCGCCGATCAGGGCATGTTTGGATTGCAATTCTTCCAGTCTGCCGCGGAAGTAGGCGCCCACGGTGTGGGCATTTTCGCGAAGATTTTCTTCTTCAATTAGTTCGATGGTGGCGCGGGCGGCGACGCAGGTAACGGGATTGCCGCCGAACGTCGCGATATTCGAACCCTGGTAGCCGGCGGCGATTTCCGGCGTGGTCACGGTGAGGCCCACGGGAACGCCGTTGGCCATGCCCTTGGCGCTGGTGATGATGTCCGGGGTGACTTCCCAATGCTCGATGCCGAACCAGTTTTTTCCGGTGCGGCCCCAGCCGGTCTGCACTTCATCGGCGATGAAGAGGCCGCCGTATTTTTTCACAATCTTGAAAACTATTTTGTAGTACTCCGGCGGCGGAGTGATGAAGCCCCCGACTCCCTGAATGGGCTCGCCGATAAATGCGGCGATCTGGCCGCTGGTGCCGGTCTGAATAAGATTTTCCACATCGTTGGCGCAGGCGACTTCACATTCGGGATAGGTCAGATGAAGAGGGCAGCGGTAGCAGTAGGGATTTATGGCATGCGAGATGCCGACGCTGATGACGCCGGCGCGGCGATAGGGCGCGTGCGCGGTGATGGCTTTGGTCAGCGCGGAGCCACCGGAGTACGCGTGGCGCAGCGCGACTACGTCGTAGCTGCCAGTGGACATGCGCGCGAGAAGGATGGCCGCTTCATTGGCTTCGCTGCCGGTGCTGGTGAAAAAACTTTGCGACAGATTACCGGGAGTAATCTGCGCGATTTTTTCGGCGAGCGCGACAATGTGTTCGTTGGGATAAAGCGTGGAAGTATGCTGCAGGCGATTGACCTGCGCGTTCACTTTGGAAGTGATTTTGGGATTGCAGTGGCCGACGGAGACGGTGAGGATGCCGCCGAAAAAGTCGAGGTACTTGTTTCCGTCGAGATCCCAAATGTGCTGCATTTCGCCGCGGTCGGCGACGAGTGGCTGCTCAAAATAATTGGTGACGGAGGGCCAAAGATATTTTTTGTGCCTGGCGACGATTTCTTCACTGCGGGATTTTTTCGCAGCAGGAGTGGCGGGAGTGATCACGAATCAGTTCCTCTTGGCTCGTTAGGATGCGAAAGAGTGTATGACGACCGCTCAGCGGCGGCAAGCGGGCTTAGCGCGGAACGAAACGGAATACAGAGATTTACGTGCAGCCGGCGCGATCGAGTTTGGCGAGCTTTTGGCGAGCTTCGTCGTTGCCTTTTCTTGCGGCGGCGGTAAACAGGCGATGAGCCTGGTAACAACTTTTGGTAACGCCCTGGCCGGTCATGTACATCGTGCCCAAGGCGAGCTCAGCGGAAACATCCCCATTACGGACATCGTCCCACAAGGAGCGAACGCTCTTGGGAGGCGCGACGGTCTGGGGCGTTTCTTTGGGGGTTGCGGCATTGTCCGCCGGATTCGCGGCAGGCTCTCCTTTGGGTTTGCTGACCTGTGGCTGGACCGGCTCGCTGGCTGCGGGTTTCGGAGCAGCCGTTTCCGGCGCTGGCGCAGGCGCGGGCTCGACCATCTGCTGACCCAGCCAAATGAATGCGCCGGCAGTTTCGCGGCGGAAAGTGAACAGCAGCGCCAGAAGCATCACAATAATTGCGGTTACGATGATCCCGGCAGTAGTGCTGATGCGTTTGGGCGCCATGGCCGCGCTACGCGCCTGCATATTTATCTCTTCGAGCATGGCGTCGGAACGCCGGCGGAGCTCGGTCACATGAATGCGCATGACTTCCTGTAACTGGGACTGAAAGCGATCCAGGGCCTGCTGCTGAGCTTTCTCGAGTAGTGATGGATAGCGGTCGAGCACCTGCGTCGTGGATGTAGCGGAGGCTACGGAAGATTCCAGTCCGGTTATCTGCGCGTGAACGGATTCGCGGATGGGGAACAATCTGCGTTCAGCCTCGCGCAGGACGCGAGCGGTGGATTCGCGAAAGGCGTCAAGTGCGCGTTGTTCTTCATGTTGAAAATGTTGCAACAAGGATTGCGCGTGCTGGTTGAGAGTGCCGGAGACGCGAGCTTCCACGGCTGCAGCGCCGCTAGCACTGGTCACGGAAGCCGGTTTGGAAAACGATTCCTCCTGCTCCAGTTCTGGTGCTTCGTCAAAATCATCACTGACCTCAGCGGAAGATCCTTCGTCATATTGCACCCCCGGATAGGAAGCGCCCGTGGCGGCTGCGGAAATTACGTCTCGTTTCGCGGGCGATTGCGGCATATGCACGGTTCTACGATCTGATCCGATCGCCGGGGGAAGAACACCGGCCCAGGGCACGTTTGCGGGATCCTGGCGGCGTGGGCTTTCGGATTGAGTGGCATGACTGGAATCCGCCAAGGGTACCGGAGTCGACGGGCTTGAGTATATGGATTGCGCGGGTTTCGCGGAGAGTCTTGCGAGAGCTTCGCTTCGCAACGCGCTCGTTTCGCGCTCAAGTAAATCGGATTTAGACGCCTTGCCGTTAGTTGGCGAAGCATGCTCGGCGGAGTTAATAGGAATAGGCGCCGATTTTGCGGCTGGCTGCGCGGCTTCCTGAGGAGCGGTTGAAAGCCAGGTGCGAATTTCAGAGCGAAACTGTTCCGAGACGTCGGTAAATTGCAAGCCACCCACACGCCCGTCTTTGTCGGCCCATTCTAGTCGACCACGGCCCTGAAGGCGGCGTTTGTCATCAATGTTGAAAGCAAAGTTTATTTCTTGCTTGGGGCGAACACGCTTTACGGCGCGGAAGCCGAAGCCATGTTCGGAAAAATTCAGAAGCATGCCGCCATTTCCGGGCTCTAGCTCAACGTAAAGAAGGTCGTGGAATCTTTTCCGTGGTGACTGCCGGCGCTCGAGGTTATAGGTCATGCGCGATCCTACCAAAGCGGCGTTGACCCGTTGCTGCCCGTCGGTTGGGACCAATCAGACGGCAGGGGCGGTTTCGGGCGAATTTTCATCGCCCAGAATCCCAGTTGCGTTTTCTTTATTCCCCCTATTCTGGCCTACTGCTTCCTCAATAACAACATTAACTTCGCTTCCCATAAGGATGGCGATTCCAGTGAGATAAAACGATATCAACAGGATGATTACCGCGCCGAGCGAGCCATAGGTAGCGCTGTAGTTGTTGAAAAAGTGCAGGTAGATGCGCAACGCGAAGGACGCCAGGAGCCAAAGAACGAGGCCAACAATGGCACCGGGAGTGATCCAATGCCATTCGGGCCGTTTCAAATTCGGCGCAAAATAGTAAATCAGGGCCAGGCTCACTAGTACACATCCTAAGGCCGCAGGCCATTGCAAAATTTTCCAGATCAGTGAGCCACTCATAATGGCGGAGGTGTGGGTTCCGCCGATAAGGAGAATCGCCGCGGCGGTGACGAGGAGCAGAGCGACACCAAGAGTTAAGCCCACGGCGATGGCGCGTTGTTTTACGAAAGAGCGATCCTCAGTGACGCCATGCTCGGCGTTTAACGTGTCCATGATTGCCAGCATTCCCGCGGACGCGGACCAAAGGGAAACAAACAAGCCAAAAGACATTTTTCCGAAGCCGCTGGCCGTGGCGACTTCGGTCATGGTTTTTTGTATCAGCTCCGAAGCCGAGGCCGGCAAGGTCTCGCTGAGAAACTGAAACATACCTGTGCGCACGTGGTCGCCGGCCCCGGGAAAGACGCCCAGTGTCGAGATCAGAAAAATCAGCATGGGAAAAAGCGCCAGGAAAAAGTAGTAGGCGAGTTGTGCGGAGCGGCCAAAGACGTCGTCCGAGCCGGCTTTTTGCCAGGTGCGCTGCGCCAAAGTTTTCCAGGTCAAATTGGTCGTTTTAAAAATTCTGGGCATCATTGTTCTTTCTCATGTGTGGAGTGTGCGTATCACTATCGGCATAATCATGCGGACATGCAGAAGGACGAAGTTAGTTGTGAATTGCGTCGACAGCGCCACTGCTAGCAATGCCATCGATAATGGACCCGCCCCGAAGAGAATACTTTTTTGAAGGCACGTGAGCCATACACTGCATCCGTTAGCAATGAGGTAAATGCCTGTAGAAGATTGATTAGTAGCAGGGTTGGTTACTTCACCTGAATTCGCATGTTTTTCCGATGCAGCTTCGGCCCGTCGGCTCATTAACGGGTTAGGGGATAGGAGGGATCGAAACTGCCCTATTTTGGGCCCTGGGGGTCGACATTGTTAGAGATGTCCGGTTATGCGGGTGGTCTCAATGGGTCGACGCAACACTCGTTCGAAGTCTAATTGCAGGATTCTCAAAGGTTAAATTCGTTCGCAAGTGATGATTCAAACGGAACGCCGCCCTTTTTGGGTCTGATTGGGTACCCCTGATAATTCGGTTCTCTATGAGAAGTATTGTCGGATCAACCGAATAGATGGGTGTTGCATCGACCGATTGAGCTGGCACGTCTAATCAGGAGTTAGACTTAAAATCTTCTTGGCCGCGTCGGCGGAAGAGGCGCCCGAATCTGGTCACGTTCGTAAAGCCATTCGAAGAATGTCTTGTAGGTCCTTGGCTTCCAGTTTTTAAGAGTAGCGGGTTTAAATCGAGTCGAGTACATATTAAGGAACAACGAGATCGGAATTGCCAGCATTACGGTCCCAGCTGCCAACCACAACATCGACTTGACTCGCACGAATAACAAAAACCCGATTGCAAACAACAGGGACACAATTGCAACCAATTTCGGGTAAGGAAATGCTACGGAGACCCGCGTTTGGCATTTGGGACAGTACGTGCCGCCCCCTATGCCCGCGGGTTGTTGTAAGTCTGCAGGATCGAGACCGCAGCCGCAATTGGGGCAACTGTACGTAATCTGGGAGAGTCCGAGCGAGGAACCTTCATGATACCTGAAATCCCAGGTTGCAGTTCGCTTGGCACTGGAAGCAGCAAAGCCAAAGACCGACAAGCGCACGCAAGAGCTCATTACGGAATTACTTAATGAAGATCCGGCTAGTATTAAACAGGAGATGATTGAAATCATCAGAAAGCAAAGGGAATCTGGAAAGTGGAGATGGCAGTTCGCGCGGTGTTAATGGCGATTTCATTTTGCAACCATCGTTTAACTCCTTCCATGAGAAGGCCGGTTAGTGTCAAGCACGGTTTCGCTTTGTTTT